>Ga0335075_10007556_pt1 | contig 16717 bp, 17 predicted proteins | sample Lox_Sample_24_FD_206723 | JGI IMG/M metagenome (GOLD analysis project Ga0335075, IMG submission 206723) | Soil microbial communities from Loxahatchee National Wildlife Refuge, Florida, United States - Lox_Sample_2.4 | ecosystem: Environmental > Terrestrial > Soil > Wetlands | place: USA...
GCGGCTTGCACGCGGCGTCGGCGTACGTGTACCCGATCCCGGCCCGGCCGCCGCCGGTGACGTGGACCACGACCAGCGTGGTCGACGACCAGGCCAGCGTGCCGTCGGCTTCCGGCCGTTCGGTGGGTACCTCGTAGGCCGCCGCCGTGACGTCCTCCACGACCGGGAAGTCCTGGCCGGTCACGAGCAGCGCCGTCTGGGCGGTCATGACGCCCCGTGCTGTCCCGAACGGGTCTTGGCGCGCACCGCGGCGGCCGCCTTGGTGACGGCCGCGCCGACCGCCTCCGTCGCGGTCACCGCCCGGTGCGCGGCCCACAGCTGGACGCTGCGCTGATGCGACCGGTCGTCGAAGTCGCCGTGGGCGCCGTGGTCCTCGCCCGCTTCCTCATCGTCGGGCTGGTACAGGTTGCCGTGGCCGTGGAGCGGGCCCATGTCCCCGGTCTGCTGGGAGCCGTAGCCGGTGCGGGCGAGGTAGCGGTCGAGCAGCGGCGCGGCGAACTTCTGGGCCACGATCGTGCCGACCGTCGACGCGCCCACCCAGTACTCCTTGTGCTCCGGGTGATCGGCGGCGAACACCACGCCCTCGGCGGCGACCTCCGGCTGGTAGATCGGCGGCACCGGCTGCGGGTGACGGGGCAGCCTCGACCGCACCCAGGAGAACTGCGGCGTGTTGACCGCCGGCATCTGCGCGATCGTGATCCGCACGTTGCTGCCCTCGTGCAGCAGCTCGGTGCGTACCGACTCAGTGAACCCGTTGATCGCGTGCTTGGCGCCGCAGTACGCCGACTGCAGCGGGATGGCCCGGTACCCGAGCGCCGAACCGACCTGCACGATCGTGCCGCGATCGCGGGGCTTCATCCGCGCGAGCGCCTCCATCGTCCCGTACACGAACCCGAGGTACGACACCTCGGTGACGCGCTTGAACTCCTCCGGCCTGATCTCCGTGAACGGGGCGAACACCGACGTGAAGGCGACGTTCACCCACACGTCGATCGGACCGAGCCGGTATTCGGCCTGCTCCGCGGCCCGCCGCACCTCGTCGTAGTTGGCCACGTCCGTCGGTATCGGCAGCGCCTTGCCGCCCGCCTTTTCGACGTCGCGGGCGGCGCCCTCCAGGCCGGCCTCGCCCCGCGCGACCAGCGCGACGTTGGCACCGCGGCGGCCGAAGAGCCGCGCCGTGGCGCGGCCGATGCCCGCGCTTGCTCCGGTGATAACGACTGTCTGGGTCATGTCCGGTCCTACTTCCTGGCATGAGCGGTCCCAAACGAGGAAGCGACAAGAGGCATGAACGATGTCGTTACCCCCCGCGTGCTGCGCGAGTACGCGCTCGTCGCCGACGGCGAGCGTGGCGCCCTCATCGGACCGGACGGCTCCGTCGCGTGGCTGTGCGTGCCGCGCTGGGACAGCCCGGCCGCGTTCAGCGGCCTGCTGGGCGGTCCGGGCAGGTATACCGTCAGCCCCGCCGACCCGTGGCACGTCTGGGGCGGCTACTACGAGAGCGGCAGCCTGATCTGGCACAGCCGGTGGGTCGGCGCGTCGGCGATCGAGTGCCGGGAGGCGCTGGCCATGCCGGCCGACCCGCACCAGGTCGTGCTGCTGCGCCGGATCGAGGCGGTGGACGGGCCGGCCAAGGTCACGGTGACCCTCGACGTGCGAGGCGGGTACGGGCGCAACCAGGGGGCGGCCGCGGAGCGGCACGGGACCGTGTGGAGCGGGCGCAGCGGCTCGATCCGGTTCCGCTGGTCAGGGGCCGCGAAGGCGCGGCCCGCCGACGGCGGACTACGGATGACGATCGAGCTGGCGGAAGGGGAGAAGCACGATCTCGTTCTGGAAATATCTGATCGTGAATTTCCCGGGCAGCCACCCGACGCCGGCCGAAGCTGGATCGCGACGGAAGAGGCCTGGTCGCGGGTGGTGCCCGACTGCGGCGAGCTGATCGCCGTCGCCGACGCGCGGCACGCGTACGCGGTGCTGCGCGGCCTCACGTCCGCGAGCGGGGCCATGGTGGCGGCCGCCACCACATCGCTGCCCGAGCGGCTGGAAGGCGGGCGGAACTACGACTACCGGTACGCCTGGATCAGGGACCAGTGCTACGCGGGGCTCGCCGTCGCCGCGCACGGCCCGCACCCGCTGCTCGCGGGGGCCGTGCGGTTCGTCACCGAGCGGCTGCTCGCCGACGGGCCCGACCTGATGCCCGGGTACACCGTGAGCGGGCAGCCGATCCCGAACCAGCGGCAGCTCCGGCTGCGCGGCTTCCCCGGCGGGTCCGCGCGGGCCGGGAACTGGGTGCGCGGGCAGTTCCAGCTCGACGCGCTCGGCGAGTCGCTGTCGCTGCTCGCCGCCGCGGCGCGGCACGACATGCTCGGCGAGGACGACTGGCGGGCGGCGTCCGTCGCGGCGGACGCGATCGGGAAACGGCAGTCCGAACCGGACGCGGGCATCTGGGAGCTCGATAACCAGCGCTGGGCGCACTCCCGGCTGGCCTGCGTGTCCGGGCTGCGCGCCATCGCGTCGGCGGCCGCCGACGGGCCGGCCGGCGGGCACGGGCGCCGGGAGGCGGCGGGGTGGACGGCCCTGGCCGACGCCGTTCAGGCCAGCCTCGGCGACGCGGTGCACTCGTCCGGCCGGTGGCAGCGCGCGCCCGGCGACGAGCGGGTAGACGCCGCCTTGCTGCCGCACATCATCCGGGGCGGGCTGCCCCTCGACGATCCGCGGAACGTCGCGACGGTCGAGGCTGTCCAGCAGGAGCTCGCCGCCGACGGGTACGTGTACCGGTTCCGGCACGACGCGCGGCCGCTGGACCAGGCCGAGGGCGCGTTCCTGCTGTGCGGGCTCTGGATGGCGCTGGTCGAGCACGCGCGCGGCCGGCCGGTGGCCGCGGCGCACTGGTTCGAGCGCAACCGGGGCGCCTGCGGGCCTGCCGCGCTGTACACCGAGGAGTTCGACGTGCACCAGCGGCAGCTGCGCGGCAACCTGCCGCAGGCGTTCGTGCACGCGGGTGTGCTCGAGTGCGCGGTGACGCTGTCGCGCGACGTCCGCCTCGGCGGCGGCGCCTAGCGCGCGGCGAACCCTGGAGGCGACCATGATCGTGGGTCATTTACGGCGAATATCGCCGTAAATGACCCAGGATCATGAAACTCAGGCCTCGAGGCCGTCGAGGAGGCAGTCGAGCGCGAGGGTGAACCTGGCCTCGCTGGCCGCGTCGATGTCAGGGGCGGGGCGGGTGAGGCGGGCGGCGACGTGCGGGTAGTGGTCGGCGACCATCTGGAGGCAGCCGGCGGCGTCGCGTTTCCAGTCGTCGAGCCGTTGCGCGCCGCCCGTGGCCCAAGCTCGTCATCGGCGGCACCTGGGAAACCGCGCCCGCGCTGTACCGGCAGCGTGGCGGCGAAGCGCTGATGGCCTGCGCCCGCGTGACCGCCGAACGCATCGGCGCCCGGCTGCTGCGCATCCCCGGAGCGTCGCACTACCCGCATGCCGAGCGTGCCGAGGTGGTGAACACGGCGCTGCGGGAGTTCTTCGCCGCGGCTTAACCTAAGGCCATGACGCCTCGCACTCGCTTCGAGGACCTGGTCGACGAGTTCAACGACGTCGAGGACGTGACGCCACCGCGCGGCGGGAGCGGCTTCGGGCGCGGCGCGCTGCGCTACCGCGGGAAGATCTTCGCGATGTTCGTCCGCAACGCGCTCGTGCTGAAGCTGCCCGCCCCGCGGGTGGACGAGCTCGTCCAGGCGGGACACGGGGTGCGGTTTGACGCTAACAAGGGCACGCCGATGCGGGAGTGGTTCACCGTCGGCCCGGAGTGCCCGCTCCCCTGGCTTGGTCTGGCCAACGAAGCCCTCGCCTTCGCCCGCCAAGCCGGGTAACGCCAGCACCGGTCTCGTCCGGCTTTTAGCGCAGTAGCGGTCGGCTACTCGTCCTGACCGGAGAAGATGTCATCAAGCAGGAGCCGAAGTCGTGCTGGCGGCTCCTCTTCCGGAAAGATGTCGCGCGCCATTGTCCGCCACCACCCCCCGCTTGGCCAGCCGATCGCCGAGACGGCGGAACGCCTCCTCGATACCCGCCCGGTCGAGCAGGGGCGAGGGATCGTTCATGCGGCGTCTATCTCATAGTCGGCCACGAACACGCCGCGCCTGCGGAACGCCGCGGGGGCGTGCACGAGCGCCTGCGCACGCGCACCGGGTGTGTCGAACGGGAACCAGAAGCGGTGCAGCCCGCGAGAGCCTGACCATCCCGGCGCGTCTCGTCCGTCCCGCGTCGCGAGATGCTCGGCAAGACCCGCGAGCAGTGTGTCCCACCGGTCGGCGCTGGCACATCCTCAAGCAGCCCTTGGCGGCTGCCAGCCGGCTCACCGTGATATTCCTTCAAGAACTCCACGACCAGCCGCCAGCGCACGTCGAAGTCCGACTCGGCCGCGATGAAGCGGCCAAGGTCAGCGAGGCTCATCGGCTGGTAGCCCATCACCTCAGAGTAGCGAATGGACGTCGTCTCACCCGATGTTTGACCCGCCACAGCGGGGCAGCCTGCAAGTGTCTGGAAGGAGGCGGCAGACATGCGGGCAGAGCAGACGGTTGCGATCGTGACCGGGGGCGGGCGCGGCATCGGAGCGGCGACCGCCCAGAGCCTGGCTTCTGACGGGATTGAGGTCGTGCTGGTCGCGCGCAGCGAGGCGGAGACCAGTGAGGTGGCGGCCGGTATCGAGGGGGCGGGCGGCGGTGCGCTGGCGCTCGCTGCCGATGTCAGCGAAGACGGGGCCGCGGACATGATCACCCGGACGGCGGAGGAACACTTCGGCCGCCCCTGCCAGATTCTGGTCAACGCCGCCGGGACCACCGGGCCGGTAGCCGAGCTCGCCGAACTGGACCTGGCCTCGTTCCGCCGCGTGATCGACATCAACCTGACCGGCGGGCTGCATCTCGCCCAGGCCGTCCTTCCGGCGACCACCAAGGCCGCGCTCAGCCAGCTGAGCCAGGTCATGGATGCCGAAACCAGGCACCACGGCGTGCGGGTGTTCGCGCTCGAGCCGGGCGTCGTCCAGACGAGGATGAACGACCAGATGCGCTCACTCGAGCCGACCGGAGTCGGCGCCGGCGTGGTCCAGATGCTCCAGGACATCGAACGCGGTCCCGGCCTGGTCGAGGAGGCCGACCCAGCGCGACTCATCCATCTCGCCGCCACCGGGCGGGCCGACGACCTCGCGGGAACCCCCTTCTCGATCTACGACCCGAGCATCCGGGCCCGCATCACGTCAGCCCCGCGCGAATAGCGGAAGACCCGGCCGGAGGCGCACTCCGCCCAGCTCCGCCCCGACGCGCATGCTCTCCGCGATCAGTGTTCCCTCAATCATGCAGCTCCTTCTGGAAGCCCTGGCGCCACGACGGGTAGCGCAGCTGCCAGCCGAGTTCCCGCTTGGCCTTGGCGTTGGAGAAGCCGCGCCCCTGGGTCATCATCGTCACCGCGAATTCCCCGGCCAGCAGCCGGGCCAGCCACGCGGGAACCCGCCTCGGGCGCTTCGCCCCCGCGCACGCGGCCAGGTAAGGGAGCCACTCGCTGGCCGGGGCCGGCTCGTCGTCGACGATGTTGAACACGCCCTTCGCGTGCTGCTCCACGGCCAGGACAGTAGCGCTCGCCGCGTCGTCGAGGTGCACCCACGAGAAGTACCCGGTGCCGCCCCCGACGAGCGGAAACTGGCGCTTGCGCACCAGCTTGACCTGGTCGTCGGTGGCGCCCGGCCCGTACAGCGGGCCGTAGCGCAGGACCGCGCCGCCGGCCTTGACGACCACGTCCTCGACGTGCAGGACTCCCTCCGCCAGCTTGCGCGCCATCGCCCCCGCCCCCGGGTACAGCGGGTCTTCTTCGGTCAGCAGCTGCCCGCCCCTGAAGCTCTGCGCGATGCTCTGCGCGACGACGTGGGGGACGCCGGTCGCCTGGGCCGCGGACAGCAAGTGATCGGTCCCCTCGGTGCGCAGCCGGTTGGTGAGGGCCGCGAACCGGTCAAAGTGCCGGAAATCTGGCCGGCCGGCGTGGGCCGCCGATAGTGCGGTCATCTCGTGCACGATCACATCCGGCCGGGCCGCGGCGACCGCCGCACCGACCGACGCCGCATCCAGTCCGTCCATCACGACGCCAACCGCGCCCAGCCGCTCCACCAGGCCCAGCTTGGCCGCGCTCGTCGTCGTGGCTGTCACCTGATGGCCACGGGCTGTCAGCTGCGGTACCAGCCGCTGCCCGATGGCCCCGCTCCCGCCTGCCACGAACACCCGCACACTGATCACCGTCCCGATTCCAGAATTGCCCTTTCGCCCACGAGACACACAGCCCCGGCCGTCTGTGACAGGAGGAACGAAGAAAGTCAGGGAAGACGATGGTCGCGCTCGCTGCCGCTGCGGTCCTCTGGCCATACGTGCCGCAGGGTCTGTTCTGCCCAGTCGCCGGGTATGTCGGAGGTGGCGATGTACCGTGCGTAGAACGAGCCGATCAGCATGCTGGCGAGGACGTCAGGGTCTGCCGAGCCCGGCAGTTCCCCGCGGCTGACGCCCTCGGCCAGGACCTCGCGCAGCGCGGTCCGGCGCGGCTCGACGAGCCGGCCGCGGAAGGCGGCGAGCAGTTCCGGGTGACGGTGCTCTTCGGCCAGCAGCGTGCCCACCACCGCCATGGAGTTCGCGCGCAGCAGGTTGGCGCGGAAGTTCCGCAGGACCGCGAGGGCGCGGCTGCGGGGCGGCCCTGACTCGGCGGGCATGCTCTCGACCCGCAGCGAGTCGATGACCGCGACGGCCACGCTGGCCTTGCCGCGGAACCGGCGGCGCACGGCCGGGACCGTCGTGCCGGCGGCGGCTGCGACCGACTCCAGGGACATCCCGGCGTAGCCGGCCTCGCGAAGCTGCTGCTCAGCCGCTACCAGGATGGCTCGGTCCAGCTCGGGGTTTCTCGGCCGCCCCGCGGGGCGGGCGGCGGTAAGTGTCACTTCGCGTCCTCCCGGCGATGATTATATTCTGGACCCCTATCGGAACGTAAATAGCCGAGGAGGCTTCCCATGACCGCCGACCCGCTCCCCCCGACCGCAGTCGTCCGCGTCTCACGCGCCAACTTCGATCCCGCCCGGTTCGCGGAGGTCCGTGAGATGACCGTCGCGACCGGCCGCTACCTGATTCCGGCCATCAAGAAACTGCCTGGCCTGATCAGCTACTACGCGGGCACCTCGCCCGATGGCTCCATGGTCCACGTCAGCATCTGGGAGTCCGACGAGCACGCACAGCAGATGAGCCGGCTCAAGGAGATGATCGTGGATGCCCGGCAGGACGCCGACAAGGCCGGCGCCACCTTCATCCCCATCGTCGACTACCCGATCGACTGGACCGTCTGACCGGTCACGCGATGACGGCTGATCAGCCTCGGGGCGAGGACGGGCAGGAGGGCGGATCCGGCGAAGACGGCGGCTAGCGCGACCCAGCCGGCCTCGCCGAGGGCCAGGACCACACCGGTCATCAGCAGCGGCCCGATGCTCCTGCTGAACGCGCGGCCGAGGCTGAAAGCCGCGAGGTACGCGTTGCGGTCCTGCGAAGGGGCGATCGCGAAGGACAGCGTCCAGGCCGCGCCGACCTGGCATATCTCCCCGAACGTGAGCACGATGACGGCCGCCGTGAACAACGCGATCGCGGCCCAGGCCGGCCCCGCGGGAGCGGCCGCGAAGCCAAGGCTCGCCGCGGCCAGGCACAGCGCGGCGCAACTGTAGCCGCGCAGTGCCCTCGCGGGGGTGGCGATGAGCACGCTCGCCGGGTACTGGAACACGATGGCGCATACGCACGCCACCCCGTAGAGCACGCCGACAACGCTCACGGGAACGTGCGTCCTGGTGATCAGCCACAGCGGGAACGCGACGTTGAGCATGGGCTGCCAGAGGCTCATCACGGCGTCGTAGCCGCCGAGCGCGAGCAGGCGGGGGTCGCGCAGCGCCTTCTCGCGCTCGGCGCGGGGGCGGACGCGCGGGCTCCGCGGGCTGGCGAGGGCGCCCACGAGCGCCGCCGCTATCAGGAACGCCGCCGCGTCGGCGATCAGCAGCACCGGGAACGCGTCCTTGAGCCCCGAGCCGAGCAGCACGCCCGCGACCAGGCCCCCGACGGCGAGTCCGATGTTGATCACCGTGCGGTGCACGGCGAGGATCTTCGTCCGCCGCTCCCCCGCCGCCAGTTCCCCGACCAGCGCCTGGATCAGGGGCGGCGCGGCCTGTTGGGTAACGGCGACCAGGAACGTGACCGCGAGGAAGCCCCACCAGCTATGGACCGCGAGGTAACCCGCGGTGGCCGCGCCCGCGACGACTTCGACGAGGATCAGCATGGCGCGCGGCCCGTACCGGTCCCCGAGCCGCCCGGCCGGCACGAGCACCGGCATCGCGGCGAGCGCCGCGATCGTCAATCCCGCGCCGACCTCGGCCACGGACAGCCCGACGTAGCGAACGAAGAAGACGGTCGACACCGCCAGGAACAGGCCGGTCCCCAGCCAGTCCACGAAAGCGGCCGCGAGCAGCCACGGCAGGAAGCCGCGAACCGCTGACACCCATCTCACTGGCTAAGCACGCTCGCGCGGACTTCATTGGTTACGCGGATCGTCGGCCGGGTGCACGTATTCGAGGCTGATCGGGCCAATCGCCGTTACCTGCGTGACGTAATCACCGGACTTCGCCCAATGGAAATGATGGGTGCGGGCGGGCAGGACCACGACGGCGCCCGGCGGGTAGGCCTGGAGCTTGTTTTCGTCGAATTCCTCGCCGAGCCCGATGTAAAAGACACCGGATATGACCGTGTACACCCGGTCCTCGTGATGAAAGTGCGGCATGAGCTTCTCGCCGGACGGCAGCTTGACCCGGACCACGTACGGGCCGGGCTCGGACGGATGGCCGACGACGACCGCGAGGCGTGCCCTCGGCGGGAACGCCGGGAACGGCTCCCAGTCGACGTCCTCGGACAGGACCGACCTGAACACGGCTTGATCTGGCTGGTGGACGGTCATCGTCAAGGCCTCTCCGACTCGGTAAGCGCTCGCCTAGCAGGTCAGCGAGTTCGCGGGCGTTGACCTGGGCGTAGTCGCGGTAGCAGTTGTTGAAGACCACGTGGGTCTGCGCGGCGTCTTCGGCCAGGCGCTGCACGTTGCCTGACCATTCCGCCATCTCCTTCTCGGTGTAGCGGTAGCCGAACTTCTCCTGGATGCTCTTGCTGTCCCACTTGTCCGAGTGGCCGTGCATGCGCACCACGGCCAGGTCGCTGGTGGCCGCCAGGACCGGCGGGATCGAACTCGGATACCCCTGCGGCTCGTCGACGCACACGTACGGCAGCTGATGAGAGGACAGGAACTCCAGCGTTTCCTTCTGATTGTCCGGGGTCATCCAGGTCCGGTTGCGGAACTCCACGCACACCCGCCGCGGCGCGGCCCGCTCCGCGCACGCCACGATGTACTGCTTGTTCGCCCGGGAGATCGGGAACCACGGCGGGAACTGCAGCAGGATCGCGCCCAGCTTGCCCGCCTCTTCCAGCGGCGACAGCGCGGCGAAGAACCGGTCCCACGCCTGGTCAGCCACCGCCGGGTCCATGTCCTTGAGGTACACCCGGTCCTTGCCCGACTTCCCGGCGGCTTCGCGCAGGTCGGCCGGCATCGCCTTCACCGGCGTCGGGTGCTGGGTGAACAGGCTGAACGCCTTGATGTTGAAGGTGAACCCCGCCGGGGTCCGGTCCTTCCACGCCGTGGCGGTCTGCTCGGCGGGCAGCGCGTAGTACGTGGAGTCGACCTCGACCAGCGGAAACTGGTCCGCGTAGTACCGCAGCCGCTTTTCCGGCGTGTTCACGTCCTGCGGATACCAGCCGGAGTCGACCAGCGTCTTGTCGGTCCACCCCGCCGTGCCGATCCGGATCTGTCCCATACCGCGAGCCTAAACCAACGATAATTCCGGGGCTTCGGGGTGTATAAGGTCGTAAATTTCAAGATATACCTGGTACGGATACGGGACGTTGTCGATCGCGACATGCGCGGAATCGAAGACAAGCGTCCCGTACCCGAGGAGCCTTCCCGCGACCGATCGTGTGACCCGGACGTCGTCTACTTGTTTCAGCGGTGAACTCGACGTTATCCCGGCGCCGCTGCACCGGAAGACCCGTAGCTGGGTGATCACGATGTACTCCGTCATCCAGCGCAACGCCGCTCGTCCCAGCTGCGCGACCAGCAACGCGGCGAATAGCCAGATGACGAGTTCGAGCGCCGCGTCATCCCCGGCGACCGGGGTAACCGCGATGGCGGCGAATACCCCGCCAATGCCCAGGATCAACGGAGGAATCAGGACGCTCGGATGCATCCGTACCGTGACGACGTGCCGCTCTTGGGACGACAGGTACCTGGCGACCGACGCGTGCGGGAAATAGGTGCTCACCGCCGTTACCTGCCTCCCCCTGCGGATGCCTGGCCTGACTCTTTAGGCGGTAGCCCCGGCGGGATACGAACGGCGGGAACACCGAAAATCCTGGTGCCTGGCCCGCTGACAGCCGGTACCGGCGCCCCGCCCGGTGATGGGGGCTGGGGGCAGGCCGGGATCTGTGAGACGGCTGGCACAAGCGGAACGAGCGGTCGTTTCGACTCGGTGGAAGCCGTCTGGCACAGGGCACGCGAGGCCACGTCACTCGTGTGGTAGTGGACCACGGTCCGGTCTTGGGCGAGAAGGACCTCGAACCAGTCCTGGTCGCTTTCGAGGACATATCCGGTCACGGCCTGATGCGTGGTGAGGGTGATCGTTTCGGCCGGCAGCCAGGGCTGGCTGAGGACGTTCGTATAGAAGCTATTGCTGACGGGAACCGGGTACAGGCGGACTATCAACGGCAAGCTGGCAATGATGCCCACCGTCCCGATGGTTCTGATGACGGTGGCGACCTGGAACCCCGCGATTTCGATCAGCAGCAGCCCGCTGAGGGCGATCGCGAGAATTATCAGCACCGCTTGCCGTAGGCCGCTTCCGCCGGTCATCAGGCCCCAGTCGTGCTTGACGAGAGAAAGCGCGCTCGCACCCGACAGGGTCGCCGGCGAGATCAGCAGGGCGGCTGCGAACGCGAGCAGGGCGGCGGGCACGCGATTGAGGTACAGCAGCGCCAGCCCCACGTACGGCATGAGGATTGGCACGAGCGGGATGACGCTGCCGACGAGCGTATTGATGTATCCGCTCGAGGACAGAATCGCGAGCGCTGTCGTCACGTTGTAGTCCGCCACTATGAGGACCCGGGTGGCGGCGAGCAAAAGCACCCCGACGGGCGACAAGATAAGGGCAAGCGTGGACAATCGCTGGATACGTCGCAGCATGCGGCACGCTCCGTCAGAAGTGCAGATCCGGGCATCTTGCCGTCCCCGTTACTCGTGACGGATATGCTTCACGACCCAATCGGGCGAGAGCACGGTAAACACGGCAATCTACGCCGACCCGTTATCCACGGAGCCAGCTGCGGGCTTTTACACGTCCGCTCAGGCACGCCGGCGAGCGAAGGCCCACAAGGCCGCGGCGGCGCCGGCCACCCCGGCCGCCACCCCCGCCAGAGCCATGGCGCGCGCCGCCGGTGACGGGGGCGCGGGACGCGAAGCAACGGTACGTTCGGGATAAGAATGGTCGAGAGCCCCCGCGGTGGCGAGCAGTTCCGCGAGGTGCATGGCGTCCCGGCCGCCGCTGTCGAACTCGTGAATCTGGGTGCGGCAGCTGAACCCGTCGGCGAGCACGACCGCGCCCGCGCTCGCCGACCGCAGCTTCGGCAGCAGGGCGCGCTCGGCGATCGCGTGGCTGACCTCGCCGTGGCCCGCCTGGAACCCGAAGTTCCCGGCCAGCCCGCAGCAGCCGGTCTCCAGGTGCTCGGTGTCGGCGCCCGCGGCCGCGAGCAGCTTCTCGTCCGCGTCCCAGCCCATGATCGCGTGCTGGTGGCAGTGCACCTGGGCGAGCACGGGCCGCCGCAGCGACGGCGGCTCCCAGCCCGGGGTGTGCTCGGTGAGCAGTTCCGCCAGGGTGAGCGTGTGGTCGCGCAGCCGGAGCACGTCCTGGTCGTCGGGGAACAGCTCCGCGGCGTCGGAGCGGAACACGGCCGTGCAGCTCGGCTCGAGGCCGACCACGTAACCGCCCGCCCGGACGTGCGGAGCCAGCGTCGCGACCGCCCGCTGCACAATCCGCTTGCCGGTGGCCAGCTGCCCGGTAGAGATCCAGGTCAGCCCGCAGCACACCGGATCGCCGGGGATCTCGACCCGCCAGCCGGCGGATTCGAGCACCTCAACGGCGGCCTGGCCGACGTGCGGGTGGAAGTAGTTCGAGAACGAGTCGGGCCACAGCACCACCGCCCCGCGGTGCCCGTCCCCGCGGGGTCCGCGGCGCGCGTACCACTGCTGCAGCGTCTCGCCGGCGAACAGCGGGACCTCCCGGTGCTCGATGCCGCCGATCAGCGTGGCGGCGCGATGCAGCAGCGGGGTGTGCGTGACCGTGTTCACCACCGGCGCCAGCCGCAGCCGGGACACCGCGCGCGCCGCCAGCGGCAGCCAGCCGAGCGCCCAGTCAGACCGTGGCCGCCGCCACGGGCGGCCCTTCCAGTGGTGGGCGAGGAACTCGGCCTTGTACGTCGCCATGTCGACGTTGGCCGGACAGTCGGTCTTGCAGCCCTTGCAGGCCAGGCACAGGTCGAGCGCGTCACGCACCGCCTCGCTGCGCCAGCCGTCGTTCACCGGGGAGTCGCCGTGGCCGTCGAGCATCTCGAACAGCAGCCGGGCCCGCCCCCGCGTGGAGTGCTCCTCCTCCATCGTCACCTGGTACGACGGGCACATGACAGTGCCGCCCTGGTTGTCGTGATGCCGGCACTTGCCCACCCCCACGCACCGGTTGGCGGCCTGGGCGAACGACCCGCCGTCTTCGGGGAAGCGGAAGAACAGGTCCTGCGGCGTGGCCGGCGCCCAGTCGCCGCCCAGCCGCAGGTGCTGGTCGAGCCGGGCCGGGTGGACTACCTTGCCCGGGTTCATCATGTCGCCGGGGTCGAAGGTCGCCTTCAGCTCGCCGAACGCCCCGACGAGGTCCGGCCCGAACATCGTCGCCAGCAGCTCGCCGCGGGACTGCCCGTCGCCGTGCTCGCCCGACAGCGACCCGCCGTGCGACACGCACAGGCCGGCGGCGCGTTCCATGAACCGGCGGTAGTGCGCCACGCCCGCGGTGCTGTAGAGGTCGAACGGGATCCGGGTGTGCACGCAGCCCTGGCCGAAGTGGCCGTAGAGGCTGGGCATCGCCTCGTCGCTGTAGCCGAACTCGTCGTACAGCTTCTTCAGGTCGCGCAGGTAGTCGCCGAGGTGGTCCGGGTGCACGGCGGAGTCTTCCCAGCCCTCGAACGTGTCCCGGTGGTGCGGCACGTGCGCGGTCGCGCCGAGTCCCCCCTCGCGGACGGCCCACAGCTCGTCTTCTTTCGCGGGGTCGTCGTAGAAGGAGACGCTGGGCTCGTGTTCGGTCTCGCGCAGGGCGTCGAGCATGCCCTGCGCCGCCTGGTCGACCTCGTCGCGGCTGTGCCCGCCGAACTGGACCATCAGGAACGCCGTGCCGTCGGGGAGCTCGGCCCGCGCGTCCGGGTTCATCTGCTTGATCGTCTCGTCGTTGACCAGCTTGTGGTCCAGGCCCTCGAGCGCGATCGGCTGGTGTTTCTGCGCGAGGATGCTCGGCACGGCGTCCGCGGCCTTGTCGATGCTGGGGTAGCCGAGGACGACCAGCGACCGCTGCTGCAGCACTTCTACGAGCTTCAGCTTGGCCCGCAGGACCGTGACCAGCGTGGACTCGCTGCCCACGAGCAAGCCGGCCACGTCGAAGCCGTGCTCGGGCAGCAGCGAGTCGAGGTTGTAGCCGGAGACCCGCCGGGGGATGTCGGGGTACTGCGCCCTGATCTGGTCGGCGTAGGTGTCGCGCAGCCGCCGCAGCCGCCGGTAGATCCGCGCCCGCTGGTCGCCGCGGCGCTCGATCGCGTTGAAGTCCTCGTCACTCGTCGGTCCGCACCAGAATCGGGTGCCGTCGTAGAGCAGCACCTCCAGGGCCTCGATGTTGTCGACCACCTTGCCGGTCCGCTGCGCGGTCGCCCCGCACGAGTTGTTGCCGATCATTCCGCCGATCGTGCAGTTCATGTGGGTCGCGGGCTCTGGCCCGAAGCGGAGCCCCGCGGGTTTGAGGTGGTCATTCAGCACATCCAGAACGATCCCTGGTTCCACCACGCACGTCCGCCGCTCCTGGTCGAGGTCGGAGACCCGGTGGCAGTACTTCGACCAGTCGATGACGACCGCGGTGTTCGTGCACTGGCCGGCCAGGCTGGTGCCGCCGCCTCGGGAGAGGAGCGGGACGCCGTGGGAGCGGCACACGTTTACCGCGGCGGCGGCGGCCTCGACGGTGCGGGGCAGCACGACGCCGATCGGGACCTGACGGAAGTTGGAGGCGTCGGTGGAGTAGGCGGCGCGGGTGCCGGCGTCGAACCGCACCTCGCCGTCCACGACGGCGGTCAGGTCTCGTTCAAGGCGGGTAACGGCGGCCGCTTCGGCTCGGTGGCCGTCAAAGGCATCGGCGCCCGCGGTCATACCGGCGTGACGAAGATCGGTCGCCGGGACGTCCGTCCCGGTCGTGTCCGTGCTCGCCGTGTTCCTGCTGGCCATGTGCGGGCCTCCCGTTCCGTGCGTGGCTTCCCGATCGCGGCTACCCGGCCGGGCCGCGACCATGCCGATTGGCCGGCTCGCGTCGGGGAGCGGCCGCCTCGTGGGAACTTTGTAAGGCCTGGGCCTGGCTGCTGGGGCTGTCGTCGCTGTCGCCGCTGTCGGCGTTTTCGCTGGGGTCATCGCTGGCGGCGCCGTGGTCGTTGTCGTCGTCGTTGCCGTGGGCGTGGCGATGGTCGAGGGAGGGCAGCATGCCGGAGATCGCGGACCGCATCGCGGTCAGGCCTGACCGCGGCTTCACCTTCAGGGACGCGTACGCGAGGGCGCCGGTCGGGATGGGCAGCCAGAAGTTGACCAGGCGCCAGCCGATCACCCCGAGCGTGGCCACGCTGCGGGTGACGCCGAAGCCGACGAGCAGCAGCGGGGCTATCGAGTCGACGACCCCGAGGCCGCCAGGCGTGATCGGCAGCGCGCCGGCCACGTTGGCGATGCCGTAGGCGGCGAACAGCTCGATCGGATTCACCAGGCTGCCGAACGCGGCCACGAAACACCACAACGAGGCGGCGTCGAGCAGCCAGTTGAGCGAGGCCCACAGCAGCGCCCAGGCCAGCACGCGCTTGTCGCGGGCCATCGTGGCGAATGTGCTGGCCGCCTCCATGATGGCGTGCTCCACGCTCTCGCCGCTGACGCCGGGAATCTTGTCGGCGACCGTGTGCAGCACCCGGGAAGCGACCCCCGCGCCCCTGGTGATGCCGAACACGACGGCCCCGATGGCGAGCAGGACGATCGTGCCGATGATCGCGACCGTCCCGTAGATGGGCTGAAACCCGGCCAGCGCGATCGAGATGACGAGGGACAGCCACAGCAGCACGTTCAGGACCACGGTGGAGCCAAGGCCCTTGGCCGCCATCATCACCCCGGCGTCATTGCCCGAGATGCCTTCGTCGGTGAACAGCTTGAACCCGAGCGCCGCCGTGCCCAGGGTGCCGGCCGGGATGACGTGCGCGACCGCCGCGGCGGACAGGTCGATCCGGAACAGCACGGACAGGCTCGGCTTGGGCCCCGGCGGCAGCAGCACCTTGGTGAGGATCGCGTAGCAGAACAGCGACAGGCCTTCCAGCGTCAGTCCGGCCACCAGCCAGATCGCGTTCACCCGGCCGAGCAGGTACAGGTCCTTGCTGGCGCCCACCAGCTCCGGCACCACGAGGTACTCGATGATGAGCAGCAGCACGAAGAAGAGCACCCCGCGCCGCACCGGCTTGGCCAGCACCGGCAGCCATGTCCGCAGCCACGCGCGCAGCCACCACCAGCGGCCCGGCGGGCGCTGGTGGCCCGTATCCGGTTCGTCTGTCAGCTCCGGAGCGCCTCTGCCCGGGTCACCGCCCATGCCTTGTGCCTACCCCAAACGCGGCGACTACCCCAAACCTGACGGATCCCGGGGCCGGGGACGGATACTGGCTTGCGTACAGCCGTGAGCCACGTGGATCCCTGGAGCGCCTGTTGAGCGAGATCGAACCGGCCCGACCGCCTTCGCCCCCGTACTACGCCGTGATCTTCACCTCGGTGCGCACCGACGGTGACAACGGCTATGAGCAACGCGCTGAGGAGATGCTCCGGCTCGCCGCCGGCCAGCCGGGGTTCCTGGGCGTCGACTCGACGCGCGGCGCCGAGGGACTCGGCATCACGGTCTCTTACTGGCGCGATGAGGAATCGATCAAGGCCTGGCGCGATCAGGCCGACCACGCGCGGGCACGCGCCGACGGCCGCGCGCACTGGTACTCGTCCTACGCGCTGCACGTCGCCCGCGTCGAGAGGTCCTACGACTTCACGCGGGCAGACGCTCGCTCTTCCGATATACCCGGTAGGGGTATTTAAGGGAGCTCAGGCCATCATTGGGTGTCTTTTCTGGTGCTATGGCACCCGAAAAGACACCCAATCTTGAAAGTAGGCCGCCGCGGTGACCACAGCCGTGGGAGAAATAACCGTATAAAAGATGAAATATCCGATTTGATACCCCCGGGCGTCGGTCCCCAAGCGGCGGAGGGGGTGGTCG
>Ga0335075_10007557_pt1 | contig 16714 bp, 15 predicted proteins | sample Lox_Sample_24_FD_206723 | JGI IMG/M metagenome (GOLD analysis project Ga0335075, IMG submission 206723) | Soil microbial communities from Loxahatchee National Wildlife Refuge, Florida, United States - Lox_Sample_2.4 | ecosystem: Environmental > Terrestrial > Soil > Wetlands | place: USA...
CCGCCCCCCCCCCCCCCCCCCCCCCCCGCCCCCCCCCCCCCCCCCCCCCGCCCCCCCCCACCCCCCGCCGCCCCCGCCACCACACCCACCCCCCCCCCGGCGCCCCCCCCCCCACCCCCGCTCGCCGGTCGAGGCATCCAACATCGCCGCGATGGGAGCCTCCGAGCTGTCCGGCTTGAATGCGGCCAATTTGTCCGACGAACAGCTGGAACACGCCTATCAGGCCGCGGTCAAGCTCGACGCCGAGGAGCTGGCGGCGAATTTCGCCCGCAATCTGATTGCCCGGCCGATCACGTCGGAGAAGACCGATCGTTTCCCCTGGTATTCGTACCTGACGCAGCTCGCCCTGAAGTCCGGCGACAAGGATGCGGCCCTCGATTATGTCAACGAGGGCGAGAAGGCCGACTGCGAGCACAACGAGGGCCGGCGGCGCAACGATTACGAATTGCGTCGCGGCCAGGTCCACATCAAGCGCGGCGAGGTCGAGCAGGCCGCCGAGGTGTTTCAGCGCTTGATCGAGCGCGCGCCGGACAACTTCCGCTATCGCGGCAGTGCCGCCGAGGCCATGCTGTCGCTGCGCCAGGGCGAGCGTGCTCTGCGCTTCGCCGAGGAAGGCGTCGCCGCCGCCCAGCACGCCAATGACCGCGATTCCGAGCAATATCTCCAGGAATTGGCAGCGGCAGCAAAAAAACAGATGGGGTGAGGCTCCAAATTAGCCACAGATGAACACAGATAAACACAGATAAGAAAGATCAAATTTAAATTGTTTTATCTGTGTTTATCTGTGTTTATCTGTGGCTAATTTGGGGGAGATGAGTACGGATGCATCCGTTACAGGGCAAAGTTGCGCTCATCACCGGCGGCTCGTCCGGGATCGGCCGGGCCACCGCGTTGCGGCTCGCCTCGTTCGGCACCCGCGTCGCCGTCGCCGCGCGCACCGCCTCGGCGCTGGAGGAAGTGGCCGGCGAGGCCAAGGCGCTCGGCGTCGAAGCCTTGCCCGTGCCGACCGACGTGACCGACATCGAGCAGTGCCGCCGCGCCGTCGAAGCCACCGCGGCGCATTTCGGCCGGCTCGACATCCTGCTCTGCTCGGCCGGCGTGTCCATGCGCGGCATGTTCGCCGACGCCGAGCCGGCCGCCCTCGAACACATCATGCGCGTCAACTTTTTCGGCACTCTCTATCCGACCTATTTTGCCGTGCCGCACATCAAGCGTTCGCGCGGCTCGCTGGTGGCCATCAGCAGCATGACCGGCAAGCGCGGCACGCCGTCTTACGCCATCTACGGCGCCAGCAAGTTCGCGGTGCGCGGCCTGTATGACAGCCTGCGTCTGGAGCTGGCCGGCGACGGCGTTCACGTCGGCGTCGTCTCGCCGGGCTTCGTGGCCACTCCGCTGCGCCAGCGCGTTCTCGACGCCAGCGGCCGGCCCTGGCCGACGCCGCCCGTGCCGCCCTTCCGCATCTGGCCCGTGGAAACGTGCGTCGATCGCATTGTGCGTCTCATCATCAAACGCAAGCCGCAAGAGCTGGTTGCCCGCGCCTTCATCACTCCCTTCCTCGCCCTCGACGAAATCACCGGCGGCCGACTCGGCGACTGGTATCTCGGCGGCAAATTCGACCCCGCCGACGCCACGCCGCCCGCTGGTTAGCGACGCTTCGCAGAAGCGTCGGAAGTGGCGCTTCTGCGAAGCGTCGCTAACCCCAAGCATCCTTTGCCTTTTCTTTCAGTCCGGATGGTCGCCTTCCGATAGGAATAAGGATGGAATCGGATTTCTCGCCGTCAGGGAGGACGCGGCATGTTCGCGGCGCTTTATTCGTTCATCGCATCCGCCAGCCTACTCTGTGCCCAGACCGGCGAGACGCCGGTCTCACCAGGAGTGCCGCCAGCGGTGCCGAAAAGTCCTTACGGCTACCTGTGGTTCTATCGACCCGACGGCCACGGCGGCACCGTCAAGCACGTCTGCCCCTACGTCCCGCACGAGGCCGACATCCTCTTCTTCGACGACATGAGCAAGTTCTGGGAGTTCCTCTATCACATTGGCAAAACCGCCCCGCCCTTCCACACCGGCATCATGTTCCGCAAGCCCGACGGCACCTTCCATGTGCTCGAATCGGGTCCGGACGATACGCTGCACGTCTATCTTCTCGAAGCATGTGAACGTGTTCATACCTTCAAGGGCATCCTGCAGGTGCGCCGCTGCAAGGTGCCGTTGACCAAGGAGCAATCCTGCACGCTGACCAATTTCGCGCTGGCTCAAGAAGGCAAGCACTATGCGGTGTGGCGGCTGCTGCTGCAAGGCACGCCGATCAAGACGCGCGGCGGCCCGCTGCGGCTGGCGCTGGCTAAGACGCGTTACGATCGCTGCCGCTGGCTCTGCACCGAGATCGTCGTCGCCGCCGCCGAGCTGATCGGACTGATGGATCCCAACGTCGTCAAGGCCACCAATACTTATCCGCTCGATATTGTGGACGATCACATGTACGACCTGTCGGCCGTCTGGGACGAGGCAGGCTACTGGAGCCCGAATCCGTAGCCGCTTGCGGCTTAGCACTCGTGCCGCTAAGCCGCAAGCGGGTCAAACGGTGTTCGACTACCCCGCCACAATGACGTGCGTCCACGAGGGCGGATCGCTGGCCGGGAACGAATCCTCCGAGGCGATCTCCACCTCATCGATCACACGCTCCGTCAGCACGGCTCCGCTGTGATGCTGTTGCACTGCCACCGCCAGCAGCTCGGCCACGCGATCGAGGGCCTTGGCGACGTTGGCATCCAGCGCTTCCGCCGTCAGCGTCGCCGACGGCAGCGGCAGGACCGCCCGCACCGCGTAACGATTCGCCTCCGGCTCGCAATGGACCCGCAAATCGATCGGTGTCTCCTGGGGATCCTCTGCTCCAATTAGCTCATCGAGCTGTTCCGTCTTACTCGCCCAGTGCTCGCGCACCTGAGCGATCACGGTCTCCGCACACTTCTCAAATGCAGCTTGCGTGCGCATGGTTGTCTCCTTCGCGCAATGGATCGCAGGACACGGGTTCCTCAACTGCCCGCATCCCCTCAATAACGCAATTACCATGCCAAAGCGGAGGTAAGGGCGCGTCCAAACACAACTTCCAAGGTTAGCCGCGACGCGCGGCGGAGCGCGTTTACGTTTCGCGCGAAACGATAAACGTCGCGGCTAACCGATATTATTCTTGGACGCCGCCTAAAGTGAAAGACGCGTTGGAGGAAAGCCATCCAATAGGGTATGCTAACAGGAATGACCCATCGGAAGGCTTTTGCTCCGATCCGTTAGGGATACGGAACCGTTTCATGAACGAGCCATTGCAACCCACTCGCTGCGCCCGCGCTCTCCATGCCCTGGCAGACCCAGAGCGGCTGCGGATCGTTCACTGCCTGCGCGACGGCGGCCGCAACGTCAGCGAGCTGGCGGCCCTGCTCAACACCAAGGTTGTCAACGTTTCGCACCATCTCGGCGTTCTGCGTCACGCCGGCCTGGTGCAGGATGAAAAGCAAGGCCGATTTGTCGTCTACCGCTTGCATCCCGACGTTTTTCACGGCCCGACCGACGGCGACAGCAGCGAGCATCTCGACCTCGGCTGTTGCCGTCTGGAATTGCCCAGGGAATGAGGACGCGGCCTCCGATGTGACTTGCCGTGGCCGGATCAATCCGCCAGACACTGGTAGACGCGCTTCTTCAGCTCGTAGCGCAGCGGCAGGTCGTCGATCAGCACCTGCGTCATCAACACGCCGATCAGCTCTTCCTTGGGATCGACCCAGAAATAGGTGTTGAAGGCGCCGACCCAGGAGTAACTGCCGGCCGAGGCCACGTCCCAGACCGAGCCGGCCTGCGTCCGCACCGCGAAGCCGTAGCCGAAACCGTCGCCGAATTCAGGGAGGTAAGTGGTGCGAGCGCCAAGCTGATTGCGCGTCATGCACTGGACCGTCTCCGCTCGCAGCAGGCGCACGCCGTCCAGCTCGCCGCCGCCCAGCAACATTTGCAGGAACCGCGCGTAGTCGCTCGCCGTCGAAACCAGGCCGGAGCCGCCGGAGAAATACTTGCCGTCCGATTCGCATGGATAGCTCGCGCAGAGCGCCAGCTCGCCGCGCATCACCGGCTCCTCGCCGACGCGCCGCAGCTTCCCCGCACTCCGCAGGTACAGCGTCGCCAGGCGATCTCTCTTGGCCTGGGGCACCAGGAAGAACGTGTCGTCCATTTTCAACGGCCCAAAGATGCGTTCGCGGAAGAAGGAGTCCAAGTCCTGACCCGACACCGCCTCGACGACGACGCCGAGCACGTCGGTGGACAGGCCATACTCCCAGGCGCTGCCGGGAGGGAACAGCAACGGCTGTTTGGCCAGACGGCGGACATTGTCGGCGCTGCTACAGCGGGGGTGTACCAGGCCGTCGCTGACGCCGCCCTCGCGGTACAGGGCCGACAACGTCGGCCGGGCCAAAAAGCGATAGCTGAGGCCGGATGTATGTGTTAACAGATCGTGAATGGTGATTTCACGCGAGGCAGACGACGACCAAGCGAACGCCGGCCCGCCGATCAGGAAGCTCGGCGCGAGCACCCGCGGATTCTTGAATTCCGGCACGTACTTGGACACCGGATCGTTCAGGCGCAGCTTGCCGTCCTCGACGAGCATCATAACGGCCACGCTGGTGATGGGTTTGGTCAGGGACGCAATGCGGAACAGCGTGTCGGGCGTCATGGCGGTCCTGGCCTCCCTGTCGCGCCAGCCGATCGCCTGGAGACGGCCGATTCGCCCGCGCCGCGCCAGCAGCAGCACGCCGCCGGCGATCTGCTGCCGCTCGACGGCGGCTTGCAGCAAGGCGTCGAGATGCTGAAGCCTGGACGGGAGCAGGCCGGCCGCATTCGCTTCGGTCTTGCCCAGCCCCGCAACGAAAGCAGCTCCGCAGGCCAGTGCGGCCAGATTCACACTGCCCAGCAGCAAACAAAAACGAAACGACGGCATGGCTCATCCTCCGTATCCGATGCCATGGTCCAGCACCATTTTTCGGAAGGACATGCTGTGCGGAAGCAACGGTTCCAAGGGTTACAGCGAATGTACCGGGTGCCGCGCAGGCAGAATCATCACAGTCCGCGTATTCCTCCTCGTTCCCAAGCTGTGCTTGGGAACGCACGTCGGGAAGCTCTGCTTCCCGTTCCAGCAAGGGGAGGGCCGCGAAGCGGAGCTTCGCACCGTGCGTTCCCAAGCACAGCTTGGGAACGAGGAGACTGGGCAAGCCACAGCGATCGCGCCGCGTCTTGGCCTCTCTTTCCTCGTCCGCCGTCGCTTTCCCCATCTACCTCGTCACCGTCGGTGCCGAAAGGGAATGATGCGCTGTCCGAGCCTGAGGAACAGGCTTCATGCGGACAGTCTTCCGGATTCTTGCAGGATGCACACCATGGGCTTCTTCAAGCGCACTCCGACCGGCGAGAGGCCGGTCCCACCGGATCGCCGCCAGACGCCGCCGCGCAGCAGGTGGAAACGACGCCTGCTGGCGGCGTTCGTTCTCTTTGTGACGCTGATCGTCCTGGCGCCGGTCCTTCTTGCCCGCACACCGCTGCGCAACTGGCTCTTGGCCCAGGCCGTGCCGCAATTCCACGGCGACATCCGCATCGGCGGCGCCTCGCTGTGGTGGCTCAGCCCGCCGGTCCTCACCGACATCGAGGTGCGCGACAACCAGGGCCGAACCCTGCTCCACGCCCCGCGCGTCGAGGGCAGCAAGTCTCTCCTCGCCCTGCTGTGCCATCCGTTCGACCTTGGCGAATTTCACCTGATCCAGCCCGCCCTGCACGTTGTTTGCTCGGGAGATTCAACGAACCTGGAAGCGGCGCTGGCATACTGGCTGCACGGAGCCCGAAGCGTAAGCGAGGGACCGATCTTCGCCCTGGACGGCATCGCGGTCGGTGCCGTGCTCACGCAGGCCAGCCTGGTCCTTGAGGACGACGCCACCGGCCGCAAATGGTCGCTCGATCCGGTAGACATCACCGTCGCCATCCCTCGTGATCGCCGCACGCCGCTGCGCTTGCAGCTGAACGCGACCGTGGCGGACGATCGCCGCGCAGGCCGATTGAGCGCCGACGTGTCGGCTCATCTGGTTGAGACAGGCGGCGGGACGCCGGTCTCACCGGCCAGTGCGACGCCGCACATTCGGGCCGAGGGCCAGCTGCACGCGGAGTCTCTGCCGCTGGACGCGGCCGAGCCGTTTCTCCGCCGCATCGAGCCGCGGATCAAGCTGGCCGGCTGGCTCAACACCAGCCTGAAGCTGCCTCCCTGCGAGGGACAGCCCGGCTCGCCGGACGTACGGATGGAAGGATCGGTTTCTCTCCAGACCCTGTCCCTGGCCAGCTGCTTGCTGGGACCGGACATTTTGCGCTTGCAGCAGGTGGAGGCGCCGTTGCGGATGGCTTTGAACGGCAGCCGGCTGTCGATCGCGCAGCTGGAAGTCCGCTCGGAAGTCGGCAAGGCCAGCCTCGCCGGCACGATGGATCTGGCCAAGGAGCCGCGCGATATTCTCCTTCAGTCCGGCCACCGCATCGAGGCGGAGCTGAACCTGGCGCGCCTGGCCGACCTGGTTCCCAACGCCCTGCACCTGACGCGGGACACGCGCCTCCAGTCCGGGACGCTGTCGCTGCACTTGAACAGCACGCTCCGTGACGACAGCCTGCTCTGGGAGGGCGATCTGCACACCTCCGACCTGGAGGGGCTGTATCAGGGACAGCGCCTTATCTGGAAGGAGCCGTTCGCCGTCGTCGTCACGGCCCATCAGGGGATGAGCGACCCGCTGCCGGTGTTCGAGCGCTTTCGCTGCGATTCGGATTTTCTGCGTCTGGAAATGTCCGGCTCGCTGAAGGAATGGAAGGCGCACGGCACCTTCAACCTGGGCCGGCTGAGTGAGCACCTGGCCGGCTTTGTCGAGCTAGGCTCGCTGCGCGTTCAGGGCGAGGGCACGCTGCGGGCGGCGGCGCGGCGCAATCCGCACGGCGGCTATCGGCTGGAGGGCGATGTCGGCTTCTCGCAATTCCATCTCGCCGACGGAGCGCGCGGCTGGCGCGAGGACAGCATCACGATTCACCTCGACCTGATCGGCGACGTGGTTGGCGGCTACCGCATCGATGCCGGCGGCCTGCACGTCCTGGCCGGCATGGACGGCATCGATCTTGATCTGCTGGAGCCGATTGCCTTTTCATCAGCTCTGAGCTCTGAGCTCCGCGTTCTGAGTCCCAGCACTCAGAACTCAGAACTCAGAACTCAGAGCTCAGAACTCCGCGCCGCCCGCGCCCGCCTGCGTTTCCACGGCGACCTGGCGCGCTGGAAGGAGCGCGTCACCAATCTGACCGGCCTGCTCGACGGCGTGCATCTGGGCGGCCAAATCGAGATGGACGGCCGGCTGCGTTACGAGGCCGAGGCGATTCAGCTGGAGGACATCAAGGTCGCGGGGCGTGCCGTGTACGTGCAGGGTTTTGGCCTGAGCGTGGACGAGTCGTCGCTGGACTTCACGACCAGCGGCCGTTGGCTGCCGGCGCGCGAGACACTGGAATTGCAGCACACCCGCCTGAGCTGTCCCACCGTGACCGTGCAGGCGCCGACGGTGACGCTTGGGATCGATCCGGTCGGGTCGTGGCAGATCACCGCCGGCGCGACAGTGCAGGGCGATCTAGCGCGTCTGCAACGCTGTCTGTTGGGACCACTCCCTGACGGTAGCGGCTCCGCGTGCGGCGGCGCGCTGGCCGGACGCATCGATCTGCGTCCCGATGAGGGAAGGCAAGTCGTGCAGCTGGATCTGAACGTGCAGAACCTCGTCTTCGGATCGCCGGCCGCTCCACTCTGGCGCGAGTCGCGCGTCAACCTCACCGGCCACGGTGTTTACGATCTCATGAAGGATTCGTTCCGGATCGTGCAGCTGCACCTGGACAGCCGGACCGCGACCTGCGACGCCGCCGGCCAAATTGCCGCCCTCAGCTCCGACATGGAATTGTCTCTGGAGGGCAAGCTCGGTTACGACCTGGAAAAGCTGGAGCCGCAATTGCGGCCTTATCTGGGGCCGGGCGTGAAGCTGATTGGCCGTGATGTGCGTCCTTTCCACATCGCCGGCGCCCTGTCCGCACCCGTCGAGACGCCGTTGCAGGTTGCCGTCGCTCCGAGCAAGACGGCGGCGCAAGCGAGCTTGCTTGGCCGCCTGCACGGCGACGCGGGTTTCAACTGGCAAAGTCTGCAAGCAATGGGCTGCCAGGTCGGCGCTGCGGATCTCCGCGGCCAGCTGAACGACAGCTCGTTGCACATCGCGCCGATCGAGGCGACGCTGAATCAGGGCCGGCTGCGTCTGGAGCCGACCCTGCGTCTCGATCCGCTGCCGCGAGAAGCGACGTTGGCGAAGGGGCGGGTGATTGAGCACGCGCGTCTGTCTCCGGCTGCCTGCGCCAGCGCCCTGGGTTACGCCGTACCTGTGCTGGCGGGCGTGGCACAAGCAGACGGCGACATCTCGCTGGATCTGCAAAGCGGCCGGCTGCCGCTGAGCGATCCGACCAAGGGCGACGTTCTCGGCTGGCTCACCATCCACTCGGCGCAGGTCAGCGCCGGCCCGCTGGTGCAAGAGCTAAGCGTCCTTCTCAAGGGACCGCCGACGCTGACACTGGCCAAGGACAACATCGTGCCGTTCCGTCTGCTCAATGGCCGGGTTTATCACACTGGCCTGGAATTGCACTTCCCGGAGCTGACGATTCGCACGTCCGGCTCGGTCGGACTGGACGGCAGCTTATCGCTGACGGCGGAGATGCCGGTGCCGCCGAAATGGTTAGGCTCCAGCAAGCTCGCCAAGGCGGCGGTCGGCAATCAGACCATCCGCCTGCCCATCGGCGGCACCCTCAGCCATCCGAAGATCGACGGGCAAGCACTGCGCACCGCCAGCGCGAAATTCGTGCATGACGCCGCCGAGAACGCGATCAAGCAAGAGACGGACGGCAAGGTGAAAAATGAGGCGGAGAAGGGGCTGCGGAAATTGTTCCGCCGGAAGTGAGATGCTGTCCTTGCAAGTCCCGCGTGGTCCTGATAGCTTGCGCGGAAAGGAGGAAACATGAACGCGACGATGGAAAACTTGCTGAACACCGCGCTGACATTGCCCGAACAAGACCGCGTGGAGCTTGTCGAGGCGCTGATCGCTTCGCTCCAGCCGACGGATCGGCCGCCTTTCGATGAATCCTGGCGGGAGGTCATCCAACGGCGCTCGGCGGAGCTGCGTTCCGGGCAAGTCGCGGCGGTGCCGTGGGCCGAGGTGAAACGTCAGGCGCGGGAGAAGGCCGGTGGCTAACGTCCTTTTCCACCCTGAGACCCAAGCGGAATACGATGCGGCTCTCGCTTGGTATCAGGCACGCAGCCCACAGGCTGCGTCCCGGTTTGAGCCAGAAGTGGAACACCTTCTGGGGTTGATTGAGACCAACCCGGCGCTGTTTCCGAGCTACGATGACGACCATCGCTTCGCAGTGCTGAAGCGGTTTCCCTACAGCTTCGTTTACCAGGTTCAGGCGGGACAGATCTATGTGGTTGCGGTTGCGCATGCCAGCCGCTCGGCGGGATACTGGCAGGGCCGCGCCTAAACCGTCATTTATTCCAAGCATCAATCATGGTGCGAAACGCCGCGATGTGTTCCGGCGTAGTGCCGCAGCAGCCGCCGATCATGTTTACGCCGGCCTCCAGCAATTCGGGCAGCCGCGCCGCCATCGCCTCCGCCGTATGCGGATAGATCCAGCGATCGCCCTGTTTCGTGGGCGTTCCCGCATTCGGCCGGGCGAAGAGAGGCAAATCCGTGACGGCGCGATAGCGACGAACGACCTCGATAATGTCGTCCATGTCGATGTCGCGACCGCAGTTGACGCCGAGGGCGGCGACACCGTGGCGCTCGGCGTGGCGCGCGAATGTTTCCGGGGCATGCCCGCTGAATGTGACGAGCCGGCCTAACGGCGTGCGACGAAAAGAGAGCGATAGCAGCAAGGGTGTCTCCACCCCGATGACGCGATGAAACGCATACTCCATCGCCAACAGGATGCGTGGATGGGACCACGTCTCGAACAGGATGCCATCGACGCCATCCAGCGAGGTGAGCACTCGGGCCAGATCTTTGAAAGGGGTGAATTCCGTCCGCCCATCCGGAGCGAGGAAGGGTCCGATGTCGCCGAAGACAAACCGTGACCGTCCAGCTGCCGTGCGCGCCAACCGGACGGCGTTGCCGTTGATCTCTTCGAGGCGCTCTTCCAGACCGAAGCGGGCCAGGCAGGTCGGATGTCCCTGAAAGGTGTGGGTCAGCAACACCTCGGCCCCGGTGGCGATATAGGAATCGTGGACCGCCCGCACGGACTCAGGGTGCGTCACATTCCAGGATTCACCGCACTCTTCCGGCCGCAAGCCTACACGCTGTAATTCCGTGCCCATCGCGCCGTCCATCAGCAGGGCGCGGCCCGAATGCAGTGCATCGAGAATCGCGGACACCTTTCCCTCCCTCCCAGGTTTGCCGACCTGAGACATGGCGCGTTCGATCTCGCACCGTGAGGCGTTGCCTGATAAAATCCATCCTATTCCTGTACACCGGAGTCATCTCATGAATGCGTCACTGGAAGAATGGAAATCCGCTCTGATTACCTTACCCGCTCAACAGCGAGCGGAGCTGGCGCACTATCTTCTCCATACCCTCGACGACGCAGAGGCAGATGCCGGCGCCGAATGGCTTGCCCTGGCTCAACGCCGTATGGAGGATGTCCGCGCCGGTAAGGCGGCCGGCATTCCTGCGGAGCAGGTGCTGGAAAGTCTTCGGGAGCGGCGGCGATGAAGCCGATCGTATTCCACGTCGATGCGGCACAAGAAGCGCGCGAAGCCCGCGATTATTATGATGGTGTGCGAGCAGGTCTCGGCGACGACTTCCAGGCGGAGTTAGAGGCGGCGGTCGCGCGGATTAAAGAGAATCCCTATTTGTATGCCGCCGAGTCTGGAACAATCCGGATCTGTCCCCTCAACCGCTTTCCCTACTCGCTCTATTACGAAGAGCTGGACGATCGAATCTGGATCGCCGCCGTCGGACATCAGCGCCGTCGTCCTGGTTATTGGGCGCGCCGCCGTCCCAATTGAACCCACCAGCTCACGCCCCGTACTTGCCCAGCCGGCCGGCATGCGCCATCGCCAACGGCAGCAGATACATCGCCTGGAATTGGCCAAGGCCGCCATGCAGACATTGCCCCTCGCCAAACTCCTTCACAGCGTCCGTGCGGCACGACTTCGCCGTCAGCACCACCGGCACCGGATGCCAGCTGTGGCTCTTGAGCTTGCTCGGCGTGCTGTGATCGCCGGTGATGATAAGTACATCCGGGTTCAGTGCGCGAATCTTGGGAATCTCAGCGTCGAAGCGCTCGATCATCTCGACCTTGGCGGCGAAGTTGCCGTCCTCGCCGGTGCTGTCGGTGTACTTGTAGTGAAGGAAAAAGAAATCGTACTGGCCCCAAACACGTTTCAGCGTCTCGACCTGATCGTTGAGCGTCGAGCCGGCGTCGAGCACGTCCATGCCGACCAGACTCGCCAGTCCCTTGTACATCGGATAGACGGCGAGGGCGGCGGCGCGCAGGCCGTAGATTTCCTTCATGGTCGCAATTTTCGGGTAACGCGCGAAGCCGCGCAGCGTCACGCCGTTGGTCGGCGCCTGGTCCTTGAGTACCTTATTGGCCTCTGCGACGAAACGATTGACGGCGTCGGCGGTCCTTTGCGAGGCGGCGTCGGCGCCCTTGGCTTGTAGCGGAGCATGGCCGGTCTGCTGCGGATCGGTGTCGTTGACGGCGTCGCCGAGATTGTCGCCGCGGAAGACGACGACGAAGCGATGTTCGCGCACCGGCTCGACGAACAGCTCGACGCCGGGTACGCGCACCGATTGCAGCAGCTTGCACATGGCGACGCAGCGCTCGGTCGTCGGCCGGCCGGCGCGACGGTCGCTGATAAGCCCTGTTTTATCGAGGGTGCAAAAGTTGCCGCGTGTCGCGACATCGCGCGGACCAACCTCGAAATGGATGCCGAGCGCTTCCAGGATGCCGCGGCCAATGCGATGTTGCAGTGGATCGTAGCCGAACAGACCGAGATGTCCCGGCCCGCTGCCCGGCGTGATGCCCGGCAGGACGGGGATGCTCAGGCCGCACACGCCATCGCGGGCGCAGCTGTCGAGGTTCGGCGTCCGCGCCGTTTCCAGCTCGGTCTTGCCGCCCGGCTCCAGGGGCAAGCCACCCAGGCCGTCCGCGACCACGAGAACGATTTTCGTGGGGTTGTCTTCACGCAGCTCGCGTATCAGGTCGTGCATGTTCATGTGTACATTGGCCTTCATTCGGCACCGGGTCTAATCCTGGACTATAGTATCGACGAGGGGTTTGCTTGCCCATCTCCCTGCGCCGTCGAGGTGCCTTGCATGACCGTGGAGCTGCCGGACGAGGCGATCGCTTATCATTATCAATCGCTGCTCACGCCGGTGGGGGAAGAGTGGAGCGCGGCCGCCGAGCTGCGCGCCCGGCATTTCCTGGCCCCCAGCCGGCTCAAGGAGCTTGTGCCGCGCTTGATGCAGTGCCGTGGACAGGTGGCCGCCGAACGCGAGATGCGCAATGTGCCGCCGGAGATGCAGCCGCTCGACGCCGGCTTCATCGATCTGCCGCAGGCCACGCTGGATAACTATCGCCGCAAGGGCGAAAGCAGCGACCTCGGCCGCGTCCTCAGCCTGGCGACCCACCTGCGCGAACAGGTCGATCGCGTCGTCTTTCTCGGCGCCGCCGGCGCGACGCTGGGGCCGCGCGCCCTCTTCGAGGCGCTGCTGAGCCGCTACCACAACGAGCTGCCGCCGGAAACGCGGCTGGGCGTGCCGCGCATCTACTTCGAGGGCGACAGCGCCGATAACGACGCGCTGCAAAACCTGCTCGATCTGCTGCAAATCACCTGCATCGATCCCGAGCAGCGCGAGGAGCGCTGGGCCATCGTCGCGCTCGGCAAGACCGGCGACGCCCTGGAGCCGGCCATCGCCCTGCGCGTCTTTCGCCGCGAGGCCACGGAATATTATGGTCTGCGCTCCGAGTGGCTGACGGAGCTGTTCGCGGCCGTCACCGGCGGCGAGAGCAAGCTGCGCCGGTTGTTCGAGGCGCACGGCCACGAGGAATCGACCCTCCTCACCATGCCGGAGAACGTCGGAGCGCGCTTTTCCGCGTTCACCGCCGCCGGCCTGCTGCCCGCGGCCGTCATGGGCCTGGACGTGCGCGCCCTGCTGCTCGGCGCCGCCGCCATGACCAAGCACTTCCTCGAAGAGCCGTTCGAGCGCAATCCCGTGCTGCAATTCGCCGGCGTCAATTACCTGATGACCGAGGAGTGTCACAAGCCGCTGCGCGTGCTGTCCGTGTGGTCGAAGAAGCTGGAAGCGCTGGGCTGGTGGTACGATCAGCTGGCCTCGTCGAGCCTGAGCAAGCAGGGACGCGGACCGACGCCGTTAACCATCGTGTGTACGCGCGACCTGCACGCTCGCGGCCAGCAGCACCAGGATGGACCGCGCGATCGACTCATCAATAATCTCGTCGTCAAGAACGCCAGGGCGGTGCCGATCCTCGTGCAGATGGCCGACCACAACGAGGACGATCTGAATCAGCTCAATCGCAAGGGCTTGCCGGACATCCTCCAGGCGACGCTGACCGGCGTCAATCAGGCGTATCATGACGCGGCCCGACCGACGGCCGACCTTGTGCTGCCGGCGCTCTCGGAGCACGTGATGGGGCAGCTGTTGCAAATGCTCATGCTGGCCACGGTCGTCGAGGCGCGGCTGATGGGCGTCAATCCTTATGGGCAGCCGGGCGTCGCGGCGTATCAGCGCCAGCGGCGGGAATTGCTCACGGGCTAGATCAGCCGCTTGCGGCTTAGCGCAGCGGGGAGAAGCTCCGTCGCGCTAAGCCGCAAGCCGCTCGTCACTTCTCCTTCATCAACGGCGCTTCCCACAAGTAGACGTTGTGTTTCACTCCATCTACGTTGACGGTTTCGCTCCGCTTGGGCGGATAACCCTTGATGTCGAAATTGTGCGAGACGATGCGCGAGCCGGCTTTGAGCTTTTTCAGCTGCGGAAGCAGCTGGACGTTCAGCTCGGGCGTTAGATAGAGCATGACGACGCTGGCCGGCTTCAGGTCCACGTCAAAGAAGTTCTTCTTCTCGATCGTGACCAGATCTTCGAGCCCCTCGCCCTTCACCTTGGCCCGCGCCTCGCGAACGCGCTTGTCGTCGAGATCGACGCCGACCGCCTTGCATTTGTAGTTCCCGGCCGCCGCGATGACGATACGTCCGTCGCCGCAGCCGAGATCGTAAACGACATCGTCCTTCGTGATCTTGGCCAGCTCCAGCATCTTGTTCACGACCTTGGGCGGCGTCTCCACGAATTCCACGTCGAGCTTGGGTTTCGGCTTCTTGCTTGGCTTTTTCTCCTCCGGGTCCAGGTCCTTGTCCGGCTTCTTTTCCTCCGCGCCCACTTCCTTGCCCTTCTCCCCGGTCAGGTCTTCTTCCCGGTCGTCGCCGGCGCGGACGTGAACGACCTTCATCGCCTTGTAGGTCTTGCCGTCTTTCGAATAGGTCCACTCAAAGGTGTAGTGATAGCTCTTGCCCCGCTCCAGCGGCGGCGAGAAGAAGTGGCGCAGCGAGCCGGTCTGCCTGGTCTTTTGGCCCTCGACGGTCAGCTGGGCGTCGGCGGGCAGGCGGAGATGTAGCTGGGCGCGCCGCGACGCTTCCTGGCTCTCGGCCGGCCCCGCCGCCAGCAGCACCGCGATCCAGACAAGATGGAATCGACCGTCGCTCCGGTTGCTTGACATGGTTGTCTCCTCCACGACTATTGGGGACGGTTTGAACGGATGACGCCACAAACCGGTTAGCAACGCTTCGTAGAAGCGTCGTATTTCTCGACGCTTCTACGAAGCGTCGCTAACCATCCTACGAACGAAGGTACTGCGAGACACGATAGAGCAGCAGTCCGGCCAGGGCCAGCACGCCGGCCACAATGACCAGGCCGCCGAGCAGGTGGATCGCTTGTGCATACGCGATCCCTGCATAGATCATATAGGCGCAAATGCCACAAAAGATGAGGGGCAATTCCGGATACAGCGGCACGGTGAAAGGCCGTTCCAGGTGCGGATCGCGCTGGCGCAGCACGAACACGGACAGGCCGCAGAACAGAAAGAACAGCCAGAACAACGGCGTCGTCACCACGCTGAGCACCTCAAAGCCGCCGTGCCCCTTCCATTCGACCGCCGGCAAGCCGCCCCGCGTCAGCGTGTCGTTGACCAGCTCGCGGCCGGTCAGTGTCCCGACCACGCCGATGAGTGCAAGGCTGATCGCCGACTGCACTAACAAGGCGCCCCACGGTGCCTGCGTTCGGGGATGCAATCGCCCCAGCCAGGCGAAGACCGGATGGTCCCTGCCCAGCGAGGCATAGATGCGTACACCGGAGAAGAGCAAGCCGTTGATGGCGCCCAGCGCCGAGACCATGACCAGCAGCGCGATCGCTCGCCCCCACCGGGGACCGAGGCTTTGTTTCAGCAAGTCGGCGGCGATGGCGTGCGATTGACGCGCCTGCTCGAATCCCAGTCCCCACAGGAAGGCGGCATTCAGTAGCAGATAGAGCAGCGTGATGGCCGCGGTGCCCAGCAGCAAGGCGCGGGCAATGGCGCGCGGTCCGCCGCGCACCTCGGCGGCGATGAAAGCGGCGTCATTCCAGCCGCCGTAGGTCAGCAGCACCAGCACCATCGCCGTGGCCAGCGCGGGCGAGCCGTGGCTCGATCGGATCGGCGCGACGCTGGTTTCACTCCCCCAGGCAAAACCGACCACCAGCACTCCGCTCAGCCCGATCACCTTGGCCAGTGTCAGCACGTTCTGCGTGCGTTTGCCGAAAGCGACGCCGAGGACGTTGAGCGCGGTCAGGCTCACAACCGCCCAGCAAGCCCACGACCATCGTTGTTCAAAAGGTACATTCCAGATCCACGCGGCATAGTCCGCGAAGACGAAGCCCATCATGGCGATGTTGGCGGCGCGGATGACGGACAGCTGAAACCAGGCGAAGAGAAAGCCCAGCCACGGACCGAAGGCGCGCGTCAGGTAGACGTAATCGCCGCCGGAGCGCGGATAGGTAGCGGCCAGCTCGGCGAGGCAGAAAGCGCCGACGAGAGACATGATGCCGCCCAGCGCCCAGGCCGCCATCGCTTGCCACGGCCCGGCGACATTTTGCAGCACGATCGGCGGCGTCTCGTAGATGCCCGTGCCGACGACGATGCCGATCATGATGCTGATCACGTCCCACAGACCGAGCGGGGCGTGCTTCGATGCGGCCTCGTCCGCCGAACGTGCCATCAGCGTGCTTCTCAGGGTGTGGGGAGAGATTACCCCCGGCAGGGGTCGAACCTGCAACCTTCGGTTCCGAAGACCGATGCTCTATCCAGTTGAGCTACGGGGGCGTAACCTCCGCTGATGAATGCAATTTCGCAGGGTGTTTTTGATGGCGCTTCGCACAACGAGCCTCGAATTTGCTGATTTCGGCCAAAGTCGCGGCAGATTTGTCCTAGTTTAGCAGAACCCGTGCCCTTGACAAGCGGAGCGATCTACGGTCGATGATTAGCGACGCTTCGGAGAAGAGTCGGCGGACAACATGTGGCGGCACGTTTTCAACGTGCCTGATTTTCCGGC
>Ga0335075_10007558_pt1 | contig 16710 bp, 19 predicted proteins | sample Lox_Sample_24_FD_206723 | JGI IMG/M metagenome (GOLD analysis project Ga0335075, IMG submission 206723) | Soil microbial communities from Loxahatchee National Wildlife Refuge, Florida, United States - Lox_Sample_2.4 | ecosystem: Environmental > Terrestrial > Soil > Wetlands | place: USA...
GGTCGCCAGCACGGCGAGGCACGTGCTGCCTTCCGGCCAGGTAGCTCAGTCGGTATGAGCGTCCGCCTGAAAAGCGGAAGGTCGCCGGTTCGATCCCGGCCCTGGCCACCATGATGTTTGCGCAGCTCAGAACGCTATGACGGGGTCATGGCAAGCCGTCGAGGCCCGCGAGAAATCGTCAAAATGGGGCCAAAATGGGGCCAACGCGATCAGCTGCCGCTGTCGGGAAAGCTGTCGTCGAGCGAGTCGAGTGCCGTGGCGATGTCGTCAAGTTCGTCGTCAAACAGATCCGCGTAGGTGTGTGCGGTCACGGTGATCGACGCGTGGCCCATTGCCTTTTGGAGAAGTCTCAGGTCCGCACCGGCCCGCCGCGATAGCGAGGCATAGGTGTGCCGCAAATCGTGCACGCGCAGGTCGGGTCGGCCGATCTCAGTCGCGGATCTGCGCCAGGCGACCGCGCGCTTCCAGTTCTCTAGGCCCAGCCGGGATCCCTTCGGCGATGCGATCGCCGGCGCGGCCGGGGTTCGTGCATCGAGCCGCGCCTTCAGCGCCGGCATCAAGCGCTCAGGAATGGGAACGGAGCGTCGACCCGCCTCCGATTTCGGATTACCTTCTACGAGCTTGCCGCCGACCTGAGTCATCGAGCGGCGAACACGGACTCGACGAGCGCCCAGGTCGACATCCTCAACATTGAGGCCAGTGAGTTCACCGAATCGAAGCCCGGTGTAAGCCAGGAACAAGACGACGTCGCCTTGAGCCCCGCATACCTGGGCAAGGTTTGCGACTTCGCCGGCGGTCAGATAGATGTGAGGCGCGTGGCGCATCGGTGGAAACTTGGTGCGAGACGCCGGGTTCCTGCCCAGGAGCTGGTCTTCCTGGACGGCTCGGTCAAGGGTCATCTTGAGGACCGAGTGCGTCCACCTCACAGTCCGCGGCCCAAGGCCCGAGGCCGACATGGCATTCACCCATTGTTGTATCGACTCGTGATCAATCTTTCCGATCGGCCATGAGCCGAACTGCGGCTCGATACGAAGTCTCCAGTTGTCTTCGTATCCGCGGCGTACCTTCGCGCTCAGGTCGGGGCGTGAAGCGAGCCAGGATTTATAGACAGCGTGGAGCTGAATTTTGCCTCCGCGCGGATCCACCCGCACGCCCGCAGCGCCGTGGGTAACGAGCTTCGCCTCGAACCGACGTGCCTCGCGTTCTGTGCGAAAGGTTTTCTTGCGCTTCGAACGATCCGGTAAGCGCCATTGCACGTCGTATCGCACGCCGTCTGCGGTCTCTCGGCGCCTTATTGCCACGATTCCTCCCGGATAGCGTTGCAGACCTTAGTGATCAGGATCCTAAGCTGCCCGGTGAATGGCAACATCCTCGATTGACACTATGGTTTCGCATTGTTCCGACCGGCATGGCAATCGAATTACCTTAGACGCGAGTGGATTCCAGCCACTCGTTAACGTCATCAAGTAGCCAGCGGCGGTGCCGATCACTCAGTCGCAGATGGTGCGGTCCTGGCGCAGCGAGGCCTCGTTCCCGCTTGGATGCCCAGTCGTGCAGCGTCGAGACCGGAACCCCAGTCATCGCTCGAACTTCTTGGGCGGTGAGCATTACTGAGCCCTCTCGTAAAGCAGTCATAGTCCCTAACTCCGTATTCCGCCGTTGGCACTGGTCGGCAGGTCATACCGAGATCATGAGGCATTGTCCTCGATCTCCGCTACCAGCGGTGCGACATTCGATCGGAAATGCACCGTCGAGTGCGGTCAGGGGCTCGAATCTGCGAGACCGGCGTTAGCAGAATCTACAAGCGTTCCCGGTCGCGGCGCTGAAAGCCGCTGTGAACGGTGATTTAACACCATCAACCGCCATTCGGTGCCAGGGTGTGTCGCGGATTGACCTACCAAGCACCGACCACAGATCAGCGTTCGCGATCCGTCCGAGAGCTTCTCGGTGGCGGGGCCGGTCTCACGGCGAGGCGCCGAACCGAGGCAGTGCCTTTACATCGTCTCTCAGACGCGGCGCCGACATACCGCAATCTGATGGAGATCAGCGGTTGTCCATCCGCCCCGCCGGATAATCCCGGATATCCATCATCCGAGGTAGGCGCCCGGCCGTCGCGTACCGACGCTAGTCGATCGGTGGACGCGATCTTAAGCCGTCGGGTTTAGTCGACACTGGCGAAACCGCGCAGCTGACCAAGATCGATCTCGGCGCCGACCTGTCCGGAATGCATGACGCCGTGCTGCAGGCCCGACGATATTGCGTGCTGGCGCTGATCATTTCCGAGTCGCGGGGAAGCGCAGCGGGTGCAGCTGTGCCTGGCGGTACGGCCGCGATGTGGCGACCGGAGTGTCACCGCACACCTGCCGGTCAGTTCAAGACCTGACGGTGAAACTGTCGGCCGACAAGCTGGACGAGATGGCCGCGCTGTGATCAGCGAACCAGGACAGTCTGATCTATGCGCGCGGCCACTCAGGAGGCAAATTGAAGACGCGCGAGGCTACTTCGGTGCCATCATCGCCGGGGGACTTCGACCGCGCGATGCGCTACGACGCCGAACGCGCCCAGCGGTGGGTCATCGCGTTCCTTCACGACGACGAGCGCGCGGCCGACCGAATTCAGCAGCAGACCGGCGAATGCCTGAACTGCTGGAAAGCCGGTAGCCGGACACCTCGTCGGCCACTAGAGCGGCATGCTGCGGGCCAACGGCGGCAGAGAGATCGCGCTACGCGCAGTCCAGCTCTGGCTAGACCAGGTCTTGACGTTGCCGAGACCGGGCTCCGCCATCGATTACCTGAGAAACATCACACACAGATTTATTCAAATCTAAGTCTTAACTATCACGCGTGGGATTTTGTGTACAATCTCGTGTATGAAGATCGACGAACGAGAGATGATCAGCGCATCGGATGCGGCGCGCTGCTCATCGAAGCTGTTTCGACAGGCCGCCGAGGGCCGCCGCTTCGTGATTTTCACGAACAACGCTCCAACCGCCGCAGTGGTCGGTATGCAGCACTACCGCGAACTCAACGAACTAGAGGAGCGCGAGGAAGAATTGCGCCTCCTGACACTTGCCGTCGCCCGGATGGCTTCGGATAGCGGCCGCCGACACGATCTCGATGATGTAATCGCTGACCTCGGCTTCTCCGATGAGGAGATCGATCAAGCCGAGGAATAATCGACCATGGCCAAAGTAGAGCTGACGGACGAAGCGCTGGAGGACCTGAAGGACCTCGACGGCGCTTCTCAGAAGATTGTCCTGAAGGGGCTGCGAAAACTCGCGGCGAACCCGGATCAGTATGGTCAGCCTCTTGGCAAACGGAATGCGGGCGACCTTACCGGATTCCGAAAGCTCGTGGTGGGCCGCAAGGCCTTCCGGATTCTGTACATGGTCCACGAGAACGACGACGGCAGCGACATCACCCTCGTCGTTGTCTGGGTGATCGCGGAGCGCGCCGATGACCGCGTCTACCAGCTCGCTGTCAGCCGGCTGCAGACGATGCAGCACCGTGAGATCGCGACCGACATCGAACAGCTGCTGGTTTCTGTGTTCAGCAAAAAGCCGGTTTCGATTGCGAGGCGCCCCTCGGGCTCAGCCGAATCATCCGGGGGAGGAACAGGATAAGCGCCATCGATGCGGAGGTCCGGCACTGCGTGCCGATGTTCCTCCGATCCATCGCTAATGTGAAGCTGGGCCAACCAGAGTCGGCCGGCATCACCGAAGAGCGCCGGATGATGGCCACCACCGTCATCGCTCTCATCGCCCATGGTGACCAGCCCAATCTCGACCTCGGTGACATCGCGGTCGGCGAGCTGGCCGCCGCAACGCTGCAGCTTTGCGACAGGCCGCAGGATCAAGCCGCTGTCGACGGGTTCCGTTCGGCAGCAGAGAGATTCAACGAGATCCAGAGGTCACTGGATGGTATGGAAGGACGCAACACGTGAATTACGTTGCGCTGTTTGGGCGCAGCAGCCTGAACGATTTCAGCAGTCTGCTATCGAATGCGCTCGGTAGCAATGCCCAAGCGGTGGGTCGCCAGCTCCAAAATTGGGATGCCGATGACCTGCTGAATACGCCTGAGGAAGAAATCAGCGAGCGGCTCGTCCGGGAGGGCACTGTCCATTGCCCGCGTCTGCTCACCGACCAGGCCGAGATGCTCGATGCGACCGAAGTCGACATGGATTACATGGATTTCGGAGAGCGCCGCACGCGGCGTGTAACGCGGATGGTGCTTGCGGTGCCTTTCGAAGGGGAACGAGTTATCTTCACCCTTCGCGCCGACACGTCTTCTTCGAACCCACCGCGAGTCCTGCGACTGAACGCCCACGAGCTGCATCTGGTGGTCGACGATCCGCCTGCTGACGGCGCTCAGCTCCGGGCGCAATTCGACGATCAGATTGCCAAAATCGAGCAACACCTCGCCTGGTCGCGCTCACAGATCGACCGGCACAACCAGCGGGTGCGCGACGAGCTGCCCAAGTTGGTGGCCGAACGTCGCGAGCAGCTGCTAGCCACGCGAAAACTGCAGTCGGACACCGGCTATCCCACGCGAGGACAGTGATGACGAATAATCTGCTCGGAATGGTCCGGACGCAATTTATGACACGCGGCTTCGACGTCGACGAGATTCAGCCCGACCGGTCAGGCCACCCTCGATTCACTGTGGAAAGCGACCGCGACGGCACGACCGTGGCCGTCACGGTGACCTTCATCCCGACCCCCTCCAACCCGAACGGTGAGCACTGGGCGCCGGAAGACATCCACTGGGGGACCGACAAAACGACTTACACCGGGACCACCGAACGGTCTCCCGGGGACCTCGCCGACAGAATCATGGCAACGGCGGCCGAGGACAACTCGCGATAGCACCGGCCGCAGGGAAAAGCGTCCCGGTCAAGCCTGGGTGGGCTCGGCGGCCACATCATCTCGCATCAGCGGCGACGTCTCCTCCGCGATCGCGAGCAGATCGCCGGCCAGCAGGTAGGTCTGAAGAACGCAGGTGTGCGCCTCCGTGATCGACGGATCGGCGTGAACACCCTTGCTCGCCAAGGCATCTAACGCGCCGAGTCGCTTGCCGAGGTCTCCGATGACGGCCTGCAACACCGCGCCACTCTTGTGCTTGCCGACAGTGTCGCGCACATACTGAAGCAACCGATTCTTGTAGGCGTCATCGGACATCGCCCGGGCGACGCCGTCCAGGCCGGCCTTCTCTTCGCCGGTAGCAGGGTATAGCGCGTCCGCCAGCGATTTGATCATCCGACGGCACGACAGCAACGCGTGAGAGATCGCCTCGGAATCACCAGCCGAAAGACGATCCTGCGCAGCAACAAACTGCACGGCGGCATCCGGCGCATAAGTGTTGAGCAGCATATTGATCCGCGCATGGACCCGGTCGAAGAAGCTCGATTCCTCACGGCCAGCGTCGAGCTCGGCCTCGGTCTCCACCAGAAAGTCGTGCACTTCCTGGCGCACCCGCGACAGAATGTTGCGCAACGCACCAAGCAGCGGCGTGAGATCGGCGCGTCTCTTCTCCTGCCGCTGGACCAGCAACCGCGCGTCGTACGCGTCGAGATTCGGTGGGACGTCGCGCTCACTCATCGCATCCACGTACTCGGCGACCAACACCTCGATCTGATCGACCGAGAAACCATGAATGTTCTTGCCGTCGGTGATCAATCTGCGGCCAGCTTCGAACTTCAAAGCCTGCTTGGCATACTCGGCAGCTCCGGCGTCCTCGCCCAGAAGGGCCACAAGCCGAGCCTTGGCCGATTGGATGTCGATCTGGTGACCGGGTCCAGCGAATTTGAGATCACGCTGCTGCAGCATGAACCAAACCTGCGCGGCGTAGTCGTGCCGAAGGACCGCGATACGGTGCGCTTGGCGGACGAGGGCGCTGACTGGTTTGCCCGATTCGAACTCGTCGAGCGCCCGATTGGTAAGCTCGCGGATTCGTTCGAGATCGGCCATGAATTCAGCATATTGATCGCCTGGCGACACCGCCGCGGCAGCCCACAGCTTCATCGTTGGCCACCGTTTCCCCTGTCCTCCTGTTTAACACCAGTTTTGCCGGCAGAGTTGACTCACGAACGACGGCAGCTTCGCCGAGAACCATCAACCAGGTAGTCGATCACCACAAGGACGGCATTTTGGGAACCGTGTCGTATCCCGGAGCGGATTCGGCGCGGGCTTGTCGGGCGCCGGTGTGGGGTTCCCAGCGAAGACCAGTGGCCCCAATCAACTTGCTGCGGCGTCGTCGGCGCGAACTTTGCGAAGACTCCCCAGAGGCATCGTCTGCATGCGGAACATCATGTGCACATCTGCTAATAGATTTGGGTCGGCGGACTGGCGGCGTTGGCGGGTGTGCCTACCAGCGTGTTGCGGTGGGGTCGTCGAACAGGTCGTAGCTGCCGGTGGTTTTCCATTGCTCTGCTGCGGTGTGTGGTGTGCCGACCCAGCGCACGTAGGGCGCGACCTCGGCTGGTGGTCGTGCGCCGTCGCTGAGGTGGCCGGTCGGGACTTCCTCGAGACTCAGGGGAGTGGCGAGGTAGGGGTGCAGAATTCGGACGCCGAACAGGATCAGGTTGTGGGTTCCTGGTAAGGCGGCCGAGGGCACGATCATGGCTGCTGCGCCGTCGTTTTGGACAGTGTCGGCTAGTGCCTGGGTGGGGTTGTAGTCCTCGCCGATGAGCTCGTCGGCGGTGAGCCCGTATGTGGCGCAATCGTCGAAGTCGACCGCGATTGGTTCGTCGATGTCGATGACGGCGGTCCATAGATTCAAGACGACATCGTCGGGATTGCCTGTGGGCCCGAGGTTGTGGCGCAGCATCTCGGCGGCTGGGCCGAGTGGATGCAGACTCAAGTATTGGACGGTTTGGCTTTTTGCGTGGTGGAAGCGACCGGCGCGCGAGCTCGGGAATGCCCACCACGGCGAGTCATAGGCTGCGTGGCGAAAGACCGTTAACTTCATGCAGTCATGGCGCGCGTGGCGGTCGCTGCTCCGAGGAGGGCGGGGTAGCGCAGTGGGTCGTTGAGCAGCTTGATCGGCTGCTGGCCGAGTTCGGGGTTTTCGCGGTTGAACCAGGAGACTACGCCAGGGCCGGTGAAGGAATGGCGCAGTTGGTTCACGAGTTGGCCGACGATGCGGATTCGTGCGGCGTCGTCGGCGGTGGGTTCGGTCCCGTCGTGGGCAAGCCAGCGCTGGAGCTGGCGAGTTGAGACTCCGAGCAGCTCGGCGAGCGTTTTTTGCGGGGCGGCGAGAATGTCAGCGGTTTTGCTGAGTACATCGCGGACTGAAGCGTTGTCGTTGTAGGACCGGTTCTCGACGATGTCGCGCAGGGCGTGGCGGAATTGTTCGAGTGCAACACGCACGTCGCGACGTTGCTGCTGGGCATCGTCGTGGCGAAGTGCTTTTTCCGCGCGAAACGCGGCCGCCCACAGCATTGTCGTCAGATACGGGTCGGCGTCGAGCCGCAGTGGTGTCGCAGCACCCAAGGTCCGCTCGAAGCTGTCGACGAGCTGGGCGACATCATCGGGAACGTTCGTTGAACGCTGCAGCAGCCTCGTCGCTGTGTTGACTCGGTCAAGGAGCGTGTCGAGTTCGGGCGCCGCGACGATCTCAGTCGTAGTCATGTCGTAAGTATACGACATAATCGCGCGGCACTGTCGCTGAGCGTGCCGGTGAATCCAGGCTTTCCGTGAGCGCCGCTACCATCTCGATTCTGATGTCACTTGATGGCCACCGCTTTGGCATTCGATGGCATCCCGCGCTGAGCTGGATCCGGGAACCCGCGCCCGCGCGGTGATCGTTGACAGACCATGAGTGGACTCATGTGGACCGCGGTGACCGAAGAACTCAGGCGGGTGTTGTTCGTTGACAAGCCTGCGGCGGCTTTCGCCGCAAGTCCGCCGGCCCGCGTCGCGCATGATGTCATGTTCACTCAACGCGCGGTGTGCCAGCAGCCGGATCGCACGTTTCTCGTGGGACGGTCAGGCGAGAAGTGGTGCGTGGCTGAGGAAGTCGCTGGAGATCTCGCTAGGGCCGAATTGAAGCCTTCTGAACGTTCTGCGAAAGAGCTCGCCCAGCAATGGCGGGATACCGACACCGAATTGAGGTGGACGCGCGTCACCGGAGAGGGTGATGATCTCAGTCCCTTGGCCGCGTTGGGGGCAAGCCGATCCTCGGATTGGGGGAAAAAGAACTTGCAGTTGCGTTGGCAAGCCCAGAGCCGCCGGGACGTCGCCCATCGAAATTACTTCGTTGGAGAAGGTAACGACGGCTGGTACTGGGGCTCGAAAATTGGTCACGCGTTAGGGGCAGCCCACGGGCCACTCTCGTCCGCAAACGAAGCGAAACGTGGCGCGCAGCAGGCGGAACGGTCAACGCCCTAGCAGCTCGGGCCGTCGGCCGTTCGATCAGCGGAAGCTTCAGCGCACGATCAGATGCGGATCTGTCGGCGAAGCTGGTCGAGATCGCGTTGTGCCAAGTCTAGAATTTCTTGAGCAGCCGACGGGCAGTAGCGCATCTGTTTGTCGTCCTCGGTGATGACCAGGTGGGTATCACCGGCGAGGATAAAGTGAGCCTTCTTGCCTTTTCGGTGGGCCGCACACGGGCGGTGATGATTGGTACGCGGCGTTTCGACGCGAACGTGGCGCAGTATCGCCTTCGTGGGCATGTCGACTCTTTCTGTGATGCGTGGCGCGAGAGATCATCCGCGCTCGGATAGTTGGGCGTGCAGGGTGTCTCGGACTGTGTCGCCGAGGCTGTCGATGCGAGCGAAGATCGTCTGCAGCTGATCCCGGGTCCATTCGCTGCGGCTGTTGTTATCCATACCGACGGCGTCGTTGATCGCGGCGTGCAGCCGCCGGATCACGATCGTCGAATTAGGCTCGCGGCGTCCACCGGTCACGGCCATGAGCTGATGCCCGCGATGCGGTAGGCCAAGTTCGGAGAGAACGCGGTTGGCGACCGATTTGGTCCGCTCGTTGACGCGGGTGCGCGCGGACTGTCGTTGTCGTTGCGGTGAGACCGGTATCGGCGCTGGGCTAGGCGGCGCGGCGGCCGCCTGTTGCGCCAACAGGCGTTCGCGTAGCTGCTCGCGATCGACGAAGTCGCCCAAGCGCACACCCGGGGTGATCTCGCGGTCGAGGATTTCGTCGAGGACTCGGTCGTCGGTGGGGTCGAGATAGGCCTGTTCGACGAAGTCGGCGAGAATCTCGCTGTCAACAAGCATTCCGGTGTCAAAACGGCGGGCACGGGGACTGCCGTCGACGTCGCCATCGCCGTCGTCGGTGTTGCCGGCGACCCATGCCCGCACCAGGGCTTGGTCGTCGAGGTCGAGTTCGCGAAACTCCGACCACCGCGCGTCGTTGTTGAGCCCGATGTGGGAGACGATGTGGCCTTGGTTGTCTGGGTGTTCGGGGGCGCCTTCTTGGATCACGCGCATGACCCGCCCAACGAACTGGATATAGGGGGCGAGACTGCGGAAGGGCCGGAAGATCGCCGCGACGCTGAGGCGGGGATGGTCGAAGCCCTCTCCGAGCATCTGCACTTGCACGATGCAGTCGAGCTGCCCGTGGCGCAGCCGCTCGATCACGGCATCTTGATCGTCCTCGTCCATGTCAGAGTGGATTTCGGCGGCCCGGTACCCGCATTCGGCGTAGATCGCCGCGACTTGGCGGGCATGGTCGACCGAGCATGCCGCAGCGATGATCTGATGCTGGATGCCCGTCTGGGCGCGCATCCGGTCGCATTGCTGAATGCTGGCTTCGACGATGTGCCGGTTGCATTCAGGGCTCAGTGCCACCCCTCGGCGGAACCACGCCTCTTCACGCAGTTCGAGGACTTCGGCCAGCGTGTGGTGACGGGTGTCATCGCGGTAGGTGAAGTAGATCTCGGCCGGCGCGACGTTACGGGAGTGAATCTGCTTGATGTAGCCGGCGATCATGGCCCGGGTGAATGGGTAGCGGTAGACGATCTCACCGTGCAGCTGCTGCTGATCGGAGCGAAACGGCGTGGCGGTGAGGCTGACCACCTTGGCGTTAGGGAAGCGGCGGAACACCTTCTGCCAGCTTTCGGCGGCGGCGTGATGGCCCTCGTCGACCAGGATCATGTCGAAGAAATCCGCGGGAAACTGCGGGAGCCAGCGGTCGGCCTGGCTGGCTAGTTGCTGAATGTTGCAGACGACGAAGTCACTTTCGATCGCGTCGTGGATGTTTGCGTTAGGGCCGTCCAGAACGGCCATCCAGGGCCCGGCGGTGAAGTCCGACAGCACGCGGCATTTCGTCCAAAAGCATTGCGGGCTGGTGATATCGACCGCGTCGGCGACACCCTTGCGGATGGTGAGATTGGGAGTGATCATCAGGGTGCGCCCGCGGGCGATACCAAAGGGCAGGGTGGCCATGATGCCTGTCTTGCCGCAGCCAACCGGGATTTGCACGATCGCGGCCTCAGTGGCGGCGGCGAAGTGCTCGCGGACTGCGCGGTGGGCTTCGCGCTGCGGGTCGCGCAGCGCGGCGTTGGCTTCGATGTTGGCGTTGGCGGTTGCGAAAACGATGCTGTCGGCGCCGACCGCAGCCGCCTCTTCAGCGCGACGGTATTGCAGTCGGAACGGCTCGAGATCCGCGCGGCGGTAGAAGCGGTAGTCGCTGCCGGGGCGGCGCAGCGCCGGCAGGGTCCCGTCCCGGTCCCACCGGCGCAATGTTTGTGCCGACATCCCGAGATATGCCGCCGCTTCGGCCACCTTCAAGAAATCCTCATCAGGCATGCTGAGACTATACAACATTGACCAACTCTTCCAGGACTGTTTAGATGGAGCGACGCTGACCGACCGGCCCCACAGGAGCGTTGGCATGAAGGTCTTCATTTCTTCGGTGAGACACCTGCTCAAGGAGGAGCGCGCCGCGCTGCCGCCGTTTCTGAGGCTGATTGATCACGAGCCCCTAAGGTTTGAGGACTTCACGGCGCAAGACCGGTCGAGCCGGGAGGCCTGTCTGGCTGGCGTCGATGCTGCCGATGTCTACGTGTTGCTGCTGGCGTCGCGGTATGGGACGCCGTTCCCAGACACAAATTTATCGCCGACGGCAGAAGAGTTCCGCCGTGCGCGCCAGCGTGGCATTCCCATTTTGGTGTTCAACAAGTCAGTGGACGAGGACGACGAACCGGAGCAGGTGGACTTCAAATCAGAGGTCGGCCATTACATCAGCGGACGGCTTTGGCGTGCCTTTACTCATCCGGCAAGTTGTAACCAGGCTGTCGGTGAGGCGCTCAAAGCGCTCGACACCGAGCGGGGGCCGATAGACCGCAAAGCTCCGCGCGAGCCAATCACCGTACCGTGGTTGAGCGAGATCGCACTTCCTGAGCCCCCTATCCAGGCAAGCGGATTCTTGGGTCGGCGCAGCACCTTTGTGCCGTCGTCGGTGTCTGCGCCGTTGCTCGAGTTACACGTGATCGGTGTCGGAGTAACAAGCGCGCCAAGCCTTCGGCAGATGGAAGAACGCGCTCGGCAGGTGGCACGCGATATGCGCAACCTCGGATGGGTGGCCGAAGGTGATCAGCTGGTTGTCGGCGCTGTCGGCGGGTTCGGGTGGGCGCTGCGCCCACCGGCAATGTCATCGTCGGGGACGTTTCCCGGGCAGCTCACGATCGAGCAGTTTCGCGGTGCGCTGGTGCACTCGGCGGGGATATGCGCATTCCAGTCGCTGGATACCGACTTCCTTGGCGCGGTGGTTGACCAACAAAGCTTGCAGACAGATTTGGCCTCACTGCTCGCGATCATCGCAACGGAGCTTCCCGCGACAGAGTCGGTCACACTGGCCGCTTGCCTGTCGCGGGCCAATCGAGTCAGCGAGGGCAATCCGGGACTGACCGGAACCCGCACCGGCGGACGCCTGGCGACGTCGGGCCCAGTCGAACTAAGAGCTGGCGGCGACTTCGTGATACCGACGCGGCGGCTGAAAAGCGGGTTCGGTGATCTTGGCGCGGACCTCGCGCACGCGGTAATCGCCCAGCTCCGAGAACGGCGATAAGCTCCGCGAGAACGAGTGGTTAGCTTACTCGCCGTGTACACGGCTGCTGCACTATGCGACGTGACAGTGGTTCGCGCGTAGTAACTTTGGCCCGCAATTCTGATCTGTCTTTCGTCAGCGCCGTGCCACACACGTCAGACATTCACGCGCCGCGGCATAACGCCGGCGCTTCCACCACGCCGAGTCCGATCGCAGTGAATGCGATGCCGTAGCTCACCGCCAGTTTCACCGAAAAGTATGCGGCCGTAAGACATCTCACTATCGGGAGTCAAGTGACCCATCGGAGGAAACGGAGACTTAACTGCATAACACCAGTTATCCGTTGATTCGACGGGTGTCGTTCTGTACTGGCAGGGGAGTGCGTGAAAAGGTCGTCCTGTCGAACGAGGTCCATCAAACCCGTGGAAGTTGCTTTTCACTTTGAGTTTGGGCTGTCGCCAGCTCGGTTATCTGGCCGGGAGCGCGAGAGATATATGAGTTCAGACAGCGCATCCAGGTCCTTCGGACACCCATGTTTCGAGTGCTGCAGGTGCGAGTTGTTGTTGTTTGGCCTCCTATGTTCGATGTTCACGCCGTGGTCGCGCTTCAGCTTGATGTGTGACACGGCGGGTCTGCGATTCGGTCTCACGCGCTGTTTGCGGTTGGCGTGTTGGTGTACCGCGTCTTTCGCGTTAGTCGAGGAGTGGGAGGTCGGGGGCTGCGGTGGTGTCTTGTGCGGTGCGGGGTGGTGGGGTGCGCTTGTTGGGTCGTCTGCAAGCTGGGTTGGTCGGGACGTCGAGTCCGCGCCGATGGAGCGCTTCGCGCATGGTGACAGCTATTGCTGGTGATTGAAGTGCGGCAACAACTCTGAGGGTTTCGGCGGCGGCGAGTACGGTAACTGCGTCCAGTGCTAGCTGTCGGGCTACCCGTTCGGATATCGGGCTTTCGGGGTCACTGCGATCATCGTTGAGGATTGCTGCGCCGTCGAGGCGGCTTTCTCGGTTGGCGTGGGCAAACTCGAACAGCGCGCGATCCAACGAGCGGAATTTCGACCAGCCAGCCATGGTGATCCAACGGCGCGGCATGTTCGAGGAGCTGGACTGCAAAGCGTGGGCGGCCTCGGGGTGGACGTGCCAGCTGCGCAATCGAGCTGCTTGGTGCAGTGTGCATCGCAGGATGCCCATGGCGCGGTCGTCTTCTTCGATCCACAGCCAGTATCCGGACAGCAGCGTCACCGAGATCTGTGTGGCGGCCGCGGCGATCTCGGGGTGGGATGGGTTCCACAGGGCGCACAACGCGGCGAACTCCGCGGTCAACACGTACGGGGACGCGCAGGTGAGGTGGTGGTGGATCTTGAGGCGCTCGTCTGAGATTTCGCGGTCTTGGGCGTGCGCGTCTGCAGTAACCAGGAGCCGCGGGAACCGATGTGCGGTGAAAGTGAGTTCGGCGAGTTGCTGGGGTGTCCAGGGCTGAGCGGTGGATCTGTCGGCAAGCGCGGTGTGGTAGTCGGTGTAGAGCGGCCCAAGATCGGCGACAGCAACGAAGGTGGCAAATTCGGGGTCAACCAGCGGCGCAAGGGCCGGCGGCAGTCGGGTGGCCACCGGCTTGCTAACGGGTAGTTGTATTTCCGAGGGGTGCTGGATGGGGCGTCCCTCGGGCAGTGGCGGCACGAGAGGGATTCCGCGCATCGCGTCGCGGTCTCTTTTTAAGACATACGTCGTTACTGCGGCCGGTCGCATCTGAATCATGCACAGCGCCAACCCATCTAACAGAATGTCGGCCAGATCGTTGGTACCGGTCCGTGAGAGCTTGTCGTCGAGGTCATGGGTAGCCTCGCACTCGATCCGCTGATCAGCGTGTTGTGCGTCGATGAGCTCGCACAGTGTGTGGTACACGCGGGCAGGGCATAGGGGCCGTCCGTCGATGTGTACGTGCTCGTGGTCGGTGTCGATGGCACCCGTCGTGCGTGGGTGGTCGTCGAGGTCATCGAACCTGTCATCGAGCGCGACGTCAAAGGTATGGAGGCCAAGCTTATCCATGGCGCGCTGCGTCCATGCTCTGGCGATAAACGACTCGATCGGCTCGCGGCGACCCTGCACGACAGGGCCGGCCCGCGCCAGCAGCAGTGTCCATCGGCCAAGTTGCTGCCGCAAAATGATTGCCGCGCCAACGATTTGGCCAGCCAGCATCAAACGCAGCGCTGCGATGGTGCTTTTCACACTCCAGGATAGGTGTGTTGGCCACGGGCTCTCATGCGGCGGCGAATGCTGGTTGAGCTGATGGCCTTGGCGGATAAACATCGCATCCAACTCGCAGACTGACACAAGAGGCCCAAGGCAGTGGTCCATCGAAAGTTGAGCAACCGCATCAAGATTATCGATACGAGTCGAGTAACGACCGATGAGTGTCTCAACAAGTCGTGTCGGGCCGCCTGCAGCGACGCGCTCATAGGCTTCGACGGTCGGTGGAACGTTCCGGGCGCGGCGATGGGCCTTCAGCCTCGCACGCGCTACTTGTTTGGGAGTCGATTGCACCTGACCGAGCCTGCGCTCGAGCTTGTAACGACTTTTGCGTCCCATAGCTTTTCAGCCCGTCGCGTGGGCGCTGCGACGCTGTGAAATCGCGCACGAGCGACCGGACGGCAATCCCAGGGGTCGACCGCCCGGTGTTTGTGTGGACTCGCGCTGTCGTGGCATGGCCGCAGCGTAAAAGACACCGCCGAAAGCCGTCTACCAACGCCCCGGAAATAACTCGCACGCGCAAGATGATGCAGGGATAATTCTAACGGCGTTGTAGTGCCTACGTTCCGGCGAAAACAGTTCTGCCGGCGCACAATGGCAGCATGGAGGACGATTTAGTACCTACCGAGCTGGTTGCCCGGGTGTTGGACCGGCATTTACGGCTGCCGGCGAGCTGGGATGACGATGAGCGGCGGGAGTTTGTCGACGAAGCCGCTCGCGAGGTTGCGTATCGAGTCGCTGAGTTGGCCGATAATTGGTCTGATCGCGCGGTGACCGAATGGGGCCGACGGCATTGGCAATTGCCTAATGCTGAGACCCAGGCTGAGTTGGTACGACAGGCCCGCAGAACGGCACTGATCGATGTGTTGTGTGATGTGCTGCCCACGGTGCCCGTCGCCCAGTTTGATATCGCAGAGCTTGCGCCTGTTGGCGAGGCTTGAATCTGATCAGGTGCCGGCAAGGCGGCAGCGCCCCGACCCACCGAAGTCTCTTTTCGCGCGGAACCCGGTGCATGCTCTGAGGCGCCGATGCGAGCCGCGGGGAGTGCACCCACGCGGTGCGGCGGCGCTGCGAACAATATCGGCGAGATCGAAGTCGGTACGCAGGACGGCTGGCATAGGCCAGATTGACTCGGCTTACGCCATGGTTCATGGAACGGCTGAGGCTGGGCGGACCGCGTTGATGTAGTCCTCAGTGGTGGTGTTACCGCACACGACGTCGATGAGGGCCTGGATATCTGCACGGCTGGGGCGCCAGCCTTCCAGGACATTGTCGGCAACAGCATTGGTCACCGCTCGGTGCTGCTCAGCGGTGAGCCCGTCGAAAAGGTCCGGCCAGCGATACAGCCACGTCGATCCAACGGGATTGCGCACAACTACGATTTTAGTTTCCCAGGATGCCTTCGCGGCGGACATCAACATCTTTCAGATGCGGCGTGAGCGAACCGCGGATTGCCGCTCGGCTCAACAGCCTGTGCCGATAGCGCGCCAGAGGAGTAACTCTGGCCTTCATGGACTGCGGTTCAGGAACGCAGGGTCGCCTACGCCGCCATGATTAAACCCGTTCTGCTTCAACTTGAATTAGGTATGCCGGTCGAGAGGCGCACAAGTTGCTGCGGCTCGGTGCAGGCGACGCGGCCTTAACGAGACCATCAAATCGGCAACACCACGGGTGCATTCATGCACCCGGTCGCGCGAGGGCACAGTGTCTTTGACGGGTTGGCATCCGCACGGCGCGCGGGCGCGTCGGAGAACCGCGGCCGCGCTCGCTGACAAGGTCTGCGCGCGCCGCGAGGGCGGCAGCTCAGCTGACGCGCACCGCCGCGGCGGCGCCCGCCTTGCGCGGCGCGCATGGCCGCGGGGATGGGGCGCGACGCCAGTGGTTAGGTCAGCAGCCCGGCGGCTCGAAGTGCGGTCAGCAGGCGCGCTGCGGCGCGCACGGTCGCGGCGTGGTCGGCGCGATGCAAGGTGCCCAGGGTGGCGGCGTCGGTGAGGTTGTCGAGCACCGCACGGCACGCGCGCGGCGAATCAAGGATCATCGCGGCTGCCTGGGTCGGGTCTGGTGGTGGTGGTGGGATCACCTCGACGATGCGGTCGCGATACTCCACGCACCACACCGGCTTTTCGACCCGCTCCACAACGCGCTCGACGCGCAGCCCGATCGCTCCGGAGCGAGCAGCTCGGCGCTCCTCGTAGGCGGCCCGGCGACACTTTTGCGAACACCACAGGCGTCGACGACCCCTACCTGTAGCAGATGGCAGCTGCCCATGGCAGCGCGGGCAAACAGACGGATCGGACACGATGACACGCTACCGTAATTTCGTACGGACGAAACGTCGTTACCGATTCGTGACCTTAATGCAAGAGGTGTGTGGTTCGTGGGGCGGTCGAAAAGGGTTGGTGGCGGTTTGTTCTGGGGAGTGGGCTGTTGTGCTGGGGTCGGGTTGCGTTGGGGGAGTGCGGGAATGGG
>Ga0335075_10007559_pt1 | contig 16710 bp, 12 predicted proteins | sample Lox_Sample_24_FD_206723 | JGI IMG/M metagenome (GOLD analysis project Ga0335075, IMG submission 206723) | Soil microbial communities from Loxahatchee National Wildlife Refuge, Florida, United States - Lox_Sample_2.4 | ecosystem: Environmental > Terrestrial > Soil > Wetlands | place: USA...
ACTGATCCGCGCGCTGGCCGGGCAGGCCGCCGCCGCGCCGGGGACCGACGCGGACCCGGCGGGCAGCCGCAGGGCCGCCCAGGCCGGCGGCGCGGTCCAGCAGGCCGGTCTGGCGGAGTGGGACGCGCACCGCGGCGCCCCTGCCGCGGTGCGCGCGCCGGGATCGCGGGGCCAGTCATGACCGCCACGATCCCGGCGGGCGTGGAGACCGCCCGTGACCTGGTCGGGCCGGCCATCGCCGCCGCCGTCGGCCGGCTGAGCCCGGAGGTGCGCACGGTCGCGGCGTACCACCTCGGGCTTACCGACGCCGACGGGCGCCCGGAGCGCCGCACGGCAGGCAAGGCGCTGCGCCCGGCGCTGGCCGTGCTGTCCGCCCGTGCCGCCGGCGCCGCGCCGGAGCGGGGCGTGCCGGCCGCCGCCGCGGTCGAGTTCGTGCACAACTTCTCCTTGCTGCACGACGACATCATGGACGGGGACACCGAGCGCAGGCACCGGCCGACCGCCTGGACCGTGTTCGGAGTGGGCGCGGCGATCCTGGCCGGCGACGCGCTGCTGATGCTGGCCCAGGACCTGCTGCTCGAGGGCCCCGCGCCGCAGGGCCTGTGGGCGTCGCGCTGCCTGTCCGCCGCGGTGCAGCGGCTGATCGCCGGGCAGGGCTCCGACCTGGCCTTCGAACGCCGCGACGACGTGACGCTCGAGGAATGCAAGCAGATGGCCGGGGACAAGACCGCGGCCCTGATGGCCTGCGCCTGCAGCATCGGCGCGATCTACGTGGGCGCGCCAGCGACGCTGGCCATGGGCCTGGCCGGCTTCGGCGCGCACGTCGGGCTCGCGTTCCAGCTCACCGACGACCTGCTGGGCATCTGGGGTTCGCCCGAGGTGACCGGCAAGCCGGTCATGTCCGACCTGCGGGCCAGGAAGAAGTCGCTGCCGGTCGTGGCCGCGCTGACCAGCGGCACCGAGCCGGGCCGGGAACTCGGCGCGCTGCTGGCCACGCCAGGGGCGCTGACCGAGGAGCAGCTCGCCCAGGCGGCCCGCCTGGTCGCCGAGGCCGGCGGCCGGGAGTGGGCCGAGGCCGAGGCCGACGCCGCGCTGGCAGCGGCCGACAAGTGCCTGGCCGAGTCGGACATGCCCGAGGACGTACGGGCGGGTTTCGCCCACATCGCGGAGTTCATCACGGCACGGCAATGGTGACGGGGGAGGAAGGCGGAACGGCGGCGGTGATGGCGACGAGCCACGTGACACAGGCCCGCCAGGGCGGGGCCGCGGCGGCCCAGGCGGGCCGCGAGGCGCTGGACCGTGCCGTCGGCCACCTGCTCGGGCTGCAGCACAAGCAGGGCTGGTGGCAGGGCGAGCTGGAGACCAACGTCACCATGGACGCGGAGGATCTGCTGCTCCGCGAGTTCCTCGGGATACGCACGGCCGAGCAGACGGCCGCGGCGGCCCGGTGGATCCGCCGCTGCCAGCGCGACGATGGGACCTGGGCCAACTTCCGCGGCGGGGACGCCGACCTGTCCACGACCGTCGAGGCGTACGTCGCGCTCCGGCTGGCCGGAGACTCCCGCGGCGCCGACCACATGGCCAGGGCCGCGAGCTGGATCCGGGCCCGCGGCGGCATCCCGGCGACCCGCGTCTTCACCCGCATCTGGCTGGCCCTGTTCGGCGAGTGGCCGTGGGACGAGCTGCCGGTGATGCCGCCGGAGATGATCTACTTCCCGGCCTGGTTCCCGCTGAATGTGTACGACTGGGCCTGCTGGGCACGCCAGACTATTGTGCCGCTGACCATCGTTGGCTCGCTGCGGCCGGTCCGCACGCTGCCGTTCACGCTGAACGAGCTGCAGCCCGAGGACTCCGGCCCGGCCCGGCCGGCCGCGGCGGGCGGGGTGAAGCGGGACGGGACGGCGGCCGGGGGCTGGGCGGCCGTGTTCGGCGGGATCGACCGTGTGCTGCACCGCTACGAGCGGCGGCTGCCGGCCCTGGCGCCGGCGCGGGCGGTGCGGTCGGCCGCGATGCGCAGGTGCGCCGAGTGGATCATCGCCAGGCAGGAGCGGGACGGCTGCTGGGGCGGCATCCAGCCGCCCTGGGTGTACTCCCTGATCGCGCTGCACCTGCTCGGCTACGGCCTCGACCACCCGGTGATCCGCCGCGGCCTGGACGGCCTGGACAGGTTCACGATCTGGGAGGACACGCCGGACGGCCCGGTCCGGCGGCTCGAGGCGTGCCAGTCGCCGGTGTGGGACACGGTGCTGGCGATGATCGCGCTGGCCGACGCCGGCCTGCCGCCCGACCACCCGGCGCTGCTGTCGGCGGCGGTGTGGGTGCTGGACGAGGAGATCCACGGGCCGGGTGACTGGCAGGTGCGCAGGCCCGGGCTGGCCCCGGCCGGCTGGGCGTTCGAGTTCGACAACGACGGTTACCCGGATGTGGACGACACCGCCGAGGTGGTGCTCGCGCTGCGCCGGGCGTCCTGGCCGGCCGACGGGATCAAGGAAGCCTCGGCCCGCGCGATCGCCTGGCTGGCCGGCATGCAGTCCAAGGACGGCGGCTGGGGTGCCTTCGACGCCGACAACACCTCACGGCTGGTGACCAAGCTGCCGTTCTGCGACTTCGGTGAGGTGGTCGACCCGCCGTCGGCCGACGTCACGGCGCACACGGTCGAGGCGCTGGCCGCCGTCGGCCTCGGCGCGAGCAGGCCCGCCCGGCGGGGCGTGACCTGGCTGCTGCGGGCGCAGGAAAGCGACGGCTCGTGGTTCGGCCGCTGGGGCGCGAACTACGTGTACGGCACCGGCGCCGTGGTTCCCGCGCTGATCGCGGCGGGCGTCCGGCCCGGCAAGCCCGCGATCAGGCGCGCGGTCGACTGGCTGGTCGGCCACCAGAACCCCGACGGCGGCTGGGGTGAGGACCTGCGCTCGTACGAGGACCGCAGCTGGGCCGGCCGCGGCGAGTCCACCGCCTCGCAGACCGCGTGGGCCCTGCTCGCCCTGCTCGCAGCATGGGATGGCGGCAGCGACTCGCCCGAGGCGGCGAGCATCGAGCGCGGGGTGACCTGGCTGGCGCAGACCCAGCGCCCGGACGGGACCTGGGACGAGCCGCAGTTCACCGGGACCGGGTTCCCCGGTGACTTCTACATCAACTACCACCTGTACCGGCTGGTGTTCCCGGTCAGCGCGCTCGGCCGCTACCTGAACCAGACCGGGGAGCGGGGAGATGCGGCATGAGCCGGGAGCCTGGCACGGACAAGCTGGTCGTCTGCTCCCCGCTGCGGCTGGAGGCCCGGGCCGCGCGCCGCGGGATCGGGCCGGACGGCGAGGTGCTGCGCACGGGTTACGGCCCGGCCAGGACGGCGGCGGCGGCAGAGCGGCTGCGCGGCGTAACGTTCAAGGCCCTGGTGGTTGCCGGTGTCGGCGGTGGCCTTACCGCTGATCAGCGGCCTGGGGACCTGGTGGTGGGCGCGCAGGTCGGCCTGGACGGGACGGCCGCCGGCCAGTCCTGCCCGTCCGCGCCGCTCCTGGCCGGCGAGCTGCGCCGGGCCGGGCTGCGGGCCACCGCCGGAAAGATCGTCACGGTCGATCACCTGGTGCGCGCCGGCCAGGCGCGGCGGCTGGCCGGCGAGGGCGCGCTCGCGGCGGACATGGAGTCGGCGATGCTGCTGGACGGCGCGGCCGGCCGCCCCGCCGTTGTGGTCCGGGCGATCTCCGACACGCCCAGCCGCCCGCTGCTCAGCCCCTGGGCTGTCCCGGGCGGGATCGCCGCGCTGCGGTCGCTGCGGCTGGCCGGCCCCGCGCTCGCCCGGTGGGCCGAGGCGTGCGGGCCGCGGCGGGTGCTGCTCGCCGGGCCGCGCTCGTTCTGCGCCGGCGTGGAGCGGGCCATCGAGATCGTCGAGCGGGTGCTGGAGCAGCACGGCTCACCGGTGTACGTGCGCAAGCAGATCGTGCACAACAAGGTCGTCGTGACCGACCTGGAACGCAAGGGCGCGATCTTCGTCGACGAGCTCGACGAGGTGCCGGACGGCGCGACCGTGGTGTTCTCCGCGCACGGCGTCTCGCCGGACGTCCGGCACGAGGCCGAGGGCCGCGGGCTGCAGGCGATCGACGCGACCTGCCCGCTGGTCGCCAAGGTGCACGCCGAGGCCCGCAGGTTCGCCGCCGACGGCTACCAGGTCGCGCTGATCGGCCACGCCGGGCACGAGGAGGTCGAGGGCACGCTCGGCGAGGCCCCCCAGGCGATCACGCTCGTCGAGACCGCGGCGGACGTGGCCGGGCTGCGGCCCGACGACCCGGACAAGGTCGCCTACCTGATGCAGACCACGCTGTCGACCGACGAGGCGAGCGGGATCGCGGGCGCGCTGCTGGAGCGGTTCCCCGGCGCCCGCGGACCCGGCAGCGACGACATCTGCTACGCCACGACCAACCGCCAGCTCGCGGTCCGCGCGATCGCGGCCGAGTCCGACGTCGTGCTGGTGGCGGGCTCGGCGAACTCGTCGAACTCCAAGCGCCTGGTGGAGACCGCCGAGCGGGCGGGCACGCCCGCCCACCTCATCGACGGCCCCGAGGACATCGAGCTCGGCTGGCTGGCCGGCGCCTCGGTCGTCGGGCTCACCGCGGGGGCGTCGGCGCCCCCTGCCGTGGTCGGCCAGATCATCGACGCGCTCTCCGGCCTCGGGACGGTCGAGGTCAGCGAGCGCGTGGTCGCCACCGAATCCATCCGCTTCGGGTTGCCGAAGGAGTTGAAGCAATAGATGCCCATGCCACTGCGACAGAGCCTGCGCGTCGGTTCCTACCTGATGCGCCAGAAGCTGGCCCGCCGTGACAAGTTCCCGCTGCTGGTCGAGCTGGAGCCGCTGTTCGCCTGCAACCTGAAGTGCGCGGGCTGCGGCAAGATCCAGCAGCCGCACACGCTGCTGAAGCAGCGGATGCCGGTCGAGCAGGCGATCGCCGCGGTCGAGGAGTGCGGCGCGCCGATGGTCTCGATCGCGGGCGGCGAGCCGCTCATGCACCCCCAGATCGACGAGATCGTGCGGGAGCTGATCAAGCGCAAGAAGTTCGTGTTCCTGTGCACGAACGCGCTGCTGATCCCCAAGAAGCTGGACAAGTTCACGCCGTCGCCCTACTTCGCCTGGGTGGTGCACATCGACGGGCTCCGGGAGCGGCACGACGAGTCGGTCTGCAAGGAGGGCGTGTTCGACGAGGCGGTCGCGGCGATCAAGGAATGCAAGCGCCGCGGGTTCACGGTGAACACGAACACCACGTTCTTCAACACCGACACCCCGCAGACCGTGATCGACGTGCTCAGCTACCTCAACGACGACCTGGGGATCGACCAGATGCAGATCTCCCCGGCGTACGCCTACGAGAAGGCGCCGGACCAGGACCACTTCCTCGGCGTCACCGAGACCAGGGAGCTGTTCCGCAAGGCGTTCGGCGACGGCAACAGGAAGCGCTGGCGGCTGAACCACACACCGCTGTTCCTCGACTTCCTCGAGGGCAAGACGGACTACGCCTGCACCGCCTGGGGCATCCCCTCGTACTCGCTGCTCGGCTGGCAGCGGCCCTGCTACCTGATGGCCGACGGGTACGCCAAGACCTACAAGGAGCTGGTCGAGACCACCGACTGGGAGAAGTACGGGCGCGGCAAGGACCCGCGGTGCGCGAACTGCATGGCGCACTGCGGTTACGAGCCGTCCGCCGTGCTGGCCACGGTGGGGTCGCTCCGGGAGTCGCTCCGCGCGATGCGCGAATAAGGATGCGGGGGCGGGGGGCGCCGGGCGGCGCCCCGCGCTCCCCTCTTTTCGTGATCTTGCAAGATATTGGCCGTATGGCGGACCAAATCCTCCGGGATCATGGATGACGCTGCCCGCGGGCGGCTGCGGTTGCATAGTGTCTAGTGACCGCGGCCCCTAGCGGCCGCGGCAACCCCGTCCGGACCGGAAGGCACCCGCAGTGACCTCGCCCAGCACGCCGCCCGTAGTGGCAGGCCAGGCTGGCGCGGACGGGGCGAAGCCGGGCGGGGCCCGCCGGCGCGGCCTGGACCCGGGCACCTGGTGGATGATGGCGGTGCCGGCGGTGGTCACGTTCGTGATCATGCTCTGGGGGATCACCGGCGCGTCCTACTGGCGGGACGAGGCCGCCACCATGTCGGCGGCCCAGCGCCCGCTCGGCAACCTGTTCCGGACGCTCGGCAATATCGATGCCGTGCACGGCGCGTATTACCTGCTCATCTGGGTGATGGTGCGCCTCGGCGGCAGCGGGGAGCTGGTGACCAGGCTTCCTTCTGCGGTTGCCATGGCCGGCGCCGCCGTCGCGGTCGCCGCGATCGGCAGGCGGCTGGTCTCGCCGCGCGCCGGGCTGGCCGCGGGCCTGGTCTTCGCCGTGCTGCCCGAGGTCAGCCTGTACGGCCAGGACGCCAGGCCGTACGCGATCGTGGTCGCGCTGGCCTCGCTGGCCAGCTACCTGCTGGTGCGGGTCATCCAGGACGACGCCGGGGCCAGGCACCGCTTGCTGGCCGGGTACGCGGTGTGCGTCGCCGCCCTGGGCATCGTGGACATTTTCGGGTTGCTGCTGATCGCGGCGCACGCGCTGACCGTGGCGGTGCAGTGCCTGCGGGTAACTGGGCCCGGCACGTCTGGGCCCGGCACGTCTGGGCCCGGCACGTCCGGGCCCGGCACATCCGGGCCCGGCACGTCCGGCGGACCGGACCGGGGCGACGGCGCCCGGGACGCGAGATCGCTGGCGCTGGGCTGGCTCGCCGCCGCGGTGGCCGGATTGCTGCTGGCCAGCCCGGTGCTGGCGCTCGGGTTCGTGCAACGCGGGACGCTGTCCTGGCTGTCGCCGCCCGGGCTCGGCACGGTTGAGAACCTCCGCCAGCTCGTCGGCCCGGCAACCATGGCGGACGTCGTCGTCCTGGTCATCGCCGCCGGGGTCGTGGTCAGCGCGGTGCTTGGCCGCGAGCGGCTGCGGGCCAGCTGGCCGGGGTCGCTGCCCGCGCTCTGCCTGCCCTGGCTGATCCTGCCCCCGGCGCTCCTGCTCGTCGCCTCCGTGGTGACCCCGGTGTACACGCTGCGCTATGTGCTGCTCTGCATTCCGGCGATCGCGCTGCTCGCCGGGGCCGGGCTGGCCTCGCTCGGCTGGGTGGCGGGCACCGCCGCGCTCGTGGTGGTCGCGCTGCTCGGGTGGCCGATGCAGCTGCAGGTGCGCACCCCCGACGGGCACGGGGACAACATCAGGCGGGCCGACCGGATCGTGGCGGCGAACAGGCGCCCGGGCGACGCCGTGCTCGAGTTCAAGGCCGAGAACTTCGCCCAGGCGTACCCGTACGGGATCGGCCAGCTGACCCCGGTGGCCCAGGCGGAGTCGCCGATCCGGTCGGCCACGCTGATCGGCACGTTCCTGCCCGATCCGGTGGTCCGCCAGCGGCTGACCCGGGTGCACCGGGTCTGGGTTGTCGAGTATGGCCGCTCCAGGCCGCTGGTGATCCTCAACGGCCTGGACTTCCGCCTGGTGCGCGCCTGGCGGACCAGCGACATCTGGCTGTTCCTCTACGCCCGCCCTGCGGTGTCCGGCGGTGGCGGCTCCGCCGCCGCGGGGACGCGATGAGCGCGCCGGCGCCGGCGCCGTGCCCGCGGAACGGTCGGCCGGCTGATCCCGGTAACTTCGGAGAAGTCCTTCAGGGTCTGTTCAGAAAACGCGCCCATTATCTATACCGGCGCAACCCCAGTGCGCCGGCGCGGCGGCCTTCGCGCCGTAAATGGCTCGGCCCGCCTCACGCGGACCCGGGTTCCCAGAGGAGCACACATGTTCTTCACGTATCTTTGGCGTGAGTTGCGCCGTAGGATGCGCCAGGCCATATTCATCTCCCTGGGCCTGGCCCTCGGAATCGGCCTGGTCATTACCGTGACGGCCGCATCGTCCGGCGTCAAGGCGGCGCAGGGCACGGTGCTGCAGAATCTGTACGGCGTGGGCACGGACGCAACCGTCACCAAGGCGCCTACCGCCGGTTCGTTCTTCGGTTCCGGCAGTCGCAAGTTCAACTTCAAGCCGGGCGAGACGGTCCATATCGACTCGCTGACCGCAACCCGCAGCCTCGGCAGCCTCGACGCCTCGACGGTCACCACCATCTCCAAGCTCAACGGCGTCGCCGGCGCCAGCGGTGCGCTGACGGCCGACAATGAGGACACGACGTTCAAGATCCCGGACTTCAGCGGCGGCGGCAGTGGCGGCGGCGGCTTCGGCGGCGCGCCTGGCGGCGGCGGTGGCGGTGGCGGCGGCGGCTTCCGCGGCCCCGGGGCCTTCAACCTCGGCAACGCGGTGTCGGTCGACGGCATCGACCTGTCGTCGAACGCCGAGGCGCTCGGCCCGCTCAGCAACGGCACGCTGAGCTCCGGCCGCACGCTGAAGTCCTCGGACTCGGCCGCCGACGTGGCGGTGATCGACTCCAGCTACGCCAAGTCGGCGAACCTCAAGCTCGGGTCGGACGTGACGCTGGCCAGCACCAAGTTCAAGGTCGTCGGGATCGTCAGCGAGCCGGCCAGCGACTCGTCGGCGGACGTGTACATCCCGCTGGCCCGCGCGCAGTCGCTGTCGTCCATGTCCGGAAAGGTCAACACGATCTACGTGTCCGCGGACAGCTCGTCGGACATCTCGGCGGTGCAGAAGGAGATCCAGAAGGCGGTGCCGGGGTCGACGGTGACCACGTCGGCCGACCTGGCCAGCGAGGTGACCGGGTCGCTGTCCAGCGCGTCCTCGCTGGCGAACAACCTGGGCAAGTGGCTGGCGGTCGCGGTGCTGGTCGCGGCTTTCCTGCTGGCCAGCCTGCTGACGATGTCGGCGGTGTCGCGGCGGGTGCGGGAGTTCGGCACGCTGAAGGCGCTCGGCTGGCGCAGCCGCCGGGTGATCGGCCAGGTCATGGGTGAATCGGTCGCCATGGGCATCGTCGGCGGCGTCGTGGGCATCGGCCTGGGCTTCCTCGGCGCCACGATCGTGTCCAAGACTGCCCACTCGCTGACCGCGTCCGTGGGCCCCACCACCGGCTCGGCCACGCCGGGTGGCGCGCGCTCGTTCACCGGGTTCGGCGGAACGGGCGGCGGAGCCCCGGGCGGCGGTGGCGGCGGGTTCCCCGGCGGCGGGGGCGGCGGGGCCGGGGACCGGTTCCGCAGCGCCGCCGCGGCGGCACACTCGACGACCGTGCACCTGACGGCGCCGGTCACCGTCGACATCATCGTCCTCGCCGTGGTGCTCGCCGTGGCCGGCGGCCTGATCGCCGGCATCGTCGGCGGCTGGCGCGCGGCCAGTCTCCGCCCGGCGGCGGCCCTGGCCAGGGTCGAGTGACCGCGCCGGATCAGCTAGCGGACACCGCGGACATCCAGGAGACGATTCCATGTACAAGCTCACCGGCGTGACGAAGGACTACCAGAAGGGCCACGCCATCGTGCACGCCCTGCAGGGCGTGGACCTGGTGATCGAGGACGGCGAGTGGCTGGCCATCCAGGGACCGACCGGGCACGGCAAGACAACGCTGCTGCAGATGCTCGGCGGCCTGGACCGTCCCACCTCCGGCATCGTCGACTTCGACGGGAATGACCTGGCTCAGATGCGGGAGAGCCAGGTCACGAAGATCAGGGCGACCTCGATCGGGTTCATCTTCCAGACGTTCAACCTGATCCCGACCCTGTCCGCGCAGGAGAACGTGGAAGCGGCGCTGGTGCCGCTGCACATCAGCGCGGGCGAGCGGCGGAGCCGGGCCCTGCAGTCGCTGGCCGGAGTCAGCCTGGAAGACCGGGCCAGGCACCTCCCGTCGGAACTGTCCGGCGGCCAGCAGCAGCGCGTCGCCATCGCCCGGGCGCTGGTCAAGGAGCCCAAGGTGGTGCTCGCCGACGAGCCGACCGGGAACCTCGACGAAGACACCAGGGACGAGATCATCGGGCTGCTGGAGAAACTGTGGCGGGAGCGCGGGCTGACCCTGGTCCTCGTCACGCACGACAGTTCGGTCGCCAGGCGGGCGCAGCGGGTCGGCGTGATGCGGAACGGCAAGCTGTCGATCAGGCAGGACACCAGGCCCGTCACCTGACCGCGGCCGCGACCACCTCACGCAAGCCGGGCGTCTGCCGGCCGGTCGTCAGGAGTCGGCAGGTCGTCAGGAGCCGGCCGGTCGTCAGGAGCGGGTCAGGAGCGGGGGAGAGGGAGCTCGCACCAGACGGCCTTGCCGGTGGGCGTCCGGCGCGCTCCCCAGCGCTGGGACAGCTGGCTGACGACCTGCAGCCCGCGGCCGCGCTCGTCGTCGTCACCCGCCTGCCGCAGCCTGGGCAGGGCGGCGGACTCGTCCAGCACCTCGCACACGAGCCCGCCCTCACGCACCAGGCGCAGCGCGATCGCACCCTGGGCATAGCGAACCGCGTTGGTGACCAGCTCGGAAGCGAGCAGCTCCGCAGTGGGGATCAGCTCGGCCAGGCCCCAGCGCCTCAGCCGCCTGCGGACCAGCATGCGTGCCCGGCGTGCGGAGGTGAGCTCGCTCGCGAGCTTCCAGGTGACATGCTGGTCCTGCCCCAGCCGGCGCAGCCTCGCCACCAGGACGGCGATGTCATCACGCTGGTGGTCGGCGTAGACGCCCGCGAGCGTCGCCTTGCACAGCTCCTCGAGCGGCCGGGAGGCCGAGCCGGGGCCGAAGGTCTCCCGCAGCCGCGTCAGCCCTTCGTCGATGTCGCTCGTGCGCCGTTCCACCAGCCCGTCGGTATAGAGCACCAGCAGGCTTCCATCCCTGATCTTGAAGACCTGTGTCTGGACCGGCCCCGACCCGATGCCGAGCGGCGGGGAAGGCGGGACGTCGAGGAACTGGCTGTCGCCGTCGGGGGAGACCAGCAGCGGCGGCAGGTGGCCCGCCGAGGCGATCTCGCAGCTTCCGGAGATCGCGTCGAAGACCGCGTACACGCAGGTGGCGAAGTGAGGCTCACGCACGCCGAGCTCGTGCATCAGCTCGTCGAGCTGCTGCAGCGTCTCCGCGGGCGGCAGTTCGAGCCGGGCCAGCGTCCGGATCGCCGTGCGCAGCCTGCCCATCGTCACCTCCGCGCGGACGCCGTGGCCGGCCACGTCGCCGACCACGAGGGCCACTCTGCCGCCCGGCAGCGCGATCGACTCGTACCAGTCGCCGCCCACCTCGATCATCTTGCTGCCCGGCAGGTAGCGGTGACGCACCTCGACCGAGGACACCGCCGAAAGCCCGGTCGGCAGCAGGCTGCGCTGCAGCGTCAGCGCGGTGGCCCGCTCCCTGCTGTACCTGCGGGCATTATCGATGAAGATCGCCGCGCGGGAGGCGAACTCCATGCCGATCTCGGTGTCGTAGGCGTCGAACCTGCGGAACTGGCGGAACCGCGTGCACGCGAAGAAGCCGAGCGTGGTGTCCCGCGCGATCAGCGGCAGCAGCAGCATGGATGTGCCGGACAGCAGCCCGGCGACCGGCTTGCGCCGCATCCCCTTGGCCAGATCCTCGGCGATGCCGGTGCCCGCGAGATCCTGCATGACCGGCTTGCCGGTGTCCAGGCACCGGGTGTGCGGCGAGTCCGGGGGATAGCTGAGGATCTCGCCGGTCGGGAACGTGGCATCCCAGCCGGGATCGTCGTCGTCGTGGGCGATCGCCAGCCGCCGGACCAGCGGCAGCCCGTCGTACGTGTCACCGGGGAATTCATCCGCGCCCACCAGGCTCTCCAGCACCAGCAGGCCAGCGGAATTGCAGAAGTGCGGGACGATGATGTTGACCAGCGCCGGCGCCATCTGGTCGATGTCGAGGGCTCCGCCCGTCCTGGCGAACGCGCCGTCGAGCAACGCGTGCCGCATCACCGCCGGGTCAAGGAACCGTTCTTCCGATGGTGGCGCGATGCGCAGCACGAGCTGCGCGACCAGCCGCGGGTCGGTCGACCGGACCGGCTGCGCCGAGACCACCGCGTCGACATGGTGCCCGTTGCCGGTCTGGATCGTGAGCACCGCGTTGCCCTCGCGGTCTGCGCAGGCCGCGTCGATGAGCGCCTGCAGCCCGCTGCCGAAAGCGGCGCTGGTGACGAGGGTGCCGAACTCCACGCCGAGCAGCGAGCCGGGCACCTCGGCGAGGACTTCACCGGCCGCCCGGTCGTGCTGCAGAACCCGGCCAGACTTGTCCAGGCCAACTGTGAGCGTTCTCGCAGACGTGCTAGTCAGGAGCGCAGCGATGTCCGCTGCCATTCCGGATGCGACCATCCGATGCGCTCCCTCCAGCGCCGACCACGGCTCGTTCGCCTATTATGGAACAACTTTCCTTTGCGTTGAGAAAGAATGCTCCGCTGACTTAGCGCGATCGAATGCGCGGCACCTGGCGAGGCGCTTCAGGCGGCGGGAGTGAAACCCCGGGCCAGCGTCCTGGCACCCGGCGCGGGGTCGCCGGAGACGACCGCCAGACGGCACACCAGCCTCAGCCGTAAGAGGCACTTCCGCGAGACGGAAATTACCCCTCCAGTTACTTCCCTCCAGTTACTTCTCGCTAGCCCCGGCAGCTGCCAGCCGCGAACATGAGCCCAGCCGGGGCCCGCGGACGGGACGCCGGGGTTTCGGCGGGTTATGACTCGATGACGCTGATGTTGCCGCCGCCGCTGGTGGCGGTGATCACATTCGGGGAGGATGAGTCGGTCGGGACCGTCCCGGAGGTGGTGCCGCCGTCCGTGTGCTCGGTCAGGCTGTAGTGGGTGCTGCCGGGCGGCAGGACGATCGTGATGTTGCCACCGCCGGTGCTGACCTCGACGTTCCTTGGCGCGCTCGTGAACACCACCGTGATGTTGCCGCCGTCGGTGCTGGCCGTGACCCGGGCCGCGGTGATCGCGGCGGCCGCGATGTCGCCACCGCCGGTGTTCAGGGTGAGGTGGCCGGACACCCGGTCGGCGGACACGTTCCCGCCGTCGGTGTTCAGGGTGAGGTGGCCGGACACCCCGTCGGCCGACACGTTCCCGCCGTCGCTGGTCAGAGTGACGTCGCCGGTGGTGCCGACGGCCGTGGCATTGCCGCCACCGGTGTAAACCGACGTGGGCGTACCCCGCGGCACGCTGATGGTCGCGTTCAGGTAGCAGCTGCCGACCGGGAGGTTGCAGTTGTAGCCAAAGTCCGTACCGGCCGCGGTCACCCGCGTGGTGAACGGCGGCCGGATAAGGGTGTAGTGCGCAGTGCCGGTCAGCTTCGCCTGGCCGGTACTGCGCGCCACCCCCTGGAGCAGGATGCTCCCGGAGCTGAAGTTCACGTTCACCCGCCCTGCGCTGGCAGGGATGTCGTGGCCGACCTTGAACTGGCCCTCCCCGGCCAGCGCGACCAGGCTGAGGCCGGCCCAGCCGACCAGGACCAGGCACACCGGCACGCCGATCGCCAGCCAGGCGCGGCGGGCCTGAGTCATCGGCAGGCGTGGTGCCTTGCCCCGCGGCGCCCCGCCCGGCGGCGTCTGGACCGGTGCTGTTCCGTGCATGGTGATCACCCCGTCCCGAGATAGCGCAGGACCGCGAGCACGCGACGGTGGTCCCGCTCGCCCGGCGCGAGGCCGAGCTTGGTGAAGATGTTGTTGATGTGCTTTTCGATCGCGCCGCCGCCGACCACCAGGGCGTCCGCGATCGCGGCGTTGCTCAGGCCCTCGGCCATCAGCCCCAGCACCTCGCGCTCCCGGGGCGTCAGCTCACCCAGCGGGTGGCGGCTCCGGGCCAGCAGCTGCGCGACGACCTCGGGGTCGAGCGCGCTGCCGCCCTCGGCCACCCGGCGCAGCGCGTCGAGGAACTCCGCCACGTCGGACACCCGGTCCTTGAGCAGGTACCCGACACCGTGCGGGCGGCCGGAGATGAGCTCGGTGGCGTACCGTTCCTCCACCCACTGGGAGAGCACGAGCACGCCGACGTCGGGCCACCGGTCGCGGATCAGCAGCGCGGCGCGCAGCCCCTCATCGGTGAACGTGGGCGGCATCCGGACGTCCACCACGCACGCGTCGGGGGCGGTCGCCGCGACCGCGCGCAGGAACTTCTCCGCGTCGCCCTCGGCGGCGACGACCTCGTGGCCGGCCTCGGCGAGCAGACTGGTCAGTCCCTCACGCAGCAGCACCGAGTCCTCGGCGATCGCTACCCGCACGGCAGCCCCCTCATCCGCACGGGAGCACCGCCGAGATGATCGTGGGCCCGCCGGACGGGGACTCGACCGACAGCGTGCCGTCCACGCCGGACACCCGGTCGGCGAGGCCGGACAGTCCGGCGCCGCGCGGGTCGGCGCCGCCGATCCCGTCGTCGCTGATCACCACGTTGAGCGTGCCCGGATAGCCATGCCCCTCCACCACCACGCTGGCGTGCGTGGCCCGCGAGTGCTTGGCCACGTTCGTGAGCGCCTCCGCGACGGTGAAGTACGCGACCGCCTCGACGGCGGGCTTCGGCCGTACCGGCACGTCGACATGCATGCCGACCGGCACCGGGCATAGCGCGGCGAGGCCGGACAGCGCCGCGTCCAGGCCGCGGTCGGTCAGCACCGGCGGGTGCACGCCCCGCACCAGGTTGCGCAGCTCGGTGAGCGCGGCCTTGGCCTCGGCGTGCGCCTGGTCGAGCAGCTCCCTGACGGAGTCGACGTCGTCGGCCAGCTTCGCCTTTGCCCGGCCGAGCTCCATCGCGAGGGCTACCAGGCGCTGCTGGGCGCCGTCGTGCAGGTCGCGCTCGATGCGGCGGCGCTCGGTCTCGGCGGCGTCCACGACGCGCTCTCTGCTGACCTCGAGCTCGGCGACCCGGGCGGCCAGGTCGGCCGGCGGGGCGAGCAACCGCCGCGCCAGCGCCGCGTCCACGACCGCGAGCCTCCGGGTGACCAGTGGCGCGGCCACCAGCAGGAGCAGGCCGACGACGACCGATACGACCGTGGTAAGCGGCCCGGGGTGCACCGTGCCGTCAAACGTGGGTCCCCCGCCGGGGAGCAGCCCGCTGTACAGCGGCAGCGTGAACATGACCAGGCCGAGCGCCCAGATGCCAACGGTGACGAACGCGGTGACACAGCTCACCGGCAGGCGGAGCAGCCCGTAGCCGATGCTGCCCCAGGTCTGCCGCCCGGTGAGGGTGGCACGGCGTGGCACGAGCAGCCAGCGGTAGCGGCTGCCCGGGACGGCCGGCCATGCGGGTATCCGCTCGCCGAGCAGCACGGCGAACCTGGCCCGCTCGGCGTCGGCGAGCCCGTCGGCGAACCGCAGCGTCAGCCCGATGAGCAGCAGGCCGGCGAGCGCGAGCGGCAGAAAGACGCTGCCGAACGTGATGCCGAACGCGATGACCCAGAAGACCACAACCCCGATGACCAGGCCGGCCAGGTGGTGCGTGAAGGCGAGCCAGGTGCGCGGCGACACCAGGCCGGGGATCAGGAACATGCCAGTGACGCTAGGTCATCGCGGGCCCGGCCGGCCACCACCCCCACCCCCGGAAACGGGGTTAGGCTAACCCCACCACGGACGGGTCTGCGCGCACCGTGCGCCGCTGTCGTGCTAGGCGTCCCTGGCGGGCTCGCCGTGGCTGGCGTTGGCGCGGCCGCGGCCCCAGTACGCCTTCGGCGACATCTGGTCTTCCGCGAGCCCGCGCCCGGCGAGGATCTCCCTGAGCCGCAGCACCACCTTTGCCTCGCCGAGCAGGTAGGCGTGACCGCGGCCGGGCGGCAGCTCGACCTCGGCGGCTTCGGCGGCGAGCGCCGCCGGGTCGCCGGCCGGCGCGCCGAGGCGGTGCAGGAAGGAAACGCGCGTGGTGGCCGCGGCGGACAGGTCCTGTTCGTCGTCTTCCTCGGGGATCTCAAGGATCAGCGTTGCCACGGCGCCGGCCGGCAGACCCTCGGTCATGGCGAAGGTGGCGGCCAGCGCAGATTCATCGCCCATGAACAGGTGCCAGTCGGCGGCGGCCGACGCCGCGATCTTGCCGCGCGGCCCGATGCCCTGGATCCTGTCACCCGGCCGGGCCGAGCGCACCCATCGCTCGCCGGGGCCGTCGCCGTGCAGCACGATGTCCAGGGTGAGCAGCGACGCGGTCGGGTCGAGCTCGCGGATCGTATAGCGCCGCCGCACCGGCCGGTTGCCTTCGGTGGCCACCAGCAGCATCACGTCCTGGCCTGGCAGGTACCTGAACCCGCCGAGCTCCGGCGCGGTCAGGCTGACGCGCTGCATGTGCGGGGACAGCCTGACCGAGTCCGCGACCTCGAACGCCAGGCGGGTGGTGCCCGCCAGGGGCCCGGTCAGCTGGGCGAACGGGTCGTCCAGCCCGGCCAGGACCGATTCCGGGAGCGCGTCGGCCATGAGCGACCCTTTCTCACGTGTTGCCATCACCGGAGGTGGCCAGCACGACAGGCCCCTTGCCAGCGACAATACCCGGTGGCCGTCAGCCAGTCGGCGCCAGCGCGCGAGCGGACGCGATCGCGGCCCCAGTGGCCAGGTCGAAGAAGTGCAGCCGCTCGACGTCCACGCCGAAGACCGCCGGGCCGTGCGTCCGGATGGCCGAGCGTGGGTCGATCCTGGCCACGCCCTCGGCCACCGAGGCGGCGACGATCTCACCCTGGTCCGCCCCGCTAACGATGTGTAACGGCGGAGGTTACGAGCTTGGCAGACGCATCGGCAGGCTGGCAGCGATCCTGGCTGGGTTACGGCCGCTGAGTGCGTGTCCGGAACCCGGTTTCCGGACGGTCCCGAAGCAGGGTCGCCATGATCTGGGTACCTGGCCAGCTCATA
>Ga0335075_10007560_pt1 | contig 16709 bp, 15 predicted proteins | sample Lox_Sample_24_FD_206723 | JGI IMG/M metagenome (GOLD analysis project Ga0335075, IMG submission 206723) | Soil microbial communities from Loxahatchee National Wildlife Refuge, Florida, United States - Lox_Sample_2.4 | ecosystem: Environmental > Terrestrial > Soil > Wetlands | place: USA...
GTGGCGGCTGATCGGAGAAGAGGAGCGGCTCATGCCGCACCTGCATCTTTCGTTGCAATCAGCAAACGACATGATCCTGAAGCGGATGAAGCGGCGACATTCGCGTGACGCGGCATGGACCATGATTGCGCGGGCGCGCACCTTGCGGCCCGGAATCGCGATCGGCGCCGACCTGATTGCGGGCTTTCCGACGGAGACCGAAGCGCAGTTCCGCGACACCCTCGCCTTCGTCGAGGAGAGCGCGATGCCGTTCCTGCATGTGTTTCCGTTCAGCGCGCGGCCTGGCACGCCGGCGGCGCGCATGCCCGCCGTTCCCTGGCCGGTGCGGCGGGAGCGCGCGCGGCGACTGCGCGCGGCGGGAAAAGCCAATGCGGAGCGCTATCTCGCCTCTTTCGTGGGCCGGACCGTCGCCGTGCTGGTGGAAGGCGATGGCCGCGGGCACACGGAACATTACGCCAAGGCAACTCTTTCGGTGACGGCGCCGGCGGGCGCCCTGCTCACGGCGCGTGCCGAGAGCCGCCACGGCACCGCGCTCGCGGTCGTCGCGCTCTGATGGCGCTCAGCGCCTTTTTTTCCCGTCTCAAGGAGGGGCTTCAGCGCAGCAAGCAGAAGCTCGCCGACGGCATCGGCGCCGCGTTCATGCGGCGGCGGCTCGACGATGCCGCACTGGCGGAGCTGGAGGACCTGTTGATTTCCGCGGACCTGGGGCCGGACGCGGCTTCACGCATCATCGCGGGGTTCCGGCGCACGAGATTTGGCAAGGAGGTCAGCGCCGAGGAGGTCCGGGCGGCGCTCGCGGAAGAGATTGCCGCGATTCTGGCCCCGGTCGCGAAGCCGCTGGCGATCGACCGCTCGCACGCACCGCACGTCATCCTGGTGGTCGGCGTCAACGGTACGGGGAAGACCACGACCATCGGCAAGCTCGCCCAGCAATACCGCGATGGCGGCCTGCGCCCGGTCCTGGTGGCCGGGGACACGTTCCGCGCTGCCGCGGTCGAGCAGTTGCAAATCTGGGGGCAGCGAACCGGATGCGAGGTGATCGCTGGCAAACAAGGCGCGGATGCGGCCGGGCTGGCCTTCGATGCGCTTGGCCGGGCGCGCGCGGCCAAGGCCGACGTGCTGCTGATCGATACCGCCGGGCGGATGCACAACAAGAATGCGCTGATGCAGGAGCTGACCAAGATCGTGCGCGTGCTGCAGAAGCAGGATGCGACGGCGCCGCACTCGGTTCTGCTCGTGCTCGACGCCACCACCGGCCAGAACGCGCTGGCCCAGGTGCGGGTGTTCAGAGAGATGGTTGCGGTGAGCGGGCTGATCGTCACCAAGCTCGATGGCAGCGCGCGCGGCGGTGTCGTCGTGGCGCTGGCGGAGGCGTTCGGATTGCCGGTGCATGCGGTGGGTGTGGGCGAGCAGGCGGCGGACCTGCGCGCCTTCGTTCCCGCCGAATTCGCGCGTGGGCTGCTCGAGAGCTGAGAGCGGACATCAGTTCGTCAGCACCTGCTGGACGGACGAGAAGGGCGCGGTGGTGGCGCCCAGCTCGAGTTCGAGGCTGCCGGACGAACTCGTCTCCACGCCGGTGATCGTTCCTTGCACGGTGAAGGGAAGCGCGGTCGTGCTGCCGTCGGAATTGGCGCCCTCGACTGCAACGGTATAGCCGCCGTCCGGCATCTGGGCACCGGCGTTGCTGGTGCCGTTCCAGGTCCATGTGTTGGTTCCGGCGGTCGCGTTGAGCGACGTGTCGTACACCTGCTGGCCGCTTGAATTGTAGACGGCGATCGCCACCGGCTCGGCGGAGGTAGCGGTGAATTGCAGGCTGGCCGAGCCGTTTTGCAGCGGCAGCGTGGTGGAATTGAGCAGGACCTGCTTGCCGACCATCGCGGTCGATTGCATTAACTGGGCGGCCTGGGTGAGCGAGATGAGCTGCGTCAGGGCGCTGTTGGTGTTGATCTCCTGCTCGACGGAGGCGAACTGCACCAACTCGCTGGTGAACTGGTTGGTGTCCATCGGGCTTGTCGGATCCTGGTTCTGCAACTGCGTCATCAGGAGATTGAGAAAATCACTGAAATTGCTGGTGAGGGAGCTGAGAGCCGTGCTGCTGGCGTCGGATGCGGTGGCAGAGCTTGTGCTGCCGCTGCTCGACGTGCTCGAGGAAGAGGTGGCGGCAGCCGAAGCTGCGGCATTGGCGGCGGCGAGCGCGGCGCTTTGTTGGGCGGCGACGGAGGCGAGACTCATGGCATGGATCCTAACAGGGGGTCAGGCGGTGATATCGAGGCCGGCGCGCAGCCAGCCCGCTCCAGGTGCGCGGGAAAGGGCGGCCCCTCGAACAGAATCGGGCGAAGCGGCTGCCGTGAGGCGGCGGCGACGCGGCGTATTGTCACGCGGCGCCGCATTGCCGGTTCCGGCCCCCGTGCTGCCTTGCGAGACCGCCCCACCCGACGCGGCGGCGGTGGTGGTTGGCGCCGGTAGCGGTGGCGCCAGGTGGAAGCTGAAATTCCGCGAATCGACGGCGATTCCGGCGCGATCCAGCGCCTGTTGCAACTGCGGCTGATCGCGCACGAGGAGGAGCAGGGTCTGCGGCTCGGTGGCCGTGACCTGCACGCCGGGCGAGCCGTCCGTCGGCCGCGTGATCCGGACCTCGACCTGGCCGAGCGTTGCCGGTTCCAGGCGGAGGGTGAGCACGCTCGATCCGTCGGTGCGGGAGATTGAAAGGAGCGCGGGGGCGATCTGGTTTACGGGCGCAGGCGGAAGCGAGACGGAGTGCGGGGCCGCGGCCGCGGCGGCCTGGGAAGGTGCTGCGGGGGAAGGGGCGGCGGCGGGCGGCGGGTTGGGGAGAGAAAGCGGCGCGGCGGATGCGGCGCCCGGCGACGATACCTGGAGGCCCGATACGGCGGGAAGAGCCGCCTGGGGCGTGGGCGGCGTTCCGGCGATGGAATGTGCGGACGGTGTGAGCGCAGCCGGAGAGCCGGCGGCGGCCGGCAGCGGCTGGCTGGACGGCGAGGTGGTGGTGTCGGATCCGCGGGCGGGTGCGGGCGGATCCGGAAGCGCCGGCGGACTCGGCGGCCCGGTCGGGGGGCCGCTGCCGCCTGGCTGAACCGGCGCGGATTCGGCCGGAGGTGACGGCTGCGCCGGCCCGCCGGCAATGGAGAGAAGTGCGGCGGAGGGAGGTGGGGCGGAAGCCGGCGAGGTGGCGGGCGACGCGGCCGGAGCGTGTGGGCCAACCTTGGTCGGGCCAGCCTTGGTCGTGCCGGTTGGCAGGCTCGCAGTTGGCGCGGGGGAGACAGGGAGAGCCGGTGCCTCCACCGGCGGCGTTCCAAGCGCAACCGCGGGCAGGAGTGCTGGCGCAGGCGGCGCGGCCGGCGGCGCTGCGAGAGGCGGTTTGGCTGTGGCGCGACTGCCTTGCTTCGCTCGAGGAGCCGGCGGGGCGGCGGGGCCGGATGTGCCGATACCGGCAGGTGCCGCGGCAGCCGCGCCCGCGTCTTGAGGCGCGATGGTCTTGGTTGGGGTGGTCGCAACGGCAGGCGGCAGAGGGGCTGGTGCAGTCGAAGACGAGAGAGGCTCGGGGATCGCCGCCGCGCCGGTGGGCGGCAGGGCGGCGCGCGGCGCAGCCGCGCCTGATGCGGCACGGGATCCGGCGGGCCCCGGCGGGTTCCCCTGCCCTGCTGCCTGGAGCACGGAGGCGAGGGAGTCGAGAAACCCGCCCGGAGCAACAGCGCCGCCGGCCGCCGAGGCGGCAAGCAGAGGCACCTCCGCCAGCGCTGCCTTCGGGACTGGCGGATTGGCGGCGGCCGTGACTGCGGAGGAGGAGGTCGGAGGGGTGGGTGCGGGCGGCATCTCGTTTCCTTGCCGGAAGGCGGGCAAGCAAGAGGCGGGCCAGCGCGATGACCAGTGCGATGAAGCGTGTTGTGCCGTGAGGCGGCCCGGTTGGCTGCGCCGGGGTGGCTTCCTGGCGCGGCCGGAGGGGCAAAAACTGCCGGGCCGAGATTGCCGCACCCGGCGGGAATCGCCGAAGCCGACACGCATCTGGCAGCGCATGGCGGCCTTTCCGCCACTGGCACGATTTCTGCTTCCTCTCGTCGCGGCACCCGCCAAAGGGGGCAAAACGCCCCCTGCCCGCGGGAGCGTGGCAGGACCAGGCCTGCCGGGTTGCAAGCCAGCGCGAGGAGTGAGGGATGTCCCTGTTTGGCGCGATGAACACCGCCGTCAGCGGCCTGAGCGCCGAATCGGCGGAGTTCGCCAATATCAGCAACAACGTCGCGAACAGCCAGACCGTGGGCTACAAGGGCGTCAATACCGATTTCATCGACTATCTCACCACTTCGACGCCTCAGCTCAACGATTCGAGCGCGGTGGTGGCGCTTCCGGACTATCTCAACAATGTCCAGGGCACGATCACCCAGACGCAAAACCCTCTCAACCTCGCGATCTCCGGACAGGGTTTTTTCGCGGTGAGCCAGGCCACCAGCACCAACAACGGCCAGCCGGCGTTCAATGCCCAGCCCTATTACACGCAGGCGGGCGACTTCACGATGAACAGCCAGGGATACCTGGTGAACAGCGCCGGCTACTATCTCAATGGCTGGGCCGTCAATTCGGCCACGGGCGCGGTCAACCAGAATGCGCTGAACCCGATCCAGGTCAGCCAGACTGCGTTCGCGCCGGTTGCCACGAGCGAGGTCAATCTGGCCGCGAACCTGCCGGCGACGCCCTCATCCCCGAGCCCCATCACCTCCCAGGTCCAGGTTTACGACGGTCTCGGCAACCTGCAGACGGTCAATCTGACCTGGACGCAGACCTCGGCCAACAACTGGCAGGTCGCCATCAACGCGCCGAATGCGACCAATGGGCCGGCGCTCGGCACCGCGAACGTCTCCTTCGGGCCCGGCAGCGGCAATCCGGTGGCGGACGGAACGATCGGCAGCATCACGAACGGGACCGGCACGGTGACCACCTCGTCCTATGCGACGAATGGCACGGCCAGCCTTTCCTTCACTGCCAATTTCGGCAACGGCGCCCAGCCAATCCAGCTCAATCTTGGTTCCTACGGCGCCTCGAACGGCCTGACCCAGTACGCCGGCACATCGTACACGCTGAACAATCTGAGCCAGAACGGCGTTCCTCCCGGGGCTTTCTCTTCCGTCAGCATCAACAACAATGGCGATGTCGTCATCAACTACAACAACGGCCTGACGCAGACCATTGCCCAGGTTCCGGTGGTCACCTTCAATGCGCCGGACGCATTGCAGTCCCAGAACGGTCAGGCCTTCACCGCGACGCAGGCCTCGGGGGACGCCATTGCCAACAGCGCGGGAAGCGGGGGCGCCGGCGGCCTTGTCACCAACGCCGTCGAGGGGTCGAACGTGGATATCTCGACGGAATTCAGCAAGCTCATCGTCGCGCAGGAGGCCTATTCGGCGAACACCAAGACGATCAGCACGGCAGACCAGATGATGCAGTCCCTGCTCAACATCATCCAGTAACCGCGCCGACCCGGCTGTGCTACACGAGATCGTCCGATGAGCCTGACTGGCGCGCTTGCCATTGCTTCCGGCGGGCTGTGGAACATCAATCAGCAGATTGCCCTCGTCTCGCAGAACGTCGCCAATGCCAGCACGCCGCAGTACGCGGTGGAATCTCTCGGCCAGCAGAGCCTGGCGAGCGGCGGGCAGCCGATGGGGGTCGAGACCGGCATCGCCACGCGCAATGTCAACCTCGCGCTGCAAGCCTCGGTATTTGCCGAGAACGCCAGTGCAGGGGCGCTGCAGACCACGACCACGGCCCTTTCCGCGATCGATTCGGTGATGGGCACGCCCGGTTCCGGCAGTGATCTCGGCAGCCTGGTCGGCAACCTCGAGGATGCCTTTTCGACGCTCGGCAACGATCCTGCGGATCCGACCCAGCAGCAGGCGGTGGTGCAATCGGCCGGCACGCTGGCTGCCGGGGTCAACAATCTGAGCGCGGTTTATACGACCGCGCGGCAGAATGCCGAGAATGCGATCGTCTCCGAAGTCGGCACCATCAATTCGACACTCGCGAGCATCGGCGGCATTTCGGACCAGATCGTTGCCGCGCAGGCAGAGGGCCAGAGCACGGCCGATCTGGAAAACGAGCGCGACCAGCAGATGCAGACCCTTTCGGGCCTGATCAGCGTCACGTTCCTGCCGCAGAGCAATGGCGACATGCTTGTCGTGACGCCTGGCGGGCTCGAGCTGCCGACACATGGCACGAGCGCCGCCCTTTCCGTCTCACCCGCGACCATCGGGCCCGGCGCCGCCTACCCCGGCAGCATCCCGCCCATCACGTTGGACGGGGTCGACGTCACCGACCAACTCAGCGGCGGAACGCTCGGCGCCAACATCACGCTGCGCGATCAGACCCTGCCCGATTACCAGGCCGGGCTCGACGAGTTTTCGGAAAATCTCGCGACGCGCTTCGCGGCCCAGGGGCTCACGCTTTTTACCGACGGGTCGGGCACCGTACCGGCCGAGGGCGGCAGCCCCGCGCAGTCGGGCTATGTCGGTTTCGCATCCGAAATAGAGGTCAATCCGGCGGTGCTTGCCAACCCGGCACTGGTGCGGGATGGCACGAACGCGATTGCCGGCAGCCCGACCGGGGCCAGCGGCTTCACCCCCAATCCGCCGGGCGGGCCGGCCGGATTCGCGACGCTGATCACCCGCGTGCTCGACTACACGTTCGGTGCCGACGTGCAGGCGGGGGTGGCGCAGCCGTCGCCCAACACCGCGGGACTTGGGCCGCTCGGCACGCTCTCATTGCCTTTTTCCGCCCCGACGACACCGGAGGATTTCGCGACCTCCCTGGTGGGCCAGGAGGCCAACGACAGCGCCAATGCCTCCGCCAGTCTCACGACGACGCAGGCGACACAGACCGCGCTGGCGAACCAGCTTTCCGCCTCTTCCGGGGTCAGCATCGATCAGCAGATGTCGCAGATGGTGGCGCTGCAAAACAGCTACGGCGCGAACGCCCGCGTCATCGCGGCGGTGCAATCGATGTGGTCGGAGCTTCTCAACGCGGTTCCGGGATAATGTGAATGAGCGGCAGCATCAGCGGCATCGACGCATCCGACTATTCGGTGCTTACCGAACTCTCGGCGAACGCCGCGGCGACCAGGGAGACGATGACTGAGCTTACCGAGCAGGCCTCGAGCGGCCTCGTTTCGGAGACCTATGCCGGGCTCGGATCGGGGGCGTCCGTCTCGCTCGATCTCAACCCCGAGATCAGCCAGATGAACACCTGGCAGAGCAATATCAACGCCGTGCAGGGACAGATGCAGGTCACCCAGACGGCGGTCAGCCAACTCAGCCAGATCGCCTCGAACTTCGCCGCCCAGCTCAACACGATCGGGACGGCGGATCCGACGGCGGTGACCAGCGTGGCGGCCGCGGCGCAGCAGGCGCTGGTGCAGGTTGCGAATTTGCTGAATACGACCGATGGCGCCGACTATGTGTTCGCCGGCCAGGACAGCGCCAATCCGCCGGTGCCGAGCGCCGATCAGATTCTTTCCTCGGGGTTTTACACGCAAATCAACGCCGCGGTCTCGGGACTTGCGAGCAACGGGGCGGCGGCGACGGAAGCCAGCGTGCTGGCGGTCGGCTCGTCCAATGCGGCTGGAACCTCGCCCTTCTCGCCGGTGCTCTCTAAGCCGGCGGCGACGCTGCAGGCAGAACTTCCGACCGTGCAGGTGGGGCAGGACCAGTTCGTCAGCGTCGGGCTGCTGGCATCGGCCAACTCCTATGTCGCGTCGAGCGGGCCGAACAGCACCGGCTCCTACATGCGCGACCTGATGACCAGCCTCGCCGTGATCGGCTCGCTCACCACCTCGCAAGAGGATTCTCCCGCCTTCCAGACCCTGGTCGGCGACACCCAGGCGACGCTTCAGGGGGTGGTCACGGCGATGAACCAGGATGCCGGAGTTCTCGGCAACCAGAGCAGCCAGTTGACCAGCACGGCCACGACCCTGTCCGACACCGTGAATGCCCTCACCACCCAGGTGGGCGCGGTGCAGAACGTCGACATGGCCAGCACCGCTTCCGAACTCACGCTGGTCCAGACGCAGCTTCAGGCCTCGTATCAGGTGATCGCCAATATGGGGTCGCTTTCGTTGGTCAACTATCTGTGATTGCAGGGAAATTTCCGTCGGGCGCGGGGCCGGAAGCGGGCGTCTTTCACGGGCCGTTAAGGCTTTCGCCCGACAATCGGGCGATGCCCGCAAAAAGCGGGGAAACCGCAACATCCAGGGCAACAAGGTAAGACACCATGTCCATCTTGAACTCGATCAACACCAACTACGGCGCCACCGTCGCGCTGCAAGCTCTGAACAACACGACCAGCGAGCTGAACAGCGTCCAGAAGCAGGTCTCCACCGGCTACAGCGTGGCGGACGCCACGGACAACGGTGCGGCCTACGCGGTCGCGCAGCGCGTGCGCTCCGACGTGTCCGCGCTAACGACCTCGAACCAGGTAATGGGTGGCGTGCAGGGGCTGTTGAGCACGACCCTCTCGGGCCTGAACAACATCTCGAACACGCTTTCGAGCATGCGTGACGTGCTGGTGGATCTCGCGTCCGCCAGCACCCAGGGGAGCACCCGGACCCAGTACGAGGCCCAGTACAACTCGATGCTCGGCAACGTGAAGACCTTCGTCCAGGATGCCGGCTATAACGGGATGACGCTGATCGGCAACATCTCGGGCAGCAACGGCACGTTCCAGCGGGTGTCGGTGGTCAGAAACGAGCTTGGCGCGACCTATGGGATCGCGACCTTCAGCGGCTCGTCGCTGTACAAGTCACTCACCTTCACCTCGACCCAGCTTAACTCTTCGACGACCGTCGCGGCGCTGATCACCTCGACCGGCACGTTCATGAATCAGCTCAACTCGGTTGGCACGGAGCTGAACGCCTACGGCGCGTCGACCAATTTCATCAACAACCAGATCAGCTACAACAGCGACAAGATCGACGCCCTGAACAACGGCCTCGGTTCGCTGGTGGACGCGAACCTGGCCCAGGAATCGGCGTTGCTGCAGTCGCTGCAGGTGAAGCAGCAGTTGGCCACGCAGTCGCTGACGATCGCCGACCAGGCGCCGTCCATCCTGCTCAAGCTGTTCCCGTAAGTCGCGCCGGCAGCGGGCAAAAGGCCCGCTGCCGCTCTTTACTGGCCGCATCACCGAGGGCCGCCACAAGCTTCCGAGGCGGAGCGGCGCAGAATGGAAAAAGGGCGCATGTCGACGCTGGTTCTGGAACTACGTCAGGGCGAGGTGATGATCGTCAACGGAGCGCCGATCCGCTTCCGCACCAAGTCGCGCATCGAATTGACGGCGAAGGCACGCTTCCTGTTCGGCAAGCAGATCATGCCCGCTGCCGCCGCCGACAGCCCGGCGCGGCGCATCTATTTCGCCCTTCAATCGGCCTATATCGGCACCGACGAGGAGAGGGTGCGCGGCCTTGCCGCGGCACGCGTGCTGATCGGCGAGTTCAAGTCAGCGACGACATCGCTGCTGGCGCGGGAGATTCTCGACCGGGCGATGGAAGCTGCCGAGGCGGACGATTGCTATCAGGCGCTCAAGCTGGCGCGGCGGATTATCCGCCATGAAGATGCGGTTCTGGGTCGGACAGCCGATGCCGCACCTGCGGGAGCAGGGTCGCACGGCTTTGGCCCCGAGGTTCATCCGGCACATCAGGAGGAAAGGAGGATCACCTGACGATGCAAGACATCGTGAAGGGAATGCGGGCGTACGGGGCCGTGGCCGCCGCCCGCAGCCGGCGCGAACGGGAGGCCGACGTGTTCCGCCGCGCCAACGGCGCGCTACGGGCGGCGCGCAATGGCAGCCGGACCGAGCAGGTCCGAGCGATCTCCGACAATCGGCGGCTCTGGAGCGCGGTGCTCGATCTCGTCTTCGATCCGGCCAGCCCGCTTCCGCCGCCGCTGCGCGGCGCCATCGCCTCGGTCGGACTTGCGGTGCAGCGCGAGGTGGGGCGCGAGACGCCGAATCTCGATTTCCTGATTGCCGTGAATGAGAATATCGCCGCCGGCCTCGCCGGCGATCGCTGAACCGCCCGGTCGAGCAAGAGGCCAGGGCAAAGATGGGCACGAGCATCAGCAGCGGCATCGACTATGCCGCGCTCGTCTCCCCGCTTGCTTCGGGCAGCGGGGTGGCCGGCGGCCTGCTCGATGCGCTTTACGGTTATGGCTCCGCGGGGATTTCCGCCTCCGAGACCAATCCGGTGGCCGCGCTCAACGAAGCGGAGCAGAACCAGTCCGAGGACATTGCGATCACCGCGGCCGAACCGCAGGTGGCACGCGCGATCAGCACTTTCACCGCGGCGGTAGAGAGCGCGACCAGTCCCGCCCAGCTTCTGAGCAACCCGACCGTCATGCAGGTGCTGCTGACGGCCAACGGCCTCTCCGACCAGATTCCCTACACGGCGCTTGCCACGAAGACGCTTCTGTCCAACCCCTCCGACCCCAATTCCCTGGTCAATCAGTTGACCGATTCGCGCTGGCTGCCGGTGGTGCAGACCTACGATTTCGCGAGCCAGGGCCTCTCCGTGATCCAGGATCCCTCGGTCATCTCGACGATCGCCAATGGCTATGCGGAATATACCTGGCTCGCTTCGCTCGATCAGGTCACGCCTGGACTCTCGAATGCGCTGACCTTTCGGTCCGAAGCATCCTCCATCACCTCGGTCGATCAGATCCTCGGCAACGAGACGATGTTCCAGGTGGTGACGGGGGCTCTCGGCATCCCCGAGCAGATTGTCTTCCAGCCGCTGGCCGCGCAACAGCAGGCGATCAGTTCGCGGCTCGACATCAGCCAGTTCCAGAACCCGAAGTTCGTCGAGAGCTTCGTGCAGCGCTACCTGATTGCCCAGCAGGCAAGTGCGACCGCGAGCAACAGTTCGCCGAGCCTGTCGGCGCTGGCGTCCCAGGCTCAAGGCCTGGTCGTGTGAACGCCTGAGCGAAGAGCGCGGCTTTCCGGTCGCGGCTCAAAAGGAGCCATCGATGCAGATCGAAGCCACGGTGCCGGATGCGGACGACCTCGTGAAGGGCGCGGGGTCGCTGCTCCACGCGGGGCGTCCAGCGGCGGCGCGTCCGCTGCTTGCAGCGCTGGCACGTTTGAAACCGGACGCAGATGGATTGGCACTGCTGGAGAGCGGGCTGAGGGAGGCGGAAGGCCGCATTCCGGACGCGATCTCGGTGCTCGATGCGGCGCTGGCGGCGCAGCCGGCGAACGCAGCTCTTCTGAAGCGGCGGGCCGGACTCCGGCATCGGCGCGGCGATTGCCGGGCCGCGATCGACGATGCCGCCGCCGCGGTCATCGCCGCCCCACGCGATGCTTCCGCGAAGGCGTTGCTCGGCATGCTCCTGACGGAGCAGGGTGAGGTGCCGAACGCCCGGGCCTGCCTTGCCGAAGCATGCGCGGCGGAGCCGGACAATGCGGATTTTCGGCTTGGCTTTTCCGAAGCGGCGGAACGGAATGGCGAAATCCGACTGGCTGCATCCCTGCTCGAAGAAGGGATCGCGCGGTCACCGGGCAACAGCGATCTTCGCGAAGCGGCGATCCGGCTGGCGCTCCGCGACGAGGACCCGGCGGGGGCCGAACGGCTGGCCGAAGCGGCGCGGGGTGCGGGGCTTGCGAATGCGACGATCCTGCGCCTGCTTGGGCAGGCGGCGGCAGCCCAGGGGCGGGCCCGGGATTCCGCGCGATGGCTGGGCGAGGCCCTGAGGCTTGCGCCGGCCGACGAATCGCTCAGGCACATGGCGGCTGCCGCGGGGGCGGTGCCGGCAGCCGAACGCGCGCCCCGCGAATTCGTCAAAGCACAATTCGAACCGGTAGCGAACATGTTCGCGCGCTCGGCGATCGCCGCCGGGAACCGTGTGCCGGGTCTCATCCGGAAGGCCGTGCTGGCGCACGCCCAGGGCCGGGGCGGTCCGGTTCTCGATCTTGGGTGTGGAAGCGGCCTTTCTGCCGTCGCGCTTTCCGATCTCGCGGTTGAGCCCTTCGTCGGGGTGGATCTCTCGGGCCGAATGCTGGCGGCGGCGCGGGAATGGGGTCTTTACGCCGAGTTGGTGGAAGCTGACCTGATCGACTTCCTGGCCGATGAGCGGCGTTGCTTTCCGCTGATCCTGGCTGCCGAGGTGCTTCCCTGGTTCGGTTCTCTCAAGCCGGCGCTTGCCTCTGCACAACCTCGGCTCGCGCGTGGCGGCCGCTTCATTCTCTCGCTCGAGACGACCAGCGCGGAGGAGGCCCATGGGCGTGGCTGGGTGCTCGGGCCGAAGGGCAGCTACGCCCATTCCATCGCCGCGTTCGAGAGTGCGGCCGTCGAGGCCGGCTTCCGGCTTGTCCATCTCGCGCCGGACATCCTGCGCTTCGAGAAAGGTGCCGCGATCGCCGGACTGATCGCGGTGCTCGGGCGGAGCGATGATGCCGCGTGAGGCGCTTCTTCTCGAGGAATGCCGGCGCTCCCCCGCATCGGCAATCCATTGGCAAATCCTTGGGCAGGCACGTGCCGAGGAGGGCGATTGGGCGGGTGCGCTCGGGGCGTATGCCGAAGCGCAGCGCCTGAGGGCGGACGATCTCGCCATTGCGCTCGCCCGCGGCGAGATGGCGCGGCGGAGCGGAGCCGGCGAAGCGGAATGCACGAGGCTGGCGCTGGCCGTTGCGGCGAACCCGCTGGATGTCGTCTCGCTGGCTGCGCGGGGCGCGCTCCTCGGGGCGCTGGGCCGCGAGGATGAGGGTATCGACATCCTGAAGGCGGCCTCGGTGCTGGCGCCCGGGAGCGGCGAGATTGCCGCACTTCTCGGACGGCGGCTGGTGGAAGCCGAGCGGCTGGACGAGGCCGATGGGGAATTGCGCCGCGCGATCGCGCTCGGGCACCCGGACGAAGCGGAGCTTCGCAATATCCTGGGCGCCGTGCTGATGCGCCGCTATCGGCATGCGGAAGCCTATGACGTGCTTGCCGCCCTGCTCGCGGAACGGGGCGATGATATCGTGCCGCTCTGCAATCTTGCGTCCGCGGCGGCGTCGCTCGGCCGGCAGGAGGAAGCCGAGACGATCCTCCTGCGCGCTCAGCACCTGGCGCCAAAGCTCACGCTGCCTTCGCGCATTCTGTGCAACGCGCTTCCGTATCGCGACGGCGTGCGCGGCGTGGAGGTGCTGGCGGTGGCAAAGGCGCACGCGGCGCGCCTTCCGCGCGGGCCGGCCGCGCCGTTCCCGAACATTCCGGATCCGGCCAGGCGCCTCAGGGTCGGGCTTCTTTCCGGGTCTCTCCGGGTTCATCCGGTCGGCTGGCTGACGGTTGCCGGGTTCGAAGCGCTCGATCCATCCGAATTCGCGTTGATCGGCCTGACACAACGCACCAGCCGGGACTGGATGGCCGGGCGGTTTCGTTCGGCGGCGGCGGAATGGCACGAAGTCGGTCGGCTCGATGATGCAGCACTCTCGGCCCGGATCCGGGAGCTTGGCATCGATATCGTGATCGACCTCGGCGGGTACGGAGATTCCGGGCGCATGCCGGCGCTGGCGCGGCGCGCCGCACCGGTGCAGGTGAAGTGGGTCGGAATGCAGAGCCACAGCACCGGGCTTGCGGAAATGGACTGGTTTCTGACCGACCGCTGGCAGACGCCCGAAGGTTTCGAGCGTTTCTATTGCGAGCGGCTGCTCCGGCTCCGGGACGGCTATGTCTGCTACAGCCCGCCGCCTTACGCGCCAGAGGTCGCGGAGCTGCCGGCCCTTCGCACCGGCGACGTCACTTTCGGCTGCCTCAACAACCTGGCCAAGATCACTCCCTCGGTGATCGCGACCTGGTCGCGCATCCTCACCAGCGTCGCCGGCGCGCGTCTTCTTCTCAAGACGCATCAATTCGACGAAGCGGTGGCGCGCGCAGATGTCACCGCTGCCTTCGCCCGGCACGGCATCGGAGCCGAGAGGCTGGTGCTCGCCGGGGCCTCGCATCACCGGGCATTCCTGGAGGAATATCATCGGGTCGATCTGCAACTCGATCCGTTTCCGTATTCCGGCGGCCTGACCACCTGCGAGGCGCTGTGGATGGGGGTTGCGACGGTCACGCTTCCTGGCGAAACCTTCGCGTCCCGGCATTCTCTGAGCCACCTTTCGAATGTCGGGCTGACGGATTGGGTGGCACGCGATCGCGCGGAATACGAGCGGCTTGCCATCACGAAGGCCGCGGATCTGGCCACCCTTGCCGCTCTTCGCCGGGGGCTGCGGGCGCGGGTGGCGGGGAGTGCGCTCTGCGATGCGCCCCGGTTCGGCCGCAGTCTCGCGGCCGCCCTGCGCCTGGCGTGGGGCGAATGGTGTCGCAGCGAACGGCGCGCGAGGCACGGCGATGGCGGTTAATTCTTCGGCAAGGCGGGATTGCTAACATCCATCACGCGGCCCGGAAAGTTTGCGAAAACCACCATGCCCGTCCACCCTCTGGTTGATGTCAACCTGTTCGTCTGCGACGGCGAGGCGACCATCGGGCCGGTGATCGAAAGCCTGCTGGCGCAGACCTGGCCCAATCTCTCCATCACGCTCTTCGACGATGGATCGACCGACGGCACGGCGACGATCCTGGCCGATTACGCAGCCCAATTCCCGGCCATGCGGCTTCGCCGCGCTTCCTGCAATGGTGGCGCGGTCGCGGCCTTCCAGCGCGCCTTCTGGTCTGGCGAAGCCGAGTTCGTGATGCCGAAATCGGGGGATGATGTCCTCGCGCCCGATTTCATTGAGAAGACAATGGCCATCCTGCTCGAGCACCCGGAATGCGCCATGTGCCATGCCGCGGGCCTGGTGATCGAGGGCGACGGCAAAGTGCGCGAGATCTATCCGCCGGCGCACCGGCTGCTGGCGACGGGTGCGGATCCGTTCGAGCGCGCGCTGGTCGTGATGCATTCCTACACGAGCGCACCGAGCTTCTGGGGCGTGTACCGCCGATCCGCGGTCGATCGGCTGGCCCCGATTCTTTATCGGGCCGGCTGGGATCATGTGCTGCTCGCCGAGCTGGCGCTCTATGGGGAAATCCGGCATGTCCGCGAAATTCTCTACTGGCGGCGGGATGGCGGGCGGCCGGTCCACGAACTTGCGCGCCGCGCCACTCTGGCCGCCAATCGGCGGCTGTCGCTGGGCGGACCGTTGGCCGAGCAGAGATGGCGAACGCCGCTGATCACCACAGCCTATGCGCATTTCGAAACCTTCGCCGTCGCACGCGTCGATGCGACGCTGCGCGGGCGACTGATGGGCGCCGTGCCGGAGGTGTTTCGCGCGCGATGGGAACCGATGCTGCTTGCCGAGGCAAGGGCGCTTCGCCGGGCTCTGCCTGAGCTTTTCTCCGCCATCGACAGGATCGACGCGGCGCTGGTGCCGTGGGCCGCAGCGCAGGTTGCCGAGTCGGTCCGGCAAGCGCAGGCCATTGTGCCGGAGGAGGATTTCTCGGCCGCGCTCTCTGAGCTGGCGATGCTGAACGGAAGACGGGTTCAATCTGCTCGTGTCGCAGCCGTTTGAGAGGAGGATGGCCATGGACGGAGCGTTGGGCATTTGCTCCGCAACCGCCGGATGCGGAACACCCGACCCCGGCCTCAGGCTGCATATCGGTTGCGGTACAAACGTGTTGCCCGGCTGGTTCAATATCGACCGCGTGAGCCGCGCGCCCGGCGTGGTGACGGACATCGATGTCACCTCACTGCCATTCCCCGACGGATCGGTGACAGCGGTGCTGGCCGAGCACGTATTCGAGCATTTCAGCTTTACCGAAGAGAGGCTGGCGTGGCGGGAGATCGCCCGGGTGCTCCGCGCCGGTGGAGAGCTGGTCATCGAAGTGCCCGACTTCGAGTGGGTCTGCCGGCGCTTCCTGGAGGCGAAGGACGAATGGCGACGATTTTATGTCGTCGGCCCCGCGGATGACTATGCGGGATGCGGGCGGGCGCTCGATCAGCGCTGGGGTATCCTGCAGACGATGTTCTTCGGCAACCAGAACGGTCCCGGCCAGTTTCATCGAAGCGCCTATACGGAGGACAAGATCCGGTCCATCGGTCGAGCGCTCGGCTTTGCCGCCATTGCGGTCGAGACGCTGTTCAACAAGGGCGGGCAGTGCCTGCGTGCCGCCCTGACACGCTGAGACGGCAAAGACATGCGAATCTTCATCACCGGTGTGGCTGGCTTCCTCGGCAGCCACCTTGCCGAGCGCCTGCTGGCGATGGGCCACGAGGTTGTCGGTTGCGACAGCCTGATCGGGGGCGAGCTTTTGAATGTGCCGGCCGACATCATCTTTCATCAGTCCGATTGCCGCGACTTCAACGCCATGGAAAAATTCATGCGCGGCGCAGAGCTTGTGTATCATTGCGCCGCCACGGCGTACGAGGGGCTGTCGGTCTTTTCGCCGGCGATGGTGATGGACAACATCGTGACGGGTTCGGTCGCTGTCTTTTCGGCGGCGATCTCGAACCAGGTGCGGCGTATCGTCTTTTGCAGCTCGATGGCGCGCTATGGCACCAACAAGCTGCCGTTCCAGGAGAGCCTCTCTCCGCGCCCGCAGGATCCCTACGGAATTGCCAAGATGGCGGCGGAACAAGCGCTGATCGAGCTGGCCCGCGTGCACGGTTTCGAGTACGCGATCGCGGTCCCGCACAATATCATCGGGCGGCGGCAGAAATTCGATGACCCTTATCGGAATGTGGCGAGCATCATGGCGAACCTGA
>Ga0335075_10007561_pt1 | contig 16708 bp, 14 predicted proteins | sample Lox_Sample_24_FD_206723 | JGI IMG/M metagenome (GOLD analysis project Ga0335075, IMG submission 206723) | Soil microbial communities from Loxahatchee National Wildlife Refuge, Florida, United States - Lox_Sample_2.4 | ecosystem: Environmental > Terrestrial > Soil > Wetlands | place: USA...
GCTGCCATCCTCATAGAGCCGCACGAAGGAGCAGTCCAGGTCATAGCGCGGAAAGTTGAAATTGTCGGGATCGCCACCGAAGAAGGCCATGTCGCCCTCGGGTGCGAATACCAGGCGCACATCCGTGTACTTGCGGTAGGTGTAGAGCTTGTATTGGCCGCCCTGATAGAGGGTCACTACCTGGCAGCGATACCTCGCCTCCTTCCCGGCGCAACCCTCCGTCTCGATGGCCGCGATCTGCGCATCGCGGGCCTTGATGAATGCGTCTCCTAACTTGCCGGACAACGCCGCCGCCAGGCGAGGGGTCACGTCCCCGATGCTGACCAGCACTTCGGCGACCATGCCCGCGCAAAGTTTTTCATCCTCGCGCCGCGCCGCGCGGAATCCCGCCTTCGCATAGTCCGTGGTTGCGGTCGAGAGCTGCTGCGCACAGCGGCGCACACAGTGATGATTGGTCAGGACCAGGCCCTGGGCAGTGACGATGGACGCCGAGCAGCCGGTGGACAGCCGCACCGCCGCCTTGCGTACGTGATCCAGCCAGGCCTGGTCGATGTCGACGCCGTATTTGGCCCTGACTGCGGCGGCGGGAAAATTGTCGAAGGTCCACATACCTTCGTCGGCAGGCGCAACCTGAGGCAGTAGCGATGCCGCTAACCACGCGAACAGAACCGGCACCGTATTCCGCGCCAACGTCGGTGTTTGCATGACGGACCTCTGTGGTTCCCCATTTTTGTCCTTCCCGCCGCATCTGTCCATAATCACCGGGCGTACCCAAGCCGGAGAACATGCATGCCCTCGATTCTGCTCATCGCCGCCTCGCGCGGCCTCGGACTTGCGATGGCCGCGGAGTTCCTCGAAAAAGGCTGGCACGTCGTCGGTACCGTGCGCGCGGGAGCGACGCGCACGAAGCTTCACGATCTCGCCGATTCGCACGCGGGGCGCCTCGAAATCGAAACCCTGGACATCCGCGAGCAGGCCGGGGTCGAGGCTTTGCGCCAGCGTCTGGCAAAACGACGATTCCAGATGCTGTTCGTGAACGCCGGCGTCGCGACCCGCGAGACCGCGACGCTCGTCGAGGCGGCCACCGAGGAGTTCGTGCGCGTCATGGTCACGAATGCCCTGTGTCCGATGCGGGTCGTGGAGTCCCTGCAGGAGCTGGTCACCGCGGATGGTCTCATCGGAGTGATGTCCTCCGGCCAGGGCAGCCTGACTAACAACGTGGCCGGGATGCGCGACATCTACCGCAGCAGCAAGTCCGCCTTGAACCAGTTGATGCGCAGCTACGCGGCCCGCGATCCGAAGTCGGGGCGCGCCCTGGTGCTGATGGCTCCCGGCTGGGTTCGCACGGATCTGGGAGGACCCGCAGCGCCACTGAGCCTGGATGACAGCGTGCCGAACCTTGTCAAGGTACTCCTCGGCAAGCAGGGCCGGCCCGGCCTCGAATACCTCGACTATCAGGGTCGTACCGTCCCGTGGTGAGCCGGAAAGCCGATGGTGTATGCTGATCGTCAGGGGGATAACAATAATGACGATCTCACTGCACCCGCCAGGGCGCGGGCGACTGCGTTCGCGACCGGGGATCTTCTGGCGCTCACTTGCGGTTCTGGTTTTGTGCGCGAGCCCCGCGGTGGGCATGGCACAGTGGCTCGGATATCCGGACCCGGGAATCCCCCGCACCAAGGACGGCAAGCCCGATATGAGCGCGCGGACGCCACGCACCCGCGACGGCAAGCCGGATTTCACCGGCATCTGGTTCGCGAACGTCCCCAACAAGGATTACTGCAAGGAGGCGGACTGCGTGCAGGAAGAGCGCATGGCCCGCGAGCAGATCAACTGGGGCATCAACATGCCCGGCGGCCTCCCCTACACGGAGTGGTCCAAGCAGCAGATGGTGGCCCGGCGCGCCAATGGCGGCCGGGAGGATCCACACACCTACTGCAAGCCGCCGAATTATCCGCGCGCCTGGACGCTGCCCCAGCACACCAAGATCATCCAGACACCAAAAGAAATGGTGATGCTCCACGAATTCAATGCTGCCTACCGCGAGGTGTACCTCGACGGTCGGCCGCTGCCGAAGGACCCGAACCCCACCTGGAACGGGTATTCGACCGGGCACTGGGAGAAGGACACTCTCGTCATCGAGACCAATGGCATCCGCAGCGACATGTGGCTCGACATCCAGGGCAGTCCGATCACAGAATCGGCGCGTGTCACCGAGCGGCTGCGTCGGGTCAACTTCGGTCTCATGAAAGTCGAGGTCACGGTGGATGATCCCAAGGCCTACACCCGGCCCTGGACGGTCACCATCGAGATGGCGCTGCAGGCGGACACCCAGATGCTCGAGGAGATCTGCCTGGACAACGAGCAGGACGTGAAGATGTACCGGTGAGCAAGGAGTCATGTCGATCATGCTGAAACACCCGTTGCGCTGGCTCGTCCTTGCCGGCTGTGGCCTCGCCATGAGTTGCGCGGCCTGGGCCCATCATTCCCAGTCGGAATTCGACTTCAAGCAGGTCGTCGAGGTGGAGGGCAACGTCACCCAGCTCGACTGGCGCAGCCCGCACGCGCGGCTGTACGTCGATGTGAAGGATGCCCAGGGCAAGGTCGTGAACTGGAATTTCGAGCTGCCGAGCCCGATGACGCTGATGCGCCGGGGCTGGAAGCGCGACTCACTGAAGCCGGGTGACCACGTGAAGGTCAAGGGCGCGCGGGCGCGGCACTTCCCGGACATCGCCTATGCCAACGTGATCAGGGATGGGACCGGCAAACCGCTGTTCACGGGCGTGACCGCGATCGAGCAGCCCGTGGAGGAGCCGAAGTCACCCTGATCGGCCGGCGCCTTCAGCGCACGGCGAACTGGGTGCGCTCGGAGGACTGCTCCTGCCAACCGCCGCCGAGCGCCTCGTAGAGGTGGACCGCGGCCTGCATGCGGGCCAGGCTCACCTGGGCCAGCTGGTCCTCCGCCGAGAACAGAGTCTGTTGCGACTGCAGTACGGTGAGCAGGTCGGTGGTGCCCTGGCGATACTGGAGCTGGGCGATCTGGAAGGCCTCGCGCGCGGCATCGACTTCACGCCCGAGGTGCTGCTCAGCCAGGTCGAAGTGCCGCACCTGGCCCAGTGCAGTCTCCACGTCGGCGTAGGCGTTCAGGACCGCCTTCTGATAACCCGCGATCATCTGCTGCTGCACGCCCTGCGCCAGTTTTTTCTGCGCCACGAGCTTGCCGCCGGCAAAGACCGTCTGCAGCAGCGTGCCGCCGTACTCCCACGCAACGCTCGGACCGTGCAACAGTGTGCCGAGAGCCGCGCTCGCGAACCCATCACTGCCGTTGAGCACGAACTGCGGCAGCAGGGCGGCGCGGGCGGCATCGACGCTTGCGTGGGCGCTGGCGAGACTGGCCTCGGCCTGGGCCACGTCCGGTCGCCGCAACAGGAGGTCGGAGGGCAGCCCGGGACTTACAAGCGGGGGATGGACGGATTCGAGAGTGGCGCTCCTGACCTCGAGTGCTTCCGGCGGCACACCGACGAGCACCGCGAGGGCGACCCGGGCTTCCAGTTCCTGTTCCTGCAGCTGCGGAAGTTCGGCCTCCACGGATTCGACCTGGGCGCGCTCCTGCGCCAGATCAAGATGCGAGGAGGTGCCGGTCGAGACCCGCAGCTGGATGGTCTGCAGGATGCCATTGATGGCGGCAATGTCCTCATTGGCAATGGCAATCCGCCGGCGCAGGGCCAGCACGTTGAAGTAGGCGTCGGCGACGTTGGCCGTGACCGTCAGTCCCACCGCCTGCCGGGCAAACCGCGCCGACATCAGCGTCTCGTCGGCCGCACGCAGATTGCTGCGCGCCAGTCCCCAGACGTCAACTTCATAACTCGCGCCCAGCGTGAGTCCGAAGACGGTGCCGGAGGGAGAATTGCTGAGGCTGATCAGCGAGCCGTCGGGTCGCGAGCGCTCCGCCTGCGCCTGCAGGTTCAGCTGCGGGAACAGGGCGGATCGCTGGATGAGCGTCTCGGCATGCGCCTGCACGACGCTCGCGGCGGCCGCGGCGATGTCGCGGTTGCCGGTCCGCGCCCGGACGATGAAGTCGGACAGCTCCGGGCTGCCGAACTGGTCCCACCACCCGGGCTGCGGCCATGCCGCACCCGCGCCAGTGTCGTGTCCGACGAAAGACTGCGGCGCGAGCTGCGGATCCAGGACCTGCGGCACCCGTGTGGCGCAGCCGGCCAGCAGCGACATGCAGGCGATGAGACCCCAGTGCAGGCGAGCCGCATCACTCATAGCGCAACGCGCCGATCGGACGGGCGCGGGCGACGCGCATCGCATGGGAAAGCACGGTCAGCCAGGCGATCAGTATCGCCAGCGCTCCCGCACCCAGGAAGTAGAGCGGACTCAGGGAAATCCGGTAGGCGAAGCCGTCCAGCCAGTCGTGCAGGTAGTACCAGGCGAGCGGCCAGGCGATCAGGTTCGCGACCAGCGCCGGAATGGAGAATTGCCAAAGCAGCAGCTTCACGACGTCATGGGTCTTGCCACCGAACACCTTGCGCAGGCCAATCTCCTTTGTGCGCCGGCCGGCGGTGAACGCCGCCAGGCCGAACAGGCCGAGGCAGGCGATGAAGATGGCGATGCCGACGAAAATGCCGAACATCTGTCCCTGGCGTTCTTCGGCCTCGTACAGCTTGCCGAAGTCATCGTCGAGGAATTCCCGATGGATGACGGCAATGGGCGCAAAGCTGTGCCACGCCCTGTCGATGGATGCCACCGTCTGCGCAATCATGCCGGGCCTCAGGCGTACCGATACGTTGGCGGCCACCTTGGGGTCATAGACGTAGTCGGTGGGCCTGACGGGTTCGCGTGCCCCGAGGAACTTCGCATCCGCCAGCACGCCGACGATAGTGACCTGGTAGTTGTCATAGAGAACCGTCTTGCCTATCGCCTGTTGCGGGGTAAAGCCCAGTCGCGCCGCGGCAGTTTCATTGATGAGGATACTGTGCCCGACGTTCGCCGGATCTCCTCCACCCATGGAATTGAATGTATCGAGCGCGCGGCTCTCCGACAGCAGCCGACCCGCCAGCAGGTGGATGCCATAGAATTCCGGAAAGTTCGGGCTGATCACGACCCTGTTGAACAGGATCAGGTCCGGTCCGCCCGGCAGCTTGACGGCATCGTTGCTCTGGCCGCCATTGAAGGGCGTCCTGTCGGACAAAGTGATATCGAGTACGCCGGGATTGGCGCGCAAAGCCTGCACAAAACTCTGGCGACCGTCCATGAACACCCGACCGGCGTGACCTACGACCAGTACGTTGTCGTGTTGGAAACCCAGGTCTATGTCCCGGGCGTAGCTGATCTGGCTGAAGATCACAGCGGCAGCGATCCCGAGGCCGATGGAGACGGAGAACTGCAGTACCACCAGGATGATGCGCAGGCGTCCCGAGCCCACCTGTCCGGAATTGTTGGCGCGCAGGACCGCGGCAGGGCGGAAACCCGACAGCACCAGCGCGGGGTAACTGCCGCTGATCAGCCCTGCCAGTACCGCTACGAGGAGGATCAGGAGTAGTACCGGCCAACCGGAGTGCAGGTCGAGGCCCAGCGGCCGTTGCATGAATCGATCGAACGCGGGTGACAGCGTTTCCACGAGCGCGAGCGCCAGGAGCAATGCCAGCAGCGCCATCAGCACTGACTCGCCGAGAAACTGCAGTACCAACTGGCCGCGCCGCGCGCCCACGGTCTTGCGCAGGGCGATTTCGCGCGAGCGCATCATGGCGCGGGCGGTGGCGAGGTTCATGAAGTTGAAGCAGGCCACCAGCAGGATCAGGGCGCCGATGGCGATAATTCCATAGAGCATCGTCTGGCTGCCGGGCGCCGTGAAATTGTAGGACCAATGGTCCGAACTCAGATGCACCTTTGCGAAGGGCGTCAGATGCGCGGTGTAGGCACGGCTGCCCCGCACGTTCAGGCCCATCTGCTTGATGATCGGTCCAAGGACCCGATCGAAGACGGGTGCCATCCTGGCGGCGACCGCCTCCGGATCGGCGCCGGGCGCCAGTCGCACATAGCCATAACCGTTCTGGTTGAACCAGTCGAACTGCGTACCGTGCTCGGTGTAATCGACGATGGAGGTATTGGGAACGAAGACCTCGCCGTCCAGCTGGGTGTTGTGGGGGAGGTCCCGCATGATGCCGGTGACGGTCAGCGGCACGGTGGTATCGCGGCAGGCGACACTTGCCCTTGGCATCGGTCAGGGTGCTGCCGATGGGATTGGTGTTGCCGAAGAATTTGCGCGCCGCGGACTCGGACAGCACCACGGATTCGGGCTGGCGGAAAACTCCGGCGGGGTCACCCGCAACCAGCGGCAGCTTGATGACCTGGAAGAAGTTCGGGTCGACCACGTTGACGACTTCGCGAAACTGCCTGTCGCCTGCGGTCAGGGTCATCGGCTCGCCTTCGAAGTAAGTGCCGGCCGTGACGCCCGGAATCTCATCGCGCATGGTCGTTGGCATGGGAAACGGAATCACCGCCAGGGCCATCGGCGCCCGGCCGGGCGCATGAATGGTCAGTTCCAGCCGATAGAGATTGGCGCTGTCCGGCACCCACTTGTCGTACGACAGTTCATCGCGCGCAAACAGGATGATGAACAGTACGCAGGCCAGGCCCACCGCCAGTCCCGCGATGTTGATGACGCTGTAGAGCCTGTGGCGGATGAGATTGCGCAGCGCCACCGTCAGATAATTGCGGAACATGACGTACTCCCGGTCCTAGAGGACCTGGCGGATGCTCTCGGTGACGACTCCGCCGTCGAGCAGGTTGACGATGCGGTGGGCGTATTCGGCGTGGCTGTGCGAGTGGGTCACCATCACGATGGTCGCGCCCTCGTCGTTCAGCTGGGTGAGCAGCTGCATCACCTCCTCGCCGTTGGTCGAGTCGAGGTTGCCCGTGGGTTCGTCCGCCAGGATCAGCTTCGGCCGGGCGACGACGGCGCGGGCCACGGCGACCCGTTGCTGCTGGCCGCCGGAGAGCTGCGCGGGCATGTGCCGGGCGCGGTGGCCGATCTTCATGCGTTCCAGGGCCTCGGTCGCACGTCTGCGGCGTTCGCCCGCGGAAACGTCAGAGTGATAGAGCAGCGCCAGCTCCACATTCTCCGCGACATTGAGTTCGTCGATGAGATTGAAGCTCTGGAACACCAGGCCGATGGCGTTCTTGCGCAGCTCCGAGAGCGCGCCTTCCGAATAGCCTGCGATGTTCTCGCCGTCGAACCAGTATTCACCGGCCGAAGGGCTGTCGAGCATGCCGACGATATTGAGGAACGTGGACTTGCCGCAGCCCGAGGGGCCCATGACCGCGACGAATTCGCCCTTGCGCACGTTCAGGTTGATGTCGCGCAGCGCGGTCGTCTCGACCTCGGTGGTGCGATAGATCTTCGACAGGTTCTTGAGCGTAATCATGGGTGCCTCGGTTCAGGGGTTCTCGGGCTTGTCGAATTGCACGCGGTCCACCTTCTGGAATCCCTCGTAGCCCGAGACGATGATCCGCTCGCCGGGCTTGAGGCCATCGACCACTTCGACGTAATCGGGATTGCGCCGGCCCAGGCGGATGTTGCGGCGCGCGGCGGAGCCGCCATCGGGCGACACCACGAAGGCCCAGTTACCGCCGGTATCCTGGTAGAACGGCCCGTTCGCGACGATCACGGCGCGGGCTGCCCCGCCCAACTCGACTTTCAGGTCGATGGCCTGGCCGACGTGGATGTCGCGCGGCGGGCTGCCGGTGAAGTGCAGATCGACCTTGAAGGTGCCATTGGTCACCTGCGGATAGACCTTGGCGATCGTGGCCTTGTAATCCTGGCCATCGACGGTGAACAGGCTCTCCTGTCCGATGCTGATGTGGTCGAGATAGAATTCGTCGACCTGCGCCGTCAGCTTGAAGCGATCAGCGGAATTGACCTGCCCCAGCACCGAACCCTGGGCCTTGGACTGCCCGACCTCGGCGTCCAGGGCCGTGAGCTGGCCATCCATTGGGGCGCGCACCGTCAGTGCGTCGACTCCTGCATTGGCGACATCGACCAGTGTACCGGCTGACTGACCCGTGAGCTGGGTGGTGCGCACCCGCTGCTCCGCGTCGCGCGAGGCGATGGTCGCTTCACGCAGCTGCGTGTAATACCGGTAGTCCTCCTGCTCCTGCTGGTAGGTGCTCGGCGCGATGGCGTTGCCGTCCAGCAGGATCTTGTCGCGCGCCAGGTTGCTCCGGAGCTGGCTGATCTGGTGCTCGATGTCCAGCAGGTCGTGCTGGTACTTGAAGCGGGTCTGTTCGAAGGTGATCTGCTGGGCGGCGACCTGCAGCTGCAGGGCGGGGTTGGACAGAATGATGAGTTTCTGGCCGCGCTTGACCGTGGCACCGTCCTCGACCAGCACCTGCTTCACCGTCCCGCCCTGGTCGGTGGTGAGGTAGTCGATGATGAGTGGCGCGACGGTGCCGCGGACCGCGATGTATTCCTCGAAGGGGCCCTCGCTGACGGTGGCGATCGTCACCCGGTTCAGGGGCAACCGGTACGTATGGCCCCAAGACTGTTGCAGCAGCAACCACAGGACCACCCCAGGGACGATGACGCCGACAAGGCCGAAGGCGAGCCGCCGTCGCCAGGGATGGGCGCGAAGCAGAGGTCTGTCCATTGCAGCGATGTCTGTCATGCCTTCTGTGTCGCAACTTGCGTGCCAGATAGGTGGCTTAAATATTTCAATGAGTTACGAACCTGGCTGGCAACCGACTGTCCGCTGGCGTACAAGGTCAGCCCGGACACTGTTCGTTTTCGGACACCATGGCGAACACCTTGAGCCCCGCCCGGATCCTCATCGTCGATGACGAACGCGACATCCTGCAGGCCGCGCAGCTGCTGCTGAAACGCCATTTCGCGTCCCTCCAGATTTCTCAGGATCCCGCATCGTTGCCCGAAAGGGCGCGGCAGAACGCCTTCGACGTGCTGCTGCTCGACATGAACTTTTCCCCCGGCGCGGACGACGGCGCGGAGGGACTCAAATGGCTCGGGGAGGTTCTTGCGGTCGACCCGCAGGCCGTGGTGATCGTGGTGACGGCGCACAGCGGCGTGGAGCTGGCGGTCCAGGCCATGAAGCAGGGCGCCGCGGATTTCGTCACCAAGCCCTGGGACAACGAGCGGCTGCTCGCAACCCTGATGGCTGCCGTTAATCTGCGCCGCTCGCGCACCGAGGCCGCGGAACTGCGCAACCGCAATCTGGGGCTCGCGGCGGCCACGCACATCGAGTCCGCCATGATCGGCACCTCGGCCGCGACCCGGCGGGTGTTCGACTCCATCCGGCGCGCGGCACCGACCGATGCCAACGTGCTGATCCTGGGGGAGAACGGCACCGGCAAGGAACTGGTGGCGCGGGAGATCCACCGGCATTCGAACCGCTCGCGGGAGGTGTTCCTGCGCGTGGACCTGGGCGCGCTGTCTCCGCAACTGTTCGAGAGCGAGCTTTTCGGTCATCGCCGCGGCGCCTTCACCGACGCCCGGGAGGATCGCATCGGCCTGTGCCGGGCGGCCACCGGTGGCACGCTGTTCCTCGATGAGATCGGCAACGTGCCGCTGCACCTGCAGAGCAAGCTGCTCACGGCGCTGGAGCGCCGGGAAGTCGTCCCGGTGGGCGCCAACAAGCCCGAACCCATCGATGTGCGGCTGGTGTGTGCGACCAATCTCACCGCCGCGCAGCTTGCCGATCCCAACCGGTTCCGCGAGGACCTGCTCTACCGGATCAACACCGTGGAAATCCTGCTGCCGCCGCTGCGCGAGCGGCGCGAGGACATCCCCCTGCTGCTGGATCACTTCATCGCGCTCTATGCCCAGAAATACAATTTCCCCGCCAAGCGCCTGAGCGCGGCGGCGCTCGATGTCCTCGTTGCGCACGACTGGCCCGGCAACGTCCGTGCCTTGCGGCACGCCGTGGAGCGGGCGGTGATCTTCAGCGAAGGCGTCGTCTTCCAGCCTTCGGACTTTTCCCTCGCGCCCTCGCGTCCGCCTCCGGCCGCGGATCCGGGTACGGATGGGGCACGGCTCGACGATGTGGAACGCAGCACCATTGCCCGCGTGCTGGCGCAGTACCAGGGCAACGTCAGCCGCGCCGCGCAGGCGCTCGGTGTGACGCGGGCATCCCTGTACAGGCGCAAGGAGAAGTATGGGCTTTAGCCGCTTCCATGCCGGCGTGGGCGTGCGGGCCGCTGCCCTGTGCCTGACGCTGGTGGTGACCGCCCAGATGCTGGCGCGCACCCAATGGTACCTGACCATTGCGCTGTGCATTGCGGCGGCGGGCGTCGAGCTGGTGCTGATGATCCGGTTCGTCACGCAGTCCAGCCGCGAAGTCGCCCGGTTTCTCGAGGCCGTCTCCTACGACGACACCACGCAGAGCTTCTCTGGACTCTCGCACGATGGTGTCCACGACGAGCTCGGCGCCGCCATGACCCACGTCATGGACCTGCTGCGCACGGGCCGCGCGGAGCGGGAAGCCCAGGTCCGGTACCTGCAGACGCTCATCGCCCATGTGCCGGTGTCCCTGGTCTCCGTGGACGAGCATGGCCGCGTGCGGTTGCTCAACATGGCGGCCCGACGCCTGTTCGAGACCGCGCTGTCGATGAGTGCGCAGTTCAGCCGCTATGGAGAGGCGTTCGCCGTCGGCATCGAAACGCTGCGGCCCGGCAGCAGCGCGATCCTGAAGATGGAGCGGCACTCCGGTGCCCTGCTGCTCAAGGCCTCGGCCACCGACACCTCGCTCGGCGGCGTGCGCCACCGCCTGGTGTCGCTGCAGAACATCGAGAATGAAATGAGCGCGCAGGAACTGGCGGCCTGGCAGACGGTCGTGCGGGTCATGGCGCACGAGGTCATGAACTCCCTCACCCCGGTGTCCTCCCTGGCCGCGACCGCGCGCGATCTTGTGGGCGATGTCCTGGACCAGCTGCCCGAAGGGGATGCGCGCTCGGGCACCCTGACCGACGCCCGGGATGCACTGGAGACCGTGGCGCGGCGCAGCGAGGGACTGCTGCACTTCGTGCAGAACCACCGGCGGCTGACCAAGCCGCTGGTGACGCAGATGCAACTCGCGCCCGTCGAGCGCGTGTTCGCGCGGGTCCAGCGGCTGCTTGCGATCGAACTGGCGGACAACGCCATCCAGATCACGACCCGCGTCGAACCGCCCACCCTGGAGCTCGCGGCCGATGCCGACCTGATCGACCAGGCCCTCATCAACCTGATGCGCAACGCCATCGAGGCGCTGGCGCAGATGCCGGCAGGTCACATAGAGCTGTCCGCGCGGCGGCATGCGGACGGCCGCGTGGTCGTTGCCGTGGCGGACAACGGGCCGGGCATCAGCGCTGAGCAGCGCGACCGGATCTTCGTTCCGTTCTTCACGACCAAGCGCCAGGGCAGTGGGGTCGGATTGACGCTGGTGCGCCAGATCGCCACGGCACATGGCGCCACGGTGGACGTAACGCAGACGCCGGGCGGCGGGGCGACGGTCAGCCTGCGGTTCTGAAGGATTAGCGGAGGAGGTCGAGCACCAGGCGCTCCGCCTTGCGCATGGAAATCGTCTGGCCGTCGCCGCAGGCCTGGTGGATCGCCCCCGAGCGCCATTTTTCGAATACCAGCGGATTGATGTAGGACTTGCGGCACACCGCCGGTGTGTTGCGCAGTTCCAAGGCCACCTTCTTCACGACCTCCGCGATTACCCTGCGGACGGCCGTCTCGCTGGCTGCAGGATCGGTCGGGATGCGGCCGAGCAGCCGCAGCGCATGCAGCGTCGCGCCCCAGGTCCGGAAGTCCTTGGCCGTGAAGTCGTCGCCCATGGCCTCGCGCAGGTAGTCGTTCACCTGGCCGGAGTCGATCGGACAACGGCTACCGTCATCGGCGATGTACTGGAACAGGTGCTGCCCCGGCAGTTCCTGGCAGTGCTGGACGATGCGCACGATGCGCTTGTCGTCGATGGGCAGCTCGTGCTGCACGCCGCCCTTGCCCCGGAAATGCAGCACCGCGCGCCCCTCGTCCACGAAGGTGACGTGCCGGTTGCGCAGCGTCGTCAGGCCGAAACTGTTGTTCTCGCGGGCGTACTCGGCGTTGCCGATGCGGGCCCGGGTGGTGTCGAGCAGCCTCACCACCGCCGCCAGCACCTTTTCGCGCGGCAGGCCCTCGAGCGCCAGGTCGCGGGTGAGACGGCGGCGCAGCTTCGGCAGTGCCTTGCCGAAGGCGACCATGCGGTCGAACTTGGCGTTGTCGCGAACCTGCCGCCATTGCGGATGGTAGCGGTACTGTTTGCGGCCGCGGGCGTCCAGACCCACTGCCTGGAGGTGTCCGCGCGGATCGGCGCAGATCCAGACGTCCTGGTAGGCAGGCGGCACGGCGAGACTGCGGATGCGCTGCAGTTCGCTGGCCGCGCTCAGGCGCCGGTTCGCCGGCGTGAGGTAATAGAAACCCTTGCCGGCGCGCCTGCGGCGGATGCCCGGATCGCTGCAGGAGACATAAAGCAGCCCTGCCTCGACCGCCATTTGTACGGCTTCAATCGTGGCGGGTGCCGCCGGGTCGATCGCCGCCGTGGTCCTGAATGTCATAGGACGGATTCTTAAACTGACAACGGGAGTGGGACTGTCGAATTTCGCCCATTTCCGCGTAGGCGCAATTCGACAGTACGGTAGGAGAGGTCCAAAATGAGAACCATGCACCGACGATATGTCTCGTGCCTGGCAATCACCGTCAGCCTGATGGCTTCGATGGTACTTGCGCAGGGGGCCGTCCCCGCCACCGTGGAATTCGCGCCGGATGCAGCGGCTGCCCTGCAGAAGACGTACGGCTCCCGAGAGGAGGGGGCGTTGCGCGCGGCCATCCTCGCGGCACTCGGCAAGGAGCAACGGCACGATGCATTGCCCGAAGGTGTTTCGCTCAAGGTCACGGTGCGGCAGGTGAAGCCGACGCATCCGACCCTGCAGCAGCAGCTCGACAACCCGTCCTTGAGTGCGGCCCGGACCCGCTATCTCGGGGGTGCGGACCTGGTGGGCGAGGTGCGCGATGCCAGGCAACAGGTCCTGGCCACCGTGGACTATCGTAACTTCGCGGACGTGCCGGCGGCCGGGTCACCCTCACTGGATCCCTGGGCCGATGCGCGCCAGGCGATCGAGGGTTTCGCCGCGAAGTTCGCTTCCGCGTGGGAGCGATTGCCGAAGGGCTGATGGTGCCTCGGCGCGATGGCCGGGCGGCATCGGTGGCGGGACAACGATGAACGTCCGCAATGTTGTACTGATGGTGCTGATGGGCTGGGCAGGCGGCGCCTGCGCCCAGGACTTCCCCCTGTGGGAACGCATCCTGAGCCACTACAGCGCGAAGACGGATCAGACGCCGGTGCCGTCAATGAAAATGGGGCGTCACATGCAGATGTCGCTTCCGGGGCAGGCCGCCCCCGGCGACGCTGCGCGGGCGGCCCAGATCCTCTCGGCCGCAGCCGCGGTCGTGTCCCGCTACCGTGACGTGAGGACGGCGGAGCGCGATGGCTACAAGCCCTTCTTTCCGACCGGCCGGATGGGGGAGGAGATCCACTACACCAACTATCGCTACCGCCGCAGCGAACAGCGACGCGTCGATTATCTCAGGCCGGGGTCGATTCTCTACAAACGCACCCCTCAGGGCCTGGAAGCGGTCGGCGTGATGTACAGCGCGCCAGTCGATGCTCCGCCGCAGCAGCTGGATGCGATTGCGCCCTTGAGCGTGGCGACGTGGCACCGGCACGTGGATTTCTGTGGCTGGCCGAAGGACCTGCCGGCGGCAGAGCGGTTCGGCCCCGGTGCCCGCTTCGGGCCGCAGGGCAGCATCCACTCCGAGAAGGCGTGTCATGAGGCCCGGGGGCTGTGGATCCCGGTGGTGCTGGGCTGGATGACGCACGTGTATCCCAACGGTACCCCCAAATGGGGTGGCATGGAAATGGACGTGGAGTCCGGCAGTCCAGAGTAAGGTCCTGCCGCAAGCGCAAGGATGCCCTGCCCGCATGTTTCGCACGCCGTTTCATCCGCGGCGCTGATGCGTCGCAGCGCTGGCCGCCCGCCTCACTATTGACGCCATCGGGCAATCGGCGGAGAACAAAAGCCATGTTCCGGTTCCTGCCACTGCTCCTCGCCAGCCTGCGACGCCGGACGCCACGTACGGTCTTCACGCTGTTTTCGATCGCGATCGCCTTCCTGCTGTACGGTCTGCTGGCCGCGGTCAAGAACGGCTTCGAGGCGAGCGGCAATCTCGCCGGCATCGACCGGCTCGTGACCATCGACAAGGTGTCGGTCGTGGAGCCGCTGCCCATCAGTTATCTGCAGCGCATCCGGGCCGTCCCGGGGGTACAGCTCGTGACCCATGCCACCTGGTTCGGTGGCCACTACCAGGACGAGCGCAGCATGATCGTCACCTACCCGGTGCCGCCGGCGAGCTACCTGGCGATGTATCCGGAGTACCTCCTGCCGGAGGACCAGAAGCAGCGCTGGCTGCACGATCGGATCGGCGCCGTCGTCGGCCGGGGACTGGCCGAGAGTCACGGCTGGAAGGTCGGTGACCGCGTCCCGTTGCGCTCGGACATCTACGCCCGCGCCGACGGCACCTACAACTGGCAGTTCATCATCGACGGCATCTACGACAACAAGGATCCCTCCGGCGATGTGAGCAGCTTCCTGTTCAACTACGACTACCTGGACGAGTCGCGGACCGCGGGCAAGGGCACGGCGGGCTGGTACATCGAGCGGGTCGCCGACGGGGCCCAGCCGGCACGGGTGGCCGCCGCCATCGATGCGCTGTTCGCCAATTCGGCGGCGGAGACCAAGACCGACAGCGAGAAGGCATTCGTACAGGGCTTCGCCAAGCAGACCGGGGACATCGGGGCCATCGTCACGGCCATCGGCATCGCGGTATTCTTCACCATGCTGCTGGTGAGTGCCAACACCATGGCGCAGTCGGTACGCGAGCGCACCGCGGAGGTCGCGGTGCTGAAGACGCTGGGTTTCGGGGACGGGAGGATCCTCGGGCTGGTGATCGGTGAATCCTTGCTGCTGACGGTCGTGGGCGGCGCCGTGGGCATCGTGGGCGCGCTGCTCGCCGTCGGGCACCTGAGTCATGCTCTCAGCGACTACCTGTCCGCGTTCCTGCTTACGCCGGGGGCTCTCCTCACGGGCGTGGCGCTGATGATCGCACTCGGGGTGGTGGCCGGTGCGCTGCCGGCAGCGCGGGCCGCCCGGCTGCGCATCGTCGACGGCTTTGCGGAGCGCTGATGCGGCTGCCATGAAGATCCTCCGCCAGATCGTCGCCGTCACTGCCATGAACCTGCGGGCATTGCCCTGGCGCGTGAAGCCCTCGCTGGTCTCGGTCATCGGCATCGCGGGCGTCGTGCTCATCCTGGTCGCCCTGCTGTCGATCAGCGAGGGATTCCGGCACACGCTGGAGCTGTCCGGCTCGGACCGCGTCGCCGTGGTGCTGCGGGGCAGTTCGACCGCGGAGATGACCAGCAGCTTCTCACAGGAACAGGTGCAGATCATCGAACAGGCTCCCGGCATCGCGCGCGATGCCTACGGGCCGGTGGTTTCCGCGGAGTTCTACACGACCGTCGATCAGCCCAAGCGCACCACCGGAACCGCGGCCAATGCCCCGTTTCGCGGCATCGAGCGGGCCGGCCCGCTGACGCGGTCGCACTTTCGCCTCATTGCCGGGCGCATGTTCACGCCAGGGCGTTATGAGGTCATCGTCGGTCGCAGCGCCACGCGGACGTTGACCGGCCTCGACGTGGGCAGCACCGCCAGATGGGGCAACAATGAATGGCGCATCGTCGGTGAGTTCACCGACGACGGCAGTGTGTCGGAGTCCGAGATCTGGACCGACGTGCGGGTGCTCCAGGGTGCCTATTCACGCGGCGACACCTTCCAGACGGTGCGGGTGCTGCTGAGTGACCCGGGCCGATTCACGGCGTTCCGCGAGCGGCTGACTTCTGATCCGCGGCTGAGCGTCAACGTGCTCACCGAGCGGGGCTTCTATGCGGCACAGTCCGTGCTGCTGTCGACCGTGGTTCGCGGTGCAGGCACGGTGCTGGCGCTGCTGATGGGCGTCGGCGCCGTGTTCGGGGCGCTCAACACCATGTACTCGGCCGTCGCGGCCCGCGGCCGGGAAATCGCGACGCTGCGCACGCTGGGTTTCGGCGGCCTGCCGGTGGCGGTATCGGTGGTGAGCGAGGCGCTGCTGCTGGGACTCATCGGCGGGATCATCGGTGCGGCAGTGGCGTACCTCGGCTTCGACGGCCTGCAGACCTCGACCATGAACTACCAGAGCTTCACCGAGGTGAGCTTCGCGTTCAGGGTGACGCCGGCGCTGATCATCACCGGCACGGCGTATGCGCTGCTGCTGGCGCTGATCGGTGGCCTCTTTCCGGCCATTCACGCGGCACGGCGGCCCATCGTCCAGGGATTGCGGCAGGCCTGAGCGTCATCCGCCGGTTTGGCGACTCACCCGGGACGCATCCGGCGGTACCATTCATTGGCCTGGGGCGTGAACAGCAGCAGCACCGCGACGACCTGGACCATGAAGACGATGGCACGCAGCGAGCCCATGACGGGGCTCGCACCAAACACCGGGCCGATGTCCCTGATCAAACCCGGCGTCGCGGCCGTCAGGAACACCAGCATCACCCATCGCCCCCAGTTGCGACCCTGATAG
>Ga0335075_10007562_pt1 | contig 16705 bp, 26 predicted proteins | sample Lox_Sample_24_FD_206723 | JGI IMG/M metagenome (GOLD analysis project Ga0335075, IMG submission 206723) | Soil microbial communities from Loxahatchee National Wildlife Refuge, Florida, United States - Lox_Sample_2.4 | ecosystem: Environmental > Terrestrial > Soil > Wetlands | place: USA...
CCGGCGTCCCGGGGCCAGGGGCGGGAGCAGGCGGAGCACGCAACGTTCTGCTGACTGGCGGACAGCGGCCGCGTGCGAGGTGCGGCGGCCGGGAATGCGGCAGGGGGGCAGGGCGTTGAGAAGGTCAAGCACTAAAGCGGCTCTGTCCGTGTGTGCGCCGGGGAACCGGTAAGCTTGACCCAGGAAAGCCGTGCGATCGGCCGAAGTTGATTTGGTCGGCGGGCATACGGGTGGTACCTTTTACATTCGTGCCCGTCTCCGCGCGGGTGCCTGCGTGCCAGTAGTCGGCGAGACGTTGGGTCAGTGAGACCCGTTGCGGGTGGCCGAACCGCTGGCCGTGTGGACTCTCTCCCTTCGCAGTCCAGATTCACGAGAGTGTGGACTGCTGACCCGCAAGGCCTGCTCATCGCCGGCCAGAGGCCGGGAGTTCGTCGCTGGCCAAAGGCCAGCCGCGACACGCCCGACCTCGGGGGTCGGCGGGGAGCGAAAACTTGCAGGTGAAACGGGTGGAAACGGCGGGAAACCGGCGATTTTCTGGCTCGTGACTGGACTCCCGATAGCGGGAGAGCCGGTGGCGGGCCCGCGAGCTTGACAGTAGGAATACGACGGGAAGACGGAGACTCGGTTGCCCACGATCCAGCAGCTGGTCCGCAAGGGCCGGCAGGACAAGGTGTCGAAGAACAAGACGCCGGCGCTCAAGCAGAGCCCGCAGCGCCGTGGCGTGTGCACGCGCGTCTACACGACCACGCCCAAGAAGCCGAACTCGGCGCTGCGCAAGGTCGCCCGCGTCCGGCTGACGAGCCAGATCGAGGTCACCGCCTACATCCCGGGCGTGGGGCACAACCTGCAGGAGCACTCGATCGTGCTGGTTCGCGGCGGTCGCGTCCGTGACCTGCCTGGCGTCCGCTACAAGATCATCCGTGGCTCGCTGGACACTCAGGGCGTCCGCAACCGCAAGCAGGCTCGCAGCCGCTACGGCGCGAAGAAGGAGAAGAGCTGAGATGCCGCGTAAGGGCCCCGCGACGAAGCGGCAGCTGGTCACCGACCCGGTGTACGGCTCGCCGCTGGTAACCGCGCTCGCCAACAAGGTGCTCAAGGAGGGCAAGCGCTCGCTTGCCGAGCGCATCGTCTACGGGGCGCTCGAGGGCTGCCGCGAGAAGAACGGCAACGACCCCGTGGTCACTCTCAAGCGCGCGCTTGACAACGTCAAGCCGACCCTTGAGGTTCGCAGCCGCCGCGTCGGCGGTGCCACCTACCAGGTTCCCGTGGAGGTGCGCGCATCCCGCAGCACCACCCTGGCCCTGCGCTGGCTGGTCATGTACGCACGCCAGCGCCGGGAGAAGACGATGACCGAGCGGCTGATGAACGAGCTGCTCGACGCGAGCAACGGCCTTGGCGCCAGCGTCAAGCGCCGTGAGGACACGCACAAGATGGCGGAGTCCAACAAGGCTTTCGCGCATTACCGCTGGTAACACCCAGAACTAGTACTAAGGACGCTTAACGTGGCCACCCAGACCGCCGCAGACCTCGCCAAGGTCCGAAACATCGGGATCATGGCGCACATCGACGCGGGCAAAACGACGACGACCGAGCGGATCCTCTTCTACACCGGCATCAACTACAAGATCGGTGAAGTCCACGACGGCGCCGCCACCATGGACTGGATGCCGCAGGAGCAGGAGCGCGGCATCACGATCACGTCCGCCGCGACCACCACGTCGTGGCTGGACCACACCATCAACATCATCGACACACCCGGGCACGTGGACTTCACCGTCGAGGTGGAGCGCTCGCTGCGGGTCCTCGACGGCGCGGTCGCCGTGTTCGACGCGGTGGCCGGCGTTGAGCCGCAGTCGGAGACCGTCTGGCGGCAGGCCGACAAGTACGGCGTGCCCCGGATCTGCTTCGTGAACAAGATGGACCGGGTCGGAGCCGAGTTCCACCGCTGCGTGGAGATGATCGTCACCCGACTTGGCGCGACCCCGGCGGCCGTTCAGCTCCCGTGGGGCGTCGAGTCTGACTTCCGCGGCGTGATCGACTTGGTCCGGATGCGTGCGCTGCAGTGGACCACCGAGGGCAAGGGCGACAAGTACGACGTCGTCGACATCCCGGCCGACCACGCGGAGGCGGCTCGCGAGTGGCGGGACAAGCTCCTCGAGACGGTCGCCGAGAACGACGACGAGATGATGGAAATGTACCTCGGCGGCGAGGAGCCGACCGAGGAGCAGCTGGTCGCGGCGATCCGCCGCGCGACGCTGGCCAGCGCCATCACCCCGGTGCTGTGCGGCACGGCCTTCAAGAACAAGGGCGTGCAGCCGATGCTGGACGCCATCGTCGCCTACCTGCCGTCGCCGGTCGACATTCCGTCGATCAAGGGCCACGCGGTCGGTAACGAGGACGAGGTCGTCGAGCGGCACGCGGACCCGAACGAGCCGTTCTCCGCCCTGGCCTTCAAGATCATGGCTGACCCGCACCTGGGCAAGCTGACCTACATCCGCATCTACTCGGGCACCCTCGAGGCCGGCACCCAGGTGCTGAACTCGATCAAGGGGCGCAAGGAGCGGATCGGCAAGATTTACCAGATGCACGCGAACAAGCGCGAGGAGCGCCCGTCCGCGACCGCCGGGCACATCGTGGCGGTGATGGGCCTCAAGGACACCACCACCGGTGACACGCTGTGCGACCAGCAGAAGCCGGTGATCCTGGAGTCGATGACCTTCCCGGCCCCCGTCATCAACGTGGCGATCGAGCCGAAGACCAAGGGCGACCAGGAGAAGCTGGGCACCGCGATCCAGCGGCTCGCCGAGGAGGACCCGACCTTCCAGGTCAGGACCGACGAGGAGACCGGGCAGACGATCATCGCGGGCATGGGCGAGCTGCACCTTGAGGTGCTGGTCGACCGGATGCGCCGCGAGTTCAAGGTCGAGGCCAACATCGGCCGCCCGCAGGTCGCCTACCGCGAGACCGTACGCAAGCTGGTCGAGAAGGTCGAGTACACGCACAAGAAGCAGACCGGCGGTTCCGGTCAGTTCGGCCGCGTGATCATCAACCTGGAGCCGACCGGCGGCGACGGCGGCGGCTACGAGTTCGAGAACAAGGTGACCGGCGGCCGTATCCCGCGGGAGTACATCCCGTCGGTGGACGCCGGGTGCCAGGAAGCCGCCGAGTTCGGCGTGCTTGCCGGGTTCCCGATGGTCGACGTCAAGGTGACGCTGACCGACGGTGCCTACCACGAGGTGGACTCCTCGGAGCTCGCCTTCAAGATCGCCGGCTCGATGGCCTTCAAGAAGGCAGCCGCGCTGGCCAACCCTGTCCTGCTCGAGCCGGTGATGAACGTCGAGGTCACGACCCCAGAGGATTACATGGGCGACGTGATCGGCGACCTCAACAGCCGGCGCGGCCAGATTCAGGCCATGGAGGAACGATCCGGGGCCCGGGTGGTCAAGGCTCTCGTCCCGCTGTCGGAGATGTTCGGCTACGTCGGTGACCTGCGCAGCAGGACCCAGGGGAGGGCGAACTACAGCATGCAGTTCGACTCCTACGCCGAGGTTCCGCCGAACATCGCCAAGGAGATCATCGCCAAGGCGCGCGGCGAGTAACTCCACTAGCAGCGCGCAGCAGCAGGCATGAGCCCTTTGGTCCTGCCACTCCCTGAAGGTTCAGCGGGGGTAAGGATCGCCAGGAGCAAAAGGGCTCACAGGAACCCAGAAACACGTCAGACCCACAGCGGTGGGCCGGATCGCAACGAGGAGATACCAGTGGCGAAGGCAAAGTTCCAGCGGACTAAGCCGCACGTCAACATCGGCACCATCGGGCACATCGACCACGGTAAGACGACCCTGACCGCGGCGATCACCAAGGTGCTGCACGACAAGTATCCGGACGTCAACCCCTTCACTCCCTTCGACCAGATCGACAACGCGAAGGAAGAGAAGGAGCGCGGGATCACGATCTCGATCTCGCACGTCGAGTACCAGACCGAGAAGCGGCACTACGCGCACGTCGACTGCCCGGGTCACGCGGACTACGTCAAGAACATGATCACCGGTGCCGCCCAGATGGACGGCGCGATCCTCGTGGTCGCCGCCACCGACGGCCCGATGCCGCAGACCCGTGAGCACGTGCTGCTCGCCCGTCAGGTCGGCGTGCCGTACATCGTGGTCGCGCTCAACAAGTGCGACATGGTGGACGACGAGGAGATCCTCGAGCTCGTCGAGCTCGAGGTCCGTGAACTGCTCAGCCAGTACGAGTTCCCTGGCGACGACGTCCCGGTCGTGCGGGTCGCCGCTTACCCGGCGCTGAACGGCGACGAGAAGTGGGGCGAGTCGGTCCTCGAGCTGATGAACGCCGTCGACGAGGCGGTCCCGCAGCCGGTGCGCGAGATCGACAAGCCGTTCCTCATGCCGGTCGAGGACGTGTTCTCGATCACCGGCCGCGGCACCGTCGTGACCGGCCGGATCGAGCGCGGCGTCATCCACACGGGCGAGGTCGTGGACATCATCGGCATCAAGGAGAAGGCGACCACCACCACCGTCACCGGTGTTGAGATGTTCCGCAAGCTCCTCGACGAGGGCCAGGCCGGCGACAACGTGGGCCTGCTGCTCCGCGGTGTCAAGCGCGAGGACGTCGAGCGCGGCCAGGTCATCATCAAGCCGGGCACCAACACTCCGCACACCGAGTTCGAGGGCCAGGTCTACGTCCTGTCCAAGGAGGAGGGCGGCCGCCACACGCCGTTCTTCAACAACTACCGCCCGCAGTTCTACTTCCGTACCACCGACGTGACCGGCGTGGTCAGCCTGCCGGAGGGCACGGAGATGGTGCTGCCGGGTGACCGTACCGACATGAAGGTGGAGCTCATCCAGCCCATCGCCATGGAAGAGGGTCTGCAGTTCGCGATCCGCGAGGGTGGCCGCACCGTCGGCGCCGGCCGGGTCACGAAGATCATCAAGTAGCTAGGCCGTTGCGGCGGCCCGGGCCGCCAGGGCTCAGGCCGCCGCAACATTCATGTCTGGCCTGGGAGGGACCAACGCCCTCCCGGGAACCCCGGCTGCGGGGCCTGACAGCCCCGCGGTTGCGGTTGTTTCAGGGGCTTAGCCCCTGTACGTCCGTGGCTGCGGGGCATAACGGCGCCGCGAACGACAGCGGCACGAGACAGAAGTAGAGGAACCGAGGCCACAATGGCGGGACAGAAGATCCGCATCCGGCTCAAGGCATATGACCACGAGGTCATCGACAGCTCGGCGCGGAAGATCGTCGACACGGTGACCCGTACCGGCGCTAAGGTCGCCGGGCCCGTGCCGCTGCCTACCGAGAAGAACGTGTACTGCGTCATCCGCTCGCCGCACAAGTACAAGGACTCGCGCGAGCACTTCGAGATGCGGACGCACAAGCGGCTGATCGACATCATCGATCCGACGCCGAAGACCGTTGACTCGCTCATGCGGCTCGACCTTCCGGCCGGCGTCTACATCGAGATCAAGCTCTGAGGACTCACTGATCATGGCAATGACAGGGATCCTGGGCACCAAGCTTGGCATGACCCAGGTCTTCGACGAAACCGGGCAGGTAGTGCCGGTCACGGTGGTGCAGGCCGGTCCGTGCGTGGTCACGGCCGTCCGCACCCCGGATACCGACAAGTACTCCGCTGTCCAGATCGGCTTCGGGGAGATCAACCCCCGCAAGGTCACCAAGCCAGTGGCTGGCCTGTTCGAGAAGGCCGGGGTGACGCCTCGCCGGTATCTCGCTGAGATCCGCACCGAGAACGCTTCCGAGTACACGCTTGGCCAGGAGCTCACGGCCACGCTGTTCGAGGCGGGCCAGCGGGTCGACGTGACCGGCAAGTCCAAGGGCAAGGGCACCGCCGGTGTCATGAAGCGGCACGGCTTCCGCGGCCTGTCGGCCTCCCACGGTACGCAGCGCAAGCACCGCTCACCGGGCTCGATTGGCGCCTGTGCCACGCCTGGCCGCGTGTTCAAGGGCGTCCGGATGGCCGGCCGGATGGGCGCGGAGCGGACGACCGTGCAGAGCCTGACCGTGCACGCCGTGGACGGCGACAAGAACCTGATCCTGATCAAGGGTGCGGTTCCCGGCCCGCGCGGCGGGCTCGTCGTGGTGCGTTCCGCGGCACGAGAGGGGAACTGATGAGCACCGTCAACGTCGTCTCGCCGTCGAGCGAGGACGCCGGGACCGCCGAACTGCCTGACGCGATCTTCGCCGCCAAGGTGAACGTGCCGCTGATGCACCAGGTCGTGGTCGCGCAGCGGGCGGCCGCCAGGCAGGGCACGCACGCCACCAAGACGCGCGGCATGGTCAGCGGCGGGGGCAGGAAGCCGTACCGCCAGAAGGGCACCGGCCGGGCCCGCCAGGGTTCGACCCGGGCACCGCAGTTCACCGGCGGCGGCGTGGCGCACGGCCCGGTGCCCCGGGACTACAGCCAGAAGGTGCCGAAGAAGATGAAGGCCGCGGCGCTGCGCGGCGCGCTGTCCGACCGGGCGGCGAACGAGCGCGTGTTCGTTGTCACCACGTTCGTCGAGGGTGACGTGCCGCGCACCAAGGACGCGGTTGCCGTGCTCGCCACGGTGACCGGCGGCGCCGACAGGAACGTCCTCGTGGTCACGCAGCACGATGACGAGATCACCTGGAAGTCGCTGCGCAACGTCCCCATGGTGCACCTGCTCGCCGAGGACCAGCTCAACACCTACGACGTGCTCGCCAGCGACTACGTGGTCTTCACCAAGTCCGCGCTTGACGCGTTCGTGGAAAGGGGCACGGAGTGAGCAGGATCTACAACCCCCGGGACATCCTGCTGCGTCCGGTGGTGTCTGAGAAGAGCTACGGCCTTCTCGACGAGGGCAAGTACACGTTCGTGGTCGCGCCCGATGCCAACAAGACGCAGATCAAGCAGGCGGTCGAGGAGGTGTTCCGGGTCAAGGTGACCCGCGTGAACACCCTCAACCGGCAGGGCAAGCGGCGGCGGACCCGGTTCGGGTGGGGCAAGCGGGTTGACACCAAGCGCGCCGTCGTCACCCTGGCCGACGGCGACCGGATCGACATCTTCGGCGGACCGGTTAGTTAAGGAGACGCAGGTGGCAATCCGTAAGTACAAGCCGACCACCCCCGGCCGGCGTGGCGCCAGCGGCTCCGACTTCTCCGAGATCACCCGGAGTGAGCCGGAGAAGTCGCTGGTCCGTCCGCTGCACAGCAAGGGCGGCCGGAACGTCCACGGGCGGGTCACCGCCCGGCACCAGGGCGGCGGGCACAAGCGCGCCTACCGCCTGATCGACTTCCGGCGGCACGACAAGGACGGTGTCCCGGCCAAGGTCGCGCACATCGAGTACGACCCGAACCGCACCGCGCGCATCGCGCTGCTCCACTACCTGGACGGCGAGAAGCGCTACATCCTCTGCCCGCAGGGGCTGCAGCAGGGGGACCGGGTCGAGAACGGCCCGGGCGCGGACATCAAGCCGGGGAACGCGCTGCCGCTGGGGTCGATCCCAACCGGCACGGTCATCCACGCGATCGAGATGCGCCCCGGCGGCGGCGCGAAGATCGCGCGGTCGGCCGGCTCCGGCGTCCAGCTGCTGGCCAAGGAGGGCGGCTACGCGACGCTCCGGATGCCGTCGGGCGAGATCCGGCGGGTGTCCATCGAGTGCCGTGCGACCGTCGGTGAGGTCGGCAACTCCGAGCAAGGCAACATCAAGCTCGGCAAGGCGGGCCGCAACCGCTGGAAGGGCAAGCGTCCGTCGGTTCGTGGCGTCGCCATGAACCCGATCGACCACCCGCACGGCGGTGGCGAGGGCAAGAGCTCTGGCGGTCGCCACCCGGTCAGCCCGTGGGGTAAGCCGGAAGGCCGTACCCGGCGGGAGCACAAGCCCAGTGACCGGCTGATCAGCCGCCGCCGCGGCAAGAACAAGCGGTAGGGAGCAAGCCTCGATGCCTCGTAGCCTGAAGAAGGGGCCCTTCGTCGACGACCACCTGATGAAGAAGGTGGACGTGCAGAACGAGAGGGGCACCAAGACTGTAATCAAGACGTGGTCCCGGCGGTCCATGATCGTTCCGGCGATGCTGGGACACACCATCGCCGTCCACGACGGCCGCAAGCACATCCCGGTGTTCGTCACCGAGTCGATGGTTGGGCACAAGCTCGGCGAGTTCGCACCCACGCGGACCTTCCGCAGCCACGTCAAGGATGACCGGCGCAGCCGGCGATAAGCCTGAGAAGAGGGAAAACACCAATGGAAGCCAGGGCAAGGGCGCGGTACGTGCGCGTCACGCCGATGAAGGCGCGCCGGGTGGTGGACCTGATCCGCGGGCTGCCCGCCGACCAGGCGCAGGCGGTGCTCCAGTTCGCACCGCAGGCCGCGAGCGAGACCGTCGGCAAGGTGCTTGCCAGCGCGATCGCCAACGCGGACCACATCGGCGGACGGGACCGGGGCATGCTCTGGGTCTCCAGCGCCTACGTTGACGAGGGTCCCACGCTCAAGCGGTTCCGGCCGCGGGCGCAGGGCCGCGGTTACCGGATCAACAAGCGCACCAGCCACATCACCGTCATCGTCTCCGACGAGAACGAGGGAGGGAACCGATAGTGGGACAGAAGGTTAACCCGCACGGGTTCCGCCTGGGCATCACCACCGACTTCAAGAGCCGCTGGTACGCGGAAAAGAAGTACAAGGACTACGTGGCCGAGGACGTAGCGATCCGCCGGATGCTGCAGAAGGGCATGGAGCGGGCCGGCATCTCCAAGGTCGAGATCGAGCGGACAACCGACCGGGTACGGGTGGACATCCACACCGCACGCCCGGGCATCGTGATCGGCCGCCGCGGCGCAGAGGCCGACCGGATCCGCGGCGACCTGGAGAAGCTCACCGGCAAGCAGATCCAGCTCAACATCCTCGAGGTGAAGAACCCCGAGGTGGACGCGCAGCTTGTCGCGCAGGGCGTGGCCGAGCAGCTGTCGAGCCGGGTCTCCTTCCGGCGCGCCATGCGCAAGGCCATGCAGAGCGCGACCAAGGGCGGCGCCAAGGGCATCCGGGTGCAGTGCTCCGGACGTCTCGGCGGCGCCGAGATGTCGCGCAGCGAGTTCTACCGCGAGGGGCGGGTGCCGCTGCACACGCTGCGCGCGGACATCGACTTCGGCTTCTACGAGGCGCGGACCACCTTCGGGCGGATCGGCGTCAAGGTCTGGATCTACAAGGGCGACGCGGCCCCGACCCGGGCCGGCCGCGAGGCACAGCAGGCCGCCCTCCGCGCCGCGCAGCAGCGCGCCGGAACCGGCCGCGAGCGTCCGCAGGCGCGGCGCCCGCGCCGGGGCGACCGCCCTGACACCCGCGGCGACCGTCCCGAGCGGACCACCGCCCCCGCGGCGGAGCCGCAGGCGGAAACCACTGGGGAGGGCTAACCGATGCTGATTCCGCGTAAGGTCGCGCACCGCAAGCAGCACCGGCCGCACCGGACCGGCGCGGCGACCGGCGGCACGCGCGTCACGTTCGGCGAGTTCGGCATTCAGGCCCTTGAACACGCCTACGTGACGAACCGCCAGATCGAGGCGGCCCGTATCGCGATGACCCGGCACATCCGTCGTGGCGGCAAGGTGTGGATCAACATCTACCCGGACCGCCCGCTGACCAAGAAGCCGGCCGAGACCCGGATGGGCTCGGGCAAGGGCTCGCCCGAGTGGTGGATCGCCAACGTGAAGCCGGGCCGGGTGATGTTCGAGTTGTCCGGCGTTGCGGAGCCGGTGGCCCGCGAGGCGCTGCGCCGGGCGATCCACAAGCTCCCCATGAAGTGCAAAATCGTGACGCGAGAGGTGGGTGAGGGCTGATGGCTACGGGCTTGACCGCCGCGGAGCTGCGCTCGTCCTCCCCGGAGGAACTGACCAGCAAACTGGCCGAGGCCAAGGAGGAGCTGTTCAACCTCCGCTTCCAGAGCGCCACTGGTCAGCTGGAGAGCCACGGCCGGCTGCACGCCGTGCGCAAGGAGATCGCCCGCATCTACACGGTGCTGCGGGAACGAGAGCTCGGCATCATTACGGATGTCGAGGATGAGAGCGACGCGGATGTCGAAGGGAGCGCGAAGTGAGCACCAATCCGGCCGAGACTGTTGCCGAAGAGGCTGGCGAGCAGCGCGGCTACCGGAAGACCCGTGAGGGTTACGTGGTCAGCGACAAGATGGACAAGACCGTCGTCGTCGCGGTGGAAGACCGCGTGAAGCACCCCAAGTACGGCAAGGTTCTGCGCCGTACGAAGAAGTACATGGCACACGACGAGAAAAACGAGTGCGGTGTCGGCGACCGCGTCCTCCTGATGGAGACCAGGCCGCTGTCCGCCACCAAGCGGTGGCGGGTTGCCGAGATCCTCGAACGGGCTAAGTAACAAATACTCTTGTTCCTGCCCTAGTCCCGAAGTTCGGGCGGCCAGGAACATCAGCAACAAGAGTATTTGATGCCTTCTAGGTAAAGACGAATCGCCGGCGGAACACACCGGCGTGACGAAGCAGGAGTTGACGTGATCCAGCAGGAGTCGCGGCTCAAGGTCGCCGACAACACGGGTGCTAAGGAGATCCTTTGCATCCGCGTGCTCGGCGGCAGCGGCCGGCGATACGCGGGCATCGGTGACGTCATCGTGGCGACCGTCAAGGACGCGCTGCCCGGGGCTGGCGTCAAGAAGGGCGACGTCGTCAAGGCGGTCATAGTGCGTACCCGCAAGGAGCGCCGCCGCGCAGACGGTTCCTACATCCGCTTCGACGAGAACGCCGCCGTCCTGATCAGGGACGGCGGGGATCCGCGCGGCACCCGCATCTTCGGCCCCGTGGGCCGTGAGCTGCGGGAGAAGCGCTTCATGCGGATCATCTCGCTGGCGCCGGAGGTGCTCTAAATGAAGATCAAGAAGGGTGACCACGTTCTGGTCACGGCCGGCAAGGACAAGGGCGCCAGCGGGACGGTCATCGCGGCCTACCCGGCGACCGGCAAGGTCCTCGTCGAGGGCGTGAACATGGTCAAGAAGAACAAGAAGGTGACCAACCAGGGTGTGCGCGGTGCCAAGGAAGGCGGCATCGTCACCCAGGAGGCGCCGATCGACGCGAGCAACGTGCAACTGGTCGATCCAGAGACCAAGCGCCCGGCGCGGGTGGGTTACAAGATCAACGAGGACGGCACTAAGGTCCGCGTTCTGCGTCCGAGCGGGAAGGAAATCTGATGGCGACCGAGGCACAGGCGAGGCCCCGGCTCAAGGAGAAGTACCGCACGGAGATCGCTCCCGCACTGAAGGACGAGTTCGGGTACGCCAACGTGATGCAGATCCCGGGGCTTACCAAGATCGTCGTGAACATGGGCGTCGGCGAGGCCGCGCGGGACGCGAAGCTGATCGACGGCGCCGTCAGGGACCTCGCGGCCATCACCGGGCAGAAGCCCGCCGTGGCGCGGGCCAAGAAGTCCATCGCTCAGTTCAAGCTGCGCGAGGGCATGCCGATCGGCGCGCACGTCACGCTGCGCGGCGACCGGATGTGGGAGTTCCTAGACCGGCTGCTCGCCATCGCGCTGCCCCGCATCCGTGACTTCCGCGGCCTGAACCCCCGCCAGTTCGACGGCAAGGGGAACTACACCTTCGGGCTCACCGAGCAGGTCATGTTCCACGAGATCGACCCGGACAAGGTCGACAGGCAGCGGGGGATGGACATCACCCTCGTCACCACGGCCACCACCGACGACGAGGGCCGGGCGCTGCTGCGGCAGCTCGGCTTCCCCTTCGCCGACCCCGGCGTGGTCGCGCCGAAGCCGCGCAAGAAGTCCGGCCCCGGTCCGCGCTCTGGGAGGAGGGGCTAGTAAATGGCTAAGAAGGCGCTGATCGTCAAGGCGAACCGCAAGCCGAAGTTCGAAGTCCGGGCTTACACGCGGTGCACCCGCTGTGGCCGCCCGCGCGCGGTCTACCGGAAGTTCGGCCTGTGCCGCATCTGTTTCCGCACCATGGCGCACCGCGGCGAACTGCCCGGCATCACGAAGTCAAGCTGGTAAACATCTACGCGCCGTAGGTCCGCTCAGTGAGCGGAAACCGCGGCGGGGAAGGCCGAACGGCCATGTCAATGACCGATCCGATCGCGGACATGCTGACCCGTCTGCGCAACGCCAACTCGGCGTACCACGACACCGTGGGGATGCCGTACTCGAAGATCAAGTCCAACATCGCGGAGATCCTCCAGCAGGAGGGTTACATCGCCAGCTGGCGCGTCGAGGACGCCGAGGTCGGCAAGAACCTCGTGGTCACGCTCAAGTACGGCAACGCGCGCGAGCGCTCCATCGCGGGCATCAAGCGGGTCTCCAAGCCCGGCCTTCGGGTGTACGCGAAGAAGGACAACCTGCCCCGGGTGCTCGGCGGGCTCGGCGTCGCCATCATCTCGACGTCCGGCGGCCTGATGACCGATAAGCAGGCCAAGAAGAACGGTGTGGGCGGGGAAGTCCTCGCCTACGTCTGGTAAGGGAGGGGAGGAATAACAATGTCGCGCATCGGACGTCTCCCCATTCCCGTCCCCAGCGGAGTGGACGTGTCCATCGAGGGCCAGGCGGTCAGCGTCAAGGGCCCGAAGGGCGCCCTGAGCCTCACCGTCGCCGAGCCGATCACCGTGGCTCAGGAAGACGGTCAGCTCAAGGTCACCCGGCCGAACGACGATGGTCCTGTCCGTGCCCTGCACGGCCTGTCCCGCACGCTCATCGCCAACATGGTGACCGGCGTCACCACCGGGTTCAGCAAGACCCTGGAGATCGTGGGCGTCGGCTACCGCGTGACCGCAAAGGGCAGGGATCTCGAGTTCGCGCTCGGCTTCAGCCACCCGGTCGTCGTCACGCCCCCCGAGGGCATCACCTTCCGCGTCGAGGCGCCGACCAGGTTCGTGGTCGAGGGCATCGACAAGCAGCTGGTGGGCGAGACCGCGGCGCGGATCCGCAAGCTCCGCAAGCCCGACCCGTACAAGGCCAAGGGCGTGCGGTACCAGGGCGAAGTCATCCGCCGCAAGGTCGGGAAGGCTGGTAAGTAGTCATGGCTGGTACCCAGGCCAAGAGGTCATCGATCGAATACGCCACAGGGCGGGTCGGGTCGCGCACCGCGGCGAAGACCCGCGCCCGCGTCCGGCGTCACCTGCGCGTGCGCAAGAAGGTGGCCGGCGACGCGGCGCGTCCGCGCCTGGTCGTCAACCGCTCCGCGAAGCACATCTTCGTGCAGGTCGTGGACGACACCGTAGGCCGTACCCTGGCGTCGGCGTCCACCCTGGACGCGTCCGTCAAGTCCGCCGAGGGCGATAAGACGGCGAAGGCCAAGCTTGTCGGTGTCCTTGTCGCCGAGCGGGCTCGCGAGGCTGGCATCTCCGCCGTGGTCTTCGACCGTGGCGGCTACCAGTATCACGGCCGCATCGCCGCGCTCGCGGACAGTGCGCGGGAAGCCGGGCTGACGCTGTGATGATCGATAGGAAGGAAAGCTAATGCCAGGAGCTCCGCGGCGCGGCGGCCAGGGTGGCGGCGAGCGGCGCGAGCGCCGCGACGACCGCCGAGGCGGTCAGACCGAGAAGCAGAACGTCTACCTGGAGCGCGTGGTTACCATCAACCGCGTGGCCAAGGTGGTCAAGGGCGGACGCCGGTTCAGCTTCACCGCGCTTGTCGTGGTAGGTGACGGCAACGGCATGGTCGGCGTCGGCTACGGAAAGGCCAAGGAGGTGCCCGCGGCGATCGCCAAGGGCGTCGAGGAGGCCAAGAAGCACTTCTTCCGTGTGCCGCGTATCGCCACGACTATCCCGCACACCGTGCGGGGCGAGGCCGCGGCCGGCGTCGTGCTGCTCAAGCCGGCCAGCCCCGGTACCGGTGTCATCGCCGGCGGCCCGGTGCGTGCCGTGCTCGAGTGCGCCGGGATCGGCGACGTGCTGTCGAAGTCGCAAGGCTCGTCCAACCCGATCAACGTCGTGCACGCCACCGTGGCAGCGCTCAAGGACCTGAGCCGTCCGGAGGAGATCGCGGCCAAGCGCGGCCTGCCGATCGAGGACGTGGCGCCGAAGGCGATGCTCGCGGCGCGTGCCGCGGCCACGGCCAGCGCGTAAGAGGAGGGAAACCGATGACTCAGCTCAAGGTGACCCAGATCAAGTCGAAGATCGGCGGTAACAGCACGCAGCACGGAGCGCTGCGCTCGCTGGGTCTCCGCAAGATCGGCCAGACGGTGGTCAAGCCGGATCGCCCCGAGTTCCGTGGCATGATCCACACGGTCCGCCACCTGGTCCGGGTAGAGGAAGTGGACTAGCCATGCTGAAGCTGCATGACCTGCGGCCGGCTCCCGGTGCTCACAAGGAAAAGCAGCGGCTCGGCCGTGGCGAGGGTTCCAAGGGCAAGACGGCAGGCCGTGGCACGAAGGGCACGAAGGCCCGCTACCAGGTGCCCGCTGGGTTCGAAGGCGGCCAGATGCCGCTGCACCGGCGGCTGCCGAAGCTCAAGGGGTTCTCGAACGCCCAGTTCAAGACCGTTTACCAGATCGTCAACATCGGGCGGCTCGCAGAGCTGTACCCGTCTGGCGGCGAGGTGACGCCGGAGACCCTGGCGGACGGCGGCGCGGTGCGCCGCGGCGAGCTTGTCAAGGTACTCGGCGACGGTGACCTGTCGGTTGCGCTGCGGGTGAGCGCGCACGCCGTCTCCGCCTCGGCTCGGCAGAAGATCGAGGCGGCGGGCGGAACGGTCACGCTGCTCGGTTAGGCCGTATTAGGCCGCCACGCAGTGGTTACCGATTCCGCGCCCCAGGCTGGCTCGTTCAGGGAATGGCCCTTGGACGAGCTGGCGACAGGGTCCCCGTGTTCGCTGAGCTTGGCTCGGCTTCCCGGTAGCCTGGTGCCTTGCGGGGGACACCCCCGCACCCCCGGGTCCCCGTGTTCGCTGAGCTTGGCTCAGCTTCGCCGTACCCTGATGCTTTGTGGGGTACAGCACACTCGCGGGTCATCGGGTTGGCTGAGTTCCGCTCAGCGGCCCGGTCCCCCGGCGCTTCGCGAGGGATACCCCCGCACTCACGGGTCACCGGGTTCGCTGAGTTTCGCTCAGCGTCCCGGTCCCTTGGTATTTTGTGTGGGACGCCCCCACACCCCCGGGGTGCGCCTGCGAGTAAGATACGCAAGCCGTTTTTATACGCAGGTTCCGCCGATGAAGAGGGATCACGCATGCTGACCGCGTTCATCAGGGCATTCCGAACGCCCGACCTGCGCAAAAAGCTGCTTTTTACGCTGGGCATCATCGCCTTGTTCCGGTTCGGCTCGACGCTGCCCGCCCCGGGCATCAACGAGGCGAACGTCTCGTACTGCTCGAACGTCGCGTCGACGTCCGGCCTCGCAAGCACGCTGCAGATCGTCGACCTGCTCAGCGGCAACGCGCTCAAGTACATGTCGGTCTTCGCGCTCGGCATCATGCCGTACATCACGGCGAGCATCATCCTCCAGCTGCTCACCGTTGTCATCCCGCGGCTTGAGACGCTGAAGAACGAGGGCCAGGCCGGCCAGGCGAAGATCACGCAGTACACCAGGTACCTCACCATCGGCCTCGCGGTCCTGCAGTCGACCGGATACATCGAGCTTGCCCGCAGCGGCGAGCTCACCCCGGGCTGCAGCATGAGCACCAACCCGATCATCCCCCACGCATCGGTCTTCACCATCGCGACGATGGTCATCACCCTGGTGGCCGGCACCGCGGTGATCATGTGGATGGGCGAGCTCATCACCGACCGCGGTATCGGCAACGGCATGTCCGTCATGATCTTCACCCAGGTCATCGCGGTCATCCCCGGCGAGCTGCTGACCATTTACCAGGACCGGGGCACGTTCATCGCGCTGCTCGCGATCATCGTGATCTTCGTGGTCGTCGCCTTCGTGGTCTTCATGGAACAGGCACAGCGGCGCATCCCCGTCCAGTACGCGAAGCGGATGGTCGGGCGCAGGATGTACGGCGGCACGTCCACCTACATCCCGATGAAGGTGAACCAGGCCGGAGTCATCCCGGTCATCTTCGCGTCGAGCCTGCTCTACCTGCCGCAGCTCGCGATCTCGCTGTTCGGCAGCCAGACCAACCCGCAGGGCTGGGTCTCGTGGGTAGAGCGCTACATGGAGGTCGGCAGCACAAGCAACCTGTCGGACATGTGGCTCTACCTCGGCGCCTTCTTCGTGCTCATCGTCGCGTTTACGTTCTTCTACGTGTCGATCACCTTCAACCCGGTCGAAGTCGCCGACAACATGAAGAAGTACGGCGGCTTCATCCCCGGCATCAGGCCCGGCCGGCCCACCGCCGAGTACCTGGGCTACGTGCTCAACCGGCTCACCAGTCCGGGATCGATTTACCTGGGCGTGATCGCACTCTTCCCGCTGGTCGCGCTGGCCGCGATCGGCGTGGGCAACCAGTTCCCGTTCAGCGGCGTGAGCCTGCTCATCATGGTCGGCGTTGGCCTGGACACGGTCAAGCAGATCGAGAGCCAGCTGCAGCAGCGTAACTACGAAGGCTTCCTGCGATAGTGCGCATCGTCCTCGTCGGGCCCCCCGGAGCGGGCAAGGGGACTCAGGCCCACTTCATCGCATCGCACCTGGCGATCCCGCGTATCTCGACCGGTGACATCTTCCGGTACAACGTCGCGAACAACACTGACCTCGGCACCAAGGCCAAGGAGTTCATGGACCGCGGTGACCTCGTCCCCGACGAGATCACCGTGGC
>Ga0335075_10007563_pt1 | contig 16704 bp, 11 predicted proteins | sample Lox_Sample_24_FD_206723 | JGI IMG/M metagenome (GOLD analysis project Ga0335075, IMG submission 206723) | Soil microbial communities from Loxahatchee National Wildlife Refuge, Florida, United States - Lox_Sample_2.4 | ecosystem: Environmental > Terrestrial > Soil > Wetlands | place: USA...
TTCCAGACTCTGGTGACCGGCCTCGGTGTATCACCAGACGCGAGTAATAATCCGCTGTTTCAAACGGCCATGGTGCTCGAGCCTCCGCCGGCATCGCCGGCTGAAGACTGGTCGCTGCAGCTGATGGAATCCGAAGTGCACGATGCGGTCGGCTCGACGAAGTTCGACATCAACATCGAGCTGGACGAGCGGCCCGAGGGACACATCGAGGGGCGGTTCTTTTTCAGCACGGATTTGTTCGACCGTGAAACGGCACGCGAGATGGCATCACATTGGCGCCGCTTGGTCGATGCTGTCGCGGCGGCGCCTCAAATACCAATGGCCGACCATGATCTGGTCACGCCGTATGAGCGCAGGCGTCAGCTGGGCTGGAATCCAAGCACCCAAAACACTCTCGCGGCGAGGCCGCAGTGCGTGCACCAGGTCGTCAGCGCGCAGGCCCGACGTACGCCGGATGCGGTGGCGGTAGAGGCCGGCGACTCGACCCTGACCTATCGCGAACTGGACGACCGCGCGTCGGCCATCGCGTCGCGGTTGGTAAAGGCGGGAGCCGGGACCGGCACGGTGGTGGCGGTGCTGATGGACCGCACGCCCGACTTGGTGGCGGCCATGCTGGGGGTCTTGAAATCCGGCGCCGCGTTTATGCCGCTGGATCCGCGGCAGCCAGCTGCCCGAAACACCCTGAGCGTCAACGACGCCGACGCAAAGATCATGGTGACCGATCGTCCGTTGCCCGCCGGTTGGGATGCGGTCGCCGCCACGGTCGTCAACCTCAGCGAATCCTGGTCGCCCGCGGTCTACCAGGCCGCCGTGTCGCCCGGCGACGTGGCCTATGTGCTGTACACCTCGGGCTCCACCGGCCGCCCCAAGGGGGTGCTCGTCGAGCATCGCAGCGTGGTGAACCTGATGTGGGCCATGCTCCGGGAGTTTGATCTGTCCGGATCTGACACGGTGCTGTCGGTGGCGTCGGTGAGTTTTGATCTCGCCGTGTGCGACATCTTCTCCGCGCTCGCGTGCGGGGCACAGTTGGTGCTCGCCAGCACCGAACAGGCAACGGACCCCGCCGAACTCAGCCGCTTGATAACGGATGCCGGCGCGACCTACATGATGGCAACCCCGACTACCTGGTCGGCTCTCATCTCCGTTGGCTGGCAGGGAGATTCACGTCTGCGAGCGGCATCCGGCGGCGAACCGCTGAGCGAGGGTCTGGCCGAGGCGCTGCTGCAGCGGTGCGCAGGGGTCTGGAATGCGTGGGGCCCCACCGAGGCGACCGTCGCGGCCACAGTTGGCCGGGTGGCGCCGGGGGACACGGTCACGGTCGGCACTCCACTAGCCGGCGTGCGGGTGTACATCGTCGATGAGCGCGGACGCCTCCAGCCGGTGGGCGTTCCCGGCGAGATCGCGGTCGGCGGCGCCGGCGTGGCTCGGGGTTACCTCAACCGACCCGACGAGCAGGCGCACCGGTTCGGCGACGATCCGTTCGATGCGGGCGGGCGTATCTATCGAACCGGCGATCGCGGCAGGTTTCTGCCCGACGGGCGGGTGCAGCACCTTGGCCGCTACGACGACCAGCTCAAGATCCGCGGGTTCCGCATAGAACCGGGCGAGATCGAGTCCACCTTGTCCGAGCACCCTGGAGTGGGTTGCTGCGCAGTTGTCGGTGGCGAGGCGCCCAACGGTGAACAGCAGCTGATCGCCTACGTCGTGGGCGATTCCGGGCGTCCAAGCCACGACGAGGCACGGGATTGGCTACGTCGCCGTCTGCCCGAATACATGGTCCCCAGCGCATTTGTTCATCTCAGCGCATTGCCGATGACCGCCAGTGGCAAGCTGGACAAGGCGGCATTGCCCGCGCCAATGCCGCGGGATTCCAGTCGCAGCGATGTCCGGCCTCCGCGCACCGAGACCGAAAGCCGAGTGGCGGCAATGTGGTCCGGATTGCTGGCCAAACCCGTAAACGATGTGCACTCCGACTTTTTCGACTTAGGCGGACATTCACTGCTGGCGGCCCGGTTTATCTCGCAGGCCCGCCGCCAATTCGGCGTCGCGCTGACGGTGGCCACGTTCCTCGATAGCGGCCGGACCGTCGCAGAGCTCGCGGCGTTGATCGACAGCGAAAATGTCTGCCGTGCAGAAGAATTCACATCCGAGCCACCACTGCACTTCATCTTCGCCAGTCAGTCATCGGCGATGAGCCTGCGGCACATCACGGCGCAGTGGGGTGCAACGCAGCCGGTACACGCGTTGATCCCCGAACAGCCGGGCGGCCAGTTCGACCTCTCCCAGACCATCGAAAAGCATGCTAGTCAGGCTCTTTCGGCGATTCGCAGCCGCCAGCCGAATGGCCCGATTGCGCTGGTCGGCTACTCGATCGGGGGGCTGGTAGCGTACGAAGTCGCCCGTCAAGCTCTGGATGCCGGCCTGGAGGTCGACTGGCTGTGCATCCTCGACGGCGCGACACCGCTGCTCGCGCAACAGTTGCGGGCCCAGCAGACGATTCGGTCGCAGCTTCGGCGGCTACGTCAACAGCCGAGGCGCGAGCGATGGAACAAGTACGCCGAGGTTGCGCGCCGGGTGCTTCGGGGTGGCGTTGATGCCCTGTGGCCGGAGGACGACTTCGACTATCGCGGCGCCACGGAGATCGCATGCCGCTATCGGCAGCCCGGACACGAGGTGCCGATGCACCTGTTTGTGACCGACAAGTCCGCGACCGATTTTCAGGCAGATCGGTTGGGGTGGGACGAATTCCACAAGGGAACGTTGACGGTCGATCGTCTTGGCGTTGATCACGTCTCAGTGCTCGATCTCCCCGAGGTGGAGCAGCTCGCGCGGATGCTGCTCGAGTCGCTCGGCAAAGCGAGGGCATCGACATTCGTCGGACGCACCCCGACGATGCCGGGCCGACGGGGGGCGGAATGAGCACCACGCGAGGAATCATTTTGGCGGGCGGGACCGGATCGAGGCTGCACCCCATCACGTTGGGAACCAGCAAGCAACTGGTCCCCGTCTACGACAAGCCGATGATCTACTACCCGCTGTCTACCCTCATGCTCGCCGGCATCCGCGACATACTCGTGATCACCACGCCCACCGACGTCGAAGCGTTCAGCAGGCTCCTGGGCGACGGTGCACGCTTCGGGATCTCGGTTTCTTATGCCGTCCAAGCCACCCCGGACGGGATCGCCCAGGCTTTCATCCTCGGTAGCCAGCACATCGGACCGGGGAATGTCGCTTTGATACTGGGCGACAACATCTTCTACGGCGCCGGGCTGGGCACGCGGCTCAAGCGACTCGACAACATCGTCGGCGGACGGATTTTCGGCTACCGGGTGCACGATCCGCGCGCATACGGTGTCGTGGAGTTCGACGACTGTCACCGCGTGTTATCCCTGGAGGAGAAGCCAGAACACCCCCGATCGCATTACGCGATTCCCGGATTGTATTTCTACGACAACGATGTGGTCGAGATCGCCAGGAATCTCCGGCCGTCTGATCGTGGCGAACTCGAGATCACCGATGTCAACCGCACCTATCTCGAGCGGGGGGAGTTGTCGGTTGAGGTGCTGCCCCGCGGCACGGCATGGCTCGATACGGGAACGTTTGACTCCCTGCTGGACGCCGGCAATTACATCAAGACCATCGAGCAACGCCAAGGTCTCAAGATCGGTGTTCCCGAGGAGGTCGCCTGGCGTTGCGGCTATCTCAGCGACGACCAACTGCGGGCGCAGGCGGAGCCGCTCGTGAAATCGGGCTACGGATCCTATTTACTGGATTTGTTGGATCAGTCCAACGGCGACAACGTAATTGGGTTAGGGGAGAGGGCTCATGAATTTGGCTCCGCACTCCTCTGACCCGCCTCGGGACTTGCCGATCGACGATGTCGAAATCGCCGATCCGATGCAAGCGCCCGAGTTGGCCGGCACACAGCACGTGGTTTCTGCGTTAGCGAGCGAAGACGTGCGTCGCCGCGGCCATGACTACTCGGGGCTGAGGGCACGCATTGATCAGGTGTTCAGGTTCATCGGTCAGGCCCGCACCGACTCACTGATCCGCAACAGCGTGTTCATCATGGCGACGACGGTGGTGTCCGCGGCGTTCGGCTATGCCTTCTGGCTGCTGGCGGCGCGTGTATGCAGCCCGGCGATAGTTGGACTGACGGCCGCGGTGACATCGGCCGCCAACATCATGCTGCTGTTGTCCAGCCTCGGTGTCGGCGGGAGCTTGATCCAGTCGCTTCCACGCCAGCCGAAGGAGACCGAGTGGTCGGCCACCTTCTGGGCCAGCATGGGAACGGTGACGCTGTTCTCCGTGGCACTGAGCGGAATTGGTGTTGTAATGCTTCCGCTCATCTCACCCGAACTGACCTTGCTGCGTGGCGCGGCGTGTGCGGCGGTGTTCGTCGTCGGTACGGTCACCCTGACGGTGGGCGCCACGCTCGACTACGTCTACGTCGCGGAACGCCGGGCGAGCTACGCGTTCACCCGCAACTTCGCCCTCGGCGCCGTCAAGGTCCTCATGCTGGGGGTCTTGGCCTTGGCTTTGGGGCCCAACGCTTTACGTCTCCTGGGCGCATGGGCCGTCGCCGCCGTGTTCGGCTTGGCATTCGGGGTGGCGCTGCTCGTCCGCTACATCGGCGTCGCGCGACCGCCGCGGCTTTCGGTGCTGACCCAGACCGCACGCGGATTTCGCGCCCGCGTCACCGGTCACGGCCTGATCGGTATGGGTGCCGGTTTGTTGCCCTACCTGCTTCCACTGCTCGTGACCGCGCGACTCTCCGCGCAAGACAACGCCTACTTCTACACGACATGGATGCTGGCGGGACTCGTCATGGTTGTCGCGCCGGCGTTTTCCAATTCGTTGTTCGCCGAGGGAATGCACCGGCCCGAAGAGATCGGTGCGCTGGCCCGGTCGGCATTCAAGCTCATGGGCGCCATCCTGGTGCCCTGCCTGCTGATCATCCTGTTCTTGGGCGGAACCTTGTTGTCCGCCTTCGGTCACGCCTATACCGACCACGCGGAGGGGTTGTTGAGGCTGGCCGTGCTTGCCTCCGTTCCGGACGCCGTGGTGCAGGTGTACGTCGGGGTGCTCCGCGTGGAGGCCAGGCTTTCCGCCGCCGCGACGCTGCTGCTGGCCATTGGCATCGGCACCTTGGTGATTTCCTGGTTTCTGCTGCCCCTCGTCGGCATCAGCGCGGTCGGTTGGGCATTCCTGATAACGCAGCTGTGCGGATGCCTCTATGTCGCCCTAGACGCGCTTAGACAGAGGTCGCGCACCGCGGCGCAACACGGTCGCTTCCCTAAGGAGATCTCGTGAGCAGCCACGGCGAATTTGCCTCGGCCACAAATGGTCACGGCACAAATGGATACGGCACAAACGGGCACGGCACGAACGGGTACGGCACAAACGGTCACGGTGTGCTCGAAGACGCCCCGGCCGGGTTAGCGGCGTTTCTCAAGGCCAACTGGGGCGTGGCACCTCGGCCGCAGGCATCCACCGCAACGACGCTGACGGGGCAGGAAACGGAGTCTGCTCGATTTTCCTATCGCTGGCTGGCCTCGATCGCGCTGTGCAGCGCGATCGGGCTCGGCATTCTCGCGGTGGCTGACGAAGCCAGTCGGCGTCACAACTATTCCGTCCCGACCTACCACATGTTTTGGCTCGGGGTGCTGTTGATCTTCGTTCCGATCGCGGCGCGTGTTCTGGCGAACGACGTCAGCCGCATGGAGCGGCTATCCCTCGTCGTCTTCCTGGGCGTTGCTTTGTACTTGGTGAAGGTGGTGGAGTCGCCCGACGCTTTCACCTTCGTCGACGAGTACATCCACGTGCGCAATACGCACGCGATGATAAGCATGCGCCACCTGTTCACCTGGAACCCGTTGCTGGCCACGGCGGCCTACTATCCGGGTTTGGGCGCACTCACCGCCGGCCTCACAGAGCTCACGGGATTGAGCGTGTTCGTAGCGGGCCTGCTGGTGATAGGCATCGGGCGTATCTTGGTGTGCGCGTTCTTCTACCTCATCTTCGAGAGCGTCACGCATTCGGGTCGAGCAGCGGCCGCAGCCAGCCTCATCTACATGGCGAATCCGATGTTCCTGCTGTGGAGTTCGACATTCACCTACGAGAACCTCGCGATCCCGCTCGGAGCGTTCGTGGTCTGGTGGGTCGGCAAGACACGCGATCGTGGTGGCTTTACCCCGATGGCGGTCGCCGTGGCAGGCATCATCGGCGTGATCATCACCCACCACATTGTCGGGTTCGCCCTGTCGATGCTGCTCTCGGCCTGGTGGTTGGCCGAGCACATCGGCTGCCGCGCCACGGATCAGGCGCGGCGCCGGCTGGGAATCCTGGCGATTGTGGCGTGCTGCGCGACGCTGATCTGGTTCTTCGTGGTGGCGCGGCCGGCTCCGACGTACCTGCTGACCAACAATTTCGCTCCGGCCCTGCAGGACACGTTCAACGTGCTCAGCGGGCACAGCGCGCCACGCAAGCTGTACCACAGCACCTTTGCCGCACCGGCTTGGGAACCGCTCGCGGGTTTCGCCGCTGTTTTCGTGCTGCTGGCGCTGCTGCCCGGCGGCCTCCTCGCGGCGCGGGGATCCCTTCGCCGGGCACCCACGGCGATTGCCGCGGCGCTCGCATTCGCCTTCCCGCTCACCTTGGCGCCGCGGTTGGCTTCGAATGGTGTTGCGATATCAGGTCGTTCGTCGGAGTACGTTTACACCGGCCTGGGCTGTGTGATCGGCCTGCTGTTCACGGTCGCAGCGTCGAAATGGTACAAGTGGCGCACCAACCTGGAAGGCGAGCTTTCCGGCCCTCGCCGCAACTGGCGGGACACGGCCATCCCGACCCTCGTCGCTGTTGCGATCGCGACCGTGGTGTTCGTCGGCAACGTGACAGTCGGCACCCGGTACACCGAACGGGTTCCCGAGGGCGCGCATCCGGCTCACTACGAGAGGTTGGTGCAGCCGGACGTCATCGCCGCGTCGACATGGGCCCTGCAGCACCTCGGGGCCAACCATATGTTCGGCGCCAGCAACATTGACTCGTGGGCGCTCGGCACCTACGGAAATCAAGACCTCGCCGACATGCGTTGGCTGTGGCCCGTTTTCTTCGCCGAATCGGTCAACAGCGACGTAGTGAAGGACATCAAAAGGCTGAAGTTGCAATATGTCCTGGTGAATTGGCGGATGACCCATGCCGCGCCGGAAGTACCCGATTACTACCTCGACCCGACTGAGCCCGAGGCCCGCGAGTACCTCCATTCGTTCCCGGCCGCGGGCCTGGAGAAGTTCTCATCGGACCCGTGCACCAATTTGATTTACGACGCGGGTCCGATCCAGATATACGACGTCTCCCAGATCGAAAGCGGTACCTGCACATGAACGTCGCCACGCTGCTACCACGCCGAAAGGGTGCCCCGAACTTGTCGCGCCGCACGTGGTATCTCACGTTGTACGCCGTCGGGGCCGCCAGCATGGGGACGTCGACGGGCTACCTGGGCATTCCGGGCTCACCGATACGCGTCCCGCATCTAATTACGGTGGTGCTGGGTCTGCTGATGGTGTTCGTGGTTCCCGGTTGGTCTTTGGTGTGCACCGCGCTTCCCCAACTGGAGACCTGGCTTGAACGGCTGCTTGCCAGCGTCGGAATCAGCATCATCATGGCGACGTGCGGCGCTGTGCTGCTAGCGGCGACACCAATAGGTTTCTCCCGGCAGCCTTTTGGCCAGTTGTTGGGAAGCGTTGTGGTCGCGCTGTCCGTCGGCGGGCTCTATCGCGTCGAGCTGGCGGCAGCGGTCGAACGGCTCCGCGTCCGGGCGACCGCCGAGTACCGCGCGTGGGCGAAGAAGCTCGCCACCGCCGCGGGACAGAACGTGCCGAGGCCGTCCAACGCCGGAAAGCCGGCACGGGTCAAGGAATCCCACGCTCGTCGATCCGTGTTGGTGCTCCGCTTCTCGTTCGACCACGATCACGCCGACAGTGGGGTGTGACGGTTATGCCAGTGGATGACCAGACTTTCGCACCTGACGAGGAGACCAGCGTTCCCCGGGTACTGGTTGTCGGCGCCGGCACCCGCTTGCTCAGCGCGATGAGCTACTACACGCTGCAGCTGACGAACGCTCTTGCCCAGCGCTTCGCTGTTGCATTCATCCCGATGCGTCAACTCATTCCGACGTTTCTGTATCCCGGTCGGTCGCGGGTCGGGTCGACCTCCACCCGTCTCGAGCTTGACCGGAATGTCGCGGTGTTGAGCGAGATCGACTGGTTCTGGGGGGTGAATTTGGCCCGATCCATGTGGCGCATGCACGCGTGGCGACCCGACACGGTCGTCTTCCAGTGGTGGACCGGTTCGGTGCTGCATACCTATCTCGCCCTGGCGTTGTTCGCCCGGCTGCGTGGAACCCGCATCGTGGTGGAGTTCCATGAGGTGCTCGATACCGCAGAGCAGCGGATACCGGTTGCCAGAGCGTGGGTTCGGCTGTTGGGCCGGCCATTCTTCGCGCTGGCGGATGCCTTTGTGGTGCATTCGGAAGTTGACCGGGAGCCCATCGGCGAGCGCTACAACGTCGGTAACCGCCCGTGTGTGGTGATACCTCACGGCCCGATCGATCACTTCACCTCGGACGAGCGGACTCCGCCTCTTCCCCTTCGCGACCCGCCCGCCGAGGTGATCAATCTGCTCTTCTTCGGGATCATCCGCCCCTACAAGGGTTTAGAGGACCTCGTTGAAGCGTTCGAGATGCTCGATGAGAACGAGGTGCAGAACTATTGGTTGACTGTGGTCGGTGAGACGTGGGAAGGCTGGGACCTGCCGATCCGGCTGATCGAAAACAGCCGCCACCGCTCGCGGATTACGCTGGTGAATCGGTTCGTCGAAGACGACGAGGTGACCGCGTACTTCGCCGGCGCCGATGCGGCCGTGCTGCCGTATCATCGCTCGTCGGCGAGTTCTCCGGCCAGCGTTGCCATGGCCAACGGATTGCCGGTGGTCTTGACGGCGGTCGGCGGTCTACCGGAAGCCGTCGCCGACTATGAGGGCGCCGTCTTGGTGCCGCCGCGTAATCCGAAAGCATTGCGCGAAGCCATTCTTGGGCTTCCAGAACTTTGCGGGCGCCGCTACGAGGATCGACACAGCTGGGAACACGCCGCGGGCCTCTTCGACGATTTGATCAGCCGACTCGGGACACAAGAGGGATCGCCGGAACCTTCGGTGGCGCATTCGCGTCCGTAGCGAATGCGCTGACCGATTCGGCTATGCGGTCGGCCGCTTGCCCATTCGCCCGCGGAACGCGTCGCCGAGCCCTTGCATGTAGGCGGACGCGATCGCCGGCTGCCCGGACTTGATCGCCCGCCAGCCGTTGAATGCGCCGTACACACCCAATATTCCGACGACCCGCGTGAGCCGGTGCAGCGGCTGCGACGTTTCGAGCGCGAACCGCAACGGATTTCGGGCGAGGTAGTAGGCCATGGTCTCGTTGAGCCCTAGGCTGCCACGCTTGCCCGAACTGGCGCTGACCGCGTGCGTGCACAGCACCTCGCCCAGATACCGGCACCTCCAGCCGTTGGCCCTGGCCCGCTGGCACCACTCGGTTTCCTCGTAATACGCGAAGTAGTCAGAGCGAAACGGGCCGATCGCGCGGATTGCCTTGGACGACACCAGTGCACAGCAGCCGGATATGTAGCCGACATCCGAGCTTGGCGGCGGCGTAGCCGCGGGTGCAAGCAGGCCCCGGTGGCGCGGGTAGGCAAACCATGGGCTGACGTTGCCGCCGGCGAACCACAGCACGTCGGGCTGGTCGGTGAAGGTGACGGCAGGACCGACCACCGCGATGTCGGGGCTCGTGCTCGCTTCGGCGAGGCACCGGTCCATGCAGTCCGGCTTGGCGATCGCGTCGTTGTTCAACAGCAATGTCCAGTCCACGTCGTGGGCGAGGGCATACTCGATTCCCACGTTGTGTGCTTTGGCCAGCCCGGTATTGTCGCCGAGCTCGATGAGCACAGTGTCTTTCGGCATGCCCGAACGCAATTCGGTGAGGTCCGCCTCGGGGGACCCGTTGTCCACGCAAATGATGTAGTCGGGCGGCTGGGTCATCGCCGCCAGGCTCTGCAGCGCCAGCACGGTATCGCGGGGCGAGCCCCAGTTGACGGTCACACTTGCGGTTTTCACTGGACCCCCCGTATTCCTGACACTTGGGTTGGAGTTTCGAGCACGTCGGCAAAGACCTGCTCCCACGCTGTCGTCGCGCTGTCGATGGAGTACGCCCTTGCCTTTTCGCGTGCAGCGGCGCCCAATCGGGCGCGCAACGGTGCGTCGGCGATGATGCGCGCGAGGGCATTTCGCAGCGCCGAGACATCGCCCGGTGGCACGTGGATCCCGTTGATGCCGTCGTCTACGACTTCGGCCAACCCGCCGACCGCCGATGCCACCACCGGCTTTCCCGCCGCCATCGCCTCCGCAGCGACAAGTCCGAAGGGCTCCGGCCAGACCGATGGCACCACCGCCGCGAGGCAATGACCCCAGCCGCTCAGCACCTCCTCGCGAGGAAGGACATCGTCGGTCACGATGACGCCTTCCGGAAATGACGTCGGGGTGTCGAATCGGCGAATCCCGGCCAGCACCAACGGCGGCCGGTCCTGCAGGCCCGACCATGCCTCGAGCAGGACGTCGATGCCCTTGTGCGGTCCCAGCGCGCCGGCGAACATCAGGTAGTCGCCCGTCGGGGGCACGAATGCCGGCCGCGGTCGCTGGTCGGCGTCGAATGCCTCGTCGGGGATGAAGGGCGGGATCACGCCCATCGGTGCTTCGCCACGGGCCAGTAGCGGCGCCGAGGCGTCGGCGACGAATTGGCTATTGGCGACGTAACGATCGACTCGCCCGAGCCACGGCTTCATCACCGCCTGCCCGGTGGTGAGCGCGAGAGCCTTTGGCCCGCCGTACTGTTCGCTCGAGCACGAGACACACTTCGTGTAGCGGGGGCCGTCGCATGCGCCGCCCTGCCGAAAGTACGTGGCCTTCGGGCAGATTAAGCCATAGTCGTGCAACCACACGACCAGCCGGGTTTTCGGCGACGGCAGCAACGGCAGCAGCGAATACAGCATCCAGGAATGCGCGTGGACAATGTCTGGCTGCCGTTCCTCGAGCAACCGCGCAATGTCGCGCGCCAGGCCCGGGTCGGGCAGCGTTGGGTGAAACGGCTTCTCGGGATCCGCGTAGAGCGGAGTCAGAAATCGGCTCCACCCGCCAATCCGGTGCACCCGCACATCACCGTCGTGCTCGATACGCGGTCCCTTTGGCCCGGCCAGGCTGAGGGCGTCGACTTCGTGGCCACGGCGCGCCAACTCACGCGACAGCATCTGGACGGCGATGTCACGCCCCCCGATCAGCGGGGGCGGATAGCAGTCCGTGGCCTCGAAGATCCTCATCTGATGGGCTCGGTCGCTGCCCTAGGACAGCGCCGGGTGCAGTGCCTCACCGAGCGCGCCGGTCAGGTACGTCGCGTAGGCCTTGCTGAAGTGATACCGGTTGCTGTACACGCGAATATCGCCGATGACGGGCTCGCACTGATCGGTGCAGACCCACGGCAGCGTGGGGATGTAGAGCGCGCCGACCGCGTCCGCGGCGGCTTTCTCGGCATCGAGATTCGGCGACTTGGCCTCTGCGATCGGCACGCTGCAGTCCTGGACGGAACGGACATGGGCCGCGAGGCAGTGGGCGTCGTCTTTCTCCCAGGTGGGTATGTCGCCGAGCATCGCGAACTTGGTTCCGGGTTGCGCCAGTTCACTGAAGGTCGACGCCCAGCCCTGCTGCCACTGCTCGGCGGTCGGCGCGGTTCCGTCGGCGAGCATCTGGCTGCTGTAGCTCGTCACGATGATGAGATCCGGGTGCAGGTTCTTGATCGCGGCCATCGCGCTCTGGTGGAACTGGTAGCACTCGTCGTTCGGCGCATGGGTTTCATACGACATGAAATGGCCGTCGAGAGCCGGGCAGCCGTTCATGTAGAAAGTCCTTAGCTTGTAACCGTTCTCGGCGGCCACACCTTCGAGCGCCGCCGCCCACATCGGGGCACGGGACTCGCCGTAGACGACCATCAGCTTGCTGCCGTGCTCGGCACCGGATGCGCACTGCCCGAACTCGTGGTTGTTCTCCGACTTGGAGAAGTCGACGAGGTTGTTGGCGGGCGCGATCTGCTGGCAGTCGAAGCGTCCGCTGGCCTTTGCCTGGTCCTCCGCCGTCGACGCGGCCGATAGCGAAGCCGCCACCGAACTCGGCAGAATGTTGATGCTCTGGGCGGCCTTGACGGCGTCCAGCACTTGCGCCGTGGTGGCAAATGTCTTGTCCGCGGTCGGCTTTGCCTCCGGCGCGTTCGGCGAGGCGGCCGGCGCGTTCGGCGGCGCACAGCCGGCCAGGACGACAGCGGCCGCGGCGGCGATGCCCGCCGTGCATTGCGATGCCCGGGTGACGACATCGCGTCGCCGTCGATTGCCCGTCTTGGTGAGCATAGTCATGATTGAACTGTCCTTTCCGCGATGTTGTCACAAGAGGAGATCATGAGTGGAATCCGCTTGCTACTAAGGGATTCCAAGTTCCGTAGTTCGTGGCGATCTGCCACTGCGCTACCGCGATAGTGGCCAGGATCAGGACGAGTCCGAACGCCAGCGTCAGTCCCGTTCGAGACTTCAGCAAGCGGGAATTGCGCACCGGGTTCTCGACAAACCGATATGACGTCGCGGATGCCGCGACCGCGGCCAACAGCAGACCCGCGTTCTGCCACGCGCTGAGATGGTGCCCGGCGTACTGCTCGGCGACCATGAGAATTGGCCAGTGCCAAAGATATAGCGAATACGAGCGCGCGCCTATCCACTGCATGGGCCGAACGGACAGGGCGCGGCCGACGACCGTCTGCGGATTGCCGCAGCCCGCCCAGATCAGCAGCCCGCTGCTCACCACCGGGATGGCCACTCGCCAACCGGGAAACGGCATCGTCCGGGTCAAGGCCAGCGCGCTGACCATGATGCCGGCCAGTCCCAACGCCGCCGCCGCGTGGTAAACCCACCCTGGCAGTCGCGAAAGGGCCGGCCCAATCACCGCGATCAACGCTCCCAGTGCGAGCTCCCAGGCCCGGGTCGCGGGAGAGAAGTATGCCCATGTCGCGTTCGTTGAGGTCTGGACAACCGAGGTCGCGAGCGAAGCGCCGATGACCGCAAGCAGCGAGACCGCCAGCACGCCAGATACGTTGCGGCGCTTGAATCGGCGGACCACGAGGACCAGCAGCAGAAACACGCTCGGCCATACCAGGTAGAACTGCTCCTCGACGCCGAGCGACCACATGTGTTGAAGAGGTGACGGCGGGCGTTGCGAGCCGAGGTAGTCGGTCCCTATCAATCCGAAGTGGATGTTCGCCGCGAACACGGCGGTCCATTTGGCATCGTCGGCGAGTTCGTTGCCGGAGATGAAGCCGAGCAGTCGGTAGGTCGCGGCGATCGTGACCAGCACCATGAGCGTCGACGCCGGCAAGATGCGGCGGACTCGCCGGGCGTAGAAGCGCCCGAGGGAGATCCGGCCGTCCTTGACCTGCTCGTGCAAGAGGATGCCGGTAATCAGAAATCCGGAGATCACGAAGAAGACGTCGACACCGACGAAGCCGCCGGTGAAGGGTTTCCCGAAGCCGTGGAACAAGAGCACAAGTCCCACCGCGATGGCGCGCATGCCCTCGATGTCCGGGCGGAACCGATCAGCGGCGCGTTTCGTGGTCGGCGCGGCGACGTCGTCCCGGGCGCGCGATCGAGTGTCGACCGCACCGCCATGGGCAACGATGGTCATATCGCCTTGCGCCGCCGCCGTGCTCACCATTGCGCTGCTCCCGTCGCGTGTCCGGGCGGAAGCGAGCCGCCCGAACGGGGATCAAGGCCATGGCTGTTGCACGTGAGTCCAACTTGTTGGACATACCCACTCTGCACTCCAGCGCGCCCCATTCATTCAGTTTGGCATAGAAAACCGCTATACACAAACTAAAAGTTTTCTATTGAACCAAAGTAGAACCGCGAGTCCCAAGATGGGTGCCCAAAGCAGACTGCTGGTCGTGGCTAGCCGGAGGCGGCCGAGTGGTGGGTCAGCGCCGCTGAGGTCCTGTTCTCGGGCGCGAACTCGCCGCTGGCCTGCACTGACGTGTCGACCGGCCTGGTTGGGGCGCGTAGCGACCACAGCGTCAGGTATGCCAACCCGAAGAATGCCCCCACCGCGAGCGCCACTCCGGTCGACTGGACGTAGGCGAACGGCGAACGCACCCAATCGAGCGTCGTCGACGCGACCGCGCCCGGCTGCGTGACCAGATCCCAGGAGTTGAACCTCTGGAACCGCCCGATCACCACGCCGATTGCGGACAGCCCAACGGAGATGACCGCCGTGATCCAGCCGGTCAGTGCGCCGAACTCTCGCTCGACCCGCTGACATACCAGACGCATCGACACCACCCCGAGCATCACGCCGGTCCACGCCGCGATCCCGTATTGCATGACGTGCCGCCACATTTCGATGCCGCTGCGCAGGTGCACCAAGTCGGTGACCAAATATGGGTCATTGGGCAGGAACGCCAGCCACCCCAGCCCTAACGGGATCAACCAGAAGCGCCGGCGTGCCAGGGCGAAGCCGATCGCAAACAGTATCGGGATACACGCCAGCATCATGTTCCAGACAAAGAACCGAGTCGGATAGCTCTGCGGCGGGGCCGGATCGGTGATACCCAGAATCAACGTCAGTCCGGTGGTGGCAACCAACGAGATCACCAGGACCACGCGCCGTGCATGCGTCATGAGTGCAGTTTCCCAGCCGAGCCGGTCGGCTCGATCATTTCGGCCGGCATCAGATCCCGCGCCACCCCGAGATCACAACTGCTCCGGGAATGTCGAGAACGGCTGGCCGATGTCCGGGCGCAGCTGCCGGTGATCGTCGTACAAGCCCCACTGCATGTCGTTGGTGAAGCCGAGATCGTAGGCGGACCACGCGAGCGCGCCGACACAGCGAGGATCGTTGGCGCACATGACGCGCATCGCGTTGTAGTAGGCGGCTCGATCTTCGGGTGAGGACGTGGTGTTGATGCCGAACTCCCCGATGATCAGCTTCTTGCCGATGCCGCCGAACGGATCGAAGGCCTGGAACGAGTCCGTGGGTCCCGGCGGGTAATAGACATGAAAGTCGAGGAAATCGCCCAGGTGGTCGGCGAAGTAGTCCAACGTCCACCCGCTGGCGTTCGCGATGCCCCGCGAATAGGTGATGGGGAGCCCGACCGAACGCACGATGCTACCCAGCTCGGGCAATAGGTCGGTTACGGGTTCTGGCTGGTTGTATGTCCAGCCCACCGGCTCGAGCGGCTGGGCCGCCTCGTTGACGATGTCGACGCCGATGACGTTGGGGTAGCTCTTCAACAATTGGGCGAACTCGGTGTAGAGCTGGGCGGACTGCGCCGAGGTGAAGTTGCCCCAATGCCCAAGATCACCCCCGCACGGGTAGACAAAGAGCCCGAGGGATTGGGCGTGGTCGAGCAATTGCTTCCATCGGCCGAGGTACTGGGTGAGGGTGATGCGCCCCAGCGCCATCACAAGGGTGTTGCCGATCACGCGGACCGTGTTGCCGACTTTGGCGATGTCGTCCAGCTGCGGCGCAATGAAGCCGGGCCAGTCCCAGACCCCCCACATCGAGGCCCAGATGTCGTTGCCGTCAGCCGCTGTCGTCCGGGTGAAACTGCCGGCCAGGTTGACTCCCCGAAATCTCACGCCGGCAGGGACATTCGGGTCGCTCGCCGCCTTCGCACTCGGGATGCTTGCGGCCGCAATGGATCCCGCCAGCACGCCGGCGGCCGCAACGCCGCTCGCGCCGTGCAGAAATTTTCGGCGCGAAATATTGCGAGTCATACTGCGGTCCTCAAGAGTCGGGCCGAGCCTAGCAGTCTGCGCCCGACAGGGCGTGCGACATCGACCGTAGGTTCATCGTCGACACCTTAGCCAAGCACTGGCCGCAGCGCGTCGTCCACCGCACCGGTCAGGTACCTCGTGTACGAGTTGGTGAAGTGGAATCGGTCCTGGTAAACGCGGGTATCGGCGATGACGGGCTCACAACGATTCGCGCACACCCACTGCAGGGTGGGAATGTACATCGTTCCGGTTGCCGATGCGGCGGCCCGCTCGGCGTCGAGGTTCCCGGACGGCGTGCCCTCCGACTTCGGCACACTGCACTTCTGGACCGCCATCGGGTGGCCCGCCAGGCAGTGCTGATCGTCTTTTTCCCAATCGGGTATGTCGCCGAACATCACCAACCGGGTTCCGGATTGGGTGAGTTCCTTCAACGTCGACTCCCAGCCCTTTTCCCACTCGACGGCGGTCGGCTGGCTGCGGTCTTCGAGCATGTGGGTGCTGAAGCTCGTCACCAGGACGAGGTCGGGATGCAGTTTCCGGATCTCGCCTATCGCGGCCTCGCGGAACTGGTGGCAGTCCTCGTCGGGCACCTGCTTCTCGTATTCGAAGAAACGCAGGTCGAGAGGCGGGCAGTTGCCCATGTGGTAGGACCGCAGCTTGTACCCGTCCTTCGCGGCGATCGCCTCGAGGGCCGCGCCCCACATCCCCGCACGGGAATCGCCGAAGGTGACCATCAGCTTGGTGCCGTGCCGATCACCAGATGCGCACTGCCCGAACACGGTTCGCTTGGGATCGA
>Ga0335075_10007564_pt1 | contig 16704 bp, 14 predicted proteins | sample Lox_Sample_24_FD_206723 | JGI IMG/M metagenome (GOLD analysis project Ga0335075, IMG submission 206723) | Soil microbial communities from Loxahatchee National Wildlife Refuge, Florida, United States - Lox_Sample_2.4 | ecosystem: Environmental > Terrestrial > Soil > Wetlands | place: USA...
GCCGATGTCGTGGCATTCGAACGCGACATGGTTAATCCAGTAGGGCAGGCCGTTGCCCATTCCGCCCTGCCACTGCCCGGGCTCGATCACCACGCCCTCGATGCCGCGCAGGTCCCAGATGGCGAAGAGCCCCCCGTCGCCGGTGTCGTAGAAGATGTGCTTGGTCCAGCCTCCCTCCGGGCTCTGCCGCTTCACGATCTTCTTGAGCTTGAAGCCCATCGCCTCGGTGTAGAACTTGTGTGACTTCCGCACGTCCTTGGACGCGACGGCGACGTGGTGGAACATGGCAACCTCTCGGCGTTTCGTGACGGCGTAGTCCCAGGCTAAAAATCTAACAGCATTTGGCAAGAGGGGCAATGGCGTGCCGCGCCCGATCCAGGCCGTGCCGTTTTCCGGTGCCGCTTCGGCCCGATCTGGCCTGGTCAGGTACAGTGTCGGCCGCCGGCCCTTCCCAGCTTCACCAATCGATGTTAGTTTTAGTGTCGCCCGGCCGACGAAGGAGCGGGCCGGCTAAGGAGTGGACGGGCTGCGGTGGACCATGCCAAGGACAGCGTGCGGACCAACGCAAGGCGCTACGGCGGGCACATCGCCTTGGAGAACGCCGAGACCGGGGAGAATCTCACCTGGCGCCAGCTCGACGACCGGGTGGGTGCGCTAGCAGGCCATCTGCGGAACCGCTGCGGCATCGGGATTGGCGACCGGGTGCTGGTCCTGGCCGAGGGCGACACCCGTACCTTCGAGGTGCAGTTCGCGTGCATGCGCCTCGGCGCGATCATGGTCCCGCTGAACTGGCGGCTTGCCCTGCCCGAGCTGATCGAGCTGGCCAACGACGTCGAGCCCGCCGTTGCGATCATCGACGGGGTATGGCAGGACGTCGGGCTGAAGATCGCCGAGGCGGCCGGCATCCAGCACCGGGTCGGCTGGCGGTGCGGCGCGGGGATCGATGACTACGAGGCTGCCCTGGCCCGGGCCACGCCGGTGCCGCCGAGCACCGACCTGTCGATGGAACTGCCTACCCACATCTTGCACACGTCAGGCACTACGGGCCGGCCCAAGGGCGCCATCACCACGGTCAAGACGCTGAGCTGGCAGACCCTCAACATCGCCGACTGGCTGCTCGGCCCGGGCACCAAGCAGCTCAACCCGATGCCGCTGTTCCACGCGGGCGGGCTAACCACCATCGCCACGTCCATGCTGATGACCGGCGGCGCCGTGATGACCATGCGGCGCTTCGAGCCCGACCGGGTGCTGGCCCTGCTCGGCGACCCAGCCCAGGGCATCACGCACTTCACCGCCCCGCCCGTGATGTGGGCGTCCCTCGCCGCGCAGCCCGGGTGGGCCGCCGCCGACTTCGGGGCGCTCCGGCTGGCCCAGGTCGCCGGAGGCGTGCCGCCGCTCGAGCTGCTCGAACTGTGGAGCACCCGGGGCGTGGTGCTGCAGCAGGCCTACGGAGGCACGGAGCTCGGCCCGGCCGTCACCGGCATGCCGCGGGACGCCGTGGCGGAGCGGCCCGCATCATGCGGCCGCGCGGTCCCGTTTACCCACGTCCGGCTGGTCACCCCGGAGGGCACGGAGGCCGCCACCGGCGAGGTCGGCGAGGTTTGGATCAAAGGCCCGAGCGTCACCCCCGGCTACTGGCGGAAGGACGGCACGGTGGACCGGGCCCGGACCGAAGACGGCTGGTTCCGTACCGGCGATGCCGCCCGGATGGATGAGGGCGGCTTCTGTTACCTGGTCGACCGGGTCAAGGACATGTACAAGTCGGGCGGCGAGAACGTGGCGCCGACCGAGGTCGAGCGGGTGATCATCGCCCATCCCGACGTGGTCGACGTCGCCGTGGTCGGTATCCCTGACCCGCGGTGGGGCGAGGTCGGGCGGGCCTTTGTGGTCGCCCGCCCCGGTACCGCCGTCACCCTGGACGACCTGCGGGAGTTCTGCGACGGCCGGATCGCGCGGTACAAGGCGCCGCACAGCCTGGTCCTCGTCGACGACCTGCCGCGCAACTCGACCGGCAAGGTCTCCAAGCCGGCCCTGCGCGCATACGACGGGGAGCCCGCCCTCTGACCACCCGGCGAGCCGCGCGCGGACCGCGACGTGCCCTGGCGGCAGCTGCGCCGCCCGTAAGGCTGAACGCGGCCGCCGTGGCCCGGGATGCGGCGCGAGCGTCACCGCCCCTCGCGGGTCAGGATGCCGACCAACTCGGCCGCCGAGGCGACTGGCTCTCCGCTGCGGGTCGAGAAGTGACCGGTGGTCAGGCCGCGGGAGTTGGCCACGACCGTGGTTTCCTGCTCGTGCAACAGGAACTCGTCGAACCGGAAGGGCCGGTGGAACCACAGGCTGTAGTCCAGGCTGGCCCCGAAGACCTTGATCCCGTTAACCAGCTCGTACCAGGTGAGCTCGTGCGGGAACAGGATCGGCTCGGGCAGGTGCAGGTCCGCCGCGTACAGCAGGACCGCGCAGTGGGTCAGGTCGTCGTCGGGCAAGCTGACCAAGGACCGCATCCACAGCCGGTTCCGCGGCGCGGACAGGCCCTCGTCCCACGGTGCCCGGTCCACATAGCGCACCTCGATGGGCCAGGAGCTCATCGTCATCGTGCTGGTGACCGCGTCGCCGAAGTGCTCGGCGAGCGACTGGTCGCGCGTCGGCAGGGACTCCGGGGCGGGCAGGAACCCAGGGCCGGTCCCGGCCGGCCGGTGGTGGTCGAGCATCGGGTGCTCGGTCGCGGCGTCCTGGAACGACGAGACCGACACGCTCAGCAGCCGGCCGCCCTGGCGCGCGTGCACGACCCGGTTCACGAGCGCGCGCCCGTCCGCGGCGCGCTCGACCGTGTACGTCACCGGCTCGCGCACCACACCGATGCGCAGGAAGTTGGTATGCACGGAGATGGGCCGCAGGCCCGGACGGACGGTCCGGGCGGCGGACAGCAGCGCCTGCGCGGCGAGCTGGCCGCCGTAGATGCGGTCGAACGCCTGAGCCGGGCAGCGCCCGGTGTACTCGTCCGGGCCGGCCTCGTCAATGGCCAGCACCGCGGCCAGGTGGCGGGCCGGATCAGCCTCGTCCGCCAGGTCGGTCGCGGGCGGCGGATCAGCTGGAGCTCGGCCGGCAGCCGCGGCGCCCACGTCAGGCGATCCCGCGGGCGGCGTCGTTGCCCTCGCGGATGGCGACCTGGAGATCCCGGGCGGCCAGCGCGTCGCCGACCAGCCGGACGTCCGGCACCCGCCCGGCCAGTTCGGTGGCAAGCCGGCTGCGCGAGGCCTTGTAGGTGACCAGCACGACCAGATCCGCGGCCACCGTAGCGTCGGCCGCCCCGGCCAGTGAGCGGACGGTGGCCTTTCCGGGCCGGACTCTGGCCAGGGTCACCCTGGTCAGAACGGTGAATCCGGCCGGGCCCGCATTGAGCCGCTCGAGCGCCGGAGTCATCCGCATCGCCGCGTCGACCAGCGGGCCGAAGGCCGGCAGCCGCGTGGCCACGGTCACATGCACGCCGTGCTGCAGCAGGTGCTCGGCGACCGACACCGCCTCGTACTGGCCGACGTCGTCGACCACGAGCGCGTGCGACCCCGCGGCCAGCGGCGGCTGGGTGAGCAGCTCGATGCTCGTCCTGACGCCGGGCGAGTCGATCCCGTCGACTATCTCTCCCGGGGCCGCGATCAGCCGGCCGTCGACGGTGGGGTCCGCGCCGGTCGCCACGATCACGGTGTCCGGTTCGAGCGCGACGATGTCATCAGCCTCGACCGGCGTCGACAGGTGGCACTCGACGCCGAGCCGCTTGATCTCCGTCTTGTACCAGTCCAGGATGTCGTCGAACCCTTGGGTCTTGGGCGCCCGCCGGGCCACGTTGAGCGCGCCGCCGAGCTGGTCGAAGCCCTCGTAAAGCGCCACGTGATGACCGCGCAGGCGGGCAACCCGGGCCGCCTCCAGGCCGGCCGGGCCGCCTCCCACGACCACGACCCGGCGCGGCCTGCCCGTGGTGCCGATCACGTCGTCGCCGTAGTCCTTCTCGCGGCCGATGGCTGGATTGACGGTGCAGCCGAGGCGCAGGTCCACGCCGCTGGTCCGGGCTATGCAGCCCTGGTTGCAGCCGATGCACGGACGCACCTGTCCGGCCTGCCCGTCCCGGGTCTTGCGGACGAGGTCGGGGTCGGCGATGTGTGCGCGCACCATGGACACCAGATCGCCCGCGCCGCTGCGCAGGACCTCCTCGGCCTCTTCCAGCGTGCGGAAGCGGCCGGTGACGATGCGCGGGATACCGGTGACCGACTCGGTGATCTTGCCGCTGGAAGGCAGCATGTACCCGGCCGGGCGGTCCATCCCGCCCATCATCCAGTGCATCGCGTAGTAGTCGCCCATCGATGCGTTCAGGAAGTCGATCAGCCCGAGTTCGGCCAGCCGCTGCGCGACCTCGGCCACGGTCTGCTCGTCCACGTCGCCCGCGATCTGCCCGGCGCCCATCCTGACCCCCACCGGCATATCCGGCCCGACCGCCTGCCGGATGGCGGCCAGCACCTCGGCCAGGAACCGCATCCGGTTCTCCAGGCTGCCGCCATAACGGTCCTCGCGGGTGTTGGTGAGCGGGGACAGGAACTGGTGCATGAGGTAGCCGTGGCTGGCCGCCACCTCGATACCGTCGATGCCGCCCTCGGCGGCGCGCCGGGCGGCCGCCGCGTAGGCCGCGGCGAAGTCGCCGACTTCCTCGGTCCCGATCGGCACGGCGGGCAGGCCGGTCACCGGGCCGGGCAGCGCGCTGGCCCCGCGCATGGGCAGGCCGCCCGGCGGCGGGTAGATGTGACCACCGTGCCAGAGCTGCTGGAACATCCGCATGCCGAGGGGCCGGATGGTGTCCATCAGCTTCCGGTACATCGGGATGACTCTGTCGTCGTAACCGATCAGGCCGAGCACGCTGGACGGGTGCACCGCGGTCGCCTCGATGATCGACAGGCCCACGCCGCCGCGGGCCCGGGCCGCGTGGTAGCCGATGAGGTCGTCGCTGACCACGCCCATCCCCAGCTTGGTCAGGTGTGCGGTGCGGACGATCCGGTTAGGGATCTCGACGCCGCGGATCTGGATCGGCTCGAACACGTGCCGCAGGGCGCCCGTCGTCTCCGGGCCCGGCCCGCTCACATCGCGCTCCCGGTCTGGCCGAACCGGACGGCGGGCCGCGTCCATTCCGGCTCCAGCGACCGGATGGCCTGGTTCCCCTCGAACGTGGCCGCCTCGAGCAGCCGCGGGCCGACCGCGTCCCCGGCCAGGCGCAGCTCCCACGGGCCCGCGCGGAGCTGCTCGTACAGCGACGGATCGGGAACGTTGCCGGAGATCGTGACGAGATCGTCGTAGCTGGCGGTCTCGGGCTGCCCGGGTGCCTCGGGCCGGGCGAAGGTGACCAGCCCGTCCCGTACCGAGGCGACGACGCGCCGCGGGTAGAACTCGAAGTCCCCCTCGTACAGGAGCTTGGCGTTGGGTGCCCCGATCATGTCCCAGCGCATCTCCAGCGCGCCGGCGATCAGCGAGAAGCGGCTGATCAGGCGGACCCGGCGGCCCTGGCCGACCAGCAAGTGGGCGACGTCGAGGGTCTCGTAGTGCCCGACCTCGTCCAGGATCGCGACGGTGCCGCCGGTCTCCGCGCCACCCATGATGTCCCAGCTGGTCAGGACGCCCGCCGGGTCGAATCCGTCCGGCGGGCCCCACGGGCGCAGGGTCTGGAAGCAGTCGCGCCGCGGCGTGCTTCCGGTGGCCACGATCACGGCGTCGGGCGCGAACTCGCGCACCCGTTCCGCGGTGACCGTGAACCCGGTCCGCACGTCCACGCCCAGGTCGTCGAGCACATGGCCGAAATAGTCGACGAGCCGGGCGACGTCACGGCGGTGCGGCGAGGAAGCCGCGAGTCGCAGTTGGCCACCCAGGGCCTCGCCGGCCTCGGCCAGCGTGACTGTATGGCCGGCCAGCGCGGCCGCGCGTGCGGCCTCCACGCCGCACGGGCCGCCGCCTATCACCAGCACACGCCGCGGGCGGGAGGTCCGCAGCGAGTCGTCGCTGGTGGTGATCTCGCGCCCGGCCGATGGGTTGACCGTGCAGGTCACCCGGCCCCGGGTGTTCAGCCCGCCCGCGCAGGCCTGATTGCAGGCGATACACGACCGGATCAGGTGAGCGCGCCCCTCCGCGGTCTTGCGGACCAGGTCGGGATCGGCGATCGTCGCGCGGACCATGCCGACCAGGTCGACACCGCCGGCGGCCAGCACCCGCTCCACCTGGCCGATCGCGCCGAAACGCCCGGTGACCACGGTGGGCAGCGCGATGCCCCTGGCGATCTCTCCGTTGACCGCGAGCTGGTAGCCGGGCGGCTCGTGGATGCCGCCCATCAGCAGGTCCCGGCCGTAGTGGCTGCCCAGGGAGAGGTTGACGAAATCGACCAGGCCGCGCTGCTCGAGCGTGACCGCGATCCGCGCGATGTCCCCACCGGAGGTCTGGTGCTCGGCCGCGTCGGCGGACAGCCGGATGCCGAGCGGGTAGTCCGCCCCGATCGCCGCGCGGATGGCCGCGAGCACCTCGCACAGGAAGCGGACGCGGTTCTCGAACGGGCCACCGTACTCGTCGGTGCGCTGGTTGGTGGCGGGCGACAGGAAGCTGCTGAACAGGTAGCCGTGACCTCCGTGCACCTCGACGCCGTCCAGTCCGCCACGGCGTGCGTGCCGTGCCGCCGTCACGAACCCGGCCACGACCTCGTCCATCATCCACCTGGTCATCGGCCGGCACACCATGCCCAGGCCGGGGTCGGGCAGCGCCGACGCGCCCCAGGGCGGCGACCCGTCCTGCGGGATGTTCGTCGGTCCGCCGTGCATCAGCTGCTGGAAGACCTTCGCGCCCTCGGCGTGCACGGCCTCGGTGAGCCGGCGCAGGCCCTCGACCACCTCCGGGCGGGTGTTGTCGAGGTAGGCCGGGGAACTCCAGTGGACCTTGGCCGGGTCGATGTAGGTGAGCGCCACCCCGCCCCGGGCCCGCGCCACGTGGAACGCGATCAGCTCGTCGTTGACCAGGCCGGCCGGGATCCCGCTGCCCATCGAGGTGCGGATGACCCGGTTGCGCAGCTCGACGTTCTTGATCGTGTACGGCGCGAACGTGAGCGGGTAGCGCTGCGCTGCCTCGGTGGTCAGCCGCATGGCGGACACCTGCGTGGCGGGCATCTGTCCTCCTCCGGTCCCGGCGGCGCGAAACGCCCGCCGTTCACGCTAAACCATATGATGTTTGGTAGAAGTTGCGGTAGTCCCCGGCCCCTGGCCTGGAGCATAATAGAGTGCTGTTTGGTAAATGCTGCTAGCATCCAGCCCATGGAGCTTGGCCGGCTGGGCGTGTGGAGCATCGGCCTCCGGAAGGTGGCGGACCCGGCGGTGCCGGCCGCCGCGGCGGAACTCGAGCGGCTCGGCTACGGGACCGTCTGGTTCTCCGGCGGCTCCGGGACCCGCGGCTTCGACATCGCGCGGGTGCTGGCGCAGGCCACCGGCCGGATGACGGTCGCGACCGGCATCACGTCCATCTGGGCCACCACGGCCGGGCAGTCCGCGGCCGGATTCGAGCAGCTGGAGCACCTCGCGCCCGGCCGGTTCCTGCTCGGCCTGGGCGTCAGCCACGCGCCGATGGTGGATCATGGCGCCCCCGGCCGCTACCGCCAGCCGCTGCGGGCCATGGCCGACTACCTCGGCGAGCTCACCGCGGTGCCCAGGGACCGGCGCGTCCTCGCGGCGCTGGGCCCGAAGATGCTCGACCTGGCCCAGCGGGAGTCGGCGGGAACGCATCCGTATCTCGTGACGCCCCGGATGACGGCCGCCGCGCGGGCCCGGCTGGCGCCCGGGGCCCTGGTCGCGGTCGAGCAGGGGGTGGTGCTCGAGGCCGACCCGGCTCGGGCCCGCGCCGTCGCCCGTGAGCACCTGAACGGCTACCTGAAGCTGCCGAACTACGTGAACAACTGGCTGCGGGCCGGGTACCAGCCCGAGGACGTCGCGGCGGGTGGCAGCGACCGGCTCGTCGACGACCTGGTGGCCTGGGGTGACGTGACGGCCGTCGGCGACCGCATCCGGGCTCACTACGCGGCGGGCGCGGACCACGTGTGCGTCCAGGTGCTCGGGGGTGCCGAGCCCGTGCCACTGCCCGAATGGCGCGCCATCGCCCACGAGGTCCGGCCCGCCTAGCCGACCACCGCGGCGTCAGGTCGGCGGCAGGTCGACAACGTGCGCCCGCACGGTGGCCCCATCGGCCGACAGCCATCCCCGGCGCCCGGCATAGTCGATCATGTCGTCCCACCGCCGCGCCCAGTCGGCCGAGATGACCGCGGCCACGGCGCGGCGGCGCAGCTCAGCAAGCTGCAGGTCGGCCTCGGCGCCACCGTCCCACCGCCCTAGCCCGGCGTGCCGGAGCACCTCGTCCAGGCCGGAACGGAGGTCCCGGGCGGCGCGCACGTCCAGCGAGGTGCAGTCATCGGGGTCGCCGACGCGCACGCCGGCGGCGGTCACCGCGACGTACACGAGGCCCTGCGGCGGTCGGCGCGGGCACGGGCCGCCCAGATACGGAGGCGCACGGGGGGCGTCATCGGCGGTAGACCGGGTCGTCGTGGTCGCGGGTGCCACGGGTCATCGAGGAGATCGGGGAGGTGCCCCGCCACGGAGCGACCGTGTCGGTACGGGCGGAGTCGGTCACCACGACGCGGTGCGCGATGCGCCAGTCCCCGTCGCGCCGCTCGAACCGGTCGACGTAGCGGCTGTTGGCCACGAGCTGCAGGACCTCCTCGCCGGCGCGTTTTTCCTGGACCACCACGGCATAAGTCTCAACGTACGCGACGTCGCCCTGGACCTCGATCGACTGGGTGGTCAGGTGATGTGAGGTGGTGACGTACTCACGGCGCAGGAACGGCACGACCCAGGCCACGAAGTCGTCGCGGAGCCCCTTGAACGGGCCGTGGTCGTCGAATGCGTCCGGATGGTAGGCGGACCTGATCAGGTCGACGTCGAGGCGGTCGACGCCGCGGCAGTATCGGGTCATCGCCTGCCGGATGGCCTCCCGGTCCGCCACGGTCTCCGCCGTGGGGGTCAGGTAGGTCGCAGTGGGTCCTGCTGATGCCGTCATGAGTACCTGCCTCGTGGCTGTGACTTGCCAGCGGGAGCGGGCCAGCCGGATACTTATCTTACAATGTTTGGTTAGTGGCGGGCAATGACGGCGGAGGCTTCATGGACGGTTCCTGCTTCGACTGGGTCGCCTACCACAGTCGCAGGCGGCCGGACCAGGTCGCCGTGGCCAACGCCGACTCGCCGTTCGCGCTCACCTGGGCCCAGCTGGAGGCACGGGTATCCCGGCTGGCTCACCTGCTGGCGGGTACCGGCCCGGTGCGGCGCGGGGACCGGGTGGCGCTGCTGGCCGAGAACGACCTGCGCTACTTCGAGGTCCAGTTCGCCTGCATCCGGCTGGGAGCCGCTTTCGTCCCGCTGAACATCCGGCTGAGCCCGGGTGAGATCCGTGCCATGCTCGGTGACGCCGCGCCGCGGCTGCTGATCCACGACACCCGGTTCGCCGGCCTGGCCGCCGAGGTCAGCGAGGCGGCCGGGCTCCGCCGGCTGCGCTGGGACGACGGCCCGGACCGCACGCCCTACGCCCAGGTGAGCGAACCGCTGGCGGGCACCGTCCCGGCCGACCGCTACCCCGCAGGCGACCTGGCCCAGATCCTGTACACCTCGGGCACGACCGGGACACCCAAAGGCGTCATGATCACGAATGGGGAGCTCGCGGCCAATGCGGTGAACATGGCCGACTGCAGCCGGGTCGCTGACCGCGACGCCCACGCACTCAACTTCGTTCCGCTGTTCCACGCCGGTGGCCTCAACATCTACTGCAACCCGGTGCTCTGCTGGGGCGGACGGGTGACCACGACCCGGACATTCGACCCGGAGCAGTCCCTGCGCCTGCTCACCGACGCAAGCCTCGGCGTGACCATCACCAACGGAGTCCTGCAGATGTTCGAGCGCATCGCCGACGTGGACGGCTTCGCGCAGGCGCGGTTCCCGTCGCTGCGGGTGGCGCTGTTCGGCGGGTTCGGGCCCAGCGCCCCGCAGACCTACACGAAGTGGTTCGGCCGCGGCTTCGCCCTGCAACTCGGCTACGGCTCGACCGAGCTCGGGCCGATGGCATCGATGAGCGACGACCCGGACGAGGGAGCCATAGCCCGGGGCGAGTTCGGCCGCCCGCTGCCCCTGGTCGAGCTGCGCAGCGTCGACGACGACGGCCAGCCGCTGCCGCCCGGCGGCACGGGCGAGATCCAGGTGCGCGGGCCGGCCGTCACAGCCGGCTACTGGCGGCGCGACGGGGAGGGCCGGACGGACGACGGCTGGTTCTCCATCGGCGATGTCGGCCACGTCGATGAGTCCGGATTCGTGCACATCACCGGGCGGCTGGTGGACAAGTACCGGTCCGGTGGCGAGAACATCTACCCGGCCGAGGTCGAGGCGGCCTTCCTCGACATGCCCGGGATCGTCGAACTTGCCGTGGTGGGCGTGCCCGACGCCACCTGGGGTGAGGTCGGACTGCTCGTCGTCGTGCCGAAGCCCGGAGCCAGCCTCACTCTCGAGGCGGTCCGCAGGCACGCCGAGAACAAGCTGGCGCGGTTCAAGATCCCGCATCACCTGCGGATCGTCGACCGGCTGCCGCGCAGCGCGACCGAGAAGGTGGCCCGCGCCGAGCTCCGGGATTCCTTCGCCGACGCGGCCCGGTGATCGGGTCAGAATCCTTAATCAAATATAATTTGATTATTATCGCCGTCCGCTGGTTGTCAAGGAGCTGGCCGCCGGCTCGCGGGACTCAGCGCTGGCCGAGGGGGCTACGGGGCAGGCCCGGATGCGCACGGGCCCGGCCCAGACGCGCGCGGGCCCGCTCCTGTGCGCCGGTGCGCGGGCGGCGTCAGCTGGCGGTGGCGGGCACCGGCTCAGCGGGTGAGCTGGGGACGTCGATGACGCGGCCGTCGGGAAGATAGATAGTCCCCGGGTAGTCGGGGTCGACGGCCGGGCTGTCGTCGGCCAGGAGGCGGTTCGCCTCGTCCCGGTCCTCCTCGGTGAGCAGCCGGGTGTTGCACGTGAACTCGACCATGTTCCCGTCCGGGTCCTTGGTGTAGATCGACGTGATGAACTCGTGCACGACCTCGCTGACCTTCTGGCCCGCAGCGAGCCAGCGCTGCTTCTTCGCCTCGAGCTCGTCGAGGTCGGCCACCTCGAAGGCGTAGTGGTTGATCCACCAGGGCAGGCCGAGGCCGGTCGAGATCGGCGCCTTCCAGTCCTCGTCCGCGAGGTCGGTGAGATGCAGGTCCCACAGCACGAAGTACGACCCATGACCGGTGTCGTAGAAGACGTGCTTGGTCCAGCCGGCCTTGGCTCCGCCCATGGCCTGCCGCTTGACGATCTTCGCCAGCGTGAAGCCCATCACCTCGGTATAGAACTGGTGAGATGTCTTGAAGTCCTTGGGCGTGATCGCGAGGTGATGAATCACGGCGGCCTCCATCGCTCCTGATTGCTGCGTCTTCTAAACTAAACGATGTTTGGCTGGCCGACAAGGCGCACGGCTTACGGCGCCGGGCGGCCAGCAACGGGAGGTTAGACCGGCGCCGCGGCCAGGGCCGGAATGACCTGCTCGCCGACCAGGTCGATCGCCTCACCCAGCTCCCCAGCCGGCATCCCGCCCATGTCCATGTACAGCAGGTGGGTGGTGACGCGCAGCTGAGCGGACAGCGCCGCCAAGCGCTCGGTGACCTCGGCCGGGCTACCGACGATGGCCGGGCCTTCGGTGGTCAGCCACTCGAAGTCGAACGCGCGCGCGTTGTGCGCCGGGATGGCCGGGTTCACCTGACCCAGCAGCTGCTGCATCCATTCGTGATAGGCGCGGTAACGCGGTTCCCACCGCTGCCGCGCGACCTGGCTGTCCGGCGCGGCAAACATGTGCCACGCGGCACCCACCTCGGGCGCGTGCAGGTGCCCGTGCGCCTCCCATTGCTCGAGGTAGCGGTCGACGATGGGCTCGAAGAAAGCGGGCCTGCCGAACGCGCTCGGCAGCATGAGCTTCCAGCCGAGCCGGGCGGCCAGGTCGACCGACTCCTGCGAGCTGCCGCCGCCGATCCACATCGCGTCCTTGGCCTCCTGCACCGGCGGAGGCTGCAGCGACTCACCGGAGATCGGCGCGCGGAACCGCCCGGACCAGTTCACCGGCTTGCCCTTCCAGATTTCGTCGAGCAGCTCAGCGTTCTCGGCGAACCGTTCTTTGGACTCATCCAGAGAGTGACCGAACAGCGTGTACGTCGAAGCGAAGAAGTTACCCCGGCCGCCGACGATGTCGACGCGGCCGCCGGACAGCACATCGAGGGTGGCGTAGTCCTCCGCGATCCGCAGCGGGTCCAGGTTGGCCAGCAGCGTCACGGCCGTCCCCAGCCGTAGCCTGCTGGTCCGCTCGGCGATCGCGGCGAGCAGCACGGGCGGAGCCGAGTAGATGTACTCAAGGCAGTGGTGCTCGCCCACGCTGACCCCGTTGAACCCGGCCGCCTCGCTGCGCACCGCCATGTCCACGAAGGCCCGGTGCCGCTGCAGCGCCGTCGGCCGGTCTCCGGTCACCGGGTCGGTGATGTGGTCCCCCAGCGACATGAGATTGAACTTCACGTCGATTCCTTCTTTCCACGAAGCCTGAAGGCCCAAGCGCTCTCAACGAAGCCTCGCTGGCCCAAGTGGCCCGGATGCTGAGCCCGTAAACTAACGGACGCTGAACTCATAAACTATCACCGTTTGATTTATCGGTCAATCGGCGTTGTCTTTTCCCTGGATACGGGTCAGGAACCGGCCGATGGCATCGGCGAAGCGGTCGTTGCGGTCGCCCGCCACCATGTGGCCCGCCCCGGCCACGTTGACCGTCTGCGCCGCCGGGACCAGCGCCCGGAACCGGGCCACGTCCTCCTGCCGGACGACGTCGGAATCCCCGCCCGAAACCAGCAGTGTGTCCACGGACAGCCCGGCCGCGGCCTCGGTGGCCCGCGTCCCGTCCAGCAGCGACTGCAGGTCGCTCCCGGTCCCCAGGATCCTGGGATCCCAGTGCCAGCGCCAGCGGCCGTCACCGCCCTGCCTCAGGTTCTTGCTCAGGCCAGAGTGATCCCGCGGGCGCCCGCGGCGCGGGTTGTAGGCGTAGATCGCGGCGGCCGCCTCGTCCAGGCTGGCGAAGCCGTCCGGATTCGCGGTCATGAATCGCTGGATCCGCTCCACCCCGCCTAGCTGCGGCTTCGGGACGATATCCACCAAGACGATGCCGTCGACGAGGTCCGGCGTCCCGGCCTGGCCGATCAGGATGGTCATGCCGCCGAGCGAGGCGCCCACCAGCACCAGCGGCCGGGGTGGCGCGACCTGCTCGATCACCAGGCGCAGGTCGGTCACGTACGCATCGATGGAGTAGTCACCCGACGGCGCCCAGTCGCTGCCGCCGTGACCGCGAGCGTCATAGGTCAGGGTCGACCAGCGCTGGTCGGCCAGCGCCGCCGCGGTACCGTGCCAGGAGTGTCTCGTCTGCCCCCCGCCGTGCAGCAGCATCACGAAGCCCCGGGGCGCTTCGGGCTCGATCAGGTCAGCGGCTAGCCGGCCGGCGGCGCCGCGCAGGTTCAGAGCCTGGCGGACGACCACGGACTGCTCGGGCCTGGGCGCCATGCTGTGAAGTTTATCAAACGGCGTTTGCTTCATCGCTGCCCTGCGCCGTCTCCGCCGCCAGCTCCACGTTCTTCGCGCCAAGCGCGGCCAGGCAGACCGGGATGCCGGCGCGGACCGGCAGCGTGCTCAGCCTCATCCGGCGAAGCCGTGTGAGGCCATCCAGGCCTGGATCGCGTCCGCGGCCGCCTGCAGGTGCTCACGCTGGCCGCTGTAGTAGTGGTTCGCGCCCTCGATCACCTGGTACTGCTTGTCTTCGTGCGGCAGCGCCGCGAAGATCGCCTGCGGGTGGGCCGGCGGGCAGGCGTTGTCACGCGAGTTCTCCACGATCAGCACCGGAACCGAGATCCGCGCCGCGGCCTCGACCGCGTCCACCTGAGCGTCGTCGAAGCTCCACTGAGACAGCCAGCTGCGGGTGGTCGTGTACCGGCCCAGCGCCGACGGCCCGTCGTTGACCAGGCGCGGATCGCCGAGGTAGGAGCCGGGGGACCGGCCGTTCGGGTCCACCGTCACATCGAGCCAGCGCGGGTCGGCCATGGTGCCATAGACGATGAAGCAGTGCTCCTCGTCGTCACGGCCGCTGGCCCGCAGCTCCTCCAGCCGCTGCTTGGCGTACGCGGTGATCCGCCGGTTCCTGGCCAGCTGGGCCGCGCGGTAGGTGGCCAGGAAGTCGGCCGGATACGGCGGCTGGCTGGGATTGAGCGGGTCGTAGAGGTTGAGGTCCCTGACGCGGTCGAACGGCCGGGATTCATCGGTGATCGAGGCGTCGAGGAAGTCGGTGAGCAGGTGGTGGCGGCTGCGGTGGGCGGCGAGGATCATGACGCCGTCCGCCCGGGTCAGCTTCGCATCGGCCAGCGGCGTGTCGTCGCCCGCGGCCGTCCGCGTGATCTGGGGCTGCTCGGCCTCGGCCTGGTAGCCCATCATCAGCGACCCGCCGCCGCTCCACCCGGCCAGGATGATCCGCTCGTAGCCCAGCCGCTCCCTGGCGTCCTGGACGACCGCGCCCAGGTCGAGCAGGACGTTCTCCATCTGCAGGGCCGCGTCGCCGGTGGAGTAGCGCGTGTCGGACGCGATGACGTGGAAGCCCTGCCGGGCCAGCCCGGAGAACATCGGCAGGTAGCCCGGTGACCCGATCGGGTGCATCGCCACGATCGCGGTCGAGCTCGGTTCCTCCCCCCTCAGCAGTTGCGCGTGCAGGACGACGGCATCCCCGATCGACCCGTAGACGTCCTTGCGCCTGGCCGTGTCGCGCTCGACGACGAGGTAGGGCGTGCGCTGGTACTTCACGGGCTTAGTGCTGGTCATGCCGCTCCTCACAGTCGCTCGATGATCGTCGCGTTGGCCATGCCGCCGCCCTCGCACATCGTCTGCAGCCCGTACCGGCCCCCGGTCTGCTCCAGCGTCGTGACCAGGGTGGTCAGCAGCCGGGCCCCGGAGGCGCCGAGGGGGTGCCCAAGGGCGATCGCGCCGCCGCGGGAGTTGAGCCGGGCCGGATCCGCGGCCAGGTCGGCCAGCCAGGCCAGCGGGACCGGCGCGAACGCCTCGTTGACCTCGCAGGCGTCGATGTCATCGATGGTCAGCCCGGCCCGGTCCAGGACCTTGCGGGTGGCTGGGATGATGCCGGTCAGCATGAGGATCGGGTCGTCGCCGGTGATCGAGAACGAGCGGAACCGCGCGCGGGGCCGGAGCCCGAGCCGGGACGCCATGCGCTCGCTCATGATCAGGACGGCGGCGGCGCCGTCGGTGAGTGGCGAGGAGTTGCCCGGGGTGATCGACCAGTTGATCTCTTCGAACCGCTCCCCCGCCGGGTCCCCCTGGAAGGCGGGACGCAGCCCGGCCAGGCTCTCCACGGTGGTCGCGGGGCGGATCGTCTCGTCGGCCTCGTGCTGGCCGCGGCCCGCCCCTGGCAGCGGCACCGGGACGATCTCGCCGGCGAACCAGCCGGCCGCGGCCGCCGCCGCGGCCAGCTGGTGGGACCGCGCCGCGAACTCGTCCAGCGCCTGCCGGTCCAGCTTCCACCGCGCCGCGATGATCTCTGCCGACACGCCCTGGGTGATCAGGCCGTCGGGATAACGATGAGCCAGCGAGCGGCCGTACGGATCGGCCTGGCCGGTGGCCGAGAACATCGGGGCGCGGCTCATCGATTCGACTCCGGCCGCGATCACGATGTCGTACGAGCCGGCCATCACGCCCTGGGCGGCGAACGCCGCCGCCTGCTGGCTCGAACCGCACTGTCGGTCGACAGTCGTCGCCGGTACCGTCTCGGGGAAACCGGCGGCCAGGACCGCGTTGCGGGTGATGTTGAGCGACTGCTCGCCGGCCTGCGTCACGCAGCCGCCGATGACGTCCTCGACCTGGGCCGGATCCAGCCCGTTGCGGCGCACGAGTTCGCGCAGCACGGTAGCCAGCAGGTCCACCGGGTGGACACCGGAGAGCGCACCACCGGGCTTGCCCTTCCCCGAAGCAGTCCGGACCGCGTCCACGATCACCGCGTCGTGCGCCATGAGTCTCCTGCCTTCGCGGAGCCCCGGACAGGCTCGGCTGGGCACCGGGGCGGTATGCCAGGAACTTTAGCCAACATTGTTTGATTAGTCCACTAGGCTAGTGTGAACGACGTTTGGCCGGGGACGCGTCAGCCCAGGCCCGGCGGTCACATACTGCGCGCGGAACGGACACCTCGACATGTCACTGACCACGGTCATCTCAGAGAACGGGTGCTACGACTTCGTCATCTCCCGCCCGCCGGTCAACGCGTTCTCGATTGGGCTGCTGCGCGAGCTGACCGAGGCCCTGCGGTCGGTCCCCGAGCAGGCCAGGGTGGTGGTGCTTCGATCGGAGGGCCGGGGCTTCTGCGGCGGCGGCGACGTCAAGGAGGTCCAGGCGCTCCCCGGCTTCGAGGGCATCCTGGGCCATGGCCGTTACTCGCTCGAAGTCGGCGCGGCTATCGAGGAGTGCCCCGTGCCGGTCATCGCCGCGGTGCACGGCTACTGCATCGGCATCGGTGTCC
>Ga0335075_10007565_pt1 | contig 16703 bp, 8 predicted proteins | sample Lox_Sample_24_FD_206723 | JGI IMG/M metagenome (GOLD analysis project Ga0335075, IMG submission 206723) | Soil microbial communities from Loxahatchee National Wildlife Refuge, Florida, United States - Lox_Sample_2.4 | ecosystem: Environmental > Terrestrial > Soil > Wetlands | place: USA: Florida...
GCGGCGGTGCGGGTGAGGGTTGGTTGCTGGGTCCATGATGGGAGACATACTAAACTAACGGTTAGTTAGTGGTCAAGGGGATTCTTTGGGGGGAGGGCGTTTTTTTTTGGGGGGAGTGGGTTTTTCCGGGGTGGGTTCGTTTTTCCGGGGCGGGTGCTTTTTCTCCGGGGCGGGGGGGTCTGGCTCATGGATGCTTTTCAACGATGGTTACGTCTCGCCCCATGGCGGACATCCGGCGTCGCGAGAATTGTCGGCGGGGCTGCGTGCCCTATGACCTCGAAGCGGGAGGTACGAACGCGGTCTATGCGGTCTATACTGAAGGGCTTTCGGTCAAACGTGTCTTTCGGCGAGGGGGTGCGTCACAGACGGCCGAGACTTTGCAGGGCGGGCCGGCAGGCGGCAGGCGGGGGGGCGGGGCAGGCGGGCGGGCCGGGCAGGCGGATTGGCAAGAGTGCGCTACGCCCGGAGGGCGCCGGTCGCGCGGTTCGGCGGCGCAAACGCTTGACGAGTTTTGGCCGTGTCAACGTTGCAATTTCGCATAACATTCTCGCGGAATTTTCGTGTTTTGTGTGGGAAATCGCCGCCTCTCATGCGTGCTTCCGAAGCTATGAGGGGTGACGATCACTCACACGGACCACACACGACCCAAAACTATAATACTCGCACCCGCGCATTCACACTGCATTCGTTCAGCCGCGCGTGCGCTGGTGGTGAGGACGCCGGCCCGGTGCCGATTGGTCTTATTAATGGTACGGACCGCTTCCTGCTTCTCGAGCTTTCCAGCGTCAGGCGCCAGGCGGGTGACACGCTGAATCACGTAAAATATGCACTTTGAGTACATGCATTTACCAGGACGTGTATTATGACGTGTATTATAAAGCTGTGAGGTGGGTCACAGCGCGCGCCAGGTCGTTCCGCCAGACTGAGCAGGCCATATTTCGCGGACGACGCTGCCTGTCACGACCGAGGCGGATTGAGGGCGTCGTCTGCTCCATCAAACGGGGGAGACTTAAATGCCGCTGGCCACACCAACGAACATGCTTGCCGACTTCCAACAGCAACTGATCGGCAAGTGGACCAACCAGGATTTCGGCACCGATGCCCAGGGGAAACCCGTCGGCGGCGCCGAAAACCCGCTTTCGTACAATCTGATGCCGTTGCCGGAGCAGAAGGATCCGGATGGGTACATCCTGAAGAACTTCAAATACTACGAGATGCTCAACTTCAATGACACCATCGCCGTGGCGGCCGAGGCTGCCAATCGCGGCGGGCTGGTGTCGCAGCAATGCCAGGCGTTGTTCTACGAGCAGCAGGTGTTGTTCCAGGAGGGACCGAAGGCAGGGTCCGTCGTGCACGTGGAAAACGGCCTCTGGCTGTGGCTGCCGCGATATGTGCAACAGGTGGGTCCGTACCCCGCCAATCCCGACACAGAGGAAGTGACGGACGATCTCAACCAGCCGGCCGATGTGGCGATCGCGAAACAGATCTCGATTCCGCACGGCAATTCTATTCTCGCGCTGGGCAGCTTCGATACCATTCCCGGGCAGGGCGGCAGCGGACCGTGCGGATCGGTGCCGATGATTCCCGGCAGCCCGGTCATTCCGGACGCGCCTCTCCCGTATCCGACGCCGGCCATCCCGATCGAGAATCCGCAGCCGCCGCCGGCACCTTCGCTGATCTCCAATCTCAATGTGCAGTCCAGGTATTCCACGACGCGGGCGGCGATGAGCGACTTCCAGAATCCGCACCCGGACCTGACGCAATGTTCCAACAAGCCGCTGCAACAGGCGGTGGGGATCATCAAGCCGGATTCGTTCATGCACTGGCGGGTGACCACCGAGCCGCTGGAGCATGGCACCGGCATCGTGACGAACATCCCGTTCGAGCGGCGGGTCTCGCGGGTTACGCAATATGCCGCGGATTACTGGATGCTGTTCAAGACCGAGGGGACCGTCAAGAAAAAGTACCTGTCGTACACACAGACGATACTGATGGAGCTGACGATCAAGGAGCAGAAGTACACGTTCCCTCACGTCACCTGCAACACGCTGACGGCGAGTTGAGCGCGGCCGGCGACGCAGCGTTCAGTCCTGGTTCACCCGATCCTGCCGCCGGTGCTGCTGCCCCAGCGGCGCGAATACTGCCGGGCCGTGCAAGGCCGAGCCACGGCCCGACAGCGACGGATTGGTCATGAAATAGTCGTGCGCCGAGACCGGCTTCTTGCCCGGCACCACGCGGCGGTACGTGCCATCCTGCTTCAGTTCCCAGGATTGGAGAGAGTCCTTCAAATTCACGACCATGATCTGATCCAGCACCTGGGCGTGCACGGTCGGATTATGAATCGGCACCAGCGTTTCCACCCGCCAGTCCATATTCCGTTCCATCCAGTCCGCCGAGCTGATGTAAACCCGCGCATGCCGGCTGGGCAGCGGATGGCCGTTGCCGAACGCGCAGATGCGCGCATGCTCCAGGAAGCGCCCGACGATCGATTTGACCCGGATGTTTTCGGACAGGCCCGGCACCCCCGGGCGCAGGCAGCAGATGCCGCGCACCACCATCATGATCTTCACGCCGGCGCCTGACGCCTCATACAGAGCATCGATCAGCTTCACGTCGACCAGACTGTTCAGCTTCACCCAGATGCCGGCAGGACGGCCGGCACGGGCGAAGGCGATCTCCTTGTGGATCAGCTCCAGCAGGGCGTCCCGCGTGGTCAACGGGCTGAACGCCACTTCCTCCATGCGCTCGGGCCGGGCATAGCCGGTCATGTAGTTGAACAAGCGCGCGGCATCGCGGGTCAGCGCCGGGTCGGTGGTGAAGAACGACAGGTCCGTATAAATGCGCGCCGTGATCGGGTGATAGTTGCCGGTGCCGAAATGCGCGTAGCTGCGCACCGATCCGGCCTCCCGCCGGGCCACCAGCGACAGCTTGGCGTGCGTCTTCAGGCCGGGAATGCCGAATACCACCTGCACGCCGGCGGCTTCCAGCGCACGGGACAGATGGATGTTCATTTCCTCATCGAAGCGCGCGCGCAGCTCCACCACCGCGGTGACGAATTTGCCGGCCTCGGCGGCCTCGATGAGGGCCTTGACGATGGGCGAGTCGCGGCTGGTGCGGTACAGGGTCTGCTTCACCGCGATCACGTTCGGGTCCTGCGCTGCCTGGCGCAGGAACTGCACCACGACGTCGAAGCTTTCATAGGGGTGGTGGACGATGATGTCCTTCGCGCGGATCGCCGCGAAACAGTCGCCGCCGAAATCCAGGATGCGTTCGGGGAAACGCGGCGTGTAGGGGTGGAACAACAGATCGGGGCGGTCGTCGACGATCAGGTGCCGCAGGTCGGCGATGCCCAGCATGCCGTCGGCGACATGGATCTCGTCCTCGGTGGCATCGAGTTCGTCGGCGACGAGATCGCGCAGCTCCTGCGGCATGCTGGCATCGACGCCGAGATGGATCGCCACGCCGCGCCGCCGCCGCTTCAGGGCGGTTTCGAAGGAACGGACCAGGTCTTCCGCCTCGTCCTCGAATTCCACGTCGGTATCCCGGATCACGCGGAACATGCCATGGCCGGTGACGCGGAAGCCCGGGAACAAACGATCCAGGAACAAAACGACGAGGTCGTCCAGCATGATGAAGCGGATGGTCTCGGCGTGGGCCGGATCGGGCGGCAGGCGGACGAAGCGCTCGACCTGGGAGGGCAGGGGGAGCAGCGCCCGCATGGCCTGGCCGTCCTCCTCGCGCAGCAGCAGCAGCGCGACGACCAGGCCCATGTTCTGGATGAACGGGAACGGGTGCGCGGTATCGATCGCGAGCGGCGTCAGGACGGGGAATACGCGCTCCATGAACCAGGCTTCGAGCCAGGCAAGGTCGTCGCGCGTCACCGAGTCGGCGCCGCAGACTTCGAGCCGGGACTGTTGCAGCAGCTCCTTCAGGTCGCGCCACACGCGCTGTTGCTCTTTCAGCAGCAGCTCGGCGCGGACGCGGATCTCGGCGAGCTGCTGGCTGGGCGTGCGGCCGTCGTGCGAGGTCTTGGTGACGCCCGCCTTGGCCTGGCCGATCAGGCCGGCGACGCGGACGGAATAGAATTCGTCCAGGTTGGAGGCACTGATCGAGAGGAAGCGCAGCCGTTCCAGCAGCGGGTGGCGCAGGTTCTGGGCTTCCTCGACCACGCGGTGGTTGAAGTCGAGCCAGGACAGTTCGCGGTTGATGAAGCGATCCGGGCTGTCAGATGCGATCGCGGGCGGCGCTGATGAGACGGCCTGGGGGGCGTCGCGTTCCGTCGCGGCGTCGCGCGTGGCGAGCGCTACCTGGGCAGGCGGAGGGGTCATGCGACGATCCTACAGGAGGGATGGCCGGGACGGCGAGACGGTCGAATGAAACCTTTCCCGCGGCACCGGGAGAGGTCAAGGCGCGCTGCAACGCGGGTGGGCGTGGATCTTACCGAGCGACCGGTCACCCACTCTCACCGCTTCGCGTTTCGACCGTTTTTGCGGGCGAGGTCCTGGCGCCGCCCATTTCTTCCACGATCGCCGCGGCAATGGCTCGGGTGACGCCGCCGCCGGAGGCAAGGGCGGCGCGGTCCAGCCGGGCTGCCGCTTCGCGCAATGCGGCCGGGGAACGCGGCAGGCGCAGCAGCAGCCACTCCTGCAACCCGGCACCCACGCCAAGCTGCCGGTCCGCCAGCAGCCGTATCAGCAGCGCGCGGAGCAATGTGTCCTCGGGCGGTGCGATTTCCACCGCGGTGAGTGCGCGGAGCCGGCTGGCGAGGTCGGGCAGCCGGACCGGCCAGCGCGCCGGGGCAGCGCGCGCGGCGAGCAATACGGGCAGGCGGGCCTCGCGCGCGGCGTTCAGGAGGTGCAGCAGGGCCGCTTCGTCGGCGAGCGCATCGGCGTCATCAAGCGCGATGCCGGCGGGCGGCGGCAGATCCGGCAGGCCGGTGAGGGCGGCGCCGGACAGCACGCGCGCACCGCGGCGCCCGGCCCAGAGGCGCAACAGGTGCGTCTTGCCGCAGCCGGCGGCGCCCCACAGCGCCAGGCGGTGATCGAACCAGTCTTCCGTTCGCTCCAGCCAGGTGCGCGCGGCCTCGTTCGATGGCGCGGCGAGGAAGTCGGCCGCGGCGTAGCTTGGCTGGTGCGGGAACGGCAGCGGGAGCTGGTCGGGGGGCATGGCGCGGTTGTGGCGCTGGTGGGGCGCGCCGCGCAACATGGATGGCCGGGGAGGACGTTTGACCGGATACGGCGGCGTGGCGACTGTTTCGGTGCGGGCCGGCGGCGAGTTCGCCGATGAGGTAATCCAATTTGCCGATTGCGTTATGCAATACGAAGCAGAACGCGCGCGTCGCGACCGGCTGTTCACACTGGAGGCCGCGTTTGCCCGCCGGAGCGATCCCGCTAAGGTGACGCTGCCGCGCGTGTCGCGCGCTGCACAGTGATCGGCCGGAGGAAGTCCAGGAATGAAACCACGTATCGCCGTCGTCGGCGCGGGAGCAGTCGGCGGCTTTGTCGGGGCCAGCCTTGCGTTTGCGGGGCACGACGTGACGCTGATCGACCCGTGGCCCGCGCATGTCGAAGCGATCCGCGCGCACGGCATGAACCTCTATGGCATGACGGAGGCCGAGCGCCGCACCGTGCAGGTTCCCGCGATGCACCTGACCGAGGTGCAGAACCTGGCGAAGCAGCGGCCGTTCGATATCGCGTTCATCTCGGTGAAGTCCTACGACACGATCTGGGCCACGCAAATGATCCGCCTGTACCTGGCGCCGGCCGGCTGCGTGGTGTCGATGCAGAACTGTATCAACGAGGAACGGGTGGCGTCCGTGGTCGGCTGGGGGCGCACGCTGGGGGTGATCGTGGGCGGCGGGGTGGGCGTCGATCTGTACGAACCGGGGCATATTCGCCGCGGCTATATGAAGCGGCCTGACGCGGTTGGGTTCTATGTTGGCGAGCCGAACGGACGCATTACCGCGCGGGCGCAGGCGATTGCCGCGATATTGAATGACGTGGACAACGCGAAGGCCACGGACAATCTGTGGGGCGAGCGCTGGACCAAGCTGTGCGTGAATGCGATGCGCAACGGCGTCTCGGCGGCCACCGGCATGGGCGGCAACGAGCGCGACCGGCACGACGCGGTGCGCCGTGTCTGCATCAGGCTGGGCGGGGAGACGGTGCGGGTCGGCCAGGCGTTGGGGTACAAGCTCGGGAAGGTGGGGGCGCTGCCGCCGGAGACGCTGGCGCGCGCATCGGAAGACGATCGCGGCGCGATGGCGGAGATCGAGGGGCTGCTGCTGGCGGGGGCGGAAGGCGGCGGGCGGGCGCCGTATCAGCGTCCGTCGATGGCGCAGGACATGGCGAAGGGCCGCCGCACCGAGATCGAGCTGATGAATGGCTTCATTGCGGAAGAAGGTGCCCGCGTGGGCGTGCCGGCGCCGACGAATGCCATGATCACGCGCCAGGTGCTGCGGGTGGAGCGGGGGGAAATCCCGCCGCGGCCGGAGAACGTGCTGGTGAATTCGTAGGGGGTGCTGGGGGATTCGTAGGAATGCGCTGGTTCATTCGTAGGAGCGTGCCGATGACTTCGTGAGGCTGCTGTCTTGGTACGGAGGTCTTGAAAGGCCGGGTTACCCGCTGTCCCACCTTCGTGTCCGTCGGAGCGGGGAGGTAGTGTTCCGACAGTGGCGCTTGGCGTCTGCGCCCGCCGGCGTCATTGCGAGCGACGCGAAGCAATCCGGGTCGAGATGCGTCCGACAGGCCCGGCGAGATTGCTTCGCTTCGCTCGCAATGACATCTGGTCGCGGGATCGGAGCGTTGGGGGCACGACACTGGTTGGTCAAGCCGGTTCCTATCGAGCGAAAGTCGTCGGAGAGGTGCGGGTAGCGGAAGAGAGGTGGGGGTGGCGGAAGAGAGGTGCGGGTAGTGGAAGGGAGGTGCGGGTGGCGGACATCGCCATGGCGCGCCGGGTGTGCCAAGCTGGCCGTTGAAGTTCGGGGTGGTCAGGCACAGGGGTTTCCCTGGCCAACAGCGGCAGCGAACTAACCGCGGAGATTCAGCAGTTGAACCCGTCTTCCCGGTTTCATGCTGATCGGGACGGCGCCTCCCAGATCTTATGGGAGGAGGGCGACAGCGTGTTGTGTCGCAGGTGGCGGCAGGGTACCAAGGGCGAGCGGGAGAGCATTCTGACCATGGTGCCCGCGGCGGAGCACCCGACACCCGCCAGCCTTGATCGCCTCACCCACGGATATTCCCTGAGAGATGAGCTGGAGGGCACGTGGGCGGTGCGGCCTCTGGCGCTGGTGCGCGAGAATGGACAGACCATCCTGGTGCTCGAGGACCCGGGCGGCGAGCCTCTCGCGCGGCAGCTTGGTGCGCCAATGGAGTTGGTGCGGTTCCTTCGGCTGGCCATCGGCATTGCCGCGGCTCTTGGCAAGCTTCACCAGCACGGCCTCATTCACAAAGACCTGAAGCCCGCCAACATACTGGTGGATTGTGCCGATGGGCGCGTGCGGCTTACCGGGTTCGGCCTTGCCTCGCGCCTGCCCCGCGAGCGCCAGGCCCCCGACCCGCCCGAGTTCATTGCCGGTACGCTCGCCTACATGGCGCCGGAGCAAACCGGGCGGATGAACCGGTCGATTGATTCTCGCAGCGACCTTTATTCGCTCGGCATCGTCTTCTACCAGATGCTCACCGGTTCTTTGCCATTCATCGCGACGGATGCGATGGAATGGGTGCACTGCCACGTCGCGCGGCGTCCCGCGCCGCCTGCCGCGCGCATGCCCGGCGTGCCTGCGGTGCTTTCAGCGATGATCATGCGGTTGCTCGCGAAAGCGGCTGAAGATCGATACCAAACCGCTCCTGGCCTGGAGAGCGACCTCCGGCGCTGCCTTGCGGCATGGGAGGGTGAGCACCGGATCAACGACTTCCCGCTCGGCTTGCATGACACGCCGGACCGGCTGTTCATTCCGGAGAAACTATATGGGCGCGAGCGTGAGATCGCGACCTTGCTCGGCACCTTCGATCGTGTCGTGAATGGCGGCGTACCGGAGCTGATTCTGGTGTCCGGCTATTCCGGGATCGGCAAGTCATCGGTCGTCAATGAGCTGCATAAAGTGCTGGTTCCGCGCGGGTTGTTCGCGTCGGGCAAATGCGACCGTTATAAACGCGACATCCCTTACGCGACGCTCGCGCAGGCTTTTCAGAGCCTCGTCCGAAGTCTGCTTGGCAAGAGCGATGCCGAACTGATCGGTTGGCAGGAGGCGCTGCTGGAGGCGCTGGGGCCGAACGGGCGATTGATCGCCGACATCGTCCTCGAGCTGAAGCTGATCATCGGAGAGCAGCCGCCGGTTGCTGAGCTGCCGCCACAGGATGCTCAGCCGCGGTTCCAGTTGGTGTTCCGGCGATTCATCGGCGTCTTCGCGCGGCCAGAGCACCCGCTGGTGCTGTTTCTCGACGATCTGCAGTGGCTCGATGAGGCGACGCTCGATCTGCTGGAGGATCTGTTGACGCAGCCGGAGGCGCGGCACCTGCTGCTGGTCGGCGCCTACCGCGACAACGAGGTCGATGCCGCGCATCCGCTAATGCGGAAGCTGGACGCCATTAAATCCGCGCACGGCAGAGTAGGGGAGATCATGCTTGCGCCGCTCGCACGAGGGAATCTCGGGCGGTTGATTGCGGATGCTCTGCATTGTGAGTTGGAGCGTGTCGCGCCGCTGGCGCAACTGGTGCATGAGAAGGCTGCCGGCAATCCGTTTTTTGCCATCCAGTTTCTCGGCGCACTGGTGAAGGAGGGGCTGGTCCGTTTCGATTATGCCGCGGCGCAATGGTGCTGGGAGCTCGAGCGAATTCACACCAAGGGCTATACCGACAACGTCGCGGACCTCATGGCCGGGAAGCTCACCCGGCTGCCGGCCGAAACGCAGCAGGCGTTGCAGCTTATTGCCTGTCTCGGCAACGCCGCCGAGATCACGATGCTTTCGACTGTTGCCGGAACCTCGGAAGAGCGGGTCCAGGCGGCACTGTGGAGCGCGGTCGGCCAGGAACTGGTCGAGCGCATCAATGGTGCGTACCGGTTCGTCCACGATCGCGTCCAGGAAGCCGCGTATTCGCTGATTCCGGAAGCATCGCGTGCTGCGTCCCACCTGCGAATCGGAAGATTGCTCGCCGCACACACGCCGCCGGAGAAGCGAGACGAGGCAGTGTTCGAGATTGTCAATCAGCTCAACCGTGGCGCGGTGCTGATAACGGAGCAATCCGAAGGCGAGCAAGTGGCCGAGCTAAATCTGCTCGCGGGGAAGCGTGCCAAAGGCTCGGCTGCCTATTCCTCGGCGCTTAGCTATCTCATCGCTGGTGCGACACTGCTGAGGGACGACGCCTGGGGACGCCGGCGCGACCTGGCGTTTGAATTGGAGCTGGAGCGGGCGGAATGCGAGTTCCTGACCGGTGACTCGCTGGCGGCGGAAAAGCGCCTGACGCTGCTTTCTTCCCGCACGGCGAACACGGCCGAGCTTGCCACCGTTACATGCCTGCGCGTCGATCTGTACATGGTGCTTTATGACGCCGATCGTGCGGTTGCCGTCTGTCTCGACTATCTTCGGCATCTGGGCGTCGCGTGGTCGCTGCATCCGACGGACGAGGACGTGCGGCAGGAATATGAGCGGATCTGGCCGCGGCTCGGAAACCGCACGATCGAGGAGCTGATCGAACTGCCCTTGATGAGCGATTCCGCATCCCTCGCGACTCTGGACGTTCTCGCCAAGGGCGCGCATCCGGCACATTTCTGCGACGAGAACCTGGCTTCATTGTTCGTTTGCCGCATGGTCAATCTAAGCCTTGAACATGGCAACAGCGACGGGTCCTGCGTTGCGTATGTGGGTCTCGCCGTTATTGCCGGTCCGCGCTTTGGCGACTACGAGATGGGATCCCGCATTGGCCAGCTCGGCTATGAACTGGTGGAACGGCGCGGGCTGACTCGATATCAAGCGCGCACCTATACGTCTTTCGGGAGCTTTGTCATACCATGGACGAAGCATGTCCGGGCCGGCCGTGAGCTGGTGCGGCGGGCCTTCGATGCCGCGAACCAGGTGGGCGACCTCCCCTATGCGGCCACCAGCCTAAACCACCTGGTCACGAATCTTCTGGCGTCGGGCGATCATCTCGCGGAGGTGCAACGGGAGGCCGAGGAGGGCGTCGAATTTGCGCGGAGGTTCGGGTTCGGTATCGTGATCGACGACATGAGCTCGCAACTCGGGCTTATCCGGGCGCTGCGTGGATTGACCGCGAGTTTAAGCTCCTTCAGCCATGAAGGGTTCGACGAGATTCAATTCGATCAGCATCTGTTGCACGACACGGTCGTGACAGAGCTGAAGTACTTGCATCTTGTCAGAAAACTGCAGGCGTATTTCCTTGCCGGCGATTGGCCTTCGGCCGTCCGTGCGTCATTCGAGTCACGGGATGTACTCCTCACGTCCCCGTCGGAATTCGAAACGGCCGAGTACCACTTCTATAGCGCCCTTGCCCACGCGGCATCCTGGGATGGCGCGGCCCACGACCCGAGAGAGGCTCATTTAGAGGCCACGAAGGCGCATTATAGCCAGCTTGATATATGGGCCAAGAATTGTCCGGAAAACTTCGAGAACCGCGCCGCGCTGGCGGGCGCCGAGATCGCGCGAATGGAGGGCCGTGACCGCGATGCCATGGACCTGTATGAACGAGCGATCCGTTCGTCTCAGGCAAACGGCTTTGTGCACAACGAGGCCATCGCCAACGAACTGGCCGCTCGGTTTTATGCGGGAAGAGGATTCCAGTCTATCGCGCATCTGTATCTGCGCAACGCCCGCCGCGGCTATCTGCGCTGGGGAGCAGATGGGAAGGTACGGCAACTCGATCATTTATATCCGCACATAACAGAGGAGGAGCGGATTCCGGGTGCGACGGGCACGATCGGGGCACCGGTCGAACACCTGGATCTGGGTACCGTGATCAAAGTGTCGCAAGCCGTCGCGAGCGAGATAGTGCTGGAGAAGTTGCTCGAAACGCTCATGCGTACTGCCATTGAGCATGCGGGCGCGGATCGGGGCCTGCTGATCCTGCATCGGGGGGCGGAGCAAAGGGAGGCAGCCGAGGCGACTCTGGCCGGAGACGCGGTCACGATACATCTGCGGGATGAACCGGTATCCGCTGCTAGGCTGCCGGCGTCGATCATCCAATATGTCGCGCGGACCGGCGAAACCGTATTGCTCGACGAGGCCGCAACCGAGAACCCGTTTTCCCGGGACCCGTATATCAGCCACGCCCATCCGCGCTCGGTCCTGTGCCTGCCGTTGATGAACGAGGCCAAGCTCACGGGTCAGCTTTACCTCGAAAACAGTGCGACTTCCCGCGTCTTTACGTCAAGCCGGATCGCGGTGCTGAAACTGCTTGCGTCGCAGGCTGCCATCTCGCTGGAGAATGCGCGCCTTCATACCGCATTGATCAACGAAAACCGCGAGCGACAGCAGGCAGAAGAGGCGCTGCGAATGAGCGAGGAGCGGTGGCGCAGCCTGTTTGAAAATGTCCCCGTCGGGGTCATGTTGCTGGCGCCGGACGGGCGCTACCATTCCGCCAATCGTGCGTTTCAATCCATGGTGGGCTACTCGGAGGCAGAGCTCGCCAGGCGCTTGCCGCTCGAAATCACTCATGAAGATGACCGCGCGATGACCGCAGCGATCATGGCGGCCCGCGCGACCGGCGATTTGACGACGTATCGCCGCGAAAAGCGTTACCTGTGCAAGGATGGGAGCATCATCTGGGTCGATGTGAGCTCCTTTCGGGTCCCCGTGGTGCGGGGCGCGCCGCTGGAAGCGGTGTTTGCGATTGACATCACGCACCGGAAGCAGGCCGAGGAAGATCTGCGGCGGAGCCAGGCCTTCCTTATCCAGGCGCAGCAGATCACGCAGACCGGAAGCTGGTACTGGAACGTTACAACCGGGGAGGTACGCTGGTCCGCGGAGCATTACCGTATCTTCGGCTACGATCCGGCGATAACGAAGCCATCCTACGCAAACTTCACCGAGCGGGTGCATCCCGAGGATCGGCCGCTGCTGGAGCAAACGGTCGCCGGCGCGGCAGCGCAAAAGCGCCAGTTCCAACGGGAGTACCGGATCGTTCTGCCGGACGGGCAGCTCAAGCATCTGCTGAGTATTGGCCGGCCCGGAATGGCCGAGTCCGGCGAACTTGAATATGTCGGCACGGTGATGGACATCACCGAGCGCAAGCGTGCGGAGGCGCAAGTGCGCGAGAGCGAGCGGCGCTACCGCGACATGGAGACAGACCTGGCGCACGCGAACCGCCTGGCGACCATGGGGCAGCTTACCGCGTCGATCGCCCATGAAATAAACCAGCCTATTGCGGCGAGCGTGACCAATGCCCAGGCGGCGCTGCGCTGGCTGAGTCGCCGCCCGCCGGATCTGGAGGAGGTGCGGCGGACGCTTGGTCGCATCGTCGACAACGGGAGTAGGGCAGGCGACGTGATCGACCGGATCCGCGCGCTCATCAAGAAGGCACCGACCCAGAAACATAGCGTGGAGATGAACGGAGCGATCCGCGAGGTCGTCGAGCTGACCCGTGGCGAAGCGGTGAAGAACGGCGTCTCGGTGCGGACGGAGCTCGCCGGCGGTCTGCCCGTCATCGAAGGCGATCGGGTGCAACTGCAGCAAGTCATTCTTAATCTGGTGATCAACGCCATCCAGGCCCTGGCGGCCGACGTTGACGGGGCGCGGGACGTGCTTATCACCACGGGGCAGGGCGAACCGGACGGCGTCCTGGTCACGATCAGGGATTCGGGGCCGGGTCTAGCTCCGGCTGATCGCGAGCGCCTCTTCGAGCCTTTCTATACGACCAAGCCCGGCGGCCTGGGGATGGGACTGTCGATCTGCAGAGCAATCATCGCGGCGCATGGTGGGCGACTATGGGCGGATGCGAATGTTCCCCGCGGCGCCATCTTTCAATTCACCGTGCCCGCCGACTCGGGCAACGCAGTATGACCGGGGCGCCGGGACGGGCGGAAATTTGACCTGTATCGGAGACGGTGCGGGCGCAGAGGGTGCGGGCGACTTCGCAAGACGTGGCGGTGAATGTGCCCGGCCAAGCGGCCTTGCGGCAACCGAGCGCAACAGCGCCGCGAACGCCGCCGGATCAACGTGATCCGCCTGCATCAGCTCGCGCATGGCGGGCTCAATGCATCGAAGGGGCGGGTCCGCCGAGCCTGACATTGCGCAGCGTCAGCGCCAGCGGCACGGCCGCGAGCGAGATCAGCATCAGCACCCAGAACGCGTCCATGTAGCCGAGGAACGACGCCTGCGCCTGGACCTGTTGCCCGATCCAGGAAATCGCCTGCTGCTGCGCCTGGATCAGCGAGCTTCCCTGCGAGACGAAGTAGTGCGTCACCTGCTGCAGCGTGTACTGGTACTGCATGCTCGACGGGATCGCGTTCTCGACCAGCCGGCTCTGATGGAATTGCTCGCGATGCGCCAGCACGTTGGACACGATCGAGATGCCGATCGAGCCGCCGGTGTTGCGCGCCGCGTTCATCAGTGCCGAGGCCTGGTCGGTCTTCGCACGCGGAATGCCATCATAGGATGCGGCCATGATCGGCACGAAGATCAGCGGCAGGCCGAGGCCGAGCACCATGCGCGTGCGCGCGAAGAACCAGAAGCCGAGATCGCTGTACGTGCTGGTCAACCGGTACATCGACAGCGCACAGAAGATCGCGCCGGCGACGATCAGGTATTTGGGCTGCACCTTGGCCGACAGCCGTCCGACCACGAACATCATCAACATCGTGACGATCCCGCCGGGCGACAGCACGAGCCCCGCCCAGGTGGCCGTGTAGCCAAAATCCTGCTGCACCAGCTCCGGCATGAATTGCGTGGTTGCCAGCAGGATGGCGCCGGTCGCCAGCATCACCAGGAAGCTTGCGCCGAACTGGCGCGTTGCCAGCATCCGGACGTCGACCACCGGATTGCGGTGCCTGATCTCCCACGGGATCATCAGCAGGAAGGCGAGCGCGGAGGCCGCAACAACCTTCACGATGAACGGAGAGCCGAACCAGTCGTCCTCGAGCCCGCGGTCGAGCGCGAGTTCAAGCGCGCCCAGGAATGTCGCGACGAGCATGAAGCCGACAAGGTCGAAGCGGCCTGACTGCCGCCGCGGTTCCTGGCGCTGCGCGGCCGCGGACGCGGGCTCAGGCAGGACCACGGCGACCGCCACCAGCAAGAACATGCCGATCGGCACGTTGATCAGGAAGCACCAGGCCCAGTCGACATTGTCCGCGAGCCACCCGCCGAGGGTCGGCCCGACCACGGGCGCCACCACCACCGCAACGCCAAACAGGGCGAAACCCTGGGCGCGCTTCTGTGGCGGGAAGGCGTCGGCCAGGATCGATTGCGCGACCGGCACCATGCCGCCCCCCGCGAAGCCCTGCAGGAGGCGGAACACCAGGATTGCATCGAGGCTCGCCGACAGCCCGCACATCAGGGAGCTGACGGTGAACAAGACCAGGCAAATGAGGAAGAACCTCTTGCGGCCGAAGCGATTGGCGAGGAAGCTGGTGGCAGTGACGATAACCGCGTTGGCGACCAGGTAGGTCGTGACCACCCAGGACGCCTCGTCCTCGCTCACCCCCAAGCCGCCCGCGATGTAGGGCAGCACCACGTTGGCGATGGTGGAGTCGAGCGTCTCCATGAAGGACGCGCCCGCCACGAGGACGGCGATCAGCCACGGATTGACGGTGGTGGCACGAGACGCGGGGAAGGCCCCGGCGCGGGCCGCGGCGGCGCTCACAGCACGCGCTCCAGCCGTTCGACAAGCGACGGGGACGGATCGACGCGCACGGTGGGTTCCACCGACATGCCGGGACCGAGCGCTACGTCGGCCGGCGGATTGTCGAGCACGATCTTCACCGGGACGCGCTGGACGATCTTGACGTAGTTGCCGGTGGCATTCTCCGCCGGGAGCAGAGAGAAGGCGGTGCCGGAGCCGGGCTGCACGCTCGCGACATGACCCTTCACCGTGCGATCCGGGTAAGCGTCGATGTGCAGGGTCACGTTGTCCCCGGGGCGGATATGGTCGAGCTGCGTCTCCTTGAAATTCGCCGTCACCCAGATGTCGTCGGGCACGAACATCGTGATCGCGGTGCCCGGCTGCACGTATTGCCCGACGGCGCCGCCAAGCTGCACGACGCGCCCCGGCTGGGCCGCGGTGATGATTGTATAGGACAGGTTGAGCTCCGCCTGGTCACGCTGCGCGATCGTCTGCGCGAGGCTCGCCTCGGCGCTGCTTCGCTGCGCCTTCAGGACGGGCAACTGCCGCGCCGACGCGACCAGGGCGTCCTGCGCCGACGTGAGTCCGGCCGCGGCCTGGCGCTCCTGCGAAATGTACTGCTGGGCGTTCTGGACGGTGCCCGCACCATCCCTGGCGAGCACCGTGTAGCGTGACGCCTGCTGTTGCTCGAACGTCAGGTTCGCCTGCTGCTGCTGCACCTGGGACTCGTTCTGCGCCACCTGCGCCTGCTGCACGGCGATCTGCGCGTCGATGTTCGCGATGCTTGCTTGCGCGGCGTCGACCTGCGCCTTGGCCCTCGCCAGCGCGGTGCGGTAGTCGCGATCATCGATCCGCGCGATCACCTGGCCTGCGGCGACATGCTGATTGTCGGTCACCGGTACCGCGGTGAGGTAGCCGGAGACTTCCGGTGCGATCGCGAACTGGCGCGCCGCGATGAAGGCATCGTCGGTCGTTTCGAAATGGCTGGCGTTGTCCCAGTAGAGGTAGCCGCCGGCCGCGACCGATACGAGCAATAGCGTGCCGAGCGACAGCGACAGCAGACGCCGGGGGCCGCCCTTGCGCGGCGTGGCTTCGCCTTGGGTCGGGGCTTGCAGGTCCTGCGGCGACGGCGTGGGACGTTCGTTCCGCTCCCGCGGAATGTCCCGCGCGAGCGGCGGGTCCACCTCGGCCGCGTGGCGCGCAGATCCGCGTTCGGTGTCGGGCCCCGGCAGGCCGCGCGACGCAACGGATTGGGTGGTCAGGTCATCGTCGGCTTGCAGCATGGCTCCCCTCCGGGAGTTTGTAAGGTGCCATACCAATAAGTCAGGTGCCTAACAGAGTCGAGCTGCCTCACGCTGTCGTAACCGCTCCTGGCCCGGCGTATCCGCAGGCCAGACCGGCGTTGACGGCATACCGTTAGGGGCCATACAAATCACCGTGCAGACGGCCTGGACCATGCGGGGCCGCCGAACACTCCGGCTGGAGACGCGCGATGTCGCCGCGAACGCCGTACCGGCTTGCTCCGGAACCGCCGCCGACTGTCATGGCGGCGCTGCGCAAACGCCTGACCGGGCGGGACCTTCCGGCGTTTGGCGCCGTGTTCGCGCTGCGCACGACGGCGCAGCAGGTGGACAACGCCATCACCGAATGGATGGCGGACACGGCGGGGACGCCGGCGCGCTTCCAGATCCTGGCGCTGGCATGGGCGTCCGGGGCCAGCGGCATTCCGCACAAGGAAATCGTGAATGCGCTTCAGGTCACCCGCGCAACGGTGTCGGGACTGATGGCTGCTCTCGAGCGTGACGGCCTGGTGAAGTCGATGGTGGACCACGATGATCGGAGGAACCTGATTGCCCATGTGACGTCGAGAGGGCGGGCGATCTTCGAGAAAGCGGTCGACTCCAACCTCGCGTC
>Ga0335075_10007566_pt1 | contig 16703 bp, 16 predicted proteins | sample Lox_Sample_24_FD_206723 | JGI IMG/M metagenome (GOLD analysis project Ga0335075, IMG submission 206723) | Soil microbial communities from Loxahatchee National Wildlife Refuge, Florida, United States - Lox_Sample_2.4 | ecosystem: Environmental > Terrestrial > Soil > Wetlands | place: USA...
TTGATGATCGATCTGCCGTGTATTCGACACGGCCTGGTTATCGGGCAATGCAAAAGGGGTGTAACGGTCACCGACTTCCGTGATAGATTTTAATTTCAGTAAGAAAATTTTGATCGCCCTGCTTGGAGGATTCGATGCTGGACGCAGCAGACGTCGCCGCCGGCACCGTCGAGATCCCGTAACGAATAGGAGTAACAGCCGATGACCGTCACCGACATCACCGACGCCTGGGGATCCTTGGCCGAACCCATTCACCCCGACGCCGCGGGACCGGCCGACCCGGTGTGGAAAGACAATGCCTACCTGTCATTCTGGGACACCGCCAACGAGGTGTTCGGCACCTTCCATGTGTCGACATCGCCGAACGGCACCGGCGCCCGCCGGGCCCGGTGCAGTGTCTCGGTCCGGGGCAACGTCCTGGAGATCATCGAGGACCTGTCGCCGGGCAGCTTCGCGAGCGCGTCGATCGACTTCGGGCTCAACGGCCTGATATCGGTGCGGCATCCCCGGTTACGGGCCGATTTGGTCAACGTCCCGCTGTTCGTCGCGGCCGATTACGCGGTGGGTGGGGTGGTCCCCGAGCTGATTCCGGGCAAACCGCTGCAACATTTCCAGCAGGCCTGCGAGATTACCGGGACGTTGGTGCTTGATGGTGCTGAGTCGCCGGTGCAGGCGCGCGGGATGCGGGATCGCACTTGGGGTTTCCGTGACGAGTCCGCGCAATGGATCGAATACGCCGGTCTGGTCGCGGTCATCGAAGACACCTTCATCACGGTCATGAAGTTTTTGGGCGCGGACGGCACGCTGCGATCCGACGGATTTCTCATCGACGCAGACCGATCGCGCACGATCGCCGACGTTAGCTTTGGGCGCGACGCGGCCGGGCAGTTCCGGCTCGCCCGGCTGCGCGACGCCGAGGGAGGTACCCGGCTGGTCACGGTCTCGTCGCGGCTGGCTGGATTCTTCGTGCCGATGGGCGCGGAATCCGAGGGGCCATCGTTTGGCACCTATGATGACTTTATGGCACTCGACAGCGAAAATAGCAGCGGTGGTGGCCTTTTCGAGCAGGGAATATTGCACCGCGTGTTCTGATCGCTGACCCGATGCCCCCCGTCGGGCGGAACATCAGGGCCCGTAGAGGGTGCCCCGCCACATGGTCACCAACGCGTCGACGGCGGCCTCCTCGTCGGCGAGAGTCGGTTCGACCCCCAGGCCGGCGATGTAGAGCACTCTTTCGGTGCCCCAGAACAGGGTTGCGGCCAGCGTCCTGCTCGGCACTTGCGACGTGACGATCCCCGCGGCGCGTTCGCGGTCGATCTCGACGGCGCCGGCAGCGATGAAGCGCTCCGTTATTGCCAACCACAGGCTGCGCAATTCCGGCTCGGAGTGCCAATGATGATTCGCCGCCTGTAATACCGGACGGTGGCGATGCCAGGCCTGGGTGACTGCCCGAATGCTGCGCTGCAAGGCCACTGCCGGCGGCTCCTCGGGGGAGCGGGCCAGGAACGGTTGTACGGTTTCGAAGATGTCGTTCATCGCGCGTTCGAGCAGGGCACTGAGCACCGAGAACTTTGAGGAGAAATAGAAGTAGAAGGTCGCCCGGGAGACTTTCGCTTCGGTGAGGATCTGCGCAACGCTGATGTCGCTGAACGATTGCCGCGCCAACAGGCGCGCGGTGGCCGAGAAGATGCTTTCCGCTGCCGAGGCTTCAGTGTCCACCACTCGCCGTCGACCGACCGCTCGCCGCGTCATTTCGGTCACCGCCGAAACCTTACCTGCGATCTGCGCATCTCATCGCGCCCCACCACAAGAATGTAAGCATTTTTCAAAAATAGGTATACACGTTGTATGGACAGCATGTTAGTGTGAGCTGGTCCACACCTGCCGAGGGGTGCCGCCACGAGCGGCACAAGACAATCCGCACGTCAATGCCGATGCAAAGGGACAGAACAGGCAGAAAGGTCCGATATCGATGAGTTCGATGCTGAGTCAGGGTTGGTGGCCGCTGGTCGGCGACGAAGGCTGGCCCCCCAACATCAAGCCCAGCCCCGGCGACTTCGTCGCCAGCGCGCCGGCCCAGCTCACGTTCTTCTTCGTGGCCGGCGCCGCGGCCGTGATCTTCGCGCTCCCGTGGGCCATCAGGGCAGCGGTGCGGAGTAAGAACTACACGCCTTTGCTGGTGATCGGCAGCGGTTTGCTGTGCAGCCAGGTGGAACCCATGCTTGACATGCTGGGCCACTTGCACTGGGCCAAAAACCTGGTGCCCGCGTTCACCAACTTCGGCATCACCGTGCCCGCGCTGATCCCGTTGTGCTACGTGGCATTTCTGGGCCTGGAGGCGTACTTCTGCTACTTTGTCATCCGCAACGGCGCGCACGTCCAGCACTTCATCATGCTGCTTGGGCTGGGCATCCTCACCGACGCGGTGATGGAGACCATCGGCATCAACCTGAGGACCTACGAGTACTACGGCGTCCAGCCGTACAAGTTCTTCGGATTCCCCTACTGGTGGGGCTTCATCAACGGCGGCTCATTCGTCACGATCGGCGCAATCTTGGCCTATGCGGTGCCGCGCCTCAAAGGGGCACACAAGCTTTGGTTGTTGCTCGTGGCTCCGACCGGCATGATGATGAACTACTTCGGAGTGGGCTGGGTGCATCTCCTCGCGCACAACTCGACGCTTCCGGTCGCGGCACGCTGGGTGGCCACGACCATCATGATGGCGATGATGGTCGGCTGGATGGTCGTGCTCCATCGTTTGGTCGGGCGGCCGAATTCGCTGCCCGCGCCGCACTGGACTTTCTGGCGGATCTTCGCCTACGGAAAGGTGACGCCCAGCCGCGCGGTGCGAATGTCGATGTGGAAGAAGATGTGTGAGGAAGGCGGGGTGCGGCCCGGTGACGGGATCGCCACCAATCCCGAGGACCCGACTCAGGCGCTTCGGGTTGGCCCGACCATTGTGTTCGGCGACGGCACCAGCTCGGCGCCAAACCGCCACGAAGCCTCGGTCTGAGTCAACGCCGTCGTGGGTCGTTCGGGACAGACCTGAACGACCTACGACGCCAACGGCTTTCGCGGTCGGTTGAGATGTGTTGGTGGCAAGGACTATGAGCGAGATGACCGCCGAGATGGGTGCGGGGACCCATGCGATGAAGATCGACGCCGCCGACGAGCACTTTCATGCCCGCAGCGACCATCCGCACTGGAATGAGAGCGCCTGGTTCGGCCTCGTCCTGCCGGAGCGCCGCATCACTATCTACGTGTACTTCTTCCACCGGCCGAACATGAAACTCTCCGCCGGCGGCGTGAAGGTCTGGGATCCCTCCGGGAGCAGCGAGTACGACTGCCTCGGTTACGACTACAACCGGCACCTCGCCTTGCCCGCGGGCGCGGACATGTTCGACTTCACGCTCGACAACGGGCTGTCGGTGCGGATGCTGGAGCCCTTCGGCCACTTCCGAATTCGCCACCGCGGCGCACTGGACCTCGATCTCGACTGGCGTCGACTCACCGCCCCCTATGCGTTCGGCCAGAACCACGGCCTCGATGGCTGGACGACGGAGTCGGAGGGCTACACCAACGGCCACTATCAGCAGTACGGCCGGATGACTGGGACGGTGACCGTCGGCGGCGAGACCATCGTCGTCGACCACCCGTCGATCCGCGACCGGTCGTGGGGTCCGCGCGACGCGGTCGCCGCGCGACGCATGGAGCTGATGTGGTGTTGCGCTTCGGAGCGCAACTACTTCTCGGCGCTTTCGGTGAGCACACGCCGGCCGGAGGAGGACCCCGTCGTCGGTGTGGATGACGCCGTCGCGTTCGGCTTCTACTGCCGCGACGGCGTGAGCGGACTCATCACCGGCGGGACGTGCCGTGTCCCCCAGCGAGATTCCGACTTACGTTCCCGGCGAGCGGAATTGCACGCGATAGACGACCGGGGCCGCGCGCTCGACGCTACCGGGACAAACCTGAACGCGCTGGTGTGGCCGGTCTACGACCGCACCTATCAGGTGTGCGCGGGCATGGAGTGGACGTTCGACGGTGTCACCGCGGGTGGGGAGGACTGGTCCTGCCTGCCGACCGAGCAGGCCCGCGCGGTGTTCCGGGGCAGGCGCCGGTATTGACCAGGAACGAAGTCCGTGCCGGCATTGGCATCTGGGCGTCGCGGCACCTGGATCCCAAGGTCGCCGCGCCGTATGCGGCCGCCTTACAGGCCACCGGGCAGATCGACTATGCGGTGATTTGGGACCAGCTCACGAGCTGGTGGCCCAACAAGCTGTTCACCCCGCACAACACGCCGCTGGCCGCGGAGTTCCCCGATATCGACTCCCTGCAGGACCCGTTCGTGACGATGGCGTTCGCCCTCAGCGGTGTTGACCGGCTGGGCTTTGCGGTATGCACCGACGCGTCGCGGCGCGACGCCCCCGAATTGGCGCAAACCATGCTGACTTTGGCCGCGTCGACGACGGGCCACGCGCTGCTGTCGTTGGGCGCCGGCGAGGTTCGCAACATCAATCCCTTCGGCCGCAAGCGGTCATTGGGACTCAAGAGGCTCAACGAAACGCTGCAGGTGCTGCGGCTGCTGTGGACGGCGCGCGAGCCGGTCGATTTCGACGGCGAAATCTTCAAGCTCAGGGACGCGTTCATCGGCAACGCCGGTAAGGATCGCCGGCCCGAGGTCATCGCGATGGGTGGCGGACCGCGGCTGACCGAGATGGCACTGCGATACGCCGACGGCTTCGGCACCGGCGCCCCGTTCGTCTACGCCGACCCCGTGCGCTACGCGGAATTGCTGCGCGGGCACCGGCAGAGGCTGAAGGACTTGGGTCGCGCCGACGACACTTTCCATTTCGCCCTGCACCACATCGCCTTCATCACCAAGGGCAAGGACGACTTTGAGCAGTACGTCGACAACCCGTTGGTGAAGTGGTATGCGGGGACGGGCGGTCGGATCAACCAGCGGGACTGGGAGCCGGAAGGAATCGAACCGGTGATGCCGCTGGATTGGCATTATGCCTTCCACATGAAGCCCAACTCGATGACCCTCGATGAGATCAGGGCGGTCACCGACCGAGTGACGCCAGAGATGGTGCGCAAGACGTTCTTCTACGGCACCCCGGACGATATCGCCAAGGAGATAAAGCCTTTCGTCGAGGCGGGCTCCACGATCAACCTGGTCGCCGACTTTGGGCCCATCCTGGTCCCGGTGGAGCCCGAGGCCACCATCGAGGCCTCGGCGGAAATCTGCCGACTGATCAAACAGGGCGGAGCCAAGGATTAGCGCCGGTCTGACGCGGCGACAGCCCGCCACCGATCCCACGCCCGAAGAGCTGGCCGCCAGCCCGGTCCATTGTCCGGGGTCCAGGATGCGCTGGACCACGGCAAACGTCGATGAGGGGTTACCCGGAACGGTCACTCCGCTAACGTGGTCGATGTATTTCCCGCCGACCGAGGCGACGATGCGCGGTTGCTGGGTCGATCTCGGTGTGTTGCCGAAAGCGCAGCGGCCGATACCCGATGACGTCGATGCTCGCTTTCTCTCGGTCGCCTACGGTCACGCCATCGCCAACCTCGACCAGATGGGCCGGATGGCCGCACGGGTGCCTGGCGGCTCGGCCGCGTTGATGGAGGCGCAGCTTTTCGGCTCGGTGCAGGGCGGCGGTGAGCCGGAGCCGACGGGTTTGCCCAGGATGCGTCGATATCCGTTCGTCGTGGCGAAATTTCCCCGGGCGCTGCGACGCGCAATGCGCGATCTCGAGCCGTCCGCTCAAGAGACCACACGATGGTGGCAGGCGACGGTCTTCGAACCCGAAAGGCTGGCAGGCAATTTGGCGGTGGCTGCATTGGTCGAGGCGCGTCGCAGGTTCGAGACGATTCTGGTCATACACATGGTGCTGTCCATGGCGTGCCAGGGAGTGATGGGTCGAGTCGAAACCATGGTGACCAAGGCCGGGCTCGAGGGGCTGCAGCACGAGCTGATCAAGAGTGACGAGGGGACGGCCGAGTTCGATCTGGTCCGCGACCTGTGGCAACTATCGGCCGACGAGATTACAGTTGAGGATTTTCTGCGCCGGCACGGCTACCACGGACCGCGGGAGGGTTTGGTGGAATCGACGGTGTGGCGCGAGGATTCGGTGCCCGTTGTCGAGCTGGCCGCCACCTATCGTTCGCGTCACCGCACCGAGGACGTCAATCAGCTGGTGCAGCGGCGGCGTCGTGAGCATGCCGTCGCCGTCGGGCGACTCGAGCGGGCTCTCGGTCCGATCCGGTCGATCCCGGCCCGGGCTCTCGTCCGCTTTGCTGCCCACGCGCCGACGTGGCGCGAGACCGGCCGCGCCAGCATGTTGCGAGCCGTCGACGTCGCGCGCGCCGCGTCCCGCATAGTCGGCCGTGATCTCGCCGATGCCGGAGTGCTGGACGATCCCACGGACGTGCGGTTCCTGACGATCGACGAAATCGCCCGCGACGATCGCGACCGCTGGTCCGAACTCATCAGCCAGCGCCGGGCCCATCATGCGATGTTCGACCGGATTGCGCTGCCACACGTCTGGCGCGGCGAGCCCGGCATCGAGATCACAGCCCCGGCAACGGACGTGGTGGCGGCGGACCGCTCGTCTGACACGGTGGAGGGCCTGGGGGTGAGCGCCGGCATAGCCGAGGGAATCGTGCGCGTCGTGCGCGACCTCGATGAAGCCGATATCGACGAAGGCACCGTAATCGTGTGCCGGGCGACCGATCCCAGCTGGGCTTCGTTGTTCCCGCTCGCCGAAGCGGTGATCACCGACGTGGGCAGCGCGATGAGCCACGCCGCCATCGTGTGCCGCGAATTGGGGCTCCCTTGCGTTGCCGGCACCCGCACCGGAACGACCCTCCTGCGCGACGGCATGCGGGTACGGGTGGACGGCACCTCCGGCCGGGTGCAGATCCTGCAGGACGCCCCAACGTCCTAACTCGTCAATACACTTGGCGGATCTGGCCGTATTCGGAGAGGCCGAAGGCCACTTCGCCGTTGGGCCCGGTCCAGTCGACGACCTCGTCGTAGGCGCTGAAGGCCGGACCGTTCCGCTCGGGAAGACCGATGGGGCACCAGCCACCCCACACCCGCTCACCGCGATGCAAGGTCAATTCCGAGCCGTCGGCCACATCGATGACGACGCGCTGCGCGAAACCGGCACGGTTTTCGTACGTCCACCCATCGGCGATATCTTTACTGCAGTGCCACGGCGTCCAGTGCCACGGTCGATGTCAGCGTCTCGCGGGGATTGGAATAGGCCGAGGCCTGCACCTGGAGGAAACGCGCGTCGGCGAACGCGTGTGAGATGGGGTACTCGCGCATGTAGCCGTATCCGCCATGCAGCTGCAGGGACTGGTCGACCGCGGAACCACAGACCAGAGTCGCGGTGAGGCGAGCGGCCGCCGCGTGGGTGGCATCGAGCTCGCCGGCGCCGCGAGCTTCTACGCACGAGTCGACGAAGACGGTCAGGCTGGCCAGCTCGGCCCAGAGCTCGGCCAGACGAAACCGGGTGTTTTCGAAGCCGGCCAGCGGCTGGCCGAATACCTTCCTGGCGTGGACGTAATCGACCGCTAACGTCATCGCGGCCCGCGCGCTTGCCAACGCCAGCACGGCAAACCACAGGTCGAGGTCGCGATGCAACGCCATCGGGGGGCCAACGTCGGTATGCGTGTGCACTCCGCCAAGCGTGACATCGGCCAGTCCGGCGTCGCGTCCGGCCAGGCTCTCGTCGATCGGTGTGATCGTGACGCCCGGCTGGTCGAGCGGGACCAGGGCAACATCGCCACGGTCGCTTTGCACCAGCAGCGCATCGGCGATGCGGGCGGCGGCGACACCCGACAACGTCGCGGGCGCCGGAACCGCGATCAGTTGACCGGTGCTGAGCCCGGGCAGCCACTGCCGCTGGTCCGCCGCGGCGGCGTGCTCGAGCAAAAACGGGATGGTGACGCCGCCCTGCAGTGCCCACAGCAAGGCCAGCCCGGTAGCCCCGGCCGCGACCGTCTCCTCGATCAGGACCGCCAGGAACGCGAAGTCATCGGCACCGCCGCCGCCGAACTCCTCGGGCACCACTGTGCCAAGAAAACCGGCGTCGCCGCCCGCGGCGACGACGCTGCGTGGCGTTTCGTCGGCGCCACGCCACGCGTCCAGGTTTGGCGCGACCTCGGTTGCGATGAAACGCTTGACGCTGTCCCGAAACGCCGCATGATCGTCGTTGAAGATGCGGCGCCGCTTCGAGATCACCCTGAAATCACCTCGGTGCCATGCGGATCGCGCCGTCGAGGCGGATCGTCTCGCCGTTCAGCATTCCGTTGTCGATGATCGCCAGCGCGAGCCGCGCGTACTCATGCGGTTCACCGAGCCGACTCGGGTGTGGCACTGTCTTTGCCAGTGATGCCCGCACCTCGTCGGACACCTTCGCCAACAGCGGCGTATCGAAAGTGCCTGGCGCGATGGTGCATACGCGGATCGCCTTGGACGCCAGATCCCGCGCGGCGACGATGGTCATGCCGACGATGCCGGCCTTGGACGACGCGTACGGTATCTGACCGATCTGGCCCTCGAATGCGGCCACCGACGCCGTCAGGATCACCACTCCGCGATCGCCGTCGAGTGGGTCGTTGGTGGCCATCTGGGCGGCGGCCAACCGCAACACGTTGAACGATCCGATCAGGTTGATGCCAATGACTTCGGTGTAGGTCTCCAGCGAGCCGGGCGTGCCGTCCTTGTTGACCACGCGCACGGGGCCGCCGCGCCCGGCGCAGTGGACGACCGCCCGCAGCGGCCCCGCCGCGGTGGCGGCGTCGATCGCCGCGCTGACGTCCTCGGGGCTGCGGACATCGGCGGCGACGAACTGCACGGCATCGCCCAGTTCTTTGGCGACCGTTTCGCCGTTCGAGGAGGACAGGTCGGCGATGACCACCTTGGCGGCCCCCGCCGTCACGAGGCGTTCGACGGTCGCTCGCCCGAGCCCGGACGCACCGCCGGTAACGACCGCGGTGATTCCCTCAATCTGCATGCGTTACAGTTCCTTTCGCGACTCTTTAGAGTCGTTCGATGAGTGTGGCGTTGGCCATCCCCCCGGCTTCGCACATCGTCTGCAGCCCGAAACGACCGCCGGTTGCCTCCAGCGCGTACAACATCGTGGTCAGCAGCCGGGTGCCGGACGCTCCCAGCGGATGCCCCAGTGCGATGGCGCCGCCGCGGGGGTTGAGTTTGGCCGGATCCGCCCCGAAATGCTGCGCCCAGGCCATCGGTACCGGGGCGAACGCCTCGTTGACCTCGTAGTGGTCGATGTCGGTCAGCGACAGTCGGGCTCGCCCCAGCAGCCGTTCGGTCGCCGGGATCGGGCCCGTCAGCATCGTGATGGGGTCGTCGGCGGCAAGCCCGAACGCGTGGAAACGCGCCCGTGGCGTCACGCCGAGTTCCTCGGCGATGTCGTCGCCCATGATCAGCACCGCCGCGGCGCCATCGGAAAGCTGCGACGAATTGCCTGCGGTGATGTGCCAGTCGGTGATCTCGGGGAAGCGCTCCGCCATCTCGGGGGAGTAGAACGCCGACTTGAGCCCGGCCAGCCCCTCGGCCGTGGTGCCTGGCCGGACGGTCTCGTCCGTGTTGACCACGGCACCGTCGGTGGTGCTGATCGGCACGATTTCGGGGGTGAAGTCGGCTGCGGCCGCATTGGCGTGTGACCGGGCGGAAAACTCGTCGATGGATTCGCGGTCGAGTTTGAAGCGGGCGGCCACCAGTTCGGCCGAGATGCCCTGCGGCACCAGGCCGGGCGCGTACCGTTCGGTCACCGACGGCCCGTACGGGTCCTGGCCGATCCGGGCGGTGAACATCGGGATGCGGCTCATCGATTCGACACCCGCGGCCACGACGATGTCGCACGCACCCGCGATGACGGCCTGCGCGGCGAAGTCGGCGGCCTGCTGGCTCGATCCGCAGGCGCGATGCACCGCGACCGACGGCACGCTTTCGGGGAGGCCCGCCGAAAGCCATGCCCAGCGCCCCACCGGGCCGGACTGTTCACCGACCTGGCTCACGCAGCCGGCGATCACGTCGTCGACGCGGGCGGGGTCAACGTCATTGCGGGCCATCAGCTGGCCGATGACCTGACCCAGTAACTCCACGGGATGAACACCGCTGAGCGCCCCGCCGGGGCGTCCGTCCTTGGGTGGCTTGCCTTTGGCCATCGGCGATCGAACGGCGTCGACAATAACTGCGCTGCGCGACATTTGAATTTCTCCCTTTCGTCCGGAGCCCTAGGCGTGCTGCGGCTGGCTGATTGCTGCGGTGTCCCAATAAAACGCCCGGATTTCTCGTACCAGGCTGTCGGAAAATGACCACACCTCCAGGGCGGCGTTGGGAACGCCCTCGTTGGAGCCGGGGTTCTTCCACTCGAAGGTGATCCAGGCGACCACGTGATCGCCGTCGCCGATGGTCCGCACCAGCGTGAGATTCGTGGCGCCGGCCTGATTGCCGGCCTTGGCGATCCCGGTGAACAGCCCGCGCAGCCGCCGGCTGCCCTCGATGCGTCCGCCATGAGGAAGCGAGGGCGGCCACTCGATCGCGGCGTCCTCGGCAAAGTGCGCGTCGATGGCAGCGCCCACCGCGTCAGCGTCGGCGCCACCGAGCGCGGCATAGAAGTCGGCGACGATCTGTGCGTTCGGGCGCTGCGACATCGGGTACCTCACTGTCCGGAAAGGGGGAGTATTTTAGAACCTTAGCGTCTCATTAAGACGTGGGCAACGGCGGTCCCGCCGAGCCGCCGGCGATCATCGTGCCCTGGCTGGTGGCGCAGCGGTTGCCGTTCCGGTCCTCCACCACCACCTCGACGAACTTGGTTCGCCGACCACCGCCCAATGCGGTCGCGCGAAAGGTCAACGGGGCCCACGCGGGCAGGTGGAACTGGATGTGTAAGGAGCCGGTCGCGGGCAGCAGTCCCGGTGCGCTCATCCGCATGGTGAGGGCCCCCATGATCTGGTCGGCCGCAGCGGCCACGGTGCCGCCGTTCACCGCCCCGTTGGGGTTGGGGGTCAGTGTCGAACGTTCCATGCGAAACGTCGCCGACCCCTCAGCCAACTCCACGCATTCGAGTCCAAGGTTCCGGCAGTACGGCAGTGCGTTGGCCCATGCCAGCCAGTCCACCGTTTCGCCCGGTGCCGGGTACCACCACGCCGCGTCGGGCGCGGTACGGTCTTGGGACATCGTCGGCTCCATTTCCTCGCTTTTCCTTGCAATGTAAACGATCGTTCCGATGCGTCGATTGCCGCCCCGGACGGATGTGACCATTGACACAAATGCCCCTAATCGGCAATTATTGAGACGTTGAACCTTAAAAAATGGCCCGTCGGCAGAACGTCCGTTCGGGAGGGACTGAAGACAAGGACAAGCAGCGTTATGGGACTGGTCGACAACAAGGTCGCCTTCATTTCCGGGGTAGCGCGGGGGCAGGGCCGTTCGCACGCGGTGCGGCTCGCCGAGGAGGGCGCCGACATCATCGGCTTCGACATCTGCGCCAACGATGATGCGGTGGAGTACCCGCTTGCCACCCGCGACGATCTCGAAGAGACGGCCAAGCTGATCGAGAAGTTCGGTCGCAAGGCGGTGCTGTCGGTCGCCGACGTTCGTGATCACGAGGCGGTCAAGCGCATCGTCGACGACGGCGTCGCCGAACTGGGACGGTTGGACATTGTCTTAGCGAACGCCGGGGTCATGGCCATCACCGGGCGGCAGCGCCTGCAGCGCGATGCCTTCCTCGCCGGGATCGACATCATGCTCGTCGGGGTCTTCAACACGGTGATCCCCGCCATCCCGCACCTGCGGGCCGGCGGGCGCGGTGGATCGATCGTGATCACCAGCTCCACCGCGGGGTTGGTCGGCGGGCTGGGGGACGGCTCCCCGGGCGTACTCGGTTACACGGCCTCCAAGCACGGCGTAGTCGGCCTGATGCGTGCGTGGGCCAATGTGCTTGCGCCAGAGAATATTCGGGTGAACACGATCCATCCGACCGGGGTTAACTCCCCGATGATCGCCAACGAAGCCTTCGGGCGCTACGTGCAGGAATTCCCGACGATCGCTCAGAACCTGCAAAATCCGCTGCCGGTGCCGAATGGGTTGCTCGAACCGCAAGACGTGACGGACTCGATCCTGCACCTGGTGTCGGACGCGGGCCGCTACATCACCGGCACCACGTATGTGATGGATGCCGGTTTCACCAATAACCGCTAACCTTCGCCAGTCGCTCTTTTAGAGTCGCCAAGAAAGGGGCCAAAGATGACCCAGACCGCGGAAAGGCTAGACCTTCCAGGGCGGGACACATCGTCACGAGCGGTGGATGCGGCGCCCCGCACGTCGGCGCCGGTGAAGTGGTGGGCGGCCGTCGGCGCCGCCTACCTGGTGTTTATGGTGGCCGTGTTGACGAATTGGGTCCTCGGCCCGCTCTTCAAGACGGTGCCGGTCGGCCCGACCCCGGTGCCGACCTTTATGAAGGTCGCCGTCGTGTTCTTCGAGGTCATCTCGATTCCGGCAATATTGACCTGCTTCTACTTCATGGTCGTCAAGCCCCTGCGGCGCGACGGCAAACTCAGCGTGGACGGGGCGCTGACCATCGCATTCGCGACGGTGTGGTTCCAGGATCCGTTGTCCGCCTACAGCGGCACCTGGTTCACCTACAACGCCTGGGCGCTCAACTACGGCTCCTGGCAAAACAGCATTCCCTTCGCGACCGGCAAGGCGGCGCCGGGGGCGATGATCGTGGAGCCGATTCTGATCGTCCCCGGGGCATACGTGTACTGCTTCGTGGTGGCGATGTTCGCCGGGAGCTGGGTGATGCGCACCGCGCGCAAGCGCTGGCCGCAGCTGAGCCCGGTTAAACTCGGCGTTATCTGCATCGTCGCGATGTTCGCCTTCGACATCGTGTTGGAAGGCGTCATGTTCATGCCGCTGGGGATCTGGGAGTACCCGGGCGGGCACTTCAACATCTTCCCGAACACCTACCACAAGTTCCCGCTGACCGAGATGATCACGGCCGGTTCGGCATTCGCGGCGGTTGCCATCTTGCGCTTCTTCAAAAACGACCGCGGCGAAACGCTCGCAGACCGTGGTGTCGAGTCGCTGAAGGTCTCGGATCGTCGCAAGAGTGTCTTGCGAGCGTTGGCGATGATCGGTTTCGTCAACATGCTGTTCTTTGGGCTTTACAACGTGGCCAACACCTGGACCGCGACGCGGATGGCCGACTGGCCGGCGGACCTGCAGAAGCGCTCGTACCTGACCAATGGTCTGTGCGGTGAGGGAACCGACCAGATGTGCCCCGGGCCGGCGGTTCCCCAGTTCCGCAACAACAACCAGGACCCCAACGGGGGATCGGCACACTTGGACCCCAATGGCCACCTGGTCGTGCCTTCCAACACCACGCTGCCGAGCATGGTGCCGTTCGACCGCGGAAAGTAGTGCGAGGCACGACATTTCATCAATCACCAGATTTGCCGTCCTGGCATCCGCGATCGCATCACGGCCGCTGACCGTCGAAGCAACGGACTCCGAACCTACTCATACGGATGGGCGCACGGTGTTCGTCGCTGCGGATCTGGATTCGACGGATGTGTGTGACGCGGTCGTCGTGCAGGCCGCGCTTCTGGCCGGCGGCGCGCTGCGTAAAGACCTGATGATGAGGCTTGCGCGGCATCGCTCCGCGGTGGCGCAACGTTACCTCGCTCTGGAACTGGGCCGTGTAGCCGGGCAACTGGATCATGCCTTGCCGGGGCGAACCATGCGCCGGATCAAATCAACTGCGGTACAGCCTGTTTCGGAATCCAGTGACGAGTCACTCGATCGTGCGCTGGGCCGCGAACGCATCCCCTCGCTACCGGAATGGGTCGGCGTGTTGCGGCCTTCGCGACTACGCCGGGTCTGCGAGGAGGACCTGCGGGCCTCGGCCACCGGACGCGACCTGATGCGCCTCGGCCAGCTCGAAGAAGCCGACCCCCAACAAGACGGGGGAGAGAACGACGAGGCTGACGAAAGCAAGATCGTCAACCTGTTGTCGGCTCCGGGCATCCCGAATCCGCTCGGAGACGCGATCCAGAAGCTCCTCGGGATGGGCCGCAGTGGTCGGGACAAGAACGAAGGGTCGGCCGAAATCCCGGTGGCCAAGCAGCGGTTCGGACCCGTCGGACGCAACGCCCGAAAGGGCCCATTGGGTCGGCTGCTCAAGGCGGTGCTCGAACCGGCTCCGGCAGCCGGCACCCGCTATCCGGAGTGGGACTGCCACAAGGGTGTCTATCGCTACGACTGGTGCGCCGTCGCCGAATACGATCCGGCGGACATCGAGTCGGCCGACGACAAGGATGCCGCACGCCCTTTCCTGCAGCGACCCCTCGCTCGGGTGGGAATTGAGCCGCAACGCCACCGACGGCAGGCAGAGGGCGATTCGCTGGATCTGTCGGCACTGCTGGACTACGAAACCGACCGCCGCCACGGCGACAACCCGGATCCCCTCATCTACGAGAGCAGTCGGCTGACCAAACGTGAGCTTTCGGTTCTCGTTCTGCTCGACTGTTCGGGCTCGACCGCCGAAGACTCCGGCGGTCGGGTGGTGTTCGAGGAGGAACGCCGGCTTGCCGGTGACCTCACCATGGCGCTGGAAAGGCTGGGCGACCGGGTCGGGACATACGGGTTCTACTCACGCGGCAAAGACGCGGTGCGTTTTCTGCGGGTCAAGAATTTCGACGCAAGGTTCGACACGGCCGCCCGGCGCCGGCTGCAGTCGGTCCAACCGTCCGGGTTCACGCGGATTGGCGCCGCGATCCGGCACGCCACGCACGTCCTGGAATCGCAAGCGCTGGCAAAGAATATGGTGTTGCTCGTCATTGGCGACGGACTGCCCTACGACGAGGGCTACGAGGACCGCTATGCACGCGCGGACGCGCGGCAGGCGATCAACGAAGCGGTGCTGCAGGGGATCGGCGTAGCCGGAATCGGCATCCGGTCGTCGACCGAACCAGAGGTTCTCGAGGACGTCTGGTCGGACGCGTCGTTTAGGGTGATAGGACAATGCGGCGATATCCAGCGACACCTGCGCGGCCTGTTGCTCAATGCGCTGAGTATGACGCGCAGCAACGGCCGGCGGCGCGAATTGCTGTCCGAAGAACACCACGAATACCTGCGGTCGCTGCACGCGGCCCGGCGCACTGCCATGAACACGTATGCCTGAACCTGCGAGGCGGTGATGAGCGAATTGACAATGGATCAACGCGATTTGATGCGTGACACTGACGAGAAGAAACGCCCGTACATCCCGGTCGGCGATGAAGTCGACGTCTTCGCCGCGGCCTGGCGATCGGGTCTTCCCGTCATGTTGAAGGGCCCGACGGGTTGCGGCAAGACGCGGCTCGTCGAGCACATGGCGGACCAGCTCGGGGTGCCGCTGTTCACCGTTTGTTGCCACGAGGACATGACCTCGTCGGATCTGTTGGGCCGCTTCGTGCTGCGCGATTCGCATACGGAGTGGGTGGACGGTCCCCTGACGCAGGCGGTGCGCCAGGGCGGCATCTGCTACCTCGACGAGGTCGTCGAAGCCCGCCAAGACGCGATCGTCGCCGTGCACTCACTGGCCGATCACCGCCGCGAATTGAACATCGAGCGACTGGGCGGGCTCAAACTACAAGCAGCAGAAGGCTTTCAGCTAGCCGTCTCCTACAATCCCGGCTATCAAAGCGTCCTCAAAGACCTCAAGATGTCGACGCGCCAGCGCCTGGTCGGCATCGATCTCGGGTTCCCGCCGCCCGAACTCGAGAAGAAGATCTTGCGGCAGGAAAGCGGCCTTGATTCCGAGGTGCTTGACGACATCATCCGGCTGGGTCAGGCGATTCGGCGTCTCGATGACACCGCGCTCCGCGAGACGGCTTCGACCCGTGCGCTCGTCGCGACCGCCACCCTGGTGCGCGCCGGTTTGCGTCCGCGTGCGGCGGCGGTGTCGGCGATCGCCAGCCCGCTGACCGACGATGCGGAAACATGCGAGCGGTTGACGGTGCTGATCGAGTCCTATCTCTGAGCCCGCGCTCAGCGACGATCGGCCGGCGCTGCCAAATCTGATCTATAAATCATTCTTGAGTAGTAAATCAGAAATCGGTACCGTGAAGCGGTGACCTTCGAAGGACGGACCGCGATCGCCGGCGAGGGCATCGCCGGCCGGGGCGTCGCGCGGCGGCAGGCGCACGCGGACACCGATGACGAGGTGCCGCGCTCCTGGCGCCCCGTGATCGGATGGGCAGCTGCCGGGGCGGTACTGCTGGTCTTTGAACTGGTTGTGCTGGCGCGGTGGGTGTTCGGTCCCAACTTCAAATCCACCCCGCCCGGTCCAGATCAGATCTCCCCGGGCCACCAGGTCCTCTTCATCACGCTCCAGATCGCCGTGCCGCTGGCCGCGGCGGTGGCCCTGTACTTTTGGGTTTTCCGGCCGTGGCGGCGTGAGGGACACCTGACCACCGACGGCATGCTCACCTTGAGTGCCGGGATGGTCTTCTTCTGGGACATGTCGATGAACTACACGTCGGTGTCGCTGCTGTACAACTCGCATCTCGTCAACCGCGGCGCCTGGGCGAACGGGGCGTGGCCGGGGTGGGTCAGCCCGAACGCGAACTATCTGCCGGAATCGCTGTTCATCACCATCCCCGGGTATGTCGCGCTG
>Ga0335075_10007567_pt1 | contig 16700 bp, 11 predicted proteins | sample Lox_Sample_24_FD_206723 | JGI IMG/M metagenome (GOLD analysis project Ga0335075, IMG submission 206723) | Soil microbial communities from Loxahatchee National Wildlife Refuge, Florida, United States - Lox_Sample_2.4 | ecosystem: Environmental > Terrestrial > Soil > Wetlands | place: USA...
CGGGTCGTCCTCGGTGGCGAGGACGACCCGCTCGGCCAGGTCGGGCAGGTCAGGCAAGAGAGCTCACTTGCTGGCGGCCAGGGCCTGCTCGAGGTCGGCGATCAGGTCCTCGACGTGCTCGATGCCGATGGAGAGCCGCACCATGTCCTCGGGTACGCCGGCCGCCTCCAGCTCCTCGGGCGTGAGCTGGGAGTGCGTGGTGGTGGCGTTGTGGATCGCCAGCGACTTCGCGTCGCCGATGTTGGCCAGGTGCGTGAAGAGCTCCAGCGCCTCGATGAACTTCTTGCCGCCCTCGCGGCCCGAGCGCACGCCGAAGCTGAGGATGCCGCCGTACCCGCGACCGGTCAGGACGCGGTCGGCCACCTCCTTGTAGGGGCTGTCCGGCAGGCCGGGGTAGCTGACCCACGACACCTCGGCGTGGTCGGAGAGGAACTCCGCGACGCGCAGCGCGTTGGCGCTGTGCCGCTCCATGCGCAGGTGCAGCGTCTCCAGGCCCTGCAGGAACAGCCAGGAGTTCAGCGGCGCGATCGCGGCGCCGGTGTTGCGCAGCAGCACCGTGCGCGCGCGGATGATGTAGGCCAGGTTGCCGACGGCCTCGGTCCACACGACGCCGTGGTACGCCGCGTCCGGGCCGGTCAGGCCCGGGAACCGCTCGGCATGCGCGGCCCAGTCGAAGTTGCCCGAGTCGACGATCACGCCGCCGATCGAGGTGCCGTGGCCGCCGATGTACTTGGTCGCGGCGTGCACCGCGACATCCGCGCCGAGGTCGAAGACCCGGGACAGGAACGGCGTGGGCACGGTGTTGTCGACGATCAGCGGCAGGCCCTGCGCGTGCGCGGCGTCGGCCCAGGCGCGGATGTCGACGACGTTGACCTTCGGGTTGCCGATGGTCTCGGCGAAGACCAGCTTGGTCCGCGCGTCCACCGCGGCGGCGAGCTGCTCGGGGTGGTCGGGGTCGACGAACCGCACGGTCACCCCGAACTGCGGGAGCGTGTGCGCGAACAGCGCGTAGGTGCCGCCGTACAGGGTGGAGAGCGCGACGATGTTGTCGCCGGCGCCGGCCAGGTTGAGCACGGCGTACGTCGTGGCGGCGGAGCCCGACGCGGTGGCGAGGGCGCCGACGCCGCCCTCGAGCTGCGTCATCCGCTCCTCGAAGACCGACTGCGTCGGGTTCATGATGCGGGTGTAGATGTTGCCCGGCTCGGCCAGCGAGAACAGGTTCGCGGCGTGCTCGGTGTCGTCGAAGACGTACGACGTGGTCTGGTAGATCGGGACGGCCCGCGCGTTGGTCGCGGGGTCGTGCTCCTCCTGGCCGGCGTGGATGGCCAGGGTCTCGGGACGATGCGGCACAGCTGCTCCTCGGGATCGGGTTGCGCTCAACTTAAAGCAGACCTAATTAGTGGACAATAGGTCGCTGATCGACCGACCGGAAGCGGGTCCGCCCAGCACGAGGGACCCGAGTCTGGCATCCCCAATCCTAGGTAGGCGGCCCGGTCGTCCCGACCGAGGTCTCACCAGCGAGGACGGCCGCGAGATCGGTCCGGGTGTTGATGCCGAGCTTCGTGTAGGCGTGCCGCAGGTGGTACTCCACGGTCTTGGGGCTGAGGAACATCGCCGCGGCCGCCTGCCGGGTGGTCCGTCCCTCCGCGAGCAGCGTCGCGACCTGCAGTTCCTGCGGCGTCAGCAGGTCGATGCTCCGGTCCGCCCGCCGGTGCGGGCGCTCCCCCGTCGCCTCCAGCTCCGCCGCCGCCCGGTCCGCCCAGGGTCGCGCGCCCAGGCTCTCGAACGACGCCAGGGCCATGCGCAACGGCTCGCGCGAGGCGGTACGCCGCCGCGCCCGGCGCTCCGCCTCCCCGAGGGCCAACCGGGTGCGCGCCTCCTCGAAGCGGTCCGGGCTCGCGGCGTGCAGCTCGGTCGCCCTGACCAGGCCGGGCCGCGGGTCCTCGACGACCAGCGCGCTCGTCCTCTCGGCCCGCGCGAGCGCCCAGGGCTGCCCCTTCGCGCTCGCCCGGCGCCGGTAGTCCTCGGCCAGCCGGGCCGCCTCGTCGCGCCGGTCGGTGCGGTGCAGGCACTCGACGAGCTCGGGCGCCGGGGAGATGTCGACGTCGCGGAACCCGATCCGCTCGAGGAACGCCTGGAGCTCGGCGTACCGCTCGAGGGCCTCGGCGTGCCGGCCGGCGCCCAGCGCCAGGTCGCCGAGGGCGTACGTCGCCCAGATCCGCGCGAGGTGCACCCGGTGCCGGTCCGCCAGCCGGAGCGCCTCGGCGGCGTGCTCGCGGCACGACTCCTCGACCCCGGTGCGCGCCTCCAGCCAGGCCAGCCCGGCGAGGTGCATGGCCAGGTCGGTCGTCTGGCCCGCCTCCCGGGCCAGCGCGATCCCCTCCTGGTAGTGCCGGGCCGCGTCGTCCCAGCGGTCGGAGGTGCCGGCGAACCGCGCGACCACGAAGAGCAGGCCGGCCAGCGACCCGATCGCGGAGCGGTCGCGCAGCCGGCGCTCCGCGAGCTCGGCGAGCCCTCGTGCGGTCGCGGACTCCTCCCGGAGGAACAGCGGGCCGAGCACCAGCCAGCTCGGGCGCCGCTCGTCCGGCTCCGGCGGCGCTCCCGCCATCGCGCCCACCGCGGCCCGGATCGACGCGATCCCGTCCTCCCCCGCGAGCACCCGGGCCACGCCGGCCACGAGCAGGCAGCGGATCCGCGCCGCGTCGGACGCGCGGTCGGCCAGCCGGTCCAGCAGGTCCGCCGTCCGTGCCGCGAGGGCGGTGTCGCCGAGGTAGAAGCAGGTGCCCACCAGGTCGGTGGCGGCGTCGACCGCGGCATCCGGAGACGCGGGCGCCAGCTCGGCCAGGGCACGGCGGATCAGGTCCCGGCTGCGCTCCAGCGACCCCCAGCGCTGCTCGACCGCCCCGCGCAGGGCGTCGATCCGGCCCCGGTGCCACGGATCCCCCGTCTCGGTCGCGGCCAGGTCCAGCAGCGCACCGGCCCGCGTCCCGTGCCCGGCGAGGTCGGCCGCCTCGCCCGCCGCGAGCAGCCGCTCCGCCCGCTGCTCGCGGTCCGTGGCGAGCGCCGCCGACCGCTCGTACGACGACGCCGCGACCCAGTAGGCCCCGCGGTCGAGACTGCGCCGGGCCGCCGCGGCCACCTCGTCGGCGACCTCGTCGTCCAGCCCGAGCGTGCCCTCGCCGCGGTGCCAGGCCCGCCGGTCGGGGTCGTCGGTCACGGCCGCGACCGCGAGATGCGCCTCCCGTCGCTGCTCGGCCGAGGCGGCGGCGTACGCCCCGGCCCGCGCGAGCGGGTGCCGGAACTCCACGCCGCCCGGGCGCAGCACCACCAGGCCGGCCGCCTCCGCCTCGCGCAGGTCCTCCCACCCCGCCCCGAGCCGCGCCATCGCGGCGGCGGTCACCGAGCTGCCGCTCGCCGTGGCCGCCACGCTCGCGACCAGCAGCGCCGTCCGGGCGGACGCACCGAGCCCCGCCGTACGGCGGACGTACTCGGCGACGACCCGGTCCGGCACGCCGATCGGGGTGGCCGGGGTGAGCCCGTCGAGCAGCTCGGGCTCCGCGTCGGCCAGCTCGACGATGGCCAGCGGGTTGCCCGCGGTCGCCTCGTGGACCCGGACGGCGACGTCCTCGGGCAGGAGGTGGCCCGAGCGCTGGGTCAGCAGCGCCGCGACCTCCGTCGGGGACAGTCCCTCGACCTCGATCCGGGGCAGGCCGGCGCCCAGCAGCACGCCCCCGGTGGGCCGGCTCGCCACCACCAGCGCCAGCGGGTCGGCCAGGATCCGTCGGGCCACGAACGCCAGGGCCTCGGCCGAGGGCCGGTCCAGCGCGTGCGCGTCGTCGACCAGGACCAGGACCGGCTGCTCCTCGGCCGCGCGACCCAGGAGGCTGAGCGTGGCCGCGCTGATCGCGAACCGGTCGGCCCGCTCGCCGGGCCGCAGCGCCAGCGCGGTCTCCAGCGCGAGTGCCTGCGGATCCGGGATCTCCCCGAGCAGCGGCAGCAGTGGCCGGACCAGCTGGTCGAGCCCGCCGAAGGCGAGGTCGCTCTCCGACTCCGTGCCCCGAGCCCAGAGCACCCGCAGGCCCTCGGCCCGCTCCGCCAGGTCGGTCAGCAGCGCGGTCTTGCCCTGGCCCGCCTCGCCGACGACCAGCAGCGCACCGCTCTCGGACACCCGCGCCGCCACCGCGAGCGACGCGAGTGCCCGACGCTCGGCGTCCCGGCCGATGAGCACCTCCCGAGGGTAGGGCGATCGAGGACCAGGGGGGTCACCTGATTCGGGGCGGTCGGCTCCGGCGCGAACCTCGTCGTACCAACCCCCGATCGAGGAGCAGCACCATGACCACCATCCCCCAGGACTCCACCCGCCAGCTCGACCCCGACGCGCTGATGAGCTTCGTCTTCCGCGCGGTCGAGGAGGTCGGGGCCGCGCTCAACGCGGCGCTCGTCGTGATGGGCGACGAGCTCGGCTACTACCGCGCGCTGGCCGAGCACGGCGCGAGCACGCCGCACGAGCTGGCCGACCGCACCGGCACCGACGTCCACTACGCGCGGGAGTGGCTCAACGCCCAGGCCGCCGGCGGCTACGTGGAGTACGACGGCGCGACCGGCCGCTACCTGCTCCCGCCCGAGCAGGTGGTCGCCTTCACCGACCCGGACAGCCCGGCGTACCTGTGCGGTCTCTTCCAGATCGCGCACGGCACCATCCGCGACACCCCGAGCATCGTCGCCGCGGCCCGCAGCGGCGACGGCGTCGGCTGGCACGAGCACAACGCGGACGTGCACGTCGGCTGCGAGCGGTTCTTCGCGCCGAGCTACCAGGCGCACCTGATGGCGGAGTGGCTGCCGGCCTGCGACGGCGTGGTCGACAAGTTGACCGCCGGCGGGCAGGTCGCCGACGTCGGCTGCGGGCACGGCGCCTCGACGGTGCTGATGGCGCAGGCCTTCCCGCGGTCGCGGTTCGTCGGCTCGGACTACCACCGGGCCTCGATCGAGACCGCGCGCGAGCGGGCGGGCGCCGCCGGGGTGACCAACACCGAGTTCGTGACCGAGCCCGCGCAGACCGTCGACGGCGCCGGCTTCGACCTGGTCACGACCTTCGACTGCCTGCACGACATGGGCGACCCGGTCGGCGCTGCCCGGCACATCCGCGGGCTGCTCGGCGACGACGGCACCTGGATGATCGTCGAGCCCGCCGCCGGGGACCGCGTCGAGGACAACCTCAACCCCGTGGGCCGTGCGTACTACGGGTTCTCGACGCTGCTGTGCACGCCCACCTCGCTCGCCCAGGACGTCGGGCTCGCGCTCGGCACCCAGGCCGGCCCGGCCCGGATCCGCGACGTGGTCACGGCCGGAGGGTTCAGCCGCTTCCGCCTGGTCGCGCAGACGCCGTTCAACAACGTCTACGAGGTCCGGCCCTGAGGGCTGCCCGCCGAGCAGGAGGAGGAGCACCATGGTGGCCATGACGGAGGAGCCCCGTCCCGACGCGGTGCTCCCGGCCGACCGGGGCCGGGCGCGGCTCCCCGATCGCACCGGCACGGTGGTGCGCGACGGCGTACCCCTCGCGTGGGAGGTGTACGGCGAGGGCCACGTGACCGTGCTGTTGCTGCCGACCTGGTCGCTCGTCACGTCGCGGGCGTGGAAGGCGCAGGTGCCGTACCTCGCCCGGCACTACCGCGTGGTCACCTTCGACGGTCGCGGGAGCGGCCGGTCCGGGAAGCCGTCGGGCGCGGCGGCGTACGCCGACCGGGAGTACGCCGCCGACGCGGTCGCCGTCCTCGACGACACGGGGACCGACGCGGCGGTCCTGGTGGCGCTCTCGTGCGGCGCCGCCTGGGCGGTGCACGTGGCCGCCCGGCATCCGGAGCGGGTGCGGGGGATCTTCGCGATCGGCGCGTCCTGCGGGCTGGCCGTGGCGCAGCCCGAGCGGGAGCGGTACGCCTGGCACCTCCGCCACGACACCGACCGCGGCTGGGCGAAGTACAACAAGTGGCACTGGCTGGAGGGCGGGCTGGACGACTTCCGGGGGTTCTTCTTCGACCGGATGTTCCACGAGGCGCACTCCACCAAGCAGATCGAGGACTGCCTGGACTGGTCCTCGACCATCGAGCCGCAGGTGCTGGCCGACACCCGCGCCGGGGGCCTCGGCCTGGACGGGGCGGTCGCGGAGCCGCTGGAGCCGCTGTGCGCGCAGGTCCGGTGCCCGGTGACCGTGCTGCACGGCCGCGAGGACCGGATCCGGTCGGCGAAGGTGGGCGAACGGCTCGCCGAGCTCACCGGCGGCGACCTCGTGCTCGTCGAGGGCGGCGGTCACGGCCTGCCCGCACGCGAGCCGGTGCTCGTGAACACGCTGATCCGCGGCTTCGTGGACCGGGTCTGCCCGCCCGCCCCCGTCGTACGGACCAAGGTGCGGGCGCCGCGGCGCGGCCGCCGCGTGCTCTACCTGTCCTCGCCGATCGGGCTGGGCCACGCGTACCGCGACGTCGCCATCTCCGCCGAGCTGCGCAAGCTGCGCCCCGACGTGGAGGTCGACTGGCTGACCCAGGACCCGGTGACGCGGGTGCTCGCCGGGGCCGGGGAGCGGGTGCACCCCGCGTCGGCGTGGCTGGCCAACGAGTCCGGTCACCTCGAGGCGGAGGCGGGCGAGCACGACCTGCACGCCTTCCAGGCGGTCCGGCGGATGGACGAGATCCTCGTCAACAACTTCATGGTCTTCGACGAGGTGGTGCGCGAGCGGCACTACGACCTCGTCGTCGGCGACGAGGCCTGGGACGTCGACCACTTCCTGCACGAGAACCCCGAGCGCAAGCACTTCCTCTTCGCGTGGCTCACCGACTTCGTGGGCTCGCTCCCGATGCCCGAGGGCGGCGCCGCCGAGGCGCGGCTGACCGCGGACTACAACGCGGAGATGATCGAGCACCGCGCCCGCTACCCGTGGGTGCGGGACCGCTCGGTCTTCGTCGGCAACCCCGACGACGTGGTCGCGGACGACTTCGGCCCCGGACTGCCGAGCATCCGCGCCTGGACCGCCGAGGAGTTCGACTTCGCCGGGTACGTCGCCGGCTCGCCGCCGCCGTCGTCGACGGCCCGAGCCGCCCTGCGCCGCTCGCTCGGCTACCGGCCCGAGCACCGGGTGTGCGTCGTGACGGTCGGCGGCTCGGGCGTCGGCGCTCCCCTGCTGCGGCGGGTGCTGGACGCCGTACCCCTCGCGCGGCGGGTGGACCCGTCGCTGCGGTTCCTGGTGGTGTGCGGTCCGCGGATCGACCCGGCGTCGCTACCGCGTCGTACGGGCGTCCGGGTGCGGGGCTACGTGCCCCGGCTCGCGGAGCACCTCGCCGCCTGCGACCTCGCCGTCGTCCAGGGCGGGCTCACCACCTGCATGGAGCTCGCCGCCGCCCACACCCCGTTCGTCTACGTGCCGCTGCGCCGGCACTTCGAGCAGAACCTGCACGTCCGGCACCGCCTGGACCGGTACGACGCCGGCCGTCACCTCGCCTACGACGAGGCCTCCGACCCCGACCTGCTCGCCGAGGTCCTGCTGTCGACCCTCGCCGAGGGTTCCTCCGCCCGCCCGGTCGAGACCGACGGCGCCGCCCGCGCCGCCGCGATGCTCGCGGAGCTGTTCTGAGCCCCCGCTGCCTCTCAACTCACCGGGTTTCGAGGCTCGCTCCGCTCGCACCTCAACCACCGTCACCCCCCCCGCTGGTTGAGGTGCGAAGGACGAAGTCCTGAGCCTCGAAACCCCGCACGCCGACAGCCGGCCCCCATCACCGCCACCCCTCGACCCACCAGGTTTCGAGGCTCGCTCCGCTCGCACCTCAACCAGCGGTGGCTGACGCTGGTTGAGGTGCGAAGGACGAAGTCCTGAGCCTCGAAACCCCGTACGCCGAGAGTCGGCCCCGACCGAGGCGGCCCCCTCGACTCAGGCCGGTCGGGTCGAGAACTCCCACTCGATCACGGACCGGTACGCCTCCCCCGGCCGCAGCAGCGCCGACGGCCAGGCGGGACGGTTGGGGGAGTCGGGGAAGAGCTGCGGCTCCAGCGCGATGCCGTCGCCCTGGCGGTAGCGCCCGCCGCTGGTCGAGGGCTGGCTGCCGTCGAGCGCGTTGCCGGTGTAGACCTGCAGGCCGGGCTGGTCGGAGCGCAGCTCGAGCGCGATCCCGGACCGCGTCGACGCCAGGGTCGCGTGGCGTCGCAGGCCGGTGCCGCGCACGACGTAGTTGTGGTCGATCCCGCGGGCGGCGAGGAGCTGCGGATGGTCGCGGCGCAGCGCCGTACCGATCGCGACAGGCGCGCGGAGGTCGAACGGCGTACCCGCGACGGGCGCATGGTCGCCGAACGGGATGCCGGTGACATCGACGGGAGTGAACTCGTCCGCGGCGACGTGCAGGAGGTGGTGGTCGACGGTGCCGGAGCCCTCGCCGTCGAGGTTGAAGTAGGCGTGGTTGGTGAGGTTGAGGACGGTGGGCGCGTCGGTCGTGCCGGTCATCTCGATGCCGACGACCGGTCCGGCGACCCGGTAGCGGACCTGCACCGCGACCGCCCCCGGGAACCCCTGGTCACCGTCGGGACTGACCAGCCGCAGCACCACCTCGTCCGGCGCGTGCTCGATGACGTCCCAGCGCCGCCGGTCGAACCCGTCCGGCCCCCCGTGCAGGCTGTTGCCGCGATCGTGGGTCCCGACGACCACCTCGCGACCGTCGAGCGGGAACCGCCCGGCGGCGATCCGGTTCGCGTACCGGCCGATGGTCCCGCCGAGGTACGACGAGCTCGCGAGCCGGTCCGCCGCCGACGCGTGGCCGAGGACCACGTTGCGCCGCGATCCGTCCGCGGCCGCCACCTCGAGCCGGTGCACGGTGGCCCCCAGCGCGATCACCTCGACGACCGGCCCCGGCGCGGCCCCGATGCGCAGCACGTCGTACGACATGGCGGCAGCCTAGGCGCGGCGCCGGTGGGGACCGCTGGAAGACTGGTCCGCATGACAGCAGCGGTCGTGGTGGTCGGCGGGATCAACCAGGACGTGACGGTCCGCGTCGACGCGCGGCCGGCGCCCGGCGAGACGGTCGTCGGCTCCGGTCCGGTGGTGAGCGCGGGCGGCAAGGGCGCCAACATGGCCGTCGCGACGGCACGCGCGGGGGCGACGGTAGCGATCTGCGGCGCGGTCGGCGACGACGCGGCCGGGCGCGAGCAGGTCGACCAGCTGGTCGCTGGCGGCGTGGCGGTCGACCGCGTCGCGGTCCGCACGGACGTCGCCACCGGGACCGCGCTGATCGTGGTCACCCCCGACGGCGAGAACGCCATCGTCGTCGGCGCCGGCGCCAACGCGACCCTCACCGACGACGAGGTCGCCGCCGCCTGCGCGGACGCCGCCGTGGTGCTCGCCCAGACCGAGATCGGTGCGGCCCCGGTCGACGCCGCCGCTCGGGCCGTAGCCGCGACCGGCGGCCGACTCGTGCTCAGCCCGGCGCCCGTCGTACGCCTTGCCGACGAGACGCTGGCCCTCGCCGACCCGCTGGTCGTCAACGAGTCGGAGGCCCGCGACCTGCTCGGCGGCGCGGACGCATCCGACCTCGCGTCCGCCGTCCGGACGCGGACGGGCGCCCGCTCGGTGGTCGTGACCCTCGGCGCCGACGGGCTGCGCGTCGCCGACGCCGCCGGCGGCCGCCACCTGCCGTCGCCGAAGGTCGAGGTCGTCGACACGACCGGCGCGGGCGACGTACTCGCCGGCACCCTCGCCGCCGCCCTGGCCATCGGCAACGCGCTCGACGACGCCCTGGCGAGCGCCATCGCCGCCGCCGCGGAGTCCGTGGGGTACGCCGGGGCGCGGGCCGCTCAGCTGTAACGCGGTGTCCACCGTGCTCCTGCGGTGCCGCAGCACCGCACCAGGTCGGTGGACACCGCGTTACAGCGGCGGTCGCAACTCGCTCAGCCGACCACGATCACGTGCAGCGTCCGCGGCCCGTGCACGCCCTCGACCCGGTCGAGCTCGATGTCGCTGGTGGCCGACGGGCCGCTGATCCAGGTCAGCGGGCGGGTGGGGTCGAGGAGCTCGACGGCGTCGGGTACGTCGGCGACCACCTGGTCGACGCGGACGATGCAGACGTGCCGGTCCGGGACCAGGGTGATCGCGCGGCGGCCCTGGCCGGCGGCGTGGTCGAGCACGATGGTGCCGGTCTCGGCGATGCCGACCCGGGCCTCGGTGACGACCACGTCGATCGCGTCGAGGTCGTAGGCGCTCAGGGTGCCGTCGTCGACCACCGCGCCCGGCACCGACACCGACAGGCCGTCGGGGACGACCACGCGGGCACCCTCGGGCACCGCGGCGGCCACGACCGAGGCGAGCTCGGCAGCCGGGCAGCGCTCGACGATCGCGCGGTAGTCCTCGACCCGCTCGGCGAACAGGTCGACGACCTCGGCGCGCGGCTTCTCCGCCAGCCGCGGGCCGGCGACCGGCTCACGGTCGGGCTCCACGTCGGCGAGGGCGGCGCGGACGCGGCCCAGGATCTCGTCGCGTGCGGGTTTCGAGGCTCGCTCCGCTCGCACCTCAACCACCGTCCTTTCCTCCGTCGGTGCGCTTCCACCAGGCCCGGAACGACTCCGCGGGCGGGGCGGGCAGGTCACGGGCGCTGGTCCACTTGGCGGCCCCCGGTCCGGGGATCCGGCCGGCCGCCTTCCGGCCGCCGGGCAGCGTCGTACGCCCGAAGCGGGAGAGGACCCGGCCGGCGAGGCCGGACCCCTTCTCGGCGAGCGTGAGCCGCTTCGCGTCGGAGAGGGCGTACGCCGCCCCCTTGAACGCGACCGCCTCGAGCTTGGGGACGGTGTCCTCGCGGTGGCCGTCGACGACCTGCGCCCGCAGGTGCACCAGCACCTCGGGGATGTCGATGCGCACCGGGCAGGCCTCGAAGCAGGCGCCGCACAGCGAGGAGGCGTACGGCAGCGAGTCGGTCTGGGCGTCGCCCGTCCCCTTCAGCAGCGGGTTGAGGATCGCGCCGATCGGGCCGGGATAGACCGAGCCGTAGGCGTGGCCGCCGGCGCGCTCGTACACGGGGCAGACGTTGAGACAGGCCGAGCACCGGATGCAGCGCAGCGCCTGGCGGCCGACCTCGTCGGCCAGGGCGCGGGTGCGGCCGTTGTCGAGGAGGACGACGTGCACCTCCTGCGGGCCGTCGCCGGGCGTGACGCCGGTCCAGGTCGACGTGTACGGGTTCATCCGCTCGCCCGTGGACGAGCGTGGCAGCAGCCGCAACAGCGGGTCGAGCTCCGCCCAGGTGGGGACGACCTTCTCGATGCCGACGACCGAGACCAGCACCTCGGGCAGGGTCAGGCACATCCGGCCGTTCCCCTCGGACTCGACGACGACCAGCGTGCCGGAGTCGGCGACGGCGAAGTTCGCGCCCGAGACGGCGACCTTGGCGCGCAGGAACTTCTCGCGCAGGTGCTCCCGGGCGGCGGCGGCCAGCGCGGCCGGCTCGTCGGTCAGGTCGGCGGGCGCGGGTCGGCCGACCTTGCCCATCTCGCGCAGGAAGATCTCGCGGATCTCGGCCCGGTTGCGGTGGATCGCCGGCACCAGGATGTGGCTGGGCAGGTCGTGGCCGAGCTGGACGATGATCTCGGCGAGGTCGGTCTCCCAGGCGGCGATGCCCTCGGCCTCAAGCGCCTCGTTGAGGCCGATCTCGCCGGTGACCATCGACTTGACCTTGACGACCTCGTCGACCTGGTGCCGCTTGGCCACCTCGATGACGACGGCGTTGGCCTCGGCCGCGTCGCGCGCCCAGTGCACGGTGGCGCCGGCGGCGGTCAGCGCGGCCTCGAGCTGCTCGAGGTTGTCCCCCAGGTCGCGCAGCGCGCGGTCCTTGACGGCGGCGCCGGCCAGGCGGAGGTCCTCCCAGCCGAGGTTCTCCTCGACCTCCTCGACGAGCTTGGCGCGCTTGGCGCGGATGACGCCGGTGGCGTGAGCGAGGTTGTGGCGCAGCTGGGTGTCGCCGAGCGCCGCCTTGGCCGCGCTCGGGAACGCCGGCATGCCGACGAAGGTGCCGCTCATGCGGGCACCCCCGCGTCCTCGGTCGAGGCCAGGATCTCCGCCAGGTGCATGACGCGTACGCCGGACCGCTGCCGCGACAGCACCCCGCCGATGTGCATCAGGCAGGAGTTGTCGCCCGCGACCAGCACCTCCGCGCCGGACTCGCGGACGTGGCGGGCCTTGTCGGCCCCCATCGCGATCGACGTGTCGGCGTTCTTCACCGCGAAGGTGCCGCCGAAGCCGCAGCACTCCTCGGCGGCGGGCAGGTCGGTCAGCCGGATGCCGCGCACCTGCTCCAGCAGCTGCCGGGGCCGGTCGCCGACGCCGAGCATCCGCAGCGAGTGGCAGGTGGGGTGGTAGGTCACCCGGTGCGGGAAGTAGGCCCCGACGTCGGTCACGCCCAGGACGTCGACGAGGAACTCGGTCAGCTCGTAGGTCTTGGGCGAGGTCTCGGCGACCGCCTTCACCAGACCGGCGTCACCGGAGCGCTTCGCCACGATCCCGTGCTGGTGCCGGGCCGACCCGGCGCACGAGCCGGACGGCGTGACGATGGCGTCGTACCCCGCGAACGCGTCGACGAAGGTGCGCACCACGGGCACCGCCTCGTCGAGGTAGCCGGTGTTGACCATGGGCTGGGCGCAGCAGGTCTGCGCGGCCGGGAAGTCGACCTCGACCCCGAGCCGGCGCAGCAGCGTGACCACGGCCTTCCCCGTCTCCGGGAACATCGCGTCGTTGACGCACGTGACCATCAGGGCGACGCGCATTTCTCTCCGTTCGATCGGTGTGGTCTGACCACAGGGTACGACGATAGGCTGCGGCCCCCGCTTGCGTCAAAGGAGAGGACCCGGGTGCGCGCGTACACACAGGTGGTCGAGTGGGTCGAGGGGCAGATCCTCGACGGCACGTTGAAGGTCGGGGACCGGCTGCCGGCCGAGCGCGACCTGGCTACCCGGCTGCAGGTCTCGCGCGCCGGCGTACGCGAGGCGATGCGCACCCTGGCCGCCCAGGGCGTGGTCCGGTCCGGCGTCGGCTCGGGCGAGAACGCCGGCACCGTCGTCTCCGCGATGCCCTCCGAGGCCCTGACCCGGGTGCTGCGGCTGCACGTCGCACTGGCCAACTTCGCCATGGACGACGTGGTCGCCGCCCGGGTGATGCTGGAGCGCTCGAGCGCGGGGCTGGCCGCGGCGCACGCCTCCCCCGAGGCGCTCGCCGAGATCGCGACGCCGCTGGCGTCCATGACCGACGAGGTCGACCGACTCGGCTTCAACGACCTCGACACCGCCTTCCACATCGCGATCGCCGAGGCCGGCGGCAACCGGCTGGTCGCCGACATGACGATCGCGATCCGCGAGGCGATGCGGCTGCCGATCCTGCGCGAGCTCGAGCAGCTCGGCGACCGCTGGCCCGACGTACGCACCCGGCTGACGGCGGAGCACCGCGCCATCCACGACGCCATCGCCGCCGGGCAGGCCGACCGCGCCGCCCAGCTGATGGAGGAGCACATCCACTCCTCCCGCCGCCTCCTGCACCCCTGACGCCGAGCCGGGAGAGGGTCAGACGCGGAGGGACTTCTCCACGTAGGGGACGAGGCGGACGGGGCCGACGAGGCCGTAGGCCTGACGGGCGGCGACGCCGTACACCTCGGGGGTGACCGTGCGGAGGCGGTTGAGCAGCGTGGAGGCGATCTCGACCTCGATGACGTTGCGGCCGCGGCGCAGGCGGGTGCCGAGGTCGACGGTGGTGTCGAGGACGTCGCACGGGGGCAGCTCGTCGCCGTTGACGGTGACCCGGAAGGTGTCGTTGACCTCCCCGAGCTCCAGCAGCGCGCCGTCGTCGTCGTCGTCCCAGTCACGGCCCAGGTCGATCACGGTGCGGTAGCGGCCGATGCCCGAGATGTCCTCGAAGCCCGCGATCTGCGACCACGGCGCCAGCGTCGTCAGGGTGGTACGGCGCACCGGGCGGACCGTCGACGTGGCGGACGAGCCGGGCTGCCAGTCCTCGACGGACAGCTCCCACGACGTCGGTACGACGGCCTCGCGGACGCGGTCGACCGACGTACGGACGACCCGGCCGGACGCCAGGGTGACCGAGTGCGAGCCGGCGGCAGCCGTGCGCAGCACGACCTTCGAGCCGTCCCGGCGGACCTCGCCGGTCGAGGACGAGACCGCCGGGGTCCGGTCGGACCGCGACGGCGGCGCCAGGGCGATCACCGTCGACTGGCCGGGGAGCAGGTCGACCCGCACGCGCACCCGCGAGCCGTCGCGCTCGTAGGCGGCGACGGGCGTGACCGTGCCGCTCCACGCGTCGAGCAGGTAGGGCACCGACGAGCGGTCGGTCGCGGTCAGCCACACGTCCTGGGTGACCCGGACGAGGCGGCGGTTCTCGGCGTGCTTGGCGTTGGCCAGGTAGTAGAGGTCGACGTCGTCCTCGACCCGGCGCACGTGCATGACCGTCGAGGTCTCGTGGGTGACGTCGGGCGTGACGCCGAGCTCGGCGAGCGCGGTGCCGACGGCCGCCTCGAGGACCGTGCGCGTGGTCGGCAGCGCCTGGATCTGCGCGACGAGCGAGCGCACCTCGGCCAGCTCGGCCTCGCTGTGCACGCCGACCGGCCGCACCTGCGACCAGTCGCCGATGAACACGATCGGCAGGCCCGCGCGACCGTACGACAGCACCTTGCGCGCCGCGGCGAGGTCGATCGTGACCTCGTTGCTCCGCAGCTTGTCGGGGCCGATGACCATCGCCTTGTACGCCGGGCCGTCGGGCGCCAGCACGCCGCGCTTCACCCGGGCCGCGGGCAGGTCGAGCAGCGAGCCGGTCGCGAACGAGTGCGACCAGCCGAGCGCGGTGCCGTTGTTGGTGATCCAGTGCGGGCCGATGCCCGTGGAGGCCCAGCCCTTCTGGCGCAGGAAGACGATGTCGTACTTCGGCGCGCCGGTCTGCAGCACCAGCTGGGTGCGGGCGAGGTAGCCGGCCACGTCGGGCATGTGGCGCCACTGCGGGGTGCGCGGACCCCAGGCCTCGCCGTACCCGATCGCGCCGTTGTAGTACGGCGAGAACGCGGCGAAGCCGGGCCAGGTGACGTCGGGGGCGTCGGCGTACGCGAAGCCGTGCAGGACGCACTGGTTCACGCCCGCGGCGAAGATGCTGTTGAGCGTCTGCAGCGCGCGGTCCCAGGTGGTGTTGTACGCCGCGCCGTTGTAGCAGGCCGCCTCGCAGGACAGGATCGTCTTGCCGGCCAGGTCGCGCCCGCCGGCCATCACCCGGTAGTCGTCGAGGTTCTTGAAGCCCAGCGACTCGGTCTCGGCGATGTCGAGGAGCGCCGAGTGCTCGACGGTGTCGGTCTCGAGGCCGTAGGGCTGCACGCGCAGCCCCATCCCGAGGGTGCCGGCGAAGCGCTGCAGCGGCAGCAGGTGGTGGTCGCGGTAGAGGTCGCTGAGCACCTGGTTGAAGTCGTCGCGGACCTGGTTGGTGCGGGCGCCGTCGAAGACGAACAGGTACTTCTCGTGCGACTCGACCACGACGGGCAGCACGGGCAGCAGGTCGTAGCCCGCCCGGCGGCGGAACTCCTCGAGCATCCGCGGCGTCCAGATCGTCGACTCGGTCTCGATCTCCAGCGAGTCCTCGAAGAGGTAGCCGCCCGCCTTCTTCAGCAGACGCCGCAGCTCGCGGTCGAGGATCTCGTCCTCCCACAGGTCGACGACGGCCTGCGAGCCGGCGGCGGAGAAGTGGTCGACGACGTACGACGGCGGGTCGGTGTGGGGACCGGCCTCGGGCACCTGCGCGGAGCCGCGGCGCCAGTAGGACAGCAGCACCCACGCACCCTCGGCGGGCGCGGTCCACGCGACGCGGCCGTCGCGGACCGAGCCGCTGAGGTCGACGTACGACGCGGGGTCGAGCGTGGTCAGCGCGGTCGTCTGGGCGGTGACCCGGAACGCGGACACGGCCACGAGGTGCTTCGTCGTGGACCCCTTCTCCGCCGGTACGACGGGCTCGGGCACCGGTCCGTCGTACGACGCGCCGGCGGCGAGGTCGGCGCGCCCGTGCGCCAGCTCGGTGCAGGCGGCGTCGTCGTCGGGCGTGATCGTGGGGACGGCGGCGGGCCAGGAGGGGCCGACGGTGATGTCGATGCGGACGTCGCGACGGGCGCCGCGCTCGAGGGCGGCCTTGACCCCGGCCACCCAGGCGGCCGTGCCCCAGCCGTAGCGCCGGAGGTCCATGGTGATGCCGCGGGCGTTCAGGCTGTGGGTGACGTCGGCGATCTCGAGGACGCCGAAGCCGGCGTCGGCGATCTGGTCGACCTCGCGCCCGATCTCGCGCGGGTCGACCAGCCCGTTGGGCCACCACCAGCGGAAGCCCGCCGCGGTCGCGGTGCCGGGCCGGGCGAAGGAGCGGAGCAGCTCCTTGGCCCCGGCCGGGGCGCCCTTCGTGGCGCTCGCGGGCGCCGCGCCGGCCACGGCCGCGAGGCCGAGACCGGCGGCGGCGCCGCCGAAGAGCGTGCGGCGGTGGAGGGAGGTGGGCGTGGGGGCGTCAGACATGGGGGATCTCCGAGGTTCGAGGGCCGGGCGATCCACCTGTTCCGTCGCCCGAGTCATGAAACGATTCAGCAACGTAGTCACGAATTGTGACGGCCGCAACAGCCCCCACGCCCGGTGGCCGGATCCGGCCACACGCACGGGTCGGGCGGGAC
>Ga0335075_10007568_pt1 | contig 16698 bp, 15 predicted proteins | sample Lox_Sample_24_FD_206723 | JGI IMG/M metagenome (GOLD analysis project Ga0335075, IMG submission 206723) | Soil microbial communities from Loxahatchee National Wildlife Refuge, Florida, United States - Lox_Sample_2.4 | ecosystem: Environmental > Terrestrial > Soil > Wetlands | place: USA...
TTTCAAGTTTTGGGCGGAGGGTCACAAGCGCTCACCGGCGTGGCGCTGCAAGAGACGCTGGAGGGAAGGCGTCTGGAGGTGCTTGCCGGGGCTCGCTACGACACGATATCGTTCACCAACGGAAAGATCGTAACGGCCGCAACTCCGGGGCCGGTCACAACTCTTGCAGCCGCGCGAACCGACGCCGCAATTTCGCCACGCGCTGCGCTTCGCTTCAACCTCAGCCCAGCAGCGACGCTGCGTCTCTCGGCCGGCTCGGGCTTCCGCGCGCCGTATCTCAACGAGCTCGTGCGCGCCTTCTCCATCGGTAAAGTCGAATATGCGCCGAATATCAACCTACTTCCGGAGCGCAGTTCGACGCAGAGCGCGGGGCTCGATCTGCTCGGTACGCGCTGGCGTCTTGCGGTCGACATGTTCAACACCGGCGTCAACGACGCGATCGAATATCTGACGCTCTCCCCGACGCTCATGCAGCGGGGCAACATCGAGCAGACCAAGACCGACGGAACGACGGTGACCTTTACCCAAGGTCTCGGTGCGTGTACGCGCCTGCGGCTCGGAGGAACCTCGCAGTACGCGCGCGTCACGGCGGCAGGTGTCGCTGCAGCTCCGGGCTCGGTAGGCAAGCGGCCGGAGTTCGTTCCCGACCGCAGCGCCTCACTCGGACTCGACGTCAATGCGCAGCCGGTAACCTACGGTCTCGACGTCAACTACCTCGGACAGACCTACGCCGACGATCTCAATACGGAGGCCCTGAATTCCGCGCTGCTCATCGGGATGCGCGCCTCCGTGCTCGCCGGCAACGGCGCGACGTGGTCGTTCGATTGGCAAAACGTCACCGACCAACACTATCTCACCAGCGTCGATCGCATCGGGCTCCCGTCGCACGCATCGATCGAACTACGTGTTCCCATCGGCATCCGCGCCGGCCAGCGCACACCGATCTGCGGCTGAGCAGTCTAGTCTGCGGCGAGATGCGCGCGAATCGCCGCCGCGACCGCGTAGGGATCTTCGTGCGCACCGCGATCACTCGCGAGCTCCGAGGCGATCTCGCGATCGACCCGATTTTCCAAGTCGCCTAGGACGAGCATGCGCACGCGATGGGCGAAGGCCCCCGCTCGCCGCCGTGCGAGTTCTCCCGACTCGCGCAGGTAGGCGTCGTGCGCGACGATCGCCTCCCAGAGCGCGCCGACCCCTTCACCTTGCGAGGCCTGCGTTGCGACCAGCGGGGGAACCCAACCACCAAAGCTCGCCATCTCCATCATTGCGCGCAAGTCGCGCTGAAGTGCGAGCGCCATCGGATGATCGGACTTGTTGACGACGAAGATGTCGGCGATCTCCAAGATCCCGGCTTTGAGCATCTGCACCGCATCCCCGCTCCCCGGCTGCAAAACCACGATCGTCGTATCCGCGAGTTCGGCAATCTCGATCTCGGACTGACCGACCCCGACGGTCTCGATGAAGATCACGTCTTGACCGAAGGCGTCCATGAAGCTCACGGCATCTGCGGTTGCGCCGGCGAGCCCACCCAAGTGACCGCGCGATGCCATCGACCGAATGAAGACACCGCTGTCGTCGAAGTGCTCGCTCAGACGAATCCGATCACCCAAGATCGCTCCCTTGGAGAAGGGCGAACTCGGGTCGACCGAGACGACACCGACGCGGCGCCCGGTGCTGCGCGCGGTGCGCACGAGCGCGGCTGCCAAGGTGGACTTGCCGACGCCGGGCGGCCCGGTGAGGCCGACGGTGATCGCGCGTCCGGTGCGGACGTGCACGGCGCGCATGAGTTCCGCTGCGGCGCCGCTCTCCGCCCGGGAGATCGCGCGTGCCAAACCACGCTGGTCGTGGGCGTCGAAGAGTTCCAGAATCGCGCGATCGATCGCCTCCACCTCAGCGGCGTTCGCCGAGTGCGGGGACGGCGCATGCAAAAAAATAAGGCGCGATCCGGAGCCACATCCATGTGGCTGAAAATCGCGCCTTTGACATCCGTGTCTGTTTTTTAGTCTGCGCCCTCTTCTTCGATATGCCGCGCGGTGCGTTGGATCATGCGGGCAAGTATCGCGATAGCGCCGACACGACTCTCGTTGGCGATCAGATAATCAAGACTATTGTCGGAGTTGACGACGACGAAGACGCCCTTGCTACCGGTGTTCACCGCTTCGATCATACGCGAGACGAACGCGCGGTCATCGACGCTCAGCCGGTCGTGAGAGGGCCTTGTTGCGGATTGCTCCAGAATCGAATGGAGCAGTGAGTCGATGTCGGTAGGAGTCTCCACGGTGAAGGTTGCTCCGTTTTCAGTGCAAGGGAGCCCCGTCACATACGTACGGGGCGTTACATCACAATCTTCGGCTGAAAATCGAATCCTGTTAAGTCCCTTTGCGGGACCTTTACAGATATGTTAGCCACATTTCGACCGCTTGCTTCCTTGTTGCAAAGCGTGAATTGCGCAGGAAAGACCACGTAACGTGAGCACCATGAAGTAGCTTGCCGTTAGCGCGCACGCAAGGAAGCTCAGCACGGGCACTCTCAGCCACCCACCGCTGCGCCCGGCCGCCTCGACGGCCAAAACCCAGAAAATGACGGCACAGAGCGATGAGCCGGCAAGTGAAAAGGTGAGACGGGCTACCTCCGAGCCGATCGCCAGGCGTGCCCGGTGCGGCGCGTGCTCGGCAATGTAAGCGACGTACCGGGCGCGGTAGCCGAAGTATTTATCGAGGAAGTGCTCTTGAAACGCTGACATGCCGCGCGAAGCAGTTCGCCGAGGGTGGGCCTTGGGCCCGGCGAATCACGGCGTGATGCAGGATACCGGATACTATCGGTTCGCAACGATCGCGGGCAACGCGATCGTCTTTGTTTGTGAGGACGATCTGTGGACCGTGCCCGTCGCCGGGGGAGTCGCCCGGAGACTGACGGCGAGCACGGGGGAGATCACCACACCACGTCTCTCGCCCGATGGCTCGCTGGTGGCGTTCGTGGCCCGTGAGGAGGGGCATCCGGAGATCTACCTCATGGAGGCGGCCGGCGGGACCCCCCGCCGGCTCACCTTTGCCGGCGCGGACAGCTGCGTACTCTCGGGCTGGACTCCGGACGGCAACGCTCTGCTCTACGTCTCCGACAGCGCCTCCCCATTCGGCAAAGAGACCATCGGCTTCCGGGTCGCAAAGAGCGGCGGCAGCACGCAGGCGCTGGAGCTGGGACATATGCGCTCCCTCTCACTGCATGCCGACGGGCGCCTGGCGATCGGGCGCAACAGCGACGACCCGGCCCGCTGGAAGCGCTACCGCGGCGGGACCGCGGGCGACCTCTGGGTCGACGCCGCCGGGACCGGAACGTTCACCCGCCTGATCTCCCTCAACGGGAACCTCTGCTGGCCCATGTGGGTCGGCGACCGCATCGCCTTCCTCTCGGACCACGAAGGCGTGGGAAATATCTACTCCGTACTCCCCAACGGGAGCGACCTGCGCCGCCACACCGACGAGACCGAGTACTTCGTGCGCTTCCCCTCGACCGACGGCGAGCGTGTGGTCTACACGGCGGGGGCGTCGATCTGCGTCGCCGACCTCGCTACCGGAACGGTCACGCGGCCGCAGGTGCACACGCCCTCGACGGCGCCGCAGACCGCGCGCCGCTTCGAGCCGCTCTGCGAGATGCTCGAGGAATTTGCTCCGAGCCCTGACGGAACCTCACTCATCCTGGTCTCCCGCGGGCAGCCGTTCACGATGCCGCTATGGGAAGGGGCCGTCCTCGCGCACGGTCGCGGCAGCGCGGTGCGCTACCGCTGCGCGACGTGGTTGCACGACGGCCAGCGTTTCGCGTGCGTCAGCGACGACGGCGGACACGAACGCATCGAGGTGCACCACGCGCAACGCGAGAGCGATCGCGTGGTGGTGACCGAGGAAGATATCGGGCGCGTCACCGAGATGGCGGCTTCGCCCACAGCGGACATCGTCGCCGTCGCCAATCACCGGTATGAACTCTTGCTCGTCGATTTGCACGAACGCACCGTGCGCCGCATCGACAAGAGTCCCGCCACCCGCATTCACGATCTCAGCTTCTCTCCCGACGGGCGCTGGCTCGCCTACAGCTGCGCGATCCATCACGACCAAGCGATTGCGGCAAATCCGGATACGGCGATCCTGCGCATCGCCAAAGTGAAGTCCGGAGCACTGCACGATGTGACGCCCCTCCTGCGTGTCGATCGCGCACCGGCGTGGGATCCCGACGGAAAGTACCTCTACTTCATCTCGACGCGGGACTTTCACCCCGTCTACGACGCACTGCAATTCGACCTGAGTTTTCCGCAGGCGACGCGACCGTTCGTCGTCACCTTGCGGCGCGACGTCCCTTCACCGTTCATCGCCGAACCCTCGCCGGTTCACAAAGACCACAAGCACGACGGAGACGACGAAAAAAACAAGGACGACGAGCGGCCGACGCGCGTGGAGATCGACTTCGAGGGGATCACCGGGCGCGTCTTGGGCTTCCCCGTCGAAGAGGGATATTACGACGACCTCGTCGCCGCCAAAGGGCGCGTTCTCTTCACGCGTTTTCCGGTGCACGGGATCAAGCCGCAGCGCGACGACGAAGAAGAACCCGAGGCAGGCTCGTTGCTTGCGTACGACTTCGAGCAGCAGCGCTGCGCAACGCTGGCGAGCGATGTCGGCTCCATTGCGCTCAGTGCCGATCATCGCACCCTCGCGTACACGTCGCACGAGAAGATGCGCGTCATCGATGCGCTCGGCGAGCTCCCCGACGACGAAGAGGAGACGCCGCGCACGCCGGGGACCGAGCCGGGACGCCGCACCGGATGGATCGACCTGCGGCGCGCCGACGTGCTCATCGAGCCGCGCGACGAATGGGCGCAGATGTACCAAGAAGCGTGGCGCATGCAGAGCGAACAGTTCTGGGACGAATCGATGTCCGGTGTCGATTGGGCCCTCGTGCGGGAGCGGTATGCGAAGTTGTTGCCGCTCGTGCGCACGCGTTCGGAGCTTTCGGACGTGATGTGGGAGATGCTCGGAGAACTCGGCACCTCACACGCCTACGAGATCGGCGGCGATCACCGCGTCCCCGCGCAATACCGGCGCGGTTTCCTCGGTGCCGACCTCGCCTGGGACGAGCGGAGCGAGGTCTACCGAATCACGCGTATCTATCGCGGCGACTCCTGGAATCGCGACAGCGACTCGCCGCTGGCCCAACCCGGGCACGACGTGCACGAAGGCGACGCGATTCTCGAAATCGGCGGTCGCCCGGTCACCCGCGAACACGGCCCCGAGGAGCTGCTGGTCAACGCTGCCGGCCGCGATGTTTGGCTCACGATTGCCTCGGGGAAGCAGACGCGCCGCATCCTGATCCACACGCTGCGCGACGAACGCATGCTGCGCTATCGCGCCTGGGTCGATGCGAACCGTAGCTACGTTCACGAGCGCACGCACGACCGGGTCGGCTACCTGCACATTCCCGATATGGGGCCGTGGGGATTCTCGGAGTTCCATCGCGGCTTTCTCTCGGAATTCAACCGCGAGGGGCTCATCGTCGACGTGCGCTTCAACCGGGGCGGTCATGTCTCACCGCTGTTGCTCGAGAAACTCGCACGGCGGCGTATCGGCTACGACGTCTCACGGTATGGTCCGCCGGTTCCGTATCCCCCCGAATCGGTCGGCGGCCCGATGGTGGCGCTCACCAACCAATTTGCCGGCAGCGACGGCGACATCTTCAGCCACGCCTTTAAACTTTGCAAGCTCGGGCCGCTCGTAGGAAAGCGCACCTGGGGAGGCGTGATCGGAATCAATCCGTACCATCGCCTGGTGGACGGTACGATCACGACGCAGCCCGAATTCTCGTTCTGGTTCGTCGACGTCGGTTGGCGGGTCGAGAACTACGGCACCGATCCCGACTACGACGTCGACATTGCGCCTCACGACTCCCGGCACGGTCGCGATCCCCAAATGGAGAAGGCGCTCGAGCTCATCGCCAGCCTGCGCGCCGCCGGAACCAACGGGAAACCTCACTTCGATCCGCGCCCGCGCCTGACGATCCCGACAAGCCTCGAACCCTCCTGTTGAGGGAGCGCCGCGTGCAAATGAAGGGGGAATGGGGAAAAGGAACTCCGAGCGTCTACTCTGCTACAAGGAGCAACGGATACGTGAACTCTCTGCGATTTGGCCTAGCTCTGGTGACCGCTCTCTGCCTGGGGGCCGCCCCCGCCCTCGCCGATACGGCGATCGGACCGGGCGTCTTTCTTCCCAACGACGGAAACGACGCGGGCGGGGTGATGGGCTCGTTCGACCTCACTGCGGTACCGATCGTCCCGATCAAGGCCCAGGTCTCCGCGGGCGCCCCCTTCGGCCCCGGCGGCCGTTTCGTGGCGACGGTCGAGGCCGAGTTCGAAGCATCGCAGTTCTTCGCCGGTGTCGGCGCCGGCGGCGGGAAGCTCAAGGCGTACAACGGCGACACCGGCGTCCTGTACGACTTCTTCGCCGGGGCGCGGCTAGCGCCGTTCATCTCGGTGCTCGGAAAATTCTACAACGGCGGCAGCTCGAATGTCGGCTCCTCGGTCTACCTCGGTTTGAGCGTCGGCCTCAAGTGAGCGCATCGCGCCGCTCGCGCCGGTCGCCAACGGCCAAGACCGGCAGCGTTCCGCGCGACTCCAAGCCCTGAGGTCACCCGGACGGCGCTTGCCTTCCTCAGGTTTGTGGGCGTCCGGGGCCCCTCTGCGCTCAGAGGGACTTGCCGCCTCAGGCAAAGCCTGCTACGATACGCGAGCCGAAGTAGGGTGGGAAGCCACCCTCACCGGATGCCCTCGGGTGATCCGGTCTTCATCAGGAAGGACCGACGGTAGGTTCTCACGGGTGGGGTGCTTTGGCATCGCCACTTTTTCTTTGTTCGACAGAGGTTTGTCATAGCTCGACCGCTCAGGGTCAACGAACAGATTCGTATCCGCCAGGTGCGCGTGATCGACGACGAGGGTGCGCAGCTCGGCGTCATGCCGACGGAGCAAGCGCAAGCTCTCGCGCAGCAGAAAGGCCTCGACCTGATCGAGGTATCGCCGACCGCAATTCCCCCTGTCTGCCGCATCGGCGACTACGGACGCCTCAAATACGAACAGTCGAAAAAAGACAAAGACGCACGCAAGAAACAGAAGAATTGGGAGCTTCGTGAGGTCAAGCTCCGTCCGAAGATCGAGACGCACGACTACGAAACCAAAGCGCGCATGGCAGAACGGCTGCTCATGGACGGCGGCAAAGTCAAAGTCACGATCATGTTCCGCGGACGCGAGATCACCTACACCGGCTTCGGTAAACGACTGCTCGATCGGATGAGCGCCGACATGGCGCCGATCGCCGTCGTCGAGCGCGACGCGAAACTCGAAGGCAAGAACATGTTCATGATCCTCGCACCGCGCCCCGTCCCGACCGGTCCGCCGAAGTTCTCGCAGCATCCCCCGACCCCGCGTCCGCCGGACGCCCCGCAGACCACCTCAGCAGACGACACCGAGGACGAGTTCGTCGAAGCGCCCCAAGGAGTCACGACCAGTGCCTAAGATCAAAACCCACCGCGGAACCGCCAAACGCGTGAAAGTCAGCGCGAACGGCAAGGTTTCCCATCGCGCGCAGTTCAGCGGCTGCGGGCACATTCTTTCGAAGAAGACGCGCAAGCGCAAGCGGCACTTCCGTAAGGACCAGCCCGTCTTCGCCGGCGATCTGAAGCGCTTTGCGCCGCAGATCCCCTACCTGCTCTAGGAGAACGGTCGATGGCACGTATCAAACGCGGGAAAAACAAGATCAAGAATCGCCGCAAGGTGATGAAGCTCGTCAAGGGCTTCCGCGCGGCGCGCAGCCGGAACTATCGGGTCGCCAATGAGGCCCTGCTCCACTCGCTTTCGTACGCTTTTCGCGACCGCCGCGTCCGCAAGCGTGACTTTCGAGCACTGTGGATTAGTCGTATCAATGCCGCCGCCCGCCGTGAAGGGCTGAGCTACTCGCGCCTGATCGACGGCCTCAAGAAGAGTGGCGTGACGCTGAATCGAAAGGCTCTCGCCGATCTGGCGGTGAGCGACCAGGCAGCTTTTGAATCGCTTTTGGCGGTGGCAAAGGCCCAACTCGCGACGAGCCCACCGGATCGCATCGCGTCTTAAGCCCGTTCCCCGGTCTACCGACAATCTGAAGGTGAGGTCCGAGATTCAAGCCGTCGTACGTCCAGCAAAGCGCAATTTGCCGACCTTTGTTGGCCTGGCCGTTATCCATCTCGGAGCGCTCGCAGCATTCTTGCCGGCGCTCTTCTCCTGGCGGTCGGTGGTCTTCGCCGCCGTCATGTGGTACATCACCGGAGGCCTCGGCATCACGCTGAGCTTCCACCGCATCCTCACGCACCGTAGTTTGCGCCTCCCCCGGGTGCTCGAATACTTCTTCGCACTCCTCGGGACACTCGCGCTGCAAGGCGGCCCCATCGATTGGGTCGCCACACACCGCAAGCACCACGCCCATGCCGACCGCGACGGCGATCCGCACGACACGCACCGCGGCATGAGCTGGGCGCACATCGAGTGGCTCTATCGCACCAATAAGGACCGGCCGCTGCGCACCGAGCACCAGCGCTGGGCGCCCGACCTCATGCGCGATCCCTACTATCGCTTTCTCGAGCGCAACGCGCTGATGATCCAGATCGTCTTCGGCCTCGTGCTCCTGCTCATCGGCGGCTGGTCGCTCTTAGTCTGGGGCGTCTTCGTGCGATTGGTCTTCACCTACCACTGCACGTGGCTGGTTAACAGTGCGGCACACGCGAGCGGATATCAGACCTTCCGCACCGAGGACCGTTCGACCAACTGTTGGTGGGTTGCACTCCTCTCGTTCGGCGAAGGCTGGCACAACAACCACCATGCGTTCCCGTTTTCGGCCCGGCATGGCTTGCGTTGGTTCGAATTCGACATGACGTGGCTCTTCATCCGCGGCTTGGCAATCTTGCGCCTCGCGCGGAATATCAAGCTGCCGTCACCCGAGATGATGGAGCGGTTGAAAAAGGCCGCGTAAATACTTCGGCGAGCCCGTAATCGGCTCGGGGCACGGCATAGCCGCTTAGTGTGACTGCATGTATGCCCACGCGAGGCCTATTTGGCTCTTTGCGTCGCGCAGTTGGTCGGCTTCGATAAGGCGCCAGGCATCTTCAATGCGCCAGGTGCGCACTTCGATTTGCTCGTTGTCGTCGAGGTGTTGTTCACCCGGTTGGAGGCCTTCTGCGACATAGAAGCTCCAGCGCTCTTCGCAGAAACCGGGCGTTGCATAAGAACTCCAGAGGTAACGCAGGCTGCGTGCCGTGTAGCCCGTCTCTTCACGCAATTCGCGAGCTGCCGCCGTGTCGGGAGTTTCGCCGGGGTCCACCATTCCGGCCGGTAATTCCCAAAGCGCGTCCTGCACGGGGTAACGGTACTGCCGCACCATGATGATCTCGTCCGGCGTAGGACGCGCAATGACGACGGCGCCGCCGTTGTGCTCGATCACTTCGATCAGACGGCGGCGGCCGCCGGGGGCGTCGATCTCGTCGACCCGCAAGTTGACGACACGCCCCTCATAGATGCGGCGCGAAGAATGGGGCTGCATACCTCTCCTTTTTCGTTAGCTCGTGCGCGCCGCCGGATTGAGACGACCGAGGATGTCGAGAACCAAGCCGATTTCGACGGCGACGATGGTGGCGCCAATCGACCAACGCTGCGGGGAGGCGACGACCAGCGCGGCGAGGATGATCGCTGCAATGAAGGCGATGTCGCGGGTTGAGCGCAGCGGCGCCAAGGAGCCGCCTTGGGCACGATTGCGCCGCAGCGCGATCGTCTGCAAAATCAACAAGACCGCGAGGACCACGAGCGAGAGCCCGTGATGCTGCGCGATGCCGAAGAGGAGGGAACGGCCGCCGAGGATGACGGCGATGGCGATGAGGACGACCGACGCGGTCTCGATGAAGCGTGACACGTCGTATCGTTGGGACGGGGCGCGGCGCGACACCTTGCAGAACGCCACACCATGGTCACCACGCTCGGCGCCCATTCACCGAAGATCGAGGCGGTGCGCGAGCTGCGCACTCGCAAGGGAAGGCGCTCGCAGGGCCGGTTCACCTTCGAAGGGCCAACAATGTTGGCAGAAGCGCTGCGCAGCGGGGTGGCGCTGGAATCCCTGTTCGTGACGCCCGCCGGGCGTGTCGAGCTGCAGTCGCTCCCGGTCTCGCCGGAGGTGCCCGTCTACGAGGTGCCGGAGCGGGCGATGGCGCGGCTTTCGGATGTCGAGAGCCCGCCGGGGATCGTCGGGGTCGTCGCCCAGCGGATCGTGCCGTTGCCGGCGGCTTTGAAGAAAGGGTATCCCGTCGTCCTGCTGGCGGGCGTCGCGGATCCGGGGAATGCGGGGACGCTCCTGCGGTCAGCGGAGATCTTCGGGTTCGCGGCAGCGATCTTCGGCACCGACGGGGTCGAGCCGTTCAACCCGAAGGTGGTCCGCGCCTCGATGGGGGCGATTTTTCGTCTGGACCTCTGCTGCGCCGCGCCCGCCGAGGTCGTCTCGGCGGCGGCGGAAGCCGGGTACACGATCGTGGCAACCAGCCGAGCAGGAACTCCCTTGCCATCCTTCTCGTTTGTGGAGCGCTCGCTGATCGCGGTGGGAAATGAACGGCATGGGGTTGCTTCCTGGTTACCTCGGTGGGATCAGGAGGTCAGCATCCCCCATGTTGGAACGGGGGAGAGCCTAAACGCCGCGGCAGCCGGGAGCATCCTCTTTTACGCCTTTTCGCAGCGTGAAGGTGGCCCTCCGAAGCACCCGTAGACGCCAGCCAAAGCTTTATTTGTCAAGACTTGGCGGCCCCCAAGGGGCGTGCTACAATCGCAGGGTCTCCGGCCCCCCAAGGCCGCCGTAACAAAATTAGAAAGAAGGGTACACGCTCAGCATGCGAAGCACCGACTTCTTCTGGCAACTGTTCAAAAGCACGGGATCCGTTAGTGCTTACCTGATGTATCGGCAGTTACACCAGACTCCGGCAAGCGGCTGAAGACCTGGGGCGATCACCCCAAAGAGTTTCGTGAGCGCCTGGCCGAATCGGTCGGGCGTTCTTCTTTTTTTCTGTTTCCTGACGACGGGGACTCGTGTCCGAATTGACGCCCACAGTATCTCCTCACTCACTTTCGGAGCGCTTACAGGAGCTCGGCGAGCGTTTGCGCGCCGCCCTTCGCGATGCTCCCGACGAAGCGGCCGTTGAGGCAGTGCGCGTCGCCTTTTTGGGACGCAGCGGCGAGGTCACACAGATCAGCCGCAGCATCGGCTCCTTGCCGCCGCAGGAACGTCCAACCGCGGGGAAAGTGATCAACGAAGCAAACGCGGCCTTCGCGGAACTCGTGCAGGCGGCGCTCGAGGCGTTGCGCCTGCGTGCGGTTGCGGGTGAGCTCACGCAGTCGATCGACGTCACCTTCCCCGGGACCCCGCCCACGCACCGTGGTTCCATTCACCCGCTGCGCCGGACGCTACAAGACGCCGTCGGATATTTTGCGCGCCGCGGTTTCGCCGTCGTCCTCGGGCCCGAGATCGACACGGCCTACAACAATTTCGACGCCCTCAACATTCCAGCCGACCATCCGGCCCGCGAAGGCTTCGACTCCTTTTATCTTCGCCCCGATCTCTTGCTGCGACCGCACACCTCGCCGACGCAGATCCGTACGATGCAAGCCTATCCGCCGCCGGTTGCAATTGTGGCGCCGGGAAAGTGCTACCGCCGTGACGCCGTCGACGCACGCCACCTCTACATGTTCCACCAGATCGAAGGGTTGCTCGTCGCGCCCGGCGTTCACTTCGGCCACCTCAAAGGGATGCTCACGGGGATGTGCCGCGAACTCTTCGGCCCGCAGGCGCGCGTCCGTTTTCGCCCGTCGTTCTTCCCCTTCACTGAACCGAGTGCCGAGGTCGACACGCTCTGCCCCGCCTGCACGGGCAGCGGCTGCCGCACGTGCAGCGGTTCCGGCTGGATCGAGATCGGCGGCTCCGGCATGGTTCACCCCAACGTCCTACGCGCCGTCGGCTACGACCCCGACCTCGTCTCCGGCTGGGCTTTCGGCGTCGGCATGGAGCGAATCGCGATGAAGCGCTACGACATCGACGACATCCGAACATTCGTAGAAAACCACCCCAAAGTCTTGGAGCACCTAGCGTGAAAACGCGCCCAACCCGCACCGCACCGGAAAGTTCGAGCATCTCGAAAACTCCGCGGACCGTCGCGCTCTACGGGTCGACCGGCTCACGCCCATCCATGGGCTACGCCGGCACTAGCGCATCCTGCGCGTCGGCCGGCTCACGCCCATCCATGGGCTACGCCGGCACTAGCGCATCCTGCGCGTCGATGACCCGTAGCGCGACACCAGGTCGAAACATGGAGAGGCCGCGGAGCCGCGGCCGGGGGCTTGGGGGGCTCCCCCCAATCAAATGAAAGTACCGTTGGGGTGGCTGCGGGATTACGTCGATCTCTCAGGGCTGACGACCGATGAGATCGCCGACAAGCTTGCTTCGCTCGGATTTCCCGTGGAGAGCGTGGAGCGGCGGCCGCAGTTGCATGGCGTCATCGCGGGGCGCATCAAGAGCCTGGTGAAACATCCAAACGCCGACCGGCTGCAACTCTGCGTGCTCGACGTCGGGCGCGCCTCGCCGCTGACGATTGCAACTGCGGCGACCAACGTTGCACAAGGGCAGATCGTGCCGGTTGCGACGATCGGGGCGCAACTCGTCGGATTGACGATCGCACCACGCAAGATGCGTGGTGTCGACTCTGAGGGGATGTTGTGCTCTGCTGCCGAGCTCGGCCTCGAGGCGAGCTGGTTCGAAGATGGCATCTTGCAACTCGACGACGACTTGCCGCTTGGCACCGACGTCATCGCCTTCTACGGGCTCAGCGATGACGTCCTCGACGTCGAGGTCACCTCGAACCGGGTGGACGTCCTCTCGATGATCGGAGTCGCCGGCGAACTCGCCGCCGGGCTACGCCGGCCGCTTCAAGAGGCGGTCGTGCGCATTCCCATCCCGACGTCCTCCACACACGACGCAACCTGTGGCGATCTACGCATTACCATCGAAAGTCCGGATTGCCGCCGCTTCGTCGCGCAGCGCTTCTCAAATGTGAGGGTCGGGCCTGCGCCCGCGTGGATGCGTCTGCGTCTCGCACTCGCCGGTCAACGGCCAATCAACAACGTGGTCGATGTCTCCAACTTCGTCATGCTCGAAGTCGGTCAGCCGCAACATGCGTACGATGTGGAGCGGCTTGCCGGACGCCACCTCATCGCACGCGACGCACGCGACGGCGAAATCTTGCGCACCCTCGACGGCGAAGAACGGACGCTGACGCCGCTCGCGCTCGTGATCGCCGACGAAGAGCAGGCGCAAGGCCTTGCCGGTCTCAAGGGCGGCGCCGCCAGTGAAATCACGCCGGCAACGCGCGAGATCGTCTTCGAAAGCGCGACCTTCACGGGCGCACGCGTGCGCCGCATGAGCGTCGCTCAGGGGTTTCGCAGCGATGCCTCCAGCCGGCATGAAAAGGGGCTTCCACTCGCGCTCGCGGAAGCCGGCGCAGCGCGTGCAGCCGAGCTGCTCGTTGCGTTGGGAGCGACCCCCGCGCCGGCATGTGCGGTCGGCGTTGGCGTGCCGCCGCCGCCGACGATCGCCGTAACCTCGCAAGAAGTGCGCGGACTTCTCGGCATCGAGATCAGCCAAGAAGAGGCCGAAGGAGGGCTGCGCGCGCTCGGGTTCACCGTTCGTGACGAACGTTGGCGCACGTCGCTCGAAAGCGAGTCGGAGGCGACCTATATCGTGCAGCCGCCGTACCGCCGCACCGACGTCTCCATCGCCGCCGACGTGATCGAGGAGATTGCGCGCATCGTCGGCTACGATCGTATCGAGGCGCAACTGCCGCCCGTCCTCGGGCACGCGATATCGAGTGCTCCGTACGAGCAGGAAGCAGCCGTTGCGAACGCATTCGCCACCTACGGCTATCGCGAGATCAATTCACTTGCGCTGCAACCCAGCGGCGTGCACGAGACGTTCGAGCGCGCCGGCATCACGGCTCCCGAGCCTGTCGAGATCATGAACCCGCTTTCGGAAGATCAGCGGTTCTTACGCTTCTCGCTGCTGCCGGGTTTGCTGCAGCTGGCTGCGCGACACCAGCACGAGGCGCCGCTGCGGTTTTTCGAGATCGGTCACGTCTTCGAGCGCGCGGCGGCCGTGCCGATGGAGACGGCGATGGTGGCGTGGATGCTCGTGGCGCCCCCGATAGAAGAGCCCGCGTGGCGCGATAGCGGCTTCCTCGAATTCAAAGGCGATGCGGCAGCGGCACTGCGCGCCATCACCGGACGTGACGCCGATGCCGTGACGACGCAGCTCCAGGGCCTGCATCCGGGGAAGACCGCCTCGCTGCTGATCGAGGGGAAAGATGCGGCGACGATCGGCGCCGTCGATCCGCGACTGCTGGCCGCCTTCGGGCTGGAGGCGCGGCTCTACGCGGGCGTCGCGCGTCTCGGCGACATTCCGACGTATCGTCTCCCGCGCTTCGTGGCGCCCTCGCGTTTCCCCGTGATCGAACGCGACCTTGCACTCCTGGTGGATCCCGAGATCCCCGCGCACGAGATCGTACATGCGATCACTGCCGGCAGCGACGGGGTTTTGCGGGACGTCAACGTTTTCGACGAATACCGGGGTCCACAAGTCGGGGAGAATCGCAAGAGCATCGCCGTGCGCGTCACGCTCGGCCGCACCGACGCAACCCTGACCGACAGTGAGGCGGAGGCGTGCGTCACGCAGATCCTCGCCTCGCTGCGCGAGCGCGTCGGAGCACAAATCCGTTCGTGACCTGGCCCGATGTCGTCATCATCGTCATTGCGGTCCTCGGCGCCTATAAAGGCTACAGAAGCGGTTTCATCGAGGAGCTGACGGGGATCATCGCGCTGGTCGCAGCGATCGTCGCCGGCTTTACCTACAGCGGCTTCTGGGACCACTCCGTCGAGAACATCTCGCACCTCGGCCCGGGCTCCGCGCACGTCGTGGGGATGCTGGCGTTCGCAGGGATCATCTATGCGATCGTCACCGTCGCCGGTCTGATCCTCAATCGCATTGCGTCACTCCCCATCATCGGTATTGCGAATGCGCTTCTCGGCGCGCTGGTGGGATTCGTCAAAGCGATGGTCTTCGTCTGGGCGATTCTCTACATCGCGCTCTTCTTTCCGCTGCCGGCCGATCTGCGCAACGACCTGCGGCACTCGGCTTTCGTGAGCTTGCTCACCGAACCGAACGGCCCGCTCGACGAACGATTCCACGACTCGCTGCCGTGGTTTGCAAAGCTCTTCTCGACGCCGTTTTTCAGCCGCCACCGGATGTGAGGGCCGGCGCGCGATGCAGCGCAGCCCAGAGATGATGCTCCCGGATGCGAAAGAACAGCGTCCCGTCGGGCTGCAGATCGAACATCCAATAGTTCACCGAGGAGAGTGAGACGAACGCCTCGCTGCTGCTGGTGAGGATGTAGTGGAAACTCGGGCCGGTCGGCGCGCACGAGACGGTCGCCGGCGTAAAGGTACACGCGGTATCACTCAGCGCGTGCACGTCGTAGGGATGCAGCGGAGCGTTGGGATCGGTACGCCAGATTCCGACGAAGGCGCCCCGCGCGCTCTGCGGCAGCCGTGCTGCGGAGATGAACGTAGCGGCGTGCATCCCGCTCACCAGCGACCGCGCCGTCTCCGGCGGCACGTGATAGGTTGTCGCGAGGTAGCGGCCGTCGAAGAGGATGCGCACGTTCGCGATCAGCGCGAAGTGGCCGGAGTGGTTGCGCCGGAACAGCCGCGTCTCATTGGCTGGACGCTTGAAGTTCTGGCCCTCGTCGCCGTTTGGATCGTCGGCGGAGCAGAGGAGGTAGGGGCCGGCAGTGTTCCACTGGTCCAATTCCCAATCGGGATGCGGGCCGGTGCAGAGCCGGCGAAGCAGCCAGAGCGGCGGCGATACCGTGGCGTGCGCGCAAAGCGGCGCAAGCCAAAGGAACGCCACCGCGACGCAGAGGACGGCGAGTTTACACCGGGGCGGCGTACGGCTGGGATTTCGCGAAGACATCGCGTGCGGCGCGCGTTCCGGCGCCCGCGTTGATCTCGATCGAGAAGCTGCGCAGCGTCTCTTCGAGTGCAGAGATGGCGTCGATGATGTCGGCGGCACCAAGATCACCCATCGTACCGATACGCAAGATCTTGCCTTTGAGTTCCTGTTGCCCGCCGCCGATCACGATGCCGTGCTGCTCGCGCAACGTGCGCCGAATCGCGGCGGCATCGCCGCCCAGCGGCAGCTTGAGTGCGACGACGGTCACCGAGTGCGCATCGGGAGCCGAGAAGAGCTCGAGACCCATCGCGACGACGGCGGCGCGAATTGCTTCGGCGTAGCGCGCGTGACGTGCCCAAACGTGAGGAGCGCCTTCGCGCTCGTAGAGGTCGATGGCGACGTCGAGCGCGTAAGCAATCGAGACGGGCGGCGTCCACGGCGTCTGGCCCAGCTGGGCAAACTCGCGCGCACGGCGCAGATCGAAATAAAAGCGCGGAGCCGTGGCTTGGGCCATGCGCTCCCAAGCACGCGGGCTCACCGCGACCATCGCCATCCCCGGTGGAACGGAGAGCACCTTCTGTGAGGCAGCCGCAACGACGTCGAAGCGCCAGGC
>Ga0335075_10007570_pt1 | contig 16695 bp, 11 predicted proteins | sample Lox_Sample_24_FD_206723 | JGI IMG/M metagenome (GOLD analysis project Ga0335075, IMG submission 206723) | Soil microbial communities from Loxahatchee National Wildlife Refuge, Florida, United States - Lox_Sample_2.4 | ecosystem: Environmental > Terrestrial > Soil > Wetlands | place: USA...
GCGAAATTGGCTAGCGAGGGAAAAAAGATCTCGGGAATTTGCCGAGAAAGCCTTAGTGACTGTGTCAAACGTTTACCCACACGGCAACTATGAGAATCGAAAGACGTGCGGCGAGTACCTCCCACACCCATATGCAGTTTTAAGTCACGAGGGGACCTCTTCGAAGAAGGAATCTTTTGCTAAATCATCCCTTCTTCATTCCATGGCAGAATTCCTGCTTTATCGAGGACAGTTGAATCAGGCGGAGGACCTCCAAGAACAAGCAATAAAGATAAGACGTAGGCTGTTAGGTGCGGAGCATGCTGATACATTATCCAGCATAGCCAGCTTAGCGCAGACGTATAGGAATCAGGGCCGGTTGAAGGAGGCAGAAAGTCTCGGGGTACAAGCGATGGAGACGAGAAAGAGGGTGCTAGGAATGGAGCATCCTGATACGTTAGAGAGCATGGCAAATTTGGCCTGGACGTATAGGATTCGAGGTCAGTGGAAGGAGGCTGAAAATCTAGGGGTACAAGCGATGGAGAGGAGAAAGAGGGTACTAGGCGCAGAGCATCCTGATACGCTAACTAGTATGGCGAACCTAGCGTGGACGTACAGGATTCAAGGCCGATGGAAGGAGGCGGAAAAGCTCGGGGTGCAAGCGATGGAGACAAGAAAGAGGGTACTAGGTACAGAGCATCCTGATACGTTAACTAGCATGGTTAATGTAGCATCGATATACATGTATCAGGGCCGGTGGAAGGAGGCGGAAGAGTTAGAACTGCAAGCGGTAGAGACAAGAAAGTGGGTGCTAGGTGCAGAGCATCCTGATACACTAAAGAATATGGCTGACTTAGCTTGGACCTACCTAAACCAAGGCCGGGAGAAGGAAGCGGAAGAGCTCGGCGCGCACGCGATGGAGAAGTTAAAGACACTGCTAGGTATAGAGCATCCGGATACGTTAACATGCATGGCCAACCTGGCGTGGACGTATAGGAATCAAGGCCAATTGCAGGAGGCGGAAAAGCTGCAGCTTGAAGTATTGCAGACGAGAAAGAGGCTGTTAGGTGTAGAGCATCCCGACACGCTAAAGAGTATGGCCAGCCTAGCATCAATATATAAGAATCGAGGCCGGTGGAAGGATGCGGAAGATCTAGAAGTTCAAGCGATGGAGACGAGAAAAAGGTTGCTTGGTATAGAGCATCCAGACACGCTGATAAGTATGGCCAACCTGGCAAGGACATACAAGAACCAAGACCGGTTACAAGAGGCGGAGAAGTTAGAGATTCAGGCGATGGATACCGGGAAGAAGGTACTAGGTATAGAGCATCCTATGACAATAAGGAGCATAGAGAGACTAGCGTCGACATACAAGAAACAAGGCCGGTGGGAGGAAGCAGAAGAGCTCGAGGTTCAAGCGATGGAGACGAGAAAGAGGGTGCTAGGTGTAGGGCATCCAGATACGCTGGCCAGCATGGCCAACCTAGCTAGGACCTACAAGTACCAAGACCGGTTACAGGAGGCGGAGAAGTTAGAGATTCAAGCGATGGAGACCAGAAAGAAGATGCTAGGTGCAGAGCATCCCGACACGTTAACCAACATGCATGACCTTGCACTTACCTGGAAATTACAAGGTCGTGATAACGAGGCCGTGGCATTAATGGCGCAATGCGTTCAACTCCGTAAACGTGTGTTGGGGCAGGATCATCCCAGTACCACTTCTTCCCTTTCAACGTTGAATAAATGGCAGTTACAGTTAACCGACAACGCAAATTCGGGCTAGGGGACAGATGGTCAACGTCCGACATCTCAAACTCACAAGTGTGCGGGGCCAAGGTAAAGAAGACTGTGCGAATTAATCTAGCTAGGTCCGGGAACGATGTGACTAGTGGTTGTTGAGTTATGTGTTAAATTGTAATTAATTTTTTGAAGTTCGTAGCGCTCGCTTCGCTTTAGGCCCTGTTTATGCCTTACAATTCTGATTTTAACTAGTCAGGTTGTTAACGGACCGCAAGTCGAGCTACGGGGGAGGGACAGGATCAGGTAATTGTCTGAAACTGCCTTGGCTGCGACCTAAAACCGCTACTACAGACAGGGTTATAGGCGGTTAGCTGTAGGCAATTAGCACTTTAGGTAACAGGCAGTCCGCAAGCGACATGTGACCTGTAAGGGGCTATATAAACCCGTCCGTAAACCACTGTTCTTCGTTTCTCCTTTTCTTTCCTCAGTTTTGGATTCTTTGCATTTAGAACTACCAAAAGCACCGGCTATACTCACTCGCCGGCGTCCCTATGCCATCTATTGACTGAGTTCGTAACAACAAGAGTAATTCGCTTTGTAGATTGCACTAATCGAAGATACTAAGCTAAGGAGAGAAGAAGAGGAAAGAAGGGGGGAAAAGTAGCTCTTCATATACACAAGCTGTCTATCTTATGGACCGTCTGTAGCCCGAGTGCCAACTGCCTACGGCTAACAGCCTGTTAGCTCGCAAGTCCATGTTGGGTTCTATAAGCTATATGCTCAAGCTTGACAGCTTGTATAGGTCGATATCCGTGCCTAGGTCCAGTGGTTCGTACACTATAAACCGTGCGCAGGGTTTGAGATCCAATAGCGCGTACGCTATTGCTACATTCGGACTTGAGGCTTACATTTGGACATTACAAGCTCCTCGTTCGGACTCCGACAACCTTCAGGTGAACAATTGTATTATAGCTATAATAATAAGGGATGCTTCTTCTTTGAAGGGGCAGCTTCACATTTCATAATAATACCAATCTATTAGATTTTATCAGTCACCACACATGCGCTGCTTGAAGCAACACCATACGAATATCCCCCCTTACACAGCCTGTAACCTGACTTACGGGCCATAACATTAATTAGCTGTTAAAACTCTACTTGAACTTATTGTTGTAAATAAGACATTTAAGTATTTATAGATTAACCTTATTGATATGTGCTATAAGCTAAGTACGCTATACATATAGATCTTGCATATTAAAGACTACTTTAGCAAGTTCTTTATGTTTTATGCGCTTTATAGCAATCAAGCTAAGAAGTAGTAGCAGTTGTTGCTAACTTTATTAAACGCTTTTACTTACTAAAGCGTATATAATGTAATAATAGCTGTACATTTAAAAGTAAAGAAATACTCTATAAGTATAAGATCATTTGATATAAAATAGGTGCTTTGTTGATCCTCCTCTAAAAGTATAGCATTTAAATTATCAACAGCAACTTCCGTTTACTACAAACCTAAGGCCTTGTTGAACAAGTAAAGACAGTTGTTAAGGCTAAAATCTAAGCATGGAAGGCCACTTATAAGTCAACGAATTAGAAGGACGGCCTTGTTGAGATTAAATAGGCAATTAATGCTTAAATGCACTTAACTACAAGCAAAGCACCTTATAAGATTATGTTCCAATTAGAACTACGTTACCAAAACTAGCTAACTTTAGACAAGTGTAAGGCGGCACTACGGGTCCATTAGTGAATGGACCGTTTTGGCGACTGGACTATGCCGGATCTCTTGATGGAGCCAGGAAATATGAATGTGTACCGCCTAGGTAAATATGACAATAAGCTTCAGTAGCATTAAATCAATCGTGATAATTAGTTTCGGCGATGAGATCCCTAGCGCTAGGATCAGTTAGGGGACTTGATCTTTAGTTAAGCCACTACCCGATATGATAGTGATGCAGAGTCTAATTCGGCAGCGGCACTAAACATCGTGGAACGCGCAGGCTACGGAGAGGTTGGAGCAGACGGCTTCTGGCTCTCAAGCAATCTGTCTCACGCTGTTCCGACTTTCCCAGATATACCCCGGTTCGCTCAACGACCAAGCAGTGACCTTCTCGACTACCCACAGTTGCATTACAGAAATATTAGCCCTAGGAGTTAGGATATACAGAATGAGCAGTTGCAGGAACGGTTTGTGGCGGTGAAGAATATAATATGCTTTAACACGGTGGCTGCTAGTATTTGAGCTGGAGCCTCTATTGAATAACTAGCTGTTTCTGACATGTATACAGGCTTGATGAATCTCCAAATTCCAATTATTGTCACACTTGGTATTAGTAATTGCGTAGACTCAGGTGAGAATGACGTCTAGAAAAGGTACGCGACAGCTAATGCCGCGTCATATAGAAAGGAGTTCATCTATGTTATAACAAATAATCTAGTAAACAGCATTTCAGACCTTAAAGACACAGAAAATTGTACCTCCTTGTACGGATCTTAGGCTACTGCTATTCCAACTTCATTAATACTCTAGCTATAGGAATGCAATTCTGCTTGTAGTTATAACGGAAAATAAGTTTAAGAGTCTTTTGCAAGATGCTTTTAAAGAACAAGCACCTAATGATGTAATTATGCACACAGTTATAGTTCTAGTCGACTTAGGCGGGGGAGAACAACCTTACAACGAGGCTGGAATAATTACTGCTTACAACTGCATTAGTAATGCCTTCCTTTTCCTTGATAGCACGTAGTATTAAGAGGCGTTCAGGGTGAAAAGGATAGGAACTATCATTTTCGCATCTATTAAGAGCTATATTCAAATAAATAGCGTCGACCGCCCTACCAACCTCAGAGTTATAGTGATCCACAACGCATCTACGCAACAAACGGCAGCATGCACATTATAGGGCGTCATTGCACCCCCTGTTTACGTCAATTAATTACGCCGTTTTAGCTTTAAAGGAGATCCAAATCGAGACGCAGTTACAGTTAGTCAAATATTGGCGCCACACGTGCCACGGTTGGACAAAGCGGATTGGCAAGTGGTCCTTGCTGGTCATTCACGAGATGACTTGCTGAAGGACGCTATTAGACAGATGCCAATCCCGTGGTAGTTATACAGGTTAAATACTAAAGGCTTAGTTGAAATTGCTCTGTGGGATACAACTCATTAAATTGAATCAAGAACTCATTAGCGTACATAGTATAAGGAGATCATCTAAGCATATCTCAAATAATAATATTACTAAGGGTCTGTCATACCTGACTTTTTTTTCCCCTCTCTTTTTTTCTGTTGCTCAGTGTATTTCTTCCGCAAATATCGGCCTATAGCTGGTCCATATATCCAGAGACCCCAGATAGCTAAAACCAGAAGAGTCGAGGGAATAGTAACTGTCCAGTATATCCATAATTGCTTCGAAGATTCCCAGCCATCGTCACCGAAAGTGAAGAAGGTCGTACTGAAGAATGCCTGCGATTGCATGAGTCAATTGAGGGTAGACAAGACAGAGTAGTATGTACCGCAATAAAGGTAGCTGGTAGGAACGTCATTGTTAAAAGCGCGATCGATTTCACCACCGAGTTATCCTGCGCAGCCATCATATTGTATGCCTGCGCTAGTGAGCTTCTATAGATAGAACATGCATTGATAATAGGAAAGAATTTAGGGATTCATTACCAGGGTGATTTCAGTTTTGAGCCTTTCATAATTCGATTTAGATCGTAGATTTAGGCTCTTCACCATTTGCAGCTGAAAGCTCACATACTCTTGCGCCTGCACCGTATAATTCTTCCCAAGAGGAGAAGGGAGACTCTGGTAAACCTCTTTCTGCTGTAGTAGAATTTCTTTCAATGTGTCTATTGTCACTAAAAGGACCTCATCTACATGGATTGTGTGTCTAGAGGTCTCGTGCATGTGTGCAAAATCGGGTAGGGCACCTGGTGTGGCCTCTGTCCTGTGCTACTCAATATTTGTCAACTATTGCTTCTAGTAACGCATAATAGATGTAGATACCGTCTCAACATCCCGAATTAGGTCTCGGATAAGCCATACAGATTCGTCGTATCGCATTACTATCTGGTCAATTAGAGGTATGTGCATCGCGAATGGGTCCTTAAAATTGAGAGGATGCGGTGGCTTTGGAAGGGCGGTCTCGGGCTTCGAGTGCGATTGAAAGAAGTTCTTGAGCCCCGATTGCAGTTCTTCCGGCGTATCAATGCACACGACTCTACAATTGCCTGAATGATCCCAGCGGGTGAAGAAGCCCATCTCGTACCATATGTAGTCTTTTTCGGTCTTTGCTTTCTTCTTCAAACCCTTTTCTTTCTTCTTCAAACCAACCTGTGTGTTCTTAGATTCACTGGCCTGTATTTGTTAGGCAACTTCACGAACCTTCTTGACTAAACAACGAAACCAGGTGCCTAAAGCACAACTTCAGTAAGCGTAAAATGAAGCAAAGGTTCTAAAGGATAATTTACTGTAGCTTTCCAGCTTATCCTCCTTATTGTATATCCCTCTAGAACCAAAATAGCCATTTAATAATGTGCATGTTTCGTTGCATAGGAAATCAGGCACGTTAAGGTACTGCAGAAGATCATGCTTTTCGAAGTGACGCTTTTCCTCTTTGTTGTCCACATAGTATTTCCTGTTGATAAATCTAGAACGATGAGATTCGTGCACTAACTGCAATTCTTAGACTGTATGAGCTCCTCTTACATGTAACATTTCTCTGGCAGTTTTCGGATCTACTTCTCAGTCAGATCCACTCCAGGAGAATCCGAAGGGAATACTCACATTTTCAGGGTCGAGAGTATAGTTCTCGATCCATCCTGGCGGTTCGAAAGCTAGTCTTCCTTTACGCTTAGGAATTTTAACGGGGAATAACAGTGCTTACGATATTTCAAGATGGTGGCAATCGGATATTGCGGCCCCGTTTCATCCTTAGGAGGGGCCATGATGTTTGACTTTTCTGCAAATAATTTTTCAAGGCTATCGTTTTTTACCTTTTGCGTTCCTTTGCTGGCTTGCAAGTTGGCAGTGGATAAGAAAGAGATTAAGATATTCCCACTTCGCAACTCTGTTTTGGATTTTATGTGCAGGTCTGACTTGTCATGTGCGTGTATGCGGCATTTCCCAGCCGTGGCGTTTTCTCATTGCTACGTGTCAAGAGCGCGATCGGGCTATGCAACTCCCAAAAATGCCCTTCCCCGCGGTCCTCTATATAGCCGAGCCTTAAACACCAATATTACCGTACTTGCAAATGAGTCAAATAATTGACCAACCAATTGATGCCTGATTTTGATTGGTTGATTCAATAACCAGCTTAAAGATACTCTGCCGTTCTCAAAGATAAGGCGCAGAACCTTGAATATTTAGAGTGCGGTACACTGTCGTTGGCTTCTTAACATTAGTACATAGAAATGCTATCCCTAGAGAGTGCACTATACTTTAAAAATTGGGAGAAATAGCCATAATCGTGTCCCCCATGCTTCCCCAACACATTAGCCACCCATACCCATCCTCTTTCCCCAACCCATAAAGCCATGCTCTAGGCAGCCCGATCGGAGGTTTGGGATCAATCGGAAGAGTGCGGACAAAGGCGGCAGAATAGTGGGGGGCTTGCACCAGAGGTGTAAGGGTGCAACGCGAGTTTGGTTTTACATCCTTTCCCTATCTCTGTCGGGTCTTCCAATGGGAATTGTACCTCGTCCTGAAAACTGGTTAGTCCAACGCCATCAAGACACACCCAAAAAGCGCGTTCTCTTGTTTGCCCCCAAGATGTCAACTCTAGATGCCGTTAAAGCTGCTGTTCCAGCTAGCTGATGACTGCAAGAATTTTTACCGCGTCTAGCTGCTCGTACCGCACGAAATATGTGGAACGCCATGCTAGAGGCTTCTTGGCAAGACAAGACTTGTTGGCGAGGTGTTGGGCTTCTGTAATGATCCTTCAACTTCTTCTCCCAACCTGACTCAGAATGTTTACGGTGCGAGAAGGCACATGTTGGATCATATAAGTCACATGACCTACGAAGGCGGCGGCAAAAAGTAATTTAACAGATTTTAGCGAGCCGAAAATTCGGATTTAGCATTGTACTGTAGAATCACTAAAGTGTCGTACTTAGGCATTGCACACTGCTAAATTTCAGGGCTGTAATCACTAAACTACAGCACTTGTATGTGACATATGGGCTAATCGGCGTTTTCCGACAGACTTCTAATATTACGATTTAGCAACACTACAGCGCAATTTCATGCTGTGTTAGTTACTAAAACTATTATCAATATAGGTCTTACACCTGACAATTAGTATAAGCATACTTAGTGTTCTGGTTGTGGTATTATTGTGTGTAAATTAATTTTGTTTGGTTTGATGTTCCAAATTTGCTAAATTCCCTTTTGCCGCCGCCTTCGTAGGTAGCAGTTCGACCTGTACCGAGCGATTTGATGTACAGTCCCCTAAATCGGTGTAAAAATGCATCCAGTGCAAGGGTTCCATGCATTCGTTATATATACTTATATAGGAATAGTTTAATAGACTAACTACTTGCTACTATTAAAACACTATGATTTTCAGTACCGCGTCCATCTACCATTAGCTTCAGCCACCATCTTGATTGTACGAGGCATGCTATGCACAAGGTGGAGGAGAAAGTTATTTGGTACTGTATCCCAGGCTTCCTAGACTTGTCGCTTCAATTCTGCTAATGGGATTGCCTAGTAGTGCGTGGATAATGGTTCTAGACATAATTTTTCATCTATGCCTAAACATGCTCAATTAGGTTAAGGTCAGGGGAGAATGCCGGATAGTTTATTACTGTAATAATACGACAACGTAGTTCATCCATTGTAAAGCGTGCTTTGCAGCAAGGAGCGTTGTCCTGTATAAAAATCCAATCCTTAGAGCCTTTATCTATTATTTATTAATGTAGTACTAGGATTACGTACTCTTAGTATGAGAAAGCTGTAATAGCTCCCTATTCCTTTTCCCTAAAAACACTTAGGCTCTTCTTCCTTCTAGCAAACGTAAACCAAAATAACTACTTGTTCTGTTAGTGTAGATATTCTGTAATTGTAGATGGATCTTATGCTTCGCCTTCTACCCGAGTAATCCAGACTTGTATAAAGACTCTACCTCTAATAGAAACTTCGTTACACTACGCTATCTTCTCTTATTGCTTTAAAGTCTAGTTGATGTATTTCACAGCAAATCCTTGCTGTTTAACTTGGTTCTTATGCAAAAGAAGAGACTGCCTCTTAGAAATATACCTCCCTTGCCCATTTCTTCTTAAAGCTATTGTAACAGCATCTTTACTGTATATAATACCAAAATTAAGGATTGCTGGAATATCCACTTACTTTGTAAGGCAATAGAAAGGGGATTTGTAAATCCAATTAAGGAGATCTTGTCGGCGAGGAGTATCAAATAACAGCTGACAACTACAGCATTGTCCTTAAGGAGTATGACAATGTTTTAAAGCTTAATAAACTTAGTAGATGGTTATACCTTAAAATCCTATAATAAATTTATAAGTTTTACTAAGCGCACGGAACGTTTCAACTTGAATCTGTGTATCTTGTAAACATCTTTCTAACTGTAATATCTATAGTGTTTTTAGAGTTTTAGGAATAGTTATACTTCCTTTAAGAATCTATGTATTTTCAAGGATATTAAATAAAGGCTCCTAGGCTAGAATACTTGCGTTAATTAGAGTAGTAGGACATAGAGGAAGGCCTAATAAAGTAAGAGTATTTCTTTAAGAAGGTTTGTAGAAGGGAGGGGCTCGGTCAATATAGAGTGGGATCGCCGGCTGGGAGCAAGCGGAACTCAATGAATTAGCAGCCTATTTAAAAAGAATCTAATGCTAAGAAAGGAAGAAGAGGTGTGTTGCTCGAAGAGCTGCTCTTATAATGTAGTCCCAGCTGGTCACGTGGGCTGCCGCCAGTGCCAACTCCCCATGCCAACTGCCTATACAACTGCCCATCAGTAAGCAGGGCCGTAACAGTTCGTAGCTAACCCGTAAACCCGTAACGACCCGTAAGCAGGTATAACGGCCGTAATAATTCGTAGTAAGAATAGGCCAAGAGTTATATCTTCCCATTTGTTCTTAGGAGATGCATAAAGTCAGAGTGGTAAGATCCTAGGCTCTTCTTGTAAGGATATCATTAAGGAGTAAGAGGCTCAGCGACAACAGAATTATTTTAATAGAGTAGTAGGAACAACTTAACTAGAAGTCTCAAGATAGTCTAACATTTTAAAGGGCTAGGTAGTAAAAATGTAAGTTATAAAGTATTTAACAAGTAGTAGAACTGTAAGTAGGCAATAATTATAGTTTTAAGACACTTTAATTAAGGGATAAGAAGATTTATAGAATTTAGGCTTATTTATATGCAATTTCTTGCGGATTTCCATTGTAGGTGTGACGGTTCAGCCTTAGCCTCCTGTCACCTAACTCGAGACGCACCCGCAACACTTAGTGTTTCACACTAGAGAAGCAGAAGGCCCCTAAGGCCACGACTCTCCCTTCCTTTCCTTTTGCCTCTCTTCTTCTTTCTGTAGCTTAGCATCTTCAATAGTGCAATCTACAGAGCTCCCTTCATCCTTATTGAATAGCATTCTATACGTGCCGTCACAGTAGGATTCCATAGAATTCTACTATTACTGAAGTATATAGAATGCCTTCAAAATTCATGATATTTCTAGAGACTTCTTTTAATATTGCTGTCGACGTTGACTGTGACGTTGTAGCTTTATTTGTTTATAGTTTTAAGGTTACTAAAGCAGCTTATAGAGAGCATTTCAGACTAAACCATATAGAGTAGTTGTATAAGATCCTTGCACTAAAAGCATTTTTATACCAATTTAAAGTACTTGGGACGACTTAATGTGTGAGTTAAGGCATGTCGTACAAGGCCTTTCAGTGCGTGGAATATCCACTTCCAATCAGTGACTTGACATTTATGTCTGTGGCGATAGACATGTATATGACGCCTGAATGACAATTTTAGTAAAAGCATTTTAACTTGGTGATAAGCACCTACGCGAGCTCATCCCGCCTCCTGAAGGACTGAGGGCAAAGCGCACATGTCAGGAGTCAGATGGAAGGCTGGAGATCGAAGCCAGTCCGAGATGCTGCCAGAGCATATAACAGGCTTGGGTTCGATCGAGATATGACAATTCCTAGTGGCGAGTGTATTTCGGACGCAGTAAGTGATAAGCAAGAGGTATTACTTGTCGACCCCTAGCATGATGGAGAAGTATTTACAGTGGATTCTGATGAATCGACCTTGGAATTCGTGTCAATGCAAGGAAATTCAGTTGAATTGACAACGCCGACGCTAACTCTAGTACGAAGGAAATTCGTAAAGCGCGATAGACCTTCAACCGTGACAGCTAATTGGCTTGCATCGGAGACCGTCTCGCCAATGACATCAGCAGCTGCTCTCTGAGCCTCATCCGAAGATGGCGACTCAGATCCGTCTATTAGGGAGGGTGTTTCTAATACATTTGGATAAACAAGGAAAGCTGATCGAGGATTGATCGTGGGTATTTTTGTCTTGACTGAGATAACAATCGAGATGAAACTTGAGTTTCGAGTGCGCAGACTAGCCGCCCGAACGGCCAACGCCTGCAACTTTAAACTGATGCTCTGCTCAGCTGCGCCTGCCTGATGAGGGTGAGAAAGAAAGTTTGGGATCTTCGATGCTCAAGAAGGGTTGTGGTCCACCAGCCTGATTGAGTTGAAAAGTGCAACAGAAGAGATTCAGTCGCCTACCTGCTTATATCCCAAGGTTTACAACTTCACAAGTGGCCTCCCATAGAGGCGCGCTGCTTTGCAGTCGTCCTGATACCTCCAATAGGAAGCCACGGCTGCCAACTCGCTTTTTGCATAAAATTCGCCTTACCGGACTTTTCCTTCCTTAACCCCTGCATGGGCATGGACACTGTTAGTGGCGTCTTCAAGATCCCATCCAACAAGGATCATTTTATCCTGATGCTTTTATATTTTTGAACGTACGAAGAGCGATTCAAAAAGTCATGAGACTATAAGATATTTTGCCCTTGTGGCTGCCTAAGCAACCACCCTAAGCCTACTATAGAACCCTATGGGTTAACTAATCAGCCTTGTAGGTGCCTAATTATTACCCGAAAACCACTAAATAGTTAATATACGTTATTCTTGCCTTGCCCTTCAGCCTTCCTTCCTTATATTCATTCCCTCTTTTAAGTCTAATTACATTTTTAATGTGGGCTATAAACCTTTTAATCCACGCCCGAATCTTCTCTTGTAGCATCTCTTTCTAACACTTGATCCATTCCTTTTCCAGCTGCTCCCTTAGTGTTATTAGACCCTTCTTTGTTATATACCTTTTCATCCAAAATCAACAAGGCTCTATCATATTGAGATCAGGGGAATTCAGTAGCCAGAGAAGCTTTGAAATCTCTTAAAGGTCAAAGACTTCCTGCTGATATCTTGAAGAATGAGAAGGAGCTCCATCTTCTTGTACAACAATGTTGGGCCTCTTCTTTAAACACTCTTTCGCAAAAGGAAGCAAAAGAGGCTTTAGAATTACCTCTTGATACTTATACTAATTAGTTCCCCCTTTTGCCTTCTTTTAAAAACTGCTGAAATCACAGGAATAAAGCCATAATTTTATGCGCAGCTTAATGTGATTCTATTGCTTGATACCCCCAAAATTAAGACGGGCACACAACCCCTATATACACATATTCGTGTTTCTCTGCCTCATCAATAGCTGAAGCTGTTTTTCAACTGTAGGATCTAAAGGATTAGGATTCCTTTGGATCAGGATTCAGGATTTCCAACAGCCACGAAGCTGTAATTCCAACAAAAACATATGCTCTAGTATTCTCATCATTCTTGAATTGAGGCTTTCCCCTAGGCAATGTGGTTGTTGCTCTTACAGTAGCCTTCTTATTTCATTCACAATCTCCTAATTAGCCTTGTCATCTTTGTACCTTAAAGTATTACTTAACCTAGTCCATTGGTGACTGGACAGCAACAATTGCAAGAGCAAAGCAAAGTAGAATTGCAGTAGGCTGCCTAGCGTCGTGAAAAACACATTATCAGTGTGTTTTCGTGCTTAAAGTTGGCGATTACTAAGCTTAGGGCACGTGCCACCCTAAACGAAATAACACTACAGGCCCAAGTAGTTAATTTTGTTACTGAACGCGACAGCCGGGGCCCCGCATTTTTCAGTCTCCCCACATCCCGAAAACGCCTGCGTTTCACATTCTTCTCATGGTCTTACGTATACCCTCAACTCAATATGATCCGTAGCCTTTGATGCCACAATGACCCTGCTCGGCATGTGGATAAGGTAGCGTACCACTCGACAATGCTCAGCCGGAAGGTTATTTTCCTGAGTCAAAAGCGCGGCCTTCTCCCACTCCAGAAGACTTACAAACGACATCTTTTACATGCATACACTTTGCCTCGTAACCTTCTTAACCTGTAAGGAGTAACAACTAAAGCTATATTTACGATCATGTCGACGATTACGGAGACCCCCGTGATTGCTGAGGCCGTCAAGACAGAAGACTCAAAAGCTCGGGTCAAGCGCGTCGTCACCTTGGGCAGTATTCGCCATCGCCATGAGCACACCAACGAGATCATTCTGATACCCACACCATCACCGGATCCCAATGATCCCCTCAACTGGTAGGAAGACCTTCGCCTAACTGTATTTTGGTTGATTTGCTCACAACCATACAGGAGTCGATCATTCAAGCTCTATATGGCATTCATCATCTGCCTTGCCATGTTCATGTGTAATCTTGTCGCAGCCGGCCCGACCATTGCTATCGTTGAGACGGCTATGGACTTTTTCCCAGATTGGGCGCAGACAGGTCTCACTCCGGCCATCTCTCAAGTCGCATACTTCTTTACCTCTACTGCTCTACTTCAAGGGACGGGCAATTTAATCTGGATGCCGCTTGTCAACAAATATGGACGTCGGCCAATTTACCTAATCAGCTATTCTATCTACCTGGCATGTATCATTTGGGCCTCTTGCACCTATTCTTACAGCAGTTTCCTAGCAGCAAGAATCATTATGGGATTCGGCTCTGGGGCTGCGGAGACCATGGTAAAATTTGTTGCCTCGTAGAATGGCACTAAGCTGACAAGAGCAGGCCCCATTGTCTATCGCCGACGTGTTTTTCTTGCATGAGCGTGGTGCAATCATGGCGTCAGTGACCTTCTCCTAAATTATTCGGGAATTCCTGCTAACTTTTTGCCAAGCATGTATACTGCTGCGCTTTCTTGTGGTGTAGCAGGAGGAATCATCATTGATGGGTAAGCGATTCTCATGACTCCCACACTTAGCAAAGCACATGTCAAGGAATAGGCAACGGAATCCATGACCTGACATACACCTAGGTTTATTACGATTGATCACAATTGGAGATACATTTATTAGTGAGTCCTCATTCGCCGAACGGCAAAGTGTCTATCTAATCAGATTTAGTGTTGCCACAGCACTGGTTGGATCTCTTCTGGTTCTTGCCATCTTTACTTTCCCCGAAACCAATTATATTCGAGCTGTCGAACTGGTAGAATCTGAGGAAAACAACATGTTGGAGACCGAGAAATCGGGGTCTATAGTCAATCTCGAGCATGGCAGGCCCCAAATTCCACCCAAAAAGAGTTATCTGCAGAGACTTCGCGTTTTCTCGGGAACTTACACAGAAGAAAGTCTCCTTACCATGTTTGTCCGACCTCTAGCTCTGATACTGCTTCCTCCGGTGCTCTGGGGAGCACTTGTTATGTCAGTCACGATTGGATTCCTAGTGGCTGTTACCTCCAACGTATCTCCAGCATACGAGACTGCTTATGGCTTTCAACCATACCAGACTGGCCTTTGTTTCTTCGCTGCTATCATTGGCTCTCTGCTAGGTATATACGCAGGCGGTCATTTTGGTGACTGGACCGCGGATTACTTGACCAAGAGAAATAATGGCACTAGAGAACCTGAGATGAGATTGCCCGCGATTGCCATAAGTCTTATCACAACTCCTCTAGCCTTGGTCCTTTACGGTGTTGGTATCCAATACAAATTACATTGGATGTGCCCTACTCTTGGTCTTGCTCTTTGTAGGTACCTTCAGTATTGGAAGTGTAGCCTTGCTTACATATATAGTGAATTTCTCTATCACTCAAGCAACAAATATATCTCTCGTGTACACAATTGATGCGTATCGCCCGATCGCTGGAGAGATCACCCTGGCAAGTTTAGGCTTCAAATGTAAGAACAGCCTTAACCCTTATGTCTGCAAGCCTTGCTGATGACAGCAATAGCTGCTTTCGGCTTTCTACTCTCCTTCTACACTAACCCCTGGATCGCCGAGGTTGGGTACGCCAATGCGTATGGAACTGTAAGTACTTATTTACACCTCACACTAATATCTTCATGTGATTACACCAACTTGTCAACGCCTCTCAACTTTGATTTGATGTAGGACTAATTGCGAATTAGATGGCTGGAATTGCAACATTTGTCCTCCTTTTCTGGATTCCATTCTATTTCTGGGGAAAGAGATTGAGACACGCATCTTGGAGGTGGAAAATCTGCAATTTTGTCCACTGGGATGGGGATCGCGAAGTGGGTGAGTGATTCCATGAGAGCCATATATCGAAAGGTGGAGACATGTGCGTGCCTTTGGCGATTTCCATTTAGCAGTACAGAGCCTCAGGAGTAGCACGCCCTAAACAAATGCCAAATTATTTCAAATTCAAAGGTCACAATCTGATGCGTACTTAAAAAATATATATATTGCTCAAATTGTGCCTTAATATCGTCTGTTGCTGGGGAATTGTCTCAGAAACTAGAGTCCAACGACAGAGTAGGCATCCTGGATGATTCTTTCCCCTGACCGGTAAATCACACCTAGCCATTTTCGAGCGCGGGGTTTTACGTTGCGGGGAATGGGACGGAAAACGGGGGGGGGAGCGGGGAACGGAGAACATCTTTTATGTGCGAATTGCGCTGTGCATCTATTTATTTTATTGCGCAGTCCTCCCACAATTCCGGAGCTGATACCCGCATCATATCTTCCCCCTCATCTGCCAAAGGTTGGAATAAAGAGGCTTAGAGTTTATTGGTTTCACCAGCCCAGGGTCCGCTTCCAATAGCGTTCTTTATCATTGGCTGCATAACCTTGGTCGCAGCGTACGTGCTATCGCGATGGAGAAATCGCGACAGGCGCAGCAGCACAGTCAAGGTGGGGCCGACTCTGGTAATTTCACCCCAGCCCACCAAGCTCTCAGCAGCTCCCCTCGAGGTCATGGTGGAGCGTCTAATCTATACCAATGCGCCGATTGCCAACGTCGTTACTCTCGACCAGAGCACTTGGCCCGACATATCCAAACACATACTCTGGGAAAGCGGTTTGCTTGCACTCTTTGTGGCAAATCATTCGCCAGGGCAGATCTTTTGAAACGCCATGCCGCCAACCACGATCCAGACGACCCATCGGGCACCAGAAAGCGGAGGCGAATGGCGTCTTTGGCGACTCAAGATCGTGTAAGCCATGCTTGTCGCGCGTGTGCCAGTGCGAGGGTAAGATGCGAAGAGCAGAAGCCATGCACGCGATGCAGAAATCGAAATTTGCGCTGCGAATACACGTCTTCTGGGGCGGGAGCGACGGCTACGATGCAAGCCGAAGGCGACTCGAGACTGATCATGGATGATGCCGAGCAAAACCGACTTCCGCAGGTCTCAATGTATGCATCCGTCGAAACCTCACTCGTGGTCGACCAAGTACAGCAGCTCGCAACACCAGAGACAGTAGAGCATTGTAAGTATTTGTTTCATCTCATCTTCGTAGCTGTTCAGGTTCCGCCGTCTCGTAGACTTTCGGGTCCGGCTGAGGATCTTCTCCGCCTCGGTGCAGCGAAATAATGGAGACCATCCGAGCTTCATCGCAGTGGCTGTTTCTATTAAAATATACTTAACAA
>Ga0335075_10007571_pt1 | contig 16695 bp, 16 predicted proteins | sample Lox_Sample_24_FD_206723 | JGI IMG/M metagenome (GOLD analysis project Ga0335075, IMG submission 206723) | Soil microbial communities from Loxahatchee National Wildlife Refuge, Florida, United States - Lox_Sample_2.4 | ecosystem: Environmental > Terrestrial > Soil > Wetlands | place: USA...
GTCAGGCGAGCTCTACCGGCGCGGGCTGATCTGCCGCACCGACGATCGCGGCGACCCGATCGTGCAGCTCTCGCCGCCGCTGATCGCCGGCCCGGAGCAGTTCGCGGAAATCGAGGCCATCCTGCGCCCGGTGCTCAGCGAGGCCTCAGCGCGGATGGAGCGGTGGAGCTCACTGTCGAGAGCCTGATCGGCGAGCTCGGCCTCGAGCTCGTCAGCGGGCAGGAGGCCGCGCGCACGCACGTGCGCTGGGTACACAGCACGGAGCTCACCGATCCCACGCCGTGGCTGAAAGGTGGCGAGCTCCTGCTCACCACCGGCATGCAGCTCACCGGGCCGAGGGTGCAGCGGGAGCTGATCGAGCGCCTGGCCGACCATCACATCGCGGGCCTTGGCTTCGGCACCGGCTTTGCCCACAAGCGCCTGCCGGCGGCGCTCGTGGCAGCCGCGGACGCCCGCGCCTTCCCGCTGTTCGAGGTGCCCTACGAGCTGCCGTTCATCGCCATCACCGAGCGAGCGTTCGCGCGGCTGCTCGACGAGCGCTACGAGCTCTTGCAGCGCAACCTCGCCGGCGACGTGCTCAGCGAGCTGCTCACCGGGCACCTCTACCCGGAGGACCTGCAGGCGCGCCTGCGCCCATTTGGGATCGGCGAGCAGGTGGCGGTGCTCGCCTTTGCGCTGGCCGAGCCGAGCAGCGCCGCCGCGCTCGTCGAGGCAAGCCTGCAGCGCGAGCGCGTGCCGAGCCTCGTCGCGATCCGCTCCGGCCTGCTGTGCGCCGTGATCGATCCGGGCGCCGCGGGCGGGTGCGACCCGATCGAGCTCGCGCGCAAGCTCCGCGGCGAGCTGGCCGCCCGCTTCGGCGCGTCATCGCCGGACGGGGAGGTGCGCGCGGCGGCCTCGCGCGCGAGCGCCACGCACTCGCTGCGCATGGCCTTCCACGAGGCGCGCTGCGCGCTGGAGGCGGTGCGCCTGCGCAACGGCAGCGCCCCGGAGGTCGCCACGTACGCCGACCTCGGCGCCTTCCAGCTGCTGCTCTCGCTGCAGGACGACGATGCGCTGAGCTCCTACTGTCGCGGCGTGCTCGGCCCGATCGAACAGGGCGAGGGGGAGTACGGAGAAGAGCTGGTGCGCTCGCTGGACGTGTTCATCGAGCACAACGGACACTGGGAGAAGGCCGCGGGCGCACTGTTCTGCCACCGGCACACGCTGCGCTACCGCATCCGCCGCATCGAGCAGCTCACCGGACGCGACTTCTCCAACGCCCGCGACCGCATCGAGTTCTGGCTCGCCCTGCGCGCCAGGGAGCTGGCGCGATGAGGATCGGCGTCCCCACGGAGATCAAGAGCGACGAGTACCGCGTCGCCATCACCCCCGCCGGCGTGCGCGAGCTGAGCGCGCGCGGGCACGAGATATTGGTGCAACGGGGGGCGGGAGAAGGCAGCGCGATGAGCGACGAGCAGTTCCGCGCGCAGGGGGCGCAGATCGTCGCCGACGCCGACGGCGTGTTCGCGCAGGCGGAGCTCGTGCTGAAGGTCAAGGAGCCCCAGCCCGTGGAGGTCGCGCGGCTGCGCGAAGGACAGACGCTGTTCACCTACCTGCACCTCGCCGCCGAGCCCGAACTCGCCAGGGGGCTGATGGCTTCGGGCGCCACGTGCATCGCGTATGAGACGGTCGAGGACGCCGAGGGGCGCCTGCCGCTGCTCGCGCCGATGAGCGAGGTGGCGGGCAAGATCGCCACGCAGGCCGGCGCGTTCATGCTCGAGAAGCCGCTCGGCGGGCGCGGCATCCTGCTCGGGGGCGTGCCCGGGGTGGCCGCGGCGACCGTGCTAGTGATCGGCGGCGGCGTGGTGGGGATGAACGCCGCGATCATCGCCATCGGCATGCAGGCCGACGTGTTCGTGTTCGACCGCTCGATCGACCGCCTGCGCGAGCTCGAAGTGGCGTTCGCGGGACGCGCCTCCACCGTCTACTCCTCGACGCTCGCGATCGAGGAGATGCTGCCGGCCGCCGACCTCGTGATCGGCGCCGTGCTCGTCCACGGCGGTCGCGCGCCGCACGTGGTCACGCGCGAGCAGCTCGGCGTGATGAAGCGCCACGCGGTGCTCGTGGACGTGTCGATCGACCAGGGCGGCTGTTTTGCGACATCGCGGCCCACCACCCACTCGCACCCCACCTTCGAGGTCGACGGCATCACCCACTACTGCGTCACCAACATGCCCGGCGCGGTGCCCATCACCTCCACGTACGCGCTCACCAACGCCACGCTGCCGTACGTGCTCGAGCTGGCTGAGCGCGGTGTCGCCGACGCGCTCGAACACAGCCCCGGCCTGCGCATGGGGCTGAACGTGCAAGGCGGCGAGATCACCCACCCGGCGGTCGCCGAGGCCCTGGGCTTGGCGCCGGTGTAACGACCACGACACCCCGCAACGAGGAGACACCAACATGGCGAGCGCCGCGGTAAAGACACTCAACAACTTCATCGACGGCGAGCCCGTTGCCTCCACCGGCGAGACCGAAGCGGTGCTCAACCCGGCCACGGGCGAGGAGCTGGCACGGGCGCCGATCTCCACGCCCGAGGACGTCGATCGCGCGGTGCAGGCCGCGCGCCGCGCGTTCGCCGCGTGGTCGACCACGACGCCCGCCCAGCGCGCACAGGCGCTGCTGGCGATCGCCGATCTGCTCGAGGAGCACGCCGAGCAGATCGCGCGCGCGGAGGCGCTCAACGCCGGCAAGCCGATCGAGGCGGTGACCAGCGACGAGCTCCCCGTGATGGCCGACAACCTGCGCTTCTTCGCCGGTGCCGCCCGTTGTCTGGAAGGCCGCGCGGCCGGCGAGTACATGGAGGGCTACACCTCCTTCACCCGCCGCGAGCCCGTCGGCGTGATCGGGCAGGTGACGCCGTGGAACTACCCGTTGATGATGGCGATCTGGAAATTCGCCCCGGCGCTCGCAGCAGGCAACACGGTGGTGCTCAAGCCGGCAGAGACCACCCCCATCACCACCGTGCGCTTGGCCGAGCTCACGGCCGATGTTCTGCCCCCTGGGGTGCTCAACATCGTCACCGGTCCCGGACGACCGACCGGCGAGGCGCTGATCGGCCATCCCGACGTGGACATGATCGCGCTGACCGGCTCGGTAGACACCGGCAAGCACTTCGCGCGCACGGCCGCCGAGACCCTCAAGCGCGTGCATCTGGAGCTCGGCGGCAAGGCCCCGGTGGTGGTGTTCGACGACGTTTCGCTGGCGAGCGCCCTGGAGACGATCGCCGCCACCGGCTACTACAACGCCGGGCAGGACTGCACCGCGGCCACGCGCGTGCTCGCCTCGAGCGACGTCTACGACGAGGTTGTCGCGGGCCTGGCGGAGCAGGCGCAGGGCCTGGTGATCGGCGACACGCTCGCGCCGGGCACGACGCTCGGGCCGGTCAACTCAGAGCGTCAGCGTGAGCGCATCGAGGGCTTCCTCGCGCGGGCTCCCGAGCGTGCTGAGATCGTCACCGGCGGCAAAGCGCCCGCGCGGCCGGGCTTCTTCATGGAACCCACGGTCGTCGCGGGGCTCGAGCAGGACGACGAGATGATCCAGCGCGAGATCTTCGGCCCGGTGATCACCGTGCAGCGCTTCACCGACGAGCAGCAGGCGATCGCCTGGGCCAACGCCACCCGCTACGGGCTGGCAGCATCGGTGTGGACGCGCGACATCGGCCGCGCGCTGCGCGTCTCACGTGCGTTGCGCTTTGGCTGCGTGTGGATAAACGATCACATTCCACTCGTCTCCGAGATGCCGCACGGCGGATTCAAGGAGTCCGGATACGGCAAGGATTTGAGCATCTATAGTGTCGAGGACTACACGGTCGTCAAGCATGTCATGGCCAACCTCCTGTGAGCGCGCGGCAGCTCGGCTGGGCTTACGCACCGCGAGCAGTCATTCCGCTCGCAGGGTCAGTAACGTCGCTGGCGCATGACGGAGTCGCATGCCGACAATCCTCAGCCTGGAGCCGGCGCGAACGGTGACTCGGCGGAGGCTGGGTCGGACGCCGACCTCCTCACTCACTACGACATCCTGCGCGTGCGTGCGCCCAATCCAGGGCCGCTCACGCTGTCGGGCACGAACACCTGGCTGGTGGGGCGTGCGCCCACGTGGATCGTCGATCCGGGCCCGCTCGTGGAGGAGCACCTGCAGCGCCTGTGCGCTGCCATCGACGCGCGCGGCGGGTTGGGGGGCGTGGCGCTCACCCACGATCACCACGACCACAGCGAAGCGGTCGCGGCGCTGCTCGAGCGTCACCCCGCGCCGCTCGCCGGCGGCCGCGGCGCGGTGGACGTGCTGCTCGGCGAAGACGTGCGCTTCGGCCCCTTCGAGGCCGTCGCCACGCCCGGCCATTCCGTCGACCACTACGCGCTCATCGGCGACGGGGCATGCTTCACCGGCGATGCGGTGCTGGGCGAAGGCAGCGTGTTCATCAGCCCCTACCGGGGCGCGATGGCCAACTACATGCTGGCGCTCACGCGCCTGCGCTTGCGCGAAGACTTCAACGTGCTGTGCCCCGGACATGGACCGCCCGTGTGGGACCCCCACAGCAAGCTCGAGCAGTACCTCGCGCACCGCGTCGATCGCGAAAACCGCCTGATCGTCGCGCTGGGCGAGGGGCGTCGCACGATCGAGGAACTGCTCGACGCCGTCTGGTACGACGTGCCCGAGGAGCTGCTGCCGCTCGCCGAATCGACGCTCGCGGCACACCTGGACAAGCTCGAAGAAGAGCAGATCCTGCCGGCCGGCGTAGAGCGCCCGAAGTTCGAGCGGAGGGAATGGTGAGCGCGCGCGAGGTCTCCACGCGCACGTTCACCGGCGGCCCAGACCCCGTCGTCGAGAACTCGCCGTTCCCACCGATCGCCGACTACGCCTTCCTCTCCGACTGCCACACCTGCGCGCTGGTCGCCTCCGACGGCTCGATCGAGTGGATGTGCCTGCCGCACTTCGACTCGCCGTCCGTGTTCGGCGCCCTGCTCGACCGCGGCGCCGGCAGTTGGCGGGTGGGCCCCTACGGGGTGTACGTGCCCATCGGTCGGCGCTACATCCCCGGCACCAACATCCTCGAGACCACCTGGATGACGCCGCAGGGCTGGCTGCGCGTGGTCGAGGCGCTCACGATCGGCCCCTGGCACGACAACAAGGAGGGCTCCAGCCACACGCGACCGCCGACCGACTACGACGGCGAGCACCTGCTGGTGCGCTTGATCGAATGCATCCAAGGCCAGGTGCAGGTCGAGATCGTGTGCGAGCCGATGCTCGAGTACGGCTCCACGCCGTCAACGTGGAGCCTCGTGCAATCCGGCCAGGACGGCGCGTGCCTGGTGGACGCGGTGCAGGAGATGGACGCCGACGAGCCCGAGCAGGATGGCGCGCGAGCGCAGACGGCCGGCTTCAGGCTGTTCAGCGACATTCGCATGGGCATCGAGGGCAACCGCACCCACGGCCGGCACACGATGAACGAAGGCGAGCAGTGCTACTGCGCGCTGTCGTGGACGGAGGAGCGGGGCGGTCCGCACACGGTCGAGCAGGCACAGGAGCACATCGACAGGACGGCCCACTTCTGGCGCACGTGGCTGGCCGAAGGCAGCTACCCCGATCATCCCTGGCGCGGGCACCTGCAGCGCTCGGCGCTGACCCTGAAGGGCCTCACGTTCATGCCCACGGGTGCGTTGGTGGCGGCTGCCACCACCTCGCTGCCGGAGACGCCCCACGGCGAGCGCAACTGGGACTACCGCTTCTGCTGGATGCGCGATGCGTCGTTCACGCTGTGGGGCCTGCACGCGCTCGGCCTCGACTGGGAGGCCGACGACTTTGTCCAGTACGTCGCCGACATGCAGCGCAACGACGACGGCTCGCTGCAGATCATGTACGGGATCAAGGGACAGAAGGACCTGACCGAGTCCACGCTCGATTACCTCAAGGGCTACGAGGGGGCGCGCCCGGTGCGCATCGGCAACGGCGCTTACAACCAGCGCCAGAACGACGTGTTCGGGGCGGTGCTCGACTCGGTGTACCTGCACTCCAAGAAGCGCGACCACATCCCCGAGCGGCTGTGGCCGGTGCTCGCCGACCAGGTGCAGTGCGCGGCGGCCGTGTGGAAGCAGCCCGACCAGGGGATTTGGGAGGCGCGTGGCGAGCCGCGCCACTACGTCTCCTCCAAGCTCATGTGCTGGGTGGCGATGGACCGCGGCGCGCGACTGGCCGAACGGCGCGGCGAGCAGGAGCACGCGAAAAGCTGGCAGTCGCTCGCGGACGAGATCCGCGATGACATCCTCAAGCGCGGCGTCGATCAGCGCGGCGTGTTTCGCCAGCACTACGAAACGGACGCGCTCGACGCCTCCAACCTGCTGGTGCCGCTCGTGCGCTTCCTGCCGCCCGAGGACGAGCGCGTGCGCGCCACCGTGACGGCGATCCGCGACGAGCTCACCGAGGGAGGGTTGGTGCTGCGCTACCGCACCGACGAAACCGACGACGGCCAGCACGGCGAGGAGGGCACGTTCCTGATCTGCTCCTTCTGGCTGGTCTCCGCGCTGTCCGAGATCGGCGAACACCGCGAGGCCGAACACATGTGCGAGCGCCTGCTGTCCTACGCCTCGCCGCTCGGGCTGTACGCCGAGGAGCTGGAGGCCTCCTCGGGACGCCACCTCGGCAACTACCCGCAGGCCTTCACGCACCTCGCGCTGATCAACGCCGTCACGCACGTGATCGAGGCCCAGCAGCGGGGGTGAATCACTGGGCCAGCCGGCGCGCAGCGCCGTCATGGACGCCTTCACCAGTCCAGCCGGCACGCGGCGCCGTCATGGACGCCTTCACCAGTCCAGCCGGCGCGTAGCGCCGTCATGGACGCCTTTCAATACCCAGGCTCCCCCGGCAGCACGATCCGCGCCACCTCGCCCTCGAGCACCACCCGCGGCTGGACCGGCTGCACCTCGCGCCCGCGCGCGTAGGCCAGCAGTGCCGCCACGGAGGAGAACTCGCGTAGCTGTTGCACGTGCTTGATCGTCGGGAAAACGAGCTCGATCCGCCCGGCGCCGTGCGCCTGAAGCGCTGCCTGCGGGGAGAACCAACCCAGGTCCACGCACTCCTCGCCGTCGATGTGCGGCTGCTGACCGGGCGGCAGCTCGGCGAGGAAGAAGTGCGTGTCGAAGCGGATCTGCACCTCTGCGGGGGTGATCCAGCGCGAGAACTTCACCAGCGCCGCCGGATCGTCGAGCTCGATTCCCGCCTCCTCGCGCAGCTCGCGCAGCGCCGCCGCGCGGTGCGCCTCCTCGCCATCGCCCTCGCCCGCATCCACCGCCCCACCTGGAAACACCCACACGCCGCCCATGAAGCGTGCCTTCGGGGTGCGCCTGACGAGCAGCAGCTCGAGCGCGTCAGCGCCGCCGCGCAGCAGGATCACGCTTGCCGCCTGGCGTGGGCGGGTGGGTGGACCGGGGTTGTACGCAGCGCCGGGCTCTCCCTGCGGGGAGGACGCCGGACGCACGCTCTCCTCAGGCGGGCGCATCCATCGACCCTACCGGTCGCTAACCTTTCGCGCATGACAAGCACCACATTCACAGCGCGTACATGAGCGCGCCGACCGAGACGCTCCAGCGCTGGATCTGCGAGTCCTGCGGCTTCATCTACGACCCCGAGGAAGGGGACCCGGACGGCGGCATCCCCGCCGGGACGGCCTTCGAGGACATTCCCGACACGTGGTTCTGCCCGGTGTGCGGCGCGCGCAAGCGCGACTTCACGCTGTACGAAGAGTGAGAAGTCGCTGAGCTGACTCCCTGGTGGCGAGGTCCGCAGCCGACTGGGACACGCTGCTCGCGGTCGACCGTGAGCGCGTGTGGCACCCGTATGGCGCGCTGCCCGCGCCACTGACGCCGCTGCCGGTGGTCTCGGCGGAGGGGGTGCGGCTGCGCTTGGCGGACGGGCGCGAGCTGATCGACGGGATGGCCTCGTGGTGGTGCGCGATCCACGGGTATCGCAACCCGGTGCTCGACGAAGCGCTGCGCGCGCAGCTGGAGAACATGGCGCACGTGATGTTCGGTGGGCTCACGCACGAGCCCGGCGTGCGCCTCGCGCAGCGGCTCACCGAGCTGGCTCCGCAAGGTCTCGAGCGGGTGTTCCTCGCCGACTCGGGGTCCGTGTCGGTGGAGGTGGCGATCAAGCTGTGCCTGCAGTACCAGCGGGCGCTCGGACGCGCCGGGCGCACGCGACTGCTGACCGTCAGGGGCGGCTACCACGGCGACACGATGGGCGCGATGGCCGTGTGCGACCCCGTCGGCGGGATGCACAGCCTGTTCACCGGCGTGCTTGCCGAGCACGTCTTTGCCGAGCGCCCGCCTGACGGCTTTCACGGTGGCTTGGACGAGCGTTGGGCGCGGCATGTGCGCGAGCTGGCGGCGGCGCACGCAGACGAGCTGGCGGGCGTGATCGTCGAGCCGGTGGTGCAGGGAGCGGGCGGCATGCGCTTTCACTCGCCGGCGTGCGTGGCGCTGCTGCGACGCGTGTGCGACGAGCATGGGCTGCTGCTGGTGCTCGACGAGATCGCCACCGGCTTCGGGCGCACCGGCGCGCTGTTCGCCTGCGAGCACGCCGGCGTTGTGCCGGATGCGATGTGCGTGGGCAAGGCGCTGACCGGCGGCTATGTGACGCTCGCCGCCACGCTGTGCACGGCCGCTGTCGCCGACGCCGTGTCAGCGGGGGAGGGGGGAGGGCTGATGCACGGTCCGACGTTCATGGGCAACCCGCTGGCGTGCGCGGTCGCGCTGGCGTCGCTGGGGCTGCTGGCCGACGAGTCGTGGCGGGAGCGCGTGAGCGCGATCGAAGCTGGGCTGCGGGCCGGCCTCGAGCCCGCGCGGCAGCTCGCGGGCGTGGCGGACGTGCGGGTGCTGGGCGCGATTGGCGTGGTGCAGATGGAGCGCGAGGTCGATGTGGCGGCGGCCACCGCGGCGGCCGTCGAGCGTGGCGTGTGGCTGCGCCCGTTTCGCGATCTGATCTACACGATGCCGCCGTACGTGATCGACGAGGGAGACGTGGTGAAGCTGTGCGGCGCGATCGTAGCCGCCGCGAGATCTGTTGGCGGCAGATAGACGCGACGCCGTAGCCGACAGTGGTAGCCTTGCGCGCCAGGCGAGGCACGGAGACATGTTGCGCGGGGCCACACGACGGGCTCCTACGCTGGGTCCTATCCGCCGAAACCACTTCGGCGAGCTGGCGAGCGCGTCACCGACAGCGCGGGCGAACCTGCGAGCGTCTGGAAGACGACGCAGTAGCGCTCGGTCAGACGCAGCAGGGTGGCCAGCTGGCCCTCGTCCGCGTCAGTCTCCAGCGCGAACTTCAGCCGGATCGCCGTGAAACCTACGGGAGCCTCCTTGTCAACCGACAGGGTTCCGCGAAAGTCGAGGTCCCCCTCGGCGTGGACGGCGCCGCTGACCGCCAGACCGAGAGACGTCGCGACCGCACGCATGGTGACCCCGGCGCAGGCGACCAACGCCTGCAGCAGCATGTCCCCGGAGCACGCCAGCCGCCCGGTGCCACCGCTCGCCGGGTGGAGACCGGCCTGCACCAGCGCTCGTCCCGTGTTCACGCTGCACGCCACCCCGTCATCCAACGATCCGTCGGCCTCGAGCGTAACGAGGGCAGCCGCAGGCTCATCCTGGTATCGCTGCTTCAACGGCTGCTGGATCGCGCGAAGCTCCTCTGGTTTCATCACGTAAACGCTGCTCGACAGCGGGGACGGACCGCTCCCGTCTCTCCGCTCAGGTCAATCGCGGTCATGCCGTGGCGACCTGAGGGTCGGGCCGAATGACGACGGTGTCGGCGACGGGGATTATCTCGTCGGCCGCGAGCTGCGCCCGCGCGGCGTGCTCGCGAATAGCCTGCGGACTGCTCGCCTGGTAGATGCAGACAGTCCCGACGCGCCCGTCAGGCTCGCTGAGAACGTAGCTGCGTATCCAACGGATGTCCTCGGACATCTCCTCCTCGCCGACCTTGCTCGAACGAGCGGCGGCCTGCTCGAGCTCCTCCGCGGAGCTCCAGGCACCGCGCCTAAGGATCACATACGTCTCCATGAGCTCCTCCTGATCGTGTCGTTGCTCGTATTACCGACCGACTATCGGTCTGTCAAAGATAACATGGTTGTCAATGGCACGCGCGAGCAAGAACGACCACAACTCAGAGCGCGCCGAGGCGACGCGCGAGAGAATCGTCCAGGCCGCGCGAGAGCTCGTGGTCGAGCACGGCTATGACAGCGTCAGCACCGGTCAGGTGCTGCAGCGGGCGGGAGTCAGCCGCGGTGGCCTCTACCACCACTTCAGCGGCAAGCAGGAGCTGATGGCGGCCGTGCTCGAGGCCGTCGAGCGTGACTTCACCGATCGGCTCGCAGCCGCCGTCGCCGATGCACCAGACCCATTCAGCGCGCTCGAGACGGGCGTTCAGTGGTACCTCGACGAGTGCCTGCGCTCAAAGGAGCTGCAGCGCGTCGGTCTCTACGAGGGCCGCAAGGCGTTGGGCTGGGTGGCGTGGCGTGAGACGATCGCCCCGTACGGCCTGCAGATGCTCGCCGCGGCGCTCGACGCGGCGATCGACGCCGGCCAGCTCGAACGCGCCGACCCCCTTGCTCTCGCCCACATCATCCTCGCGCTACTGCACGAGGCCGTGACGATGAACCTCGCCGCAGCCGACCCGCCCTCCGAACGCGCACGGACCGGCCAAGCCGTGGCTACCGTCATCGCGGGACTGCGCAAGAGCTGATGCCCTCCGGTGAGATCCTCTGACGCTGCCGTGCGCGCCGGATTCGAGTCAACGCTCGTGCGGACAGGCCGCCTGTCAATAGCTCAGTCGAGGTCCAACCCAGTCCTGCCACGGCAGCGCGCCCCCGGCGCTCGCGAGGCTGGCGACGGTCGGGCTGACGGTTGCGAGCGTGTGCACAGGTGCGCCGCCGAGGGCGGCGATGGTCGCGTGATTGGAGCGCTCGAGAACCGACGGTTCTGCAGCCCAAGGCGTGAGCACGACGGCGCCCACGTGCAACCCGGCCTCGCGCGCAGCCTCCAGCGTGAGCAGCGTGTGGTTGATCGTGCCGAGACCGGGGCGCGCGGCGATCAGCACGGGCAGCTCCAGCGCGCGCGCCAGCTCGCGCACGCTGTAGTCGTCCGCCAGCGGGGTGAGCAGCCCGCCGACGCCCTCCACGACGAGCGTGCCTTCGGCGCCGCGCGCGCGAGCGCGCGCAAGTAGCTGCGCCGGGTCGATGCTCCGTCCCGCGAGCCGCGCGGCAAGATGGGGAGAGACGGCTGGGCCGAAGCGCAGCGGCGAGACCGCCGCGGGGTCCATCCCGGCGGTCGTGGCCAACAGCTCGTGGTCGGCGGGCCAGGGGCCGCGCGCTTCTATTTCCGCGGGGTCGTCGAGGCCCGTGACGACCGGCTTGTACGCGCGCACCGTCTCGCCGTCGGCGACCATCGCCGCGAGGAGCGCAGCGCTGAGCACGCTCTTGCCGACGCCCGTGTCGGTCGCGGTGACGAACAGCCCGCGCACGCAGCGACCGCGCTGGCGCTAGGCGGCGCGTACGTCTTGGAGGTCGCGCTCGAGGTCAAACGGCGCGGCGGTCCCGCTGGCCAGCGCCGGCGCCGGCGCCTCCGCCCCGTCCAGGTGACGCTCGAGGTCAAACGGCGCGGCGCCTGCGGTGGCCGGCGCCGGTGCGGTCGCGTCCGCCTCGTCCAGGTGGCGCTCGAGATCGAACGGCGCGGCTGCTCCGTTGGCCGGCGCCGGGCTCGTCTCGGCGTACGCGAGCCCCGGCTCCGACACCGGCTCGAGCGCCTCTTCATGGCGCTCGCTCAACGCCGGTATGAACGCCTCGGGCTCCACACCGGCCGCGCGGGCTGCGTCGCCGAGCACGCCCGCGGCCATCTCCAGCTCGCTGGCGGTGTGGGATGCCATTGCCGTCAAGCGCAGGCGCGAGAAACCCTCGGTCACGCTCGGCGGCCTGATCGCCTGTGCGAACACGCCCCGCTCGAGCGCCGCCTGGCACAGCCGCATGGTGGTGCGCGGCTCGCCCACGATCAGCGGCACGATGTGCATGTCCGTGTCCGCGACCGGGAAGCCCTCAGCGGCCAGCGCGCCCCGCAGCAGCCGCGCGTTGGCGCGCAGGCGCTGGACACGGTGCGGGCGCTCGCGCAGCAGCGACAGCGCCGCCAACGCGCCCGCCACGGCGGGGGGAGAGGGGGCCGTCGAGTAGATCAGCGGGCGGGCGCAGTTGATCAGGTAGCGGACGATCTCCTCGCTCGCGCACACGTACGCGCCGTAGGAGCCGAGCGCCTTGCCGAGCGTGCCCACGACCACGTCGATCTCGCCCTCCAGCCTCGCCTCCGCCACCGCGCCGCGTCCGCCGGGGCCGAGATTGCCGGTGGCGTGCGCCTCGTCCACGAGCACGCGCGCGCCGTGCATGTCGGCCAGTTCGGCGATCGCGCTCAGCGGCGCGACGTCGCCGTCCATCGAGAACACCGAGTCGGTCACGATCAGCCGCCTGCACTCGCGGCGCGCGTGCTTGCGCAAACTCCAATCCAGGTGTTCGACGTCGCGGTGGCGATACACGATCACCTCCGCGCGCGAGAGCCGGCAGCCGTCGATGATCGACGCGTGGTTGAGCTCGTCGGAGAACACCGTGTCGCCGCTGGCGGCGAGCGCGCCGATCACGCCGATGTTCGCCAGATAGCCCGAGCCGAACAGCACGCACGCCTCGCTGCCCTTGAACTCCGCGAGCTGTTCCTCCAGGCGTCCGTGGATCGTCATCGTTCCCGACACCAGGCGCGAGGAGCCAGCGCCCACGCCCCAGCGCATCGCCGCGTCGGCCGCCGCCTCGCGCACGCGTGGATGGTCGGCGAGCCCCAGGTAGTTGTTCGAGCACAACAGCAGCACCGGCTTGCCGTCCACCAGCACGGTCGCCCCCTGCGGTCCGCTCACCAGCCGCAGGCGCCGGGTGAGACCGAGCTGCTCCAGTTCTGCCAAGCGCTGTTCGATCTCGTTCATATTTCTGCTCTTGCGCTAGGCCGCTCGAACGGTGTCGATGGCGCCGTCCGCTCGCGGCGGCACCTTTCGCTTGGCCCGGTAGCGCAGCTGCGTGGAGGGGTCCCACAGGCGCACGTTCAGCTCGACGCACTCCGGCGTGCTGCCCTCCGGCGTGCGCGCGTCGCCGGGCGCCGGCGCGGTGGGCGCGTCCCCGGCGAGCCATCCCGAGCGGTTGTCCGGACGCGGGTTCGCGGCGTTGTCCGGCTGACGCGCCACGTTCAGCCCGAGCTCCTCGAACATCTCCCTGTCGGCCTCCGGGGGGTTGCCGAGCGTGGTCAGGAAGTTGCCCATCATCACGCCGTTGATGCCCGCCTTGACCGCTAGTCCCTGCAGCTCCGCGAGGTTCTCCACGCGCCCGCCGCACAGGCGAAAGAGCGCCTCCGGCAGGATCAGGCGGAAGATCGCGATCCACTTCACGGCCTCCCACGGGTCCATGAACTCGCGCTCGCCGAACTTCGTCCCCGGTCGCGGGTTGAGCATGTTGATGGGCACGCTCGTGGGGTTGATGTCCGCCAGCTCGAACGCCATCTCCACGCGCTGCTCGCGCGTCTCGCCGAGGTTGAGGATGCCGCCCACGCACGTCTCCAACCCCGCCTCGCGGACGGCCGCGATGGTGCGCAGCCGGCCCTCGTAGCGGACTGTGCTCGTGACCTCGTCGTAGTAGCTGCGCGCGGTCTCCACGTTGTGGTGCACGCGCTGCACGCCCGCGTCGCGCAACGCCTTCGCCCGCTCCGGTGAGAGATGGCCGACCGAAGCGCAGCGCTTCAAGTTCGTGTGCTCTGTGACGAGACGAACTCCTTCTATATATTTATTAAAGTCGCGGCGTGAGAGCCCCTGCCCCTGGGTGACCATGCAGAAGCGGTGGGCACCGGCAGCCTCCGCCGCGCGCGCGTGTTCAAGGACCTGCTCGGGCTCCATCATCGCGTGCATCGGCGTCTCGGCCTGCGCGAAGCGCGACTGGGCGCAGAAGCCGCAGTCCTCGGCACAGCCGCCCGACTTGGCGTTGACCAGCGAGCACATGTCGGTGGAGTCGGCGAAGCGCTCCACGCGTGCCTCCCACGCTCGCCCGACCAGCGCTTCGACCTGCTCGTGGTCTTCGATCTCGCCGAGGCGCAGCGCCTCCTCGCGGGTGATCAGCGGCGGCACGCACACAACGGTATGCGCAGCGGCGGACGGCATCGACGGTGTTTGCGGCTATTCGCCGCGCCAGCGCGGCCCGCGCCGCTCGGCGAACGCGCGCATCCCCTCGCGCAGGTCCCGCGAGGCGAACGACGCGCGGCGCAGCTCGATCAGCTCGTCCTCCACCGCGGCCGGCAGCTCGCCCTCCGCCGCCAGCAGCGCGGCGATCACGCGCTTGTTGCCCACCTGCGACAGCGGCGCGTTGCCCGCCAGCTCGCTCGCCAACGCGAGCGCGACGGCCTCCAGCTCCGCACCTGAAGCCACGCGGTTGACCAGCCCCCACGCGAGCGCGGTGGCGGCGTCGATGTAGGCGCCGAGCAGGAACAGCTCGCGCGTGCGCGCCGCGCCGATCGCGTCGATGAAGCGGCGCAGCCCCGTGTGCGAGTACACCAGCCCGAGCTTCGCCGGGGGCATGCCCAGCTTGATGTCCGCCTGCGCCACGCGCAGGTCGCACGCCAGCGCCAGCTCCAGGCCGCCGCCGATCGTGTGCCCCGGCAGCGCCGCGAGCGTTGGGTAGGGGAACGCTTCCAGCGCTTCGATCGCCTGCGTGAACGGGTGCGCCACCAGGCGCTCGGCCTGCGCTTCAAAGTCCTCCTCGGGGATCTCGCCGATGTCGTAGCCGGCGGAGAACATCCCGTGCGCGCCGGTCACGATCACGCAGCGCGCGCCCGCGCCCGCCTGCGAGAGCCCGGTGAGCGTGTCGCTGATCGCGTCCAGGATCGGATGATCGAGCGCGTTGCGCTTCGCGGGGTTGGAGATCGTCAGCCGCACGAGCCCCGCCGCCGGCTCGTCGATCAGCAGCTCGCCGTCCGGCACAGCTAGATGGTCGATGCCACGGTCGTGTGCCTCACTCGAGCACGATCAGCGTGTCGCCCTCGTTCACCGCCTGGCCCTCCTCGCAGCGGACCTCCGTGACGGTGCCCGCGTCTTCGGCCTCCACGGGCATCTCCATCTTCATCGACTCGAGGATCGCAACCGTGTCGCCCTCCTCGATGCTGTCGCCCACAGCGCATTCGATTTTCCATACCGTGCCGGTGATATGAGCCTCGATGTCGGTCACTCGCTCCTCCAGACGCCGCTGGTCGCTGACAGCGAGACAATAGACAGCGCCGCCGACCGACGGGCGCAAGCCCGCTTCGTGGCGGTGATCGCCGCGCGCGATGAGGCGGCGAGCCTGGCCGCCACGATCGCCGGCGTGCAAGCGGCGCTGCCGCACGCGCGCGTGTGGGTCGCCGACGACGGCTCGCGCGACGCGAGCGCGCAGATCGCCGCCGACGCCGGCGCGCAGGTTGTGCGCAGCGCGCGTGCGACCGGCAAGGGTGGCGCGGTCACGGCGGCCGCGTACGCCGCGCTGCAGCAAGAAGCGCCGGACGCCGCGCAGGACGGGCGGACGCTGGTGTTCGTGCTGTGCGACGGCGACCTCGCGGGCTCCGCACGCGAGCTGGGCGCGCTCGCCCACGCGGTCGCCGGCGGCGAGGCGGATCTCGCGGTCGGCGCGTTCGCCCGGCGCGTGGGTGGCGGCGTGGGGCTCGCGCAGGGCTTCGCGCGCTGGGCGATCCGCCGGCGTTGCGGCCTGCGGACGAGCGCGCCGATCTCCGGGCAGCGGGCGCTCAGCGCGCGGGCGCTGGCGGACGTGCTGCCGTTTGCCGCCGGCTACGGGATGGAGATCGGGATGACGATCGACGCCGTGCGCGCGGGCCATCGCGTGCTCGAGCTGCAGCTGGCGCTCGAGCACCGCGCGAGCGGTCGCACGCCCGCCGGCTTCGCGCACCGCGCGCGCCAGCTCGTGGACTTCGCGCGCGTGTACGCCGCGCGGCGTAGTCGCCCGGCGTAACCTCTCCGCGCGTGCGCGGTAGAGCGTATTGATGAACGATCTTGCGCCCATGCGCGAACAGGTCTACACCGACCCGCGCCCCAAGGAGCACTTCGACCGCTTCCATCACCGCGCGCGCACCCGCGAACCGGATTGGGCGTACGAGCTGACGCGCATCATCACCTCGCTGTACGCGTACACGTTGCTGCGCGCGCGCGCGATCTCCGTGGAGAAGGTGCCCGGTCGCGGCGCGGTGATCCTGGCGCCCAACCACTTCTCGTTCATGGACCACTTCCTGATGGGCTGCTACATCCGCCGCAAGGTGCGCTTCATGGCCAAGTCGCAGCTGTTCAAACGGCCGATGCAGTTCATCTACACGCACGGCGGCGTGTTCCCCGTGCGCCGCGGCGCACGCGACGAAGACACGTTCGTCACCGCCAAGACGATCCTCGCGCGCGCGGGCGCGATCGCCATGTACTGCGAGGGCGGGCGCTCGCGCACGGGCAAACTGGCCGAGCAGGCCAAGCGGGGCATCGGGCGCCTGGCGCTCGAGACGGGCGCGCCGGTGGTGCCGATCGCGATCTACGGCTCCTCGCGCGTGCGCAACTGGAAGCGCCTGCAGTTCC
>Ga0335075_10007572_pt1 | contig 16694 bp, 14 predicted proteins | sample Lox_Sample_24_FD_206723 | JGI IMG/M metagenome (GOLD analysis project Ga0335075, IMG submission 206723) | Soil microbial communities from Loxahatchee National Wildlife Refuge, Florida, United States - Lox_Sample_2.4 | ecosystem: Environmental > Terrestrial > Soil > Wetlands | place: USA...
AATGACGACATCTATGGCGGCCTCGGCGCCAACGATCTTTATGGCGGCACGGGCCTGGACTGGTTCATCATGACAGCGCGTGGCGTGGGCTTGAGCGACGACCTGATCGTTGACTTCGACCTCGACTCCGACAGGATCGATGTCAAAGCCTGGAACGTCTCCGACTTCAGCCAGATTCAGGCGATCATGACCAATGACTCGTTTGGCGACGCGACACTGAACGCGATCTGGAACGGTTACGCACATCGCATCACGGTGGACGGTATCGCCGCTTCTGAGCTCATTTCCGCGGACTTCGTCTACAACACATCGACGATCGCCAAGGAGATCAACGGCACGAACGCGATCGACGTCCTCTTCGGTGGCCGGGGCGCTGATGAGTTGAATGGCTTTGGCGGCAACGACATCCTGCTCGGCGGCGCCGGCAATGACGACCTTTTCGGCGGTGCCGGAAACGATCGCATGGTCGGTGGACTGGGCTCGGACTGGCACACGGGTGGTTCGGGTTTCGACCGATTCGATTTCAATGCCCTGAACGAATCGCTGCCAAGTGCAAACCGCGACCGCATCACCGATTTCCAGCTCGACATCGATCTGATCGACCTTTCGACAATCGACGCCAACGCGCTGTTGGCCGGCAACCAGGCTTTCACGTTCCGCGGCACTGCGGCTTTCACCGCCGCTGGCCAGATCCGGTACAACTACCTCGGCTCGGACACGCTGATTTCGATGAACACCGACACGGATGCCGCTGCGGAGATGCAGATCATCCTGTCGGGCAACAAGGCGCTGATCAGGGGCGATTTCGTCCTGTAGAACCCTCATCGGTACAAACGAAAGGCGGCGCCTGTGCGCCGCCTTTTTTGTTTGGGAACAGATCGAATGCTACTCGACCCGCCTGCCGGCCGCGTCGAAGAAATGCAACTTCGCCGCAGAGACCGTGAGCTGGTCGCCGGGCTCAGCAGTCGCGCGGCCAGCTACGCGCGCCACGATCTTCTGCCCGCCACCGGAGCAATAGAGGAAACTTTCCGCGCCGACAGGCTCGACGGCCTCGACGGTTGCGGCAAGGCTCAGCCCCTGCCCCGCGCCGACGACAGCATCTTCCGGACGGAAGCCGACCGTCACGGCTGACGCCGGTGCGTTCGGCACGGCGGTGCCATCCGCCAGCGTTCCGTTAGCGAGTGGCAGGAGATTCATCGGCGGTGCGCCGATGAAAGCGGCCACGAAGGTCGAAGCGGGCTTTTCATAGATGTCGAGCGGATTGCCAACCTGTTCGACGATGCCGGCGTTCATGACGACGAGAATATCGGCGAGCGTCATCGCCTCAAGCTGGTCGTGTGTGACGTAAACCGAGGTGACGCCAAGCGAACGCTGCAAATTCTTGATCTCGACGCGCATCTGGCCACGCAGCTTCGCATCGAGGTTCGACAGCGGCTCGTCGAACAGAAACACCTTCGGATTGCGCACGATGGCGCGGCCCATGGCGACACGCTGGCGCTGGCCTCCGGAGAGCTCACGCGGCCTGCGTTCGAGCAGGGCGCCAAGCTCAAGGATTTTCGCCGTCTCGCGCACTCTGCTGTCGATTTCGTCCTTCGCCATGCCGCGATTGCGCAGGCCATACGCCATGTTGTCGTAGACCTTCATGTGCGGATAGAGCGCATAGTTCTGGAAGACCATCGCGATGTCGCGTTCGGCCGGGCCGATCGTGTTCACGACCTGACCGTCGATCTTGACGGTTCCGGCGGTGATCGATTCCAGTCCGGCGATCATCCTGAGCAGCGTGGACTTGCCGCAGCCGGACGGACCGACAAGCACGCAAAGCTTGCCGTCGGGAATGGCGATGGAGACGCCCTTCACCGCCTCGACATTGCCGGCATAGATCTTCCTGACCTCGCTGAGATCGACCGTCGCCACGCTTCATTTCTCCGTTTCAACAAGGCCACGCACGAACCAGCGCTGCATCAGCACGACCACCAGGATCGGCGGGATGATCGCCAGCATCGAGGTCACCATGACCAGATGCCATTCCGTGTCGGCGTCCGCGAAGGACACCATCTTCCTCAACGCGATGACGATCGTGCCCATGTCGTTGCGGTTGGTCATCAGCAGCGGCCACAGATATTGCGTCCAGCCATAGATGAAGAGGATGACGAAGAGCGCCGCGATGTTGGTGCGCGACAGCGGCAGCAGGATATCCTTGAAGAAGCGCCACGGCCCCGCGCCGTCGATGCGCGCCGCCTCGACCAGTTCGCCGGGGATCGTCAGGAAGAACTGACGGAAGAGCAGCGTCGCTGTCGCAGACGCCATCAAGGGCAAGGTCAGGCCGGTATAGGTGTCGATCAGGCCGAGATTCACCATCACCGCATAGGTCGGCATGATGCGCACTTCGACTGGCAGCATCAGGGTGATGAAGATCGTCCAGAAGAAGAACATCCGGAACGGGAAGCGGAAGAAGACGATCGCATAGGCCGACAGGATCGAGATGACGATCTTGCCGATGGCAATGGCCAGAGCGATCACCGTCGTGTTGAAGAGCAGCGTGCTGACCTTGACGCCGCCGATACGTCCGACGCCGCCGAACAGCGCCTCATAATAGTTGGTGAAGAACTGGCCGCCCGGCAGCAGCGGTAGCGGCGGGCGCAGAATGGTCTGCAGCGTGTGGGTCGAGGCGACGAAGGTGTAGTAGATCGGGAACGCGACGATCAAGACACCGATGATGAGGATGGCGTGGGCGACGTAGCGCGACGCACGGCTGACGCCCAGCATCTCGCCTTCCTCGCGCCTGCCGAGATGCGCGACCGCCTGTGCGGTCGTGGCGACGGTCTCAGCCATAGTGCACCTTCCTTTCCACATAGCGGAACTGGAAGGCGGTCAGCGCGATGACGATGATCATCAGCACGACCGACTGCGCGGCGGAGTCGCCGAGCAACTGGTTGAGCGCGCCGTCGGAATAGACCTTGTAGACGAGCGTCTCAGTCGCCTTGCCGGGACCGCCGCCGGTGACCGCGTGGATGATGCCGAACGTATCGAAAAAGGCGTAGGTCGTGTTGATGACCAGCAGGAAGAAGGTCGTCGGCGCGAGCAGCGGAAAGACAATGGTCCAGAACCGCTTGGCCGACCGCGCACCGTCGATGGCGGCTGCCTCGATCAGCGATTTCGGGATCGCCTGCAGGCCAGCGACGAAGAACAGGAAGTTGTAGCTGATCTGCTTCCAGGCGGCGGCCGAGACGATCAAAACCATCGCCTGATTACCGTTGAGCAGCGGATCCCAGGAGATGCCCGTGGAGCGCAGCAGGACGGCCAGCGTGCCGATCGAAGGATTGAAGAGGAACAGCCAGAGCATGCCGGCGATTGCCGGCGCGACGGCGTAAGGCCAGATCAGCAGCGTGCGATAGATGTTCCTGCCGCGGATCACCTTGTCGGCCGCGACCGCCAGCAGCAGCGCGATCGCCATGGAGATGAAGGCCGTCGACACGGAAAAGATCGCGGTCACTTCCACCGAATTCAGATAGTTCGGGTCGGAGAGCACGCGCTTGAAATTATCGAACCAGACGAAGCGTGACCTGAGCCCGAACGGGTCTTCCTTCAGCACCGACTGGTAGAGCGCCTGACTTGCCGGCCAGTAGAAAAAGATGAGCGTGATCGCGAGCTGTGGTGCGACCAGCAGATACGGCAGGACCTTGTTTGGGAAAATGACGCGTGGGGACACCGACCGCTCCTCGCCAGGCAGTCACCGCCCGCGATTAACGCGGGCGGTGGTTGTCAGTTCATGGGGTCAGTTGCCGATGGCTTCCTTGATCGCCGCGTTGCCGCGCTCAACGATCTTATCCATCGCCTGCTGAGCGGTCTGCTCCCCGGCCAGCATCTTCTCATATTCCTCGTTCATGATGTCGCGAACCTGCGGCAGATTGGCGAGACGCACACCCTTCGAGTTCTCGGTCGGCGCCTTGGCCATCATCTGCTTGATCGGGATTTCGCGTGCCGGATTCTTCTCGTAGAAGCCGTCCGCCTTGGTCTTCTCATAGGCGGCGAGCGTCACCGGCAGGTAGCCGGAGACCTGGTGCAGGCGGGCCTGGATGTCGGTCTGCGACAGGAAGTTGAAGAAGGCGGCGATCGCCTTGTATTCATCATCCGACTTGCCGCCGAACACCCAGAGCGAAGCGCCGCCCGGGATCGTGTTCTGCGATTCCGTGTCGTAGGGCAGCATGCCGGTGCCGTAGTTCATGCCCGACTTGACGATGTCGCCGAGGCCGCCGGAGGACTCGGTGAACAGGCCGCATTCGCCGGCGAGGAAGATCTGCTTGGCTTCCGACGTGCGGCCGCCATATTTGAACGTGCCGTCCTTGGCGAGATCGGCGAGCGCCTGGAAGTGGTCGACGAACGGCTTGGCGTTGACCTTGAGCTCAACGTTGAGCGCGGCGATGCCGTTTTCCTGCGTGCCCCACTGATAGTTGTTCCACGCGGCGAAATTCTCCGTGTGAATCCAGGTCAGCCAGGTCGAGGTGAAGCCGCAGGGCGCGGCGCCGCTGGACTTGATCTTCTTGGCTGCGTCCCAAACCTCGTTCCAGGTCTTCGGCGGGTTTTCGGGATCGAGCCCAGCCTTCGTGAGAATGTCCTTATTGTAATAGAGGATCGGCGAGGACGAGTTGTACGGGAAGGACAGCATCGTGCCGTCCGGCTTCGAATAATAGGCGACGATGCCCGAGAGATACTGGCTCTTGTCGAAGGGCGTGCCACCCATCGAGAGCACGTCGGCGACCGGCTTCATAGCGTCTTCCGCCGCCATCATCGTGCCCGTGCCGGCGTCGAAGATCTGGATGATGTGAGGCGCCTGGCCAGCGCGGAACGCGGCGATGCCGGCGTTCAGCGTCTCGGGATAGGTTCCCTTGAAGACCGGAACGACCTTGTAGTCGGCTTGGCTCTCGTTGAATTCCTTGGACAGCGTCTCGACGACCTCATTGTTCGCGCCGGTCATGGCGTGCCACCACGAAATTTCGGTGACGGCAAAGGCGGTGGACGAGGACAGCAGCGTAAAGGTCGCGGCGAGACCAGCCGCAAAGCCTTGAATTTTCATGTTTCTCTCCCGTTCTGATTGGCGAGATGGTTGATCACGCGGCGGGGAGTATCGGCCGATTGTGACAAACGGACAATAGGAATATTGCACTTCCGTGAAACCGAACCGCGCCGGCAAAGAAAGCTGTGCGAAAGTCCGCGCCGAAGCGCGCCGGGAGCCGCGGGCACGCAGCGTCAATATTAGCCGGCTCTGAATTTTCGAAACTGTGAGGAACTTCGCGGGCGGGCCGACGCGGAGGAGTCAGCCTGCGGTCATGCGCCCGGTGCAGCGGCCATCTCGAGCGCCAGTTTTGTCATATCGGCGAACAGCGCCTGGCGTTCGGACTCGTGCGTCTCCTCGCCGGTGACGATGTTGTCGACGACGGTGCAGATCGAGACGGCGCGGGCGGCGAAACGGGCAGCGATCGTGTAAAGCGCGGCAGTCTCCATATCGACGGCGATAACGCCATATTGGCGCAGCGTCTGGTACCGTCCGGCAACGTCGGGGTGATAGAAAATGTCGCTCGACGCGGTCTGTCCGATCGCGAAAGACAGGCCGAGCACGGCGGCCTTCTGTTCGGCGAGCTTGAGCAGGCCGAAATCGGCCGCCGGCGCATACTCCCACGGCGCGAAGAGCTGACGGTTGATCGAGCTGTCGGCGCTGGCGGACTGCGAGATAACGAGCGAGCGAAGCTTCAGCGTTTCGGTGAGGCCGCCGCAGGAGCCGATGCGGATCAGTGTCTTGACGCGATAGGTGTCGAGCAGTTCGTGGACATAGATCGCGGTGGAAGGTGCGCCCATGCCCGTCGCCTGGATCGAGACAGGAACGCCGCGAAACGTTCCGGTGATACCAGGTTCGCTGCGGATACGGTTCACCACGCGGGCGTTGTCGAGAAAGGTCTCGGCGATCCATTCGGCGCGCAGCGGGTCGCCCGGCAAGAGAACGACATCCGCATAGTCGCCTCGCGTCGCTTCATTGTGCGGCGTCGCCATTCGCGTTGCCCTCAACCTCGCGATCCCAGAAGATCACCCCATGCGACCGGTGTAAACGCCGCAACAAGGCGAAGCTAAGGCGAAAGCGCTAGCCGTCCTCCAGCACGTCCTTCACCACGGTCGCGAGCTGCTTCAGCGAGAACGGTTTCGGCAGGAAGCCGAATTTCGCGTCCGCCGGAAGGTTTTTCGCGAAGGCGTCTTCGGCATAACCGGAAACGAAGATGAACTTGATGTCGGGCCTGAGCTTTCGCAGCTCGCCGAGCAGCGTCGGCCCGTCCATTTCCGGCATCACAACGTCCGACACGACGATGTCCACCGCGCCATCGAGTTCGTGATATTTCTCCAGCGCCTCGACGCCCGTAGAGGCTTCGTGGACGGTGTAGCCGCGCGATTTTAGCGCGCGTACGCCGCCCATGCGCACTGCATCCTCATCCTCGACGAGCAATACGGTGGCTGAGCCTGACAGGTCCTTGAGCGCCTCGGGCTTCGGCGCGGCGTCTTCGGCGGCCGGGGTTTCGGCGGGCGCGCTCGCCGGCTTCGCTTCGGGAACATGCCGCGGCAGGAAAATACGGAAGACGGTGCCTTTGCCGACATCGGAATCAGCGTAGATGAAGCCGCCGGTCTGCTTGATGATGCCGTAGACCATCGAGAGCCCGAGGCCGGTCCCCTTGCCCACCTCCTTGGTGGTGAAGAACGGCTCGAAGATTTTCTTGATGACGTCGGGCGGGATGCCGGTGCCGGTATCCTCGACCTCGATCAGCACATAGTCCGCCGCTTCCAGTTCGCGATACGGAAACTCACGCGCTTCCGCGGTGGTGAGGTTGCGCGTGCGGACCGTCAGCTCGCCACCATCCGGCATCGCGTCGCGCGCGTTGACCGCGAGGTTGACGACCACCTGCTCGAACTGGCCGATATCGGCGCGGATCGGCCACAGGTCCCGGCCGTGGTCGATCTTCAGATCGATGTTGGTGCCCACCAGACGGGCGAGCAGCATCCTGAGATCGGCGAGCACGTCGGTGAGGTTGAGAACTTCCGGACGCAGCGTCTGGCGGCGCGAGAAAGCGAGCAGCTGGCGCACCAGCGAGGCGGCGCGGTTCGCGTTCTGCTTGATGTTCATGATGTCCGGGAAGGACTGGTCGGACGGGCGGTGGTTGGTCAGCAACAGATCCGACGCCATGATGATGGCGGTCAGCACGTTGTTGAAGTCGTGCGCGATGCCGCCGGCGAGCTGGCCGACGGCCTGCATCTTCTGGCTCTGCGCCATCTGGCCTTCGAGCGCCTTCTGCTCGGTGGTCTCGACCGCGTAGACGATCGCCGCCTCTTCTGCGCCCTCCCCGCCGGCGCCGTCGGCGATGGCGTTGACATAGAAGCGCATGTGGCGCTCTTCGTTGTTGGGAAGAACGGTGTCGATCGGCTTGATGTCGGCCTGCCGCTGCTTGGCGCGGTCGAGCGCGGCGGCGAACGCGCTACGGTCACGCTCATGGATGACGGTGTCGAGGCGCGCGCGCCGGTCGACCGCGTCGCGATCGACGACGCTCGAAAAGAGCGACAGGAACGGCGCATTGGTGCGCACGATACGGCCGGACTGGTCGACGCCGGCGATCGCCATCGGCGTCGAGTTGAAGAAGCGCGTGAAGCGCACTTCCGAAGCGCGCAGATCGGCCGAGGCGTCTTCGCCCTGTTGGCGATTGAGCACGATGGTGCGGGTCGGACCGGGGAAGCCGTCGCGCGTCGCGCTGACGCGATGCATGAAGCGCACCGGCAGCGCCTGACCCGTGACGGTTTCGAGGTCGAGGTCGATGACCGCGTTGCGGGTCGTGCCGGGATCGGCCTTCACCGAGCGGATCAGCGCCATGCCGTCGCCGGCGACGATTTCGGGCAGCGTGGTGTCTCCCGGCGTGAAGCTCGCAAGGTCGATGCCCAGCCACTCGGCGAGCGTCGCGTTGATATAGGTGACGCGGCCGTCCTGCTCGGCGGCGAAGAAGCCGGCTGGCGCATGATCGAGATGATCGATCGCCTTCTGCAGATCGAGGAAGAAGCGCTCCTGCTCGGCGCGCTCGACGGAAATGTCGGCAAGCTGCCAAGCCTGCAGCGGGCGGCGCTGGCCGGGGACGCTGAAGGTGCGCGCCTGAATGCGATACCAGTGGGCGCCTGGATCAGCGCCCGGTCGGATCGCCTGCGCAAGACGGAACTCGCCGTCACCCGGCTGACCGTCGCGGATGCCGGACGCAAGCCGCAAGATCACCGGCGCAGCCTCCGGCACGTCGGCGAGGATCGCTTCGACCGTTCTCACATCCGCCGCTGACGCAGCGCCAGTCATCTCGGCATAGGAGCGATTGGCGTAGACGATGCCACCCTTCGGATCGGTGACGATCAGGCCCTGGTTCATGGAATCGACGAAGGACTTGGACAGTTCGTCCGTCGTCGAACGCGGCGCGATCTGGACGAAGCCGATCGCGGTGGCGAAGAGGAAGCCAACGCCGATCATCGCCAGCACGCCGAGCATACCGAGCAGGAACGGTTCGCCGAGACTTTCCTGGAACAGCGAAAAGACGAAGGCCGCGCCAGTCAGAACGACGATGAATACGACGAGCCGGGTGATGATCCCCGGACGCATGTTCTGGTCAATGATCGGCGCCGGATAAAAGTCGCTGCGCGTCTCTTTCGCCATTCTGTCGCCCGATGATTCCGATGGGGCGCCCCAGCCCCAAGCGTTTGAATCATATTCGCACCGCCGGGAAAAGAGCTTCCCCGAAAAAGCCGTAGGGAAATCGGAAAACCCGACAGTCAGCACGCCGAAATGAGCTTCAGCGGTCGCTAACTTGCGGTTTTCGGGTAACTCGGTACTGTCCCCGCGATCGGTACAGATTTGGGGTGGAATCGCATGGTCGGATGGCTGGAGGACGTTGCCGGTCCTGGCTTCGCAGCGGCGGTGCTGTGGACACTGCTCGCGCTCGTCCTGCTTGTCATCGTTCTGGTCATCGTTCGGCTGGTGCGGAGCATGACCTTCGGCACGTTTGTCGTCGGCGGCAAGAACCGCAAGACGCGGCTGGCTGTGATGGATGCGACGCCAGTGGATAGCCATCGCCGGCTGGTGCTCGTGCGCCGCGACGATGTCGAACATCTCATCCTGATCGGCGGCCCGACCGACGTCGTCGTCGAACAGCACATCCGCGCCGGCGTTCCCCAGCAGGTGCGCAGGCCCGGCCCGCCGGAAGGCTCGCCCGAGCCGGCGGCGCGACCGCGCCCATCCGGCGCTCCCGCGCCGGTGCAGCAGCCGCCACGTCAACCCGAGCCGCAGATGCGCTCGTCGACACCTCCGCCACCGGCTCAACCGGCGCAGCCGCTCCGGGGAACGACGCCGCCACCGCCGGCCAGGCCGGTCGAGCCGCGAGCCGCAGCGCCCAAAGTACCCCCGGCGCCGCCATCGTCGAACAACAATTCGTCACCGGCAGCAAAAAAGGGCGGCAACGACGATCTGGATGACGCGCTCGCCAGCGAACTCGCCGTCAGCCTCGAGCCGCCGAAGAAAAAGAAGCCGGAACTCTCGCTCGAAGACGAGATGAACAAGCTGCTCGGCGAACTGACCGCCAAGAAGAAGTAACCAACCCACCATGCTCGGCTGGATCCTCGCGGTGCTGGCGTTGTTCGTCGTCCAGACGCTGATCGCGCCGACGATGCGCTATTATGGCGGCCGCGGCAGTGCGGGCGAAAAGATCAACCTAGCGCTCGGGTCACGCGACAACCCGCCGCCTCTGCCTGTCGAAGGCGAACGTGCGCAGCGGGCGCTGAAAAACATGTTTGAGGCGCTGCCGGTCTTCCTGACGCTGGCGCTGCTGATCCTGATTCAGGACCGCGACACGACGCTGGCCAAATCAGGCGCGGGGATCTTCTTCGCCGCGCGGCTCGCCTACGTGCCGTCCTATATGTTCGGAATCTACGGTGTCAGAACAGCGTTCTGGCTCGCCGGTTGGGCCGGATTGCTGCTGATGCTGGCGGCGCTGCTCTTCTGAGCGCTCAATCGTCGCGATAGACTTTTTCGCGGCGCTCGTGGCGTTCCTGCGCTTCGATCGACAGCGTCGCGATCGGACGTGCGTCCAAGCGCTTCAGCGCGATCGGCTCACCCGTCTCCTCGCAGTAGCCATACGTGCCCTCTTCGATCCGCTGCAGCGCGGCATCGATCTTGGAGATCAGCTTGCGCTGACGGTCACGCGCGCGCAATTCGATGGCTCGATCCGTCTCCGACGACGCGCGATCGGCAAGGTCGGGATGGTTGGCGTTTTCCTGCTGGAGAATTTCGAGAGTTTCGCGCGCTTCGCGAAGGATGTCGCTTTTCCACTGGGTGAGCTTGGACCTGAAGTAGGCCTTCTGGCGTTCGTTCATGAACGGCTCGTCGTCGGAAGGAATGTAATTCGAATCAACGACCATCACGTTCATCGACTCACCCTGCAACCCTTTTGATTGGGCGCGTATATATTCAGTGACCCTACGCGACACAAGCACATTTGCGCGGCGTGTCACGCGATTGTTAAAGCGCTTGAAAACTCCCATGCGATTCCCCCGTTTCCTCCCGGCGGCGCGCCCTATGACTGAACGTCAAGGCAGAATTTTGGCAATGGAAAAAGCGGCTTAGCACTGCCGTTGCGCCAAACACCAGCTCCCTCTAAACGAAAGACGAGCCGGCGCCTGCCAAAGCCGGAGGAGGATTTGCGACCCAGATGAGCCGGCTTTTCCTGCTTCGACACGCCAAGGCCGGCTGGGCCGAGCCCGGAATGCGCGATTTCGACCGGCCGCTCGATGCGACGGGACGGGCCGACGCCGACGCGATCGGCGCAGTGCTGAGCGCATCCGCGCTGAAACCCGATCTGATCGTGTGCTCGTCGGCCAAACGGGCCCGCGAAACGCTGGAAGGCGTCGCACCCCATCTAGCGCCGGGATCGCGGACGGTGTTCACCGACGGGCTCTATTCGACCGACGCGGCGGGTTATGTCGACGTGATCCACGAATACGGCAAGGCCGATGCAATGCTGCTCATCGGCCACAACCCGATGATGGAGGATGTCGCCTTCGCGCTCTATGACGGCGGCGAGCAGAACGCCAAGGACGCGCTGATCACAGGCTTCCCGACATCGGGGCTCGCCGTGATCCGCTTTCCCAACGGACTGGCGAATGCCGCGCCGGGCAAAGGCTACCTCGAAGCCTTCTACACGCCGGCCGACCGCTAGCCACCATTTCAAACGGGCATCGGAGCGCCTATATCGGTCGCGTCTGATCTTGAGGGCCGCGATTGGCGTCGTCTCTGACAACTTTCACCGACGAGGCGCGGATCGCGCTCGACACGATTGCCGGCCGGGCGTCGGGGCTGGTGTCGCCGTCGATCCGGCTCGGCGTGACCGGCCTGTCGCGCGCCGGCAAGACCGTCTTCATCTCGGCCTTCGTCCACAATCTCGTGCATGGCGGACGCCTGCCGCTGTTCGAGGCGCAGAAATCGGGACGCATCGGCCGCGCCTTCCTCGAGGAGCAGCCGGACGACGCGGTGCCGCGCTTCCAGTATGAAGATCACATCGATGCGCTGGTGAAGCAGCGCATCTGGCCTGATTCCACCCGCGCCATCTCCGAACTTCGGCTCACCATCGAATATGAGTCCGCATCCGCCTGGGGCCGCATGTTCTCGTCGGGCCGACTGTCGGTCGATATTGTCGACTATCCCGGTGAGTGGCTGCTCGACCTGCCGTTGCTCGGCAAGACCTACCGCGAATTTTCGCGCGAGGCGTTCGAGCTGGCCGACCTCCCGGTCCGCCATGACCTCTCGGAGGAATGGCGCGCGCTGGCCGCGACCATCGACCCGCTGGCCGACGCTGACGAGATGGTGGCGCGAAAATTGTTCGAAACGTTCGCCGCCTATCTCAAGGCGTGCAAGAACGACACGCGCGCGCTCTCCACTTTGCCGCCCGGACGCTTCCTGATGCCGGGCGACCTCGACGGCTCCCCGGCGCTCACCTTCGCGCCGCTGCCAACCCTCGCCGACAAGGCGAAGTCGGGCACGCTGCAGGCGATGATGGAGCGGCGCTACGAGGCCTACAAGACCCATGTGATCAAGCCATTCTTCCGCGAGCATATCACGCGGCTCGACCGGCAGATCGTGCTGATCGACGCAATGCAGGCGCTGAACGCCGGTCCGGCGGCGATGGCCGATCTCGAACGGGCGCTCACGGAAATCCTCGGCTGCTTCCGGCAGGGACGCGGCAGTTTCTGGACCGACCTCTTCTCGCGCCGCATCGACCGCATCCTTGTCGCTGCAACGAAGGCCGACCACATCCATCACGAGAGCCACGACCGGCTGCAGGCGATCGTGCGGCGGCTCGCCGACCGCGCGGTGGCGCGCGCCAACCTCACCGGCGCAACCGTCGACGTGCTGGCGCTTGCGGCCGTGCGCGCGACGCGCGAGGGAACGGTAAAGCAAGGACGCGACACGCTGCCGGTCATCATGGGCACGCCGCTGAAAGGCGAGACGATCGGCACCGAGACCTTCGACGGCGAGACCGAGACGGCGATCTTCCCGGGCGACCTGCCGGACGACGCCAGTGCGGTTTTCAGCGCCACGGAAGACGCCAAGGGAGCTGTGCTTGAGCCGGCTATCCGCTTCGTGCGCTTCCGGCCGCCGAAGCTGGAAAAAACGGCCGAAGGCGTGACGCTTTCGCTGCCGCACATTCGCCTCGACCGCGCGCTGCAGTTCCTGATCGGAGATCAACTGGCATGAGCGAGCGCAGACCGGCCGCGTTCAGGATCGAGCCTGAAGACGAACCGAAACCGGCGCGCCAGGTGCCAACGACGCGCAAGCCGCGCGCCGTGTCGAAGAGCGCCGTCGCGATTCCGGACGAGATCGACGTGTTCGACGAGCCTGATATCGCGCTGGCCGAACCGCCGCCGGCGACCGCGCCGCGCAAGCGCTCGAAGCTATTGGGGATATTCCTCTCCGCCACCGGCATCCTGATTTCGCTCGCGATCGGGCTGTGGATCGACGGGCTGATCCGCGAACTCTTCTCGCGTGTCGAGTGGCTGGGCTGGGCGGCGGCCGGGTTGGCGGGAATCGCGGCGCTCACCCTTCTCATCATCCTCGTGCGCGAAATGCTGGCGCTCTCCCGGCTTGCCTCGGTGGAAAAGATGCGCGAGCGGGCGCTCGACGCGATTGCGCGTGACGATCCGAAGGCCGGCCGCGCGGTAGTCGATGAACTCTCCGCCTTCGTCGCGGCAAAACCTGAGACGGCCGCAGGCCGCCGCGCGCTGGCCGAGCTCAAGGACGACATCATCGACGGCGCCAATCTGGTGCGGCTGGCGGAGGCCGAGATCCTTGGCCCCCTCGACGCGCGCGCCAAGATCATGATCCTCGATGCGGCCAAGCGCGTCTCGCTGGTGACGGCGGTCAGCCCGCGCGCGCTGGTCGACATCCTCTATGTCACGTTCGAATCCGGCCGGCTGATCAGGCGGCTTGCCGAACTTTACGGCGGCCGTCCGGGGACGCTGGGTTTCTTCCGCCTAGCACGCGACGTGCTCGCCCATCTGGCGGTGACCGGCACGATCGCTGCGGGCGACAGTTTCGTCGATCAGATCGTCGGCCACGGGGTCGCCGCGCGGCTTTCCGCCAAATTAGGCGAAGGCATTCTGAACGGCATGATGACGGCAAGAATCGGCATCGCAGCAATGGAAACGGCGCGCCCCCTGCCCTTCAGCGCCGCCAAGCGGCCCGGCATGCGCGATTTCCTCTCTGCTCTCACTTCCTTCACACGTTCACGGGAAGGCGAGGTAACCAAGGCCGAAAAATAGGCTTGCGGCTCGCGGAGACTTGCTATCAATCTGCGGCAGGGACGTGGTCTGGGACGGGCCGATAGTGAAGCATTAACCATTTCTGTCCATGGTTTTCACGATCGTTCCAGTCCCTCAGTAGCCGGATTTTTCTTGATGAAGCGCGCCTTTCTCTACGCTTTGTTGCCCTTTGTTGCGGCTTTGCCTCTGAGTGAAGCACAGGCGAACGAACGGGACCGCAAATTCTTCGAATCAGTCGAGGGCGAATGGGTTGGCCCGGGCGAGATCGTTGCCGGCAAATACAAGGGCACGAAATTCACCTGCACGCTGAAGGGCTCGACCCCGTCCGGCGCCGTCGGCATGTCGCTCGACGGCGGCTGCCGGGTCGGCATGTTTACGCAGAAAATGTCGGCCAAGGTCCAGAAGCGCGGCAAGGGCTATTCCGGCACCTTCCTCGACGGCGCCAAGGGCAAGGGCCTCGACATCGTTTCGGGCAGCGTCAACGGCAGCAAGGTGACCTTCGCGCTGAACCGCGCCTCGCTGAAAGGCGCGATGCTGGCCAGGCTGCCCAGCGAAAACACCATGAACGTCACGGTTTCGGTGCGCGTCGACAATGAGATGGTGCCGGTGATCGGCATGAGCCTGAAGCGCGTCGACGGCTCCGCCGTGGGTTCGGTCGCGCAGAACTGACGCTCATCCAAATTCATACAGTTCAAATGCCGGGCAGCGCCCGGCATTTTCATTTTGACCCCGCCCTTCGCGCAGGTTGCGTTTCTCAGCCGCCCTCCCCATAGTTTCGTCAGAGCGCCGACCGGCGCGCGAGGGGATTTTGCATGGCGGCAGCTGAAGCGGCACATCACGGCGTCGATCTGGTTCCGGTCGTGGCTCTTCTTGCCGCCGGCGTCATTGCCGTGCCGATCTTCAAGCGCATCGGCCTTGGCTCGATCCTGGGCTATCTCGCAGCCGGCCTTGTGATCGGCCCCTTCGGCCTCGGCATCTTCAGCGAAGCCGGAGATATATTGTCCGTCGCCGAACTCGGCGTGGTGATGTTCCTCTTCATCATCGGGCTCGAAATGCGCCCGACTCGCCTCTGGAGCATGCGCAAGCAGATTTTTGGGCTCGGTGTCGCGCAGGTCGGACTGTGCGCCGCGCTTCTGACGCTGGTCGGCATCGCTGGCGGCTTTCCTGTTGCGCAAGCCTTCGTTGCCGGCGCCGGTTTTGTGCTCACGTCGACCGCGATCGTCATGCAGGTCCTCGAAGAGCGCGGCGATCTCGGCTCGCCCAAAGGCCAGCGCATGATCTCCGTGCTGCTGCTAGAAGATCTCGCCATCGTGCCGCTGCTGGCGCTAGTCGCCTTCCTCGCACCCGGCGGCGAGACGGCCACACTGTCCGATCGCGCCGTTTCCATCGGCATCGGCCTCGCATCGATCGCGGCACTCGTCGGCGCAGGTCTCTACCTGCTCAACCCGCTGTTCCGCGTGCTGGCCGATGCGCGTGCCCGCGAAGTGATGACGGCTGCAGCTCTCCTGGTGGTGCTGGGGTCCGCCTATGCGCTGCAACTCGGCGGCCTGTCGATGGCCATGGGCGCTTTCCTGGCCGGCGTGCTTCTGTCGGAATCAACCTTCCGCCATCAGCTCGAAGCGGACGTCGAGCCGTTCCGGGGCATCCTGCTCGGCCTGTTCTTCATGGCGGTCGGCATGTCGCTCGACCTGTTGGTCGTGGCGGCAAACTGGCAGCTCGTGGCGGTCTATGTAGCCGCCTACATGCTCGTCAAAGGGTTCGGCATCTATGCAGTCGCGCGCTTCGCCAGGGCCAATCATCGCGACGCGCTGGAGCGCGCCTTCATCATGGCGCAGGGCGGCGAATTCGCCTTCGTGCTTTATGGCGCGGCGCAGTCCGTCGGCATTATCGACGGCACGGCGAATGCGGTGCTCACCGCCATCATCATCATCTCGATGGTGCTGACGCCGCTGGCGATGCTCGTGCTGCCTTACCTGCTGCCGGCCGAAGAAGTGTCGCTCGACGGCATCGACAAGGTCGAGGATCTTTCCGGCAGCGTGCTGGTTATCGGGTTCGGCCGTTTTGGCCAGATCGCCTCGCAGCCGCTGCTCTTGCGTGGCATCGACGTATCGATCATCGACAATGACGTGGAGATGATCCAGGCCGCGGCGAATTTCGGCTTCAAGGTGTATTATGGCGATGGCACCCGGCTCGACATTCTGCACGCCGCAGGTGCCGGCCGCGCGCAAGCCGTGCTGATCTGCGTCGACAAGGGCGACACAGCGGTTCGGATCGCCGAACATATGCGCGCCGAGTTCCCGATGGTGCCGGTGCTGGCGCGCGCCTTCGATCGTGGCATCGCCATGCAGCTCGTCAACGAAGGCGTTGAGTACCAGCTGCGCGAGACCTTTGAGTCCGCACTGGTCTTCGGTCAGTCGACAATGGAGAAGCTCGGCATCGATCCCGAAGAAGCTGCCGAGACGATCCAAGACGTGCGCAATCGTGACGCCGCGCGCTTCGAGGCACAGCTTGCGGGCGGACTACAGGCAGGCCGCGGCTTCATGAAGGGCAACATCGCAGCGCCCGTGCCGACACCGTTGACGACGCCGAAGCAGGCGGGGCGAGCGCTCACCAAAGAAACGGCCGACGTGCTCGCCAGGCCAGCGGATGCCGAGGAGGAAGCGGCAGGTTAGGAGGGGACCATGGGGGACGCAGCAACACTTACGATCGATTCGCAGGCGCTGGAGGTCACGCGCTTCTGGCGCGAGGCCGGTATGGAGAAGTGGTTCCCGAAGAGCGACGCGTTCGATGATGAGTTCAGAGCGAAGTTCCTCGACCTGCACTTC
>Ga0335075_10007573_pt1 | contig 16692 bp, 13 predicted proteins | sample Lox_Sample_24_FD_206723 | JGI IMG/M metagenome (GOLD analysis project Ga0335075, IMG submission 206723) | Soil microbial communities from Loxahatchee National Wildlife Refuge, Florida, United States - Lox_Sample_2.4 | ecosystem: Environmental > Terrestrial > Soil > Wetlands | place: USA...
GATGAAATTGCGACAGAAGATCTCCGGCGGCTTTCGCTCTGCGGACGGCGCCAAAGACTTTGCGGTGGTGCGTTCGGTTCTCTCCACCGCACGCAAGCAGGGCTGGGATATCCTCGCCACACTGACCAGCGATCCGGCGCGTCTGATCGCCGACTTGCGCTCGGTCTGACAGCGTCGGGTACCTGGGCAGTTACGATGTAGAACACGTAGCGCCAGTCGTACCAGGCGGTGAGGTAGCCGCCGAGCGTTGGCCCCATGATTGGCCCAATCATCACGCCCATGCCCCATAGCGCCATCGCCCAGCCGCGTTGCTCCGGCGGATAGATGTCCAGCATCGTCGCCTGCGACAGCGGCACCAGCGCGGCCGAGAACATGCCCTGCACCAGGCGAAACACCACGATCTGTTCCAGTGTTTGCGCCGCACCGCAGGCCATCGAGGCGATCGTGAAACCAACGATGCAGATAATGAACAGCGGCTTGCGGCCGAAGCGCGACGCGAGCCAGCCCACCGGTGCGGTCATGATTGCCGCCGCAGTGATGTAGGAGGTGAGAACCCAGGTGATCTCGTCGTAGCTGGCCGAGAAGCTGCCTTGCATATAGGGCAGCGCCACATTGGCGATGGTCTGGTCGAGCGATTGCAATAGCGTCGCGCCGATGATGCACCAGGTGATCATGCCGCGATGGGGAATTTCTCTCCCGCGCCCACGACTCGGCCGGCCCCGGCGACGACGGTGGTCATCGTTTCGGCATCTGATCGTCAGGAAACCCCGCGCCTGTGCTAACCGATGACGGGCATGGCAGCGACAGGCATGGCAGCCGTGCAGCCAAGCCGCCGTGCGCGGCCGTCCGCGAGTGACACTGGCATTTTCTCGTTTCCTCCCATCGAGGCATTCTTTCCGCGCACGCTGCCACATCCCGCGGCTCAGCCCAAGGTCCATCGCGCATTCATGGCAAGATTGCGCATAACGCCGCCCCGGTGGCGTGCCGCCGTTGCCCGTCCGCAAGGACCGCGCCCTGACGACGCAGAGGCGGACGGACGGCAGATCGGCTACTCCCGCGAACTCGCGCACGATCGCGCCGACCAAGGGCGACCGGCTGATGGACGCCGTCGCCTCAACCCAACCCGGCGCTCAGCTCCTCCGCGCTCGGGTCCTTCGTCTCCGGCAGCAGGCAGACCGTCCTCGCCGGCCCCAGCCACAATGAGCGGACCCGATCGAGCAAGCTCACACGATGGATCGCATAAAGGCGCGCAGCGCAAGCCTGGTCACTTTCAGCGTCGCCATGTCGAACCACTGCGGCTGTGACACGTAGTTCCAGACTCCGTTGCGATAGTACAGGAAATTGAATGCGTTCGGCGCCCGGCCGAAATCCTGGCCGACGCCGTACTCGTCATAACCCATGTGGCTGACGATCTCGTGTCCCTGCTGCGCGATGGCGGTCCAGATTCCGTTGGCCAACGGCCCACCGGAATCCGGATGCTGGTGGTGATAGACCCTGAAGTGGGTGGCGGAGCGGTCGGTGACGACAAGCCGGCACCCGTTCATCGCGGCGGTGAACATGAATCGCATGGGTGGATTGGCCTTGGGGATTTCGACCCAGCCAGGCAAGCCACCACCCTGGATGAAGGGACACCAATAGGCCTGGATCGGCGCTTCGCCGCCGCCTGCCCCCGCGACGATGGCGAGTTCGACCGTGTCGAGCGAAACCGCCTGCAGATCAAAATATCCCGTCTTCGCCAGGGATAGCCCATTATTGAGCGCGCCAAGAGTGGCGCCATTCGCCGGCAGGATCGCCCGTCGAAACCAGGTCAGATTGTTGACCGCGCGCAAGCCGACATATTTCAGCGGATCAAGCAGAAACTGTCCGTTATGGCCATTCATCCTACCAGCGCCCCCTATGGCCCCGCGTCAACAAGCCGACATTCCACCCATGGCCCGTACTCTCCGGCGCAGGCAACATAAACGCGGGCTCGCGCACCCAGCAACGGCCTTGTGAGTTCCCCCCCCATTTGGGTGCTTGCCGCACTGGTTTGCATGACTTGTCCCTTGCGACGGCGGCGATCTCTTGCGACGGTCTCCTTGAGAGTACCGTCGCGCGATTGCCTGTTCCGAAAACGCACCGATTTAGGGTTGCCGCCGCGGGCGTGCCGTCAATCCCGGACCCTGGCCCGTACCTGCCCCCTGTGGTGTCGGTTTGGCCGCGTGGCATCGGCGCACGTGCCGGGCTAATCTGCGCGCCGTTGCGCGAAGGATCAGCCCATGGCCGCTTATGAATTCGTCACCGTCGATGTGTTTACGGAACAGCGCTTCGGTGGCAATCCGCTTGCCGTGTTCCCTGACGCACGCGGGTTGAGCGACGCCGACATGCAGGCGATCGCCAACGAGTTCAACCTGTCCGAAACGACATTCGTCCTGCCGCCGGACAACCCTCAGCACCATGCCCGTGTGCGCATATTCACCCCGCGTTCGGAGCTGCCCTTCGCCGGCCATCCCAATGTCGGTACCGGCTATGTGGTGGCGCAGCGCGATGCGGCCCCGCCCGAGCATTACGTATTCGAGGAAATCGCCGGGCTGGTGCGCGTGCACATCCAACGCGACGCGGCAAAGCAGATCACGGGCGCGCGGATTTCGGCGCCGCGGTCGCTGTCGCTCGATATTGCGCTGCCCACCGATGTGATCGCCGCGTGCGCCAGTGTGTCGCAAGATGACGTGCTGACCACGGCACACAAGCCGGTGCTTGCATCGGTCGGCACGCCGTTCGTCATAGCCGAGCTGACGAGCCTGGACGCGCTGTCGCGCGCCGCGCCTGATCTGGGAGCGTTCCGCGCCGCGGCTGCACGGTTCGCTGAAATCGGCACGCGGTTCGCGCTGCACCTCTATGTGCGGATCGACGGCGATGCGACGCGGCTGCGTACGCGCATGTTCGCGCCGCTTGGCGGCATCCTGGAAGATCCCGCGACCGGCAGCGCCAACGCCGCGCTTGCCGCTTTGCTGACGTCGCTGGCGCCGGGCGACAACGTGGATCTGATGTATGACATCACGCAGGGCATCGAAATGGGCCGGCCCAGCAGGATCGTGGCGACCGGACGAAAGACCGGGGAAGGACCGGTAACGGCGACGGTAGCAGGAAGCTGTGTGCCTGTGATGAAAGGAATGATCGAGGTGTAGCGAAACCTCTCCCGCCCAAGCGCGGGAGAGGTCGAGACGCCGGAGGCGTCGAGGGTGAGGGTGATCGGGTCGGTAAAATTCCCTCCAAGCCGCCCGCCTCGGCATGACATTGGAGAGCACGCCATGACCGACACCACCATGCGCGCCATGCTGATGCACGCGGCCCACCAGCCGCTGCAACTGGCGGCGGTCGCCGTCCCCTCCCCCGGTCCCGGCCAGGTTCTTATCCACGTGCATGCCTGCGCCGTCTGCCGGACCGATCTGCATGTCGTGGACGGCGAGCTCGCGCACCCAAAGCTGCCGCTGATCCCTGGCCACGAAATCGTCGGCACCATTGCAGCGTTGGGTACGGGCGTGGATCGGTTCCGTGTCGGCGATCGCGTCGGCGTGCCCTGGCTCGGCTTCTGCTGCGGCGTTTGCGACTTCTGCCGCAGCGGCCGCGAGAACCTGTGCGCCGAGGCGCGCTTCACCGGCTACCAGATCGATGGCGGTTATGCGGAGTACACCGTCGCAGATCACCGCTTCTGCTTCCCCATCCCGGACAGCTTCGACGACAGCCACGCCGCGCCCTTGCTCTGTGCCGGTTTGATCGGGTTCCGCTCGCTGCGCATGGCAGGCGACGGCAAACGGCTCGGCCTGTACGGGTTTGGCGCGGCGGCACACATCATCGCGCAGGTCGCGCGCTGGCAGGGCCGCCGTGTGTTCGCCTTCACCAGCCCCGGCGATGCCGACGCACAGAATTTTGCGCGCGACCTGGGTGCGGAGTGGGCCGGCGGCTCGGATCAACCGCCGCCGGTGTTGTTGGATGCCGCGATCATCTTTGCCCCGGTTGGCCCGCTGGTCCCGGCGGCACTGCGGGCGACGGAACGCGGCGGCACGGTAGTATGCGCCGGCATCCATATGAGCCCGATTCCTACTTTTCCTTACGACATTCTATGGGGCGAGCGTATGGTGCGGTCCGTCGCGAACCTCACACGGCGCGACGGCGACGAATTCCTGGCCTTGGCACCAAAGGTGCCAGTGATGACGCGGCCACGGCCGTACCCGTTAGAACAAGCGAACCAGGCGCTGGATGATTTGCGGGCCGGAAGATTGCAAGGAGCGGCGGTGCTGGTGCCGTAGGGCCAAAGTCCATTGAATAAGAGTCCCCCTGCCGGCGCGAATCCGTCGGCAGGGAACTCTGGCAATCTTCGAAAAGTCGAGGCCGGTTTCAACCCGGCTCGCCTAACGACAACCCTGCGGTGCGGCTGTCCAATCGCGCCATCAACTGATCAACGCATGTCCGCCGATGAACGTTGTGTGGCTGTCCAACAGAGTGGCCGCCGTCTGCCCTGACGTCATGTTCAGCAGCACCACGCCGTGCGACGCGTCCGCGCTGCTGGTGATCGCGATCGCCGACACGCCGTTGACCATCGTATTGTACGCCTGCAGCGTACTGCTCGCAGCACCCGCCAGATCGATGTTCAACTCATCAAGCCCGTAGGTGAAATTCGCGATCGTCTCGATCCCGCTGCCCGGTGTCAGGGCGTATTCGATGGTGTCCGCGCCCGACCCCAGCGTGATCGCGTCCGGCGTGCCAATGAAGCTCAGGCTGACGGCATTCAGGGCGGCAATCGCGCTGGCGCCGTTGCCGCCCAGATTGATCGTCGCCGCCTGCGTCTGATCGCTCAGGTTCAGCACGCCACCGGCACCCGTGGCCGTTACCAGCTCGCTCGAAAGTCTGCCGTCGCCGTTCAGGTCCTGCCCGAACGTCGGCTCCAGGTCTTCCAGCGCGAAGCTCTGCCCCGGCACCACCCCGGTCGGGCTGCCGGTATAGTTGCCGTTGTTATCGGTGCTCCACACGATGAATTCGTTCGAACCGTTCACCTCCCAGGCAACGTCGTAACCCCCCGCGGTCTTCACCGCTCCGATCGGCACCACGTCGGCGCCGAATTCCCCAGCCGTCACGGGATTGCCCTGGTATTGCAGCACCGCCCCGCCCGCGCTGCCTTCCATCACATACTCATTGCCAGCCGCAGCCAGCGTCGTGCCGTTGTCGACCTGGATCGCCGTCGCCGACGCCACCCCGATCGTGCCGTCATTGTTCAGGTCCTGGTTGAAGCTCGGCTCCAGCGCCTCCAGTGCCGCGCTGGTCCCCGAAACGACCCCGATCGGGCTGCCCACGTAGTTGCCGCTGGCATCCGTGTCCCACACCGTGTACTCGTTCGCGCCCATAACCTCCCAGGCAACCTCGAAGCCGCCGCCGGCCAAGGCCACCGCGCCGATCGGCACCACGTTGGCGCCGAATTCGCCAGCCGTCACAGGATTGCCCTGGTATTGCAGCACCGCCCCCCCGGCGCTGCCTTCCATCACATACTCATTGCTGATCGATGCCAGCGTCATGCCGTTGTCGACCTGGATCACCGACGCCGACGCCACACCGATCGTGCCATCTCCGTTCAGGTCATCGTTGAAGCTTGGCTCCAGCGCTTCCAGCGCCAGATTGGTCCCCGAAACAACCCCGACCGGGCTGCTCACATAATTGCCGTTGGCGTTTACGTCCCACACCGTGTACTCGTTCGCGCCCGTCACCTCCCAGGCGACCTCGTAGCCGCCGTTGGCCAGCGGTGCCGCGGCGATCGGCACCACGTCGGCACCGAATTCGCCGGCGGTGACGGGATTGCCCTGGTATTGCAGCACCGGCCCGCTCCACGGGCTCACCGGCACCGTGCCGACCGATGCGATGGTGCCGCTGTTGCTGCCAAGCACGTAGTCGTTGCCTATTTGCAGCAGATTGAACGTGCCGGAATTGCCGATGATCTGCGTCGGCACCAGCCCGATCGTGCCATCGCTGTTGAGGTCCTGGCCGAAGCTCGGTTCCAGCGCCTCCAGCAGCGGGCTGTTCCCCGCAACCACCCCAATGGGGGTGCCCACGTAGTTGCCGTTGGCATCCGTGTCCCACACCGTATACTCGTTCGCGCCCGTCACCTCCCAGGCAACTTCATAGCCCCCGCCGGCCAGCGGCGCCGCACCGATCGGCACCACGTTGGTGCCGAACTGGCCGGCCGTCACCGGATTGCCCTGGTATGACAGCACAGCGCCACCGGTGCTGGCTTCCATCACATAGTCGTTGCCGGTGGCGCCAAGGGTTACGCCGTTGTCGACCTGGATGACCGACATCGGCACCACGCCGATCGTGCCATCCCCGTTCAGGTCGTCGTTGAAGCTTGGCTCCAGTGCCTCCAGCGCCAGGTTGCTGCCCGAAACGACGCCGACCGGGCTGCCCACGTAGTTGCCGTTGGCGTTTACATCCCACACCGTATACTCGTTTGCGCCCATCACCTCCCAGGCAACCTCGTAGCCGCCGCCAGCCAGCGGCGCAGCGGCGATCGGCACCACGTTGGCGCCGAATTCGCCGGCAGTGACGGGACTGCCCTGGTATTGCAGGATCGGCCCGCTCCACGGGCTGACCGCCGCCGTGCCGAACGATGCGATGGTGCCGCTGTTCGAACCAAGCACGTAGTCGTCGCCCACTTGCAGCAGGTCGAAGCTGCCCGGATTGCCGATGATCTGTGTCGGCACCACCCCAATGGTGTCGTCGTTGTTGAGATCTTGGCCGACGCTCAGCTCGAACTCCTCGAGCAGGGGACTGGTTCCCGAAACGATGCCGATGGGGCTGCTTGTATAGTTGCCGTCGGCGTCGGTATCCCACACGGTGTACTCGTTCGCGTCGAGCACTTCCCAGGCAACCTCGTAGCCGCCGCCGGCCAACGGCGCCGCCGCGATCGGTACCACGGCCGTGCCGAACTGCTCGACCGTGACCGGGCTGCCTTGAAATTCCAGCAGCGTACCGGAATCGAGCGATGTGCCGATCACGTAGTTGCTGCCGAACTGCCAGATATCCGATCCCAGCGACGTGCCCACCGGCCCGATCGTGCCGTCGCCGTTCAGGTCGTCGTTGAAGCTGATCTCCAGTTGCTCCAGCGCGAAGCTGTCTCCCGGCACGACGCCGATCGGGCTGCCGACGTAGTTGCCGCCGGCATTGGTGTCCCACACCGTGTACTCGTTGGCACCGGTCACTTCCCAGGCAACCTCGTAGCCGCCCCCAGCCAGCGGCGCCGCGGCGATCGGTACCACGGCCGTGCCGAACTGCCCACTCGTGACCGGGCTGCCTTGAAATTCCAGCGTCACGCCGGAAGCCAGCGACGTGCCGATGACGTAGTTGCTGCCGGCCTGCCAGATGTCAGGGCCGATTTGCGTGGCGGTCTGCGTTGTCGCGGTACCGACCTGTATGTAGCTGTCGGCGGTCGTGGCATCGACCCCGACATTGAGCTGCTGACCGGAATCGGCCGCGAAGCCGACATCAGACAGGTCGTACGTGCCGGACAAGCCGTTCGTACCATGGAAATCCACGGCAATCGTGTTGCCGTTGACCACCGACGCGGCCGTCACAGTCATGCCGTTGCCGAATTCGATCCGATCGCCAGTCGCCAGACCGGTGATGGCGTTGGCGAACGCCGTCCCGGGCGTAGCCAGCACCAGCACATCGGAGGAACCTGCGCTGAACGCGATCGACAGGCCCGTATCGACTGTTCCGTCCAGCAGTAGCGCGCTGCCGGAGGTGAGCGAAAACCCACCCGCGCCGCTGACTCCGCCGGCGATTTCCAGCGTCCCACCCGTCGACGCGCCCGGACTGGCCGAGTTCGAGACGATGATCTCGCCATCGTCGATGACAGAGGCAACACCCAGCAGACCGTTGCCGACCAGCGATATCCCGGATTCGATGTCGACCGCGCCGGCGACATAGCTGCCGCTGGTCCCCAGATCGATGGCCGACGTGTTGTCGAGCGTCAGCGTCGACGCATTGAGCATCAGCAGACCACTGTTGACCTCCAGGCTGCCGCCGTCCGTGGCGACGATGCCGGCGCTCGACGTGCCGCCGATATTCAGGTTCTCGAGGTCCAATGTGGCGCCCGAGACGTCCACCGTACCGGCAGGAATGAATGCACTGTCACCATTGACCGGATAGCCGGTCGTGCTGGTGCCGGCGACCAGGGTCCAGTTGCTGCTGACGTCGTAGGAGCCGGTGGTGCCGATCCAGCTCCATGTCGACGGTCCAGGGGGGGGTGACGTGGTACTGCCGGCCAGGCTGATCAGCGTGTCGCCCGTGCCCTGCGTTACCTGGAATCCGCCCGCCGTACCGCCGGACGCAGCAAAGGTGTAGGTGCCGCTCGCGATGTCGTTCGCGCCCGAGCCGGTCATAACGGCGGAAAGAATGGTACTCCCGTCGGCGGCTTCGATTGTGATGTTGTTGTAACCGCTGCTCGACTCATTGTCGTAGACAATGGTGCCGACAACGTTCGAACCGATGTCGAGCGTATCTCCGGTCGAGAATCCACCGATCGATCCGTCGGCGTAGGCGGTGGGATCGACCAGCTTGAGCGTGCTGGCGATCGAAGCGGACACGAACTGGAGCAGCGGCGCGCCGGACGCCATCAGATCCAGGGTCACGCTGCCGCCGGTTATGGAGACCTCATCACTGGAGTCGAGCGCGGTGGTAACGACGGCCACGCCATCGTTGACATGAATCCCCTCGTCCTCGATGGCGCCTCCGTTCACCACCAGGGTGCCGTTATTGGTCTGTGAACCGGCCGATCCGGCATTGATGCCGGCGTCGTTGGGAAGCCCGTTCGACGTGAGCGTGCCATCGATCAGGACAGTGAGTACTGCCGTCGAGCCGGTGGTCTGAATCGTACCATAGTCCAGGAATGACCCCGCTACGGCGATCGTCCCCACTCCGCCGTAGATTGCCGAACCTGCGTCCAGTGTGCTGCCGTTGGCAAAATTGACTGTCGCGCCATTCGACAGGTCAATCGTGTTGTCGCTCAACTGCGTTCCCGTGACCGTCAGCATACGTGGCGGCGTGGCACTGTTGAGGATCGCCGTGTCGCCGGGCTGGGGAGAACCGGTGGACGGGTTCCAATCGCCCGAGTTTGCCCATTCGGTGCCCGACGCACCGGTCCAAGTCCACGTCGAAGCTGACATGCGGGATTTCCCTTCCGGATTCGCAACCTTTTCCTAGAATGCCCAACTTGCTTGCGAACGCGCAACGCGCGAAATCGAGAGCATGTTCACGTTCGCTCGCACTAATGAACCGAGCGTCCGCCGGTATGAGACGGGAACCCCACCGTTCCAGGCTGCCACGTTGTGTTGAAGGTCAATCTTGCGTGGCACCGCTGAGTTCCGGTGGGCACTGCCCCACCATGGCCGAACACGATGTCGAGAGACGGCGTTCGCTGCCACAATCGTGGCCAATCTGTGTGGCTGAACGTGCGCCGTCACCGCCGAATGGAGAACCCGCATGAAAGCGTCGCTGCTTGCCGGACCTGCAACGCTGTTCCTCCTCGTCGCCACATTGGCCGGGGCGCCAGGTATTGCGGCGATCGCCGCCACGCCCGCCGCAACCGACCAGTCCCCGAATACGGCAGCCACCAACGGCATGGCCAATGCCGGTGCGACCAGCGCCACGCCAGGCGCCGACGCGACAGCGCCGGCCAACCAGGCGGCCGCGCCCAACACGCAGCCGCAAACGCTGGAGCAGATGGCGCAGCAGCGGATCACGGACTTGCACCAGCGCCTGAACATTACGGCCAAAGAGGAGCCGGCGTGGAACAAGTTCGCGCGGGTGATGCAAGCGAATGCACGCCAACTGGATCAGGCCTACCAGCAGCGGGCTCAGCAGTTCGATTCGATGAATGCCGTGGCCAACATGAGGTCCTACGCGAAAATCGAGCAGATGCGGGCGCGCGACGTGGAAAAGCTGGTGCCGGCCTTCCAGTCGCTCTACGCGTCACTGACTCCGGAGCAGAAGCAGACGGCGGACACGTTGTTCCGCAACCGCGCGGAGGCCGCCCAGCAGCAGCACCAGGCCGCAACCGCGAACCGGTGACCGTCTGCCGTCATGGCCGGATTTGACCCGGCCATCTACCAGCGAAGATCGGGTCGCGTTGCATGCGGCCCGATCGACTATACGCAGATGGCCTGGCCATGACGCAGCGGCGGTCTATACCCGGTCCGCCACGTCGTCCCTGAATTTCCGCATGCCGGCGATCACGCCGTCTGCATCGTCCTGCTCAAAATCAAAATCCAGCCCGGTCACGCCGATGCCGCGCAACCCGCGAATGTCAGCGATCGTGTCCGCGATGGTGCCTGAGAACAGCCGGCGGTTGCCGTCGGAGGCCGGCGGCATCGCGACCGCGTGACGCTTCACGCGGTACACCACGCCCACATCAGCCGGCTCGCGCCCCGCTTCCCGCACCATCCGATGCAGCCGCGCAATCCCGGCTTCCAGGCGCGGCAGCGAATCCAGCAGGTGATTGCGGTTGCTGCCGATCGGGTACCATGCGTCGCCGATGCGAGCGGCACGCCGCATCGAGGGCCCGCTTTCGCCGCCAACCCAGATCGGCGGATACGGCTTCTGTACCGGTTTCGGATCGAACACCAGCCCGTCCATCGTCACATAGGCATTGTCGACGCGAGGCCGCTCTTCCACCCACAGCGTGCGGAAGGCGTCGAGATACGCATCGGTGACGGCGCCGCGCAGGGCGAAGGGTGTGGTCACCACCGAATCGAACTCCGCCTTCAGCCAGCCGGCCCCAACGCCCACCACCAGCCGCCCGCCGGACAGCACGTCGATGCTCGCAAGCATCTTGGCAGCCAGCACCGCCGGTCGATGCGGCACCACCATCACCGCCAGCACCAGCCGGATGCGTTCGGTCCTCGCCGCGATCCACGCCGTGGCGACGAGTTGCTCATGCCGGTGGCCGGGCGAACCACCGTAGAACTCGCCGGACTCTGAATAAGGATAGCCGGGCGCGCGCATGTCCGGGATGGCGACATGGTCGGTCAAGGTCAGGTAGTCGAAGCCCAACGCCTCCCCTTCCCGCGCAACGCGCGCCATCGCGGCGGGATCCGCCATGGCACCGCTGATCGGCAGGTTGAAGCCGATCTGTAGGCCGTCGATCATTGCGCGCTTCCTCCGTCGTTGCGCGGGTGCATGCCAGCCGGTCCGCCGGCCAGGCAGAGCATTCCGTCATCCCTTGAACCGTGCAACGGAACATGTCTCCATCCGGCGAAGCACCATAATCAGGTAGGAGACGCAGTCAAAATGGCCCAAGGTCGCAATACCAGTCGCAATACCAAAGGCAAGCCGGTCGCGGTGGTGATCGGCGCCACGTCGAAATGGCAATCCGACGGCCGCAACACGTTGCTGGCGCACGGCAAGACGCTCGACGACAGCGCGCTGCCGGTCGGCGTGCGCTGGGGCGTCGGCGGCGCCATTGCGCAGAAATTCGCGCAGGAAGGCTTTTTCACCGTCCTGACCACGCGCCATCAGGCGAATGCCGTGGGCCTCGCGGAAGCGATCGGCGCGCAAGGCGGCGAGTGCACGGTGGTGGAACTGGACCTGGTCTCGCAGGACTCCATCGCGCGCGCCTTTGCCGCGATTCGCGGCGATGCCGGAGATCCGGACGCGCTGATCTACAACGCCGGCTACCTGGAAGGCCGTGACCTGCCGCCGGAGAAGGAATTGCTCGAACACATCCCGGTGGAGATGTTCGACACCGCCCAGCACATTGCCAGCCGCGGCCCCTTCCTGGTCGCCAAGGAAGTCCTGCCCGCGATGCGCCGGCGGGGCAGCGGGTCATTCTTCTTCTCCAACAACTCCAAGTCGCTGCGTGGACGCAAGCGCTACACCGGCGAGTCGCTGTACTATCCCCGTGTGATGATGCGCACGCTGGCACAGGTGCTGACCGAGGAATATTCGGAGTTCGGCGTTCATGTCGCCAACATCGTGATCGACGGCACCATCGATTCGCCTGGCACCCGGGCCCTGCCGAAGGTGCAGAACAGGCCGGAGCTGGTGATCAACCCGGTGAAGATCGCCGAGGCGTTCTGGTACCTTCACACGCAGGACCGTTCCTGCTGGACGCACGAGCTGCAGCTCACGCCGAGCTGCACCATCCCGAGTTATTGAGACGGCCGGGACCATGACGGTGGAAAGCGACGCGCCCGCGCCCACGCCCGCTGGCGCACGATTATGATGCCGTCCTGACAGCGTGATCCCGCTATGGCAAAATCGCTTACGAGGTGCCAAAATACCCTCACGGATTGGTGATTAGGCGACACCGCGGTACAAGCCTCATCTGAGGCGGTAACGCGACAGACAAAGGGTTTGCGGGACGATCATGCTCGGCAACTGGATCGCCTCGCTGCTGGCGGCTGGCCACTCGCCGCTGTTCCAGGCCGCTGCCATCATCCTGGCCACCTTCGTATTGGAAGACGCGGCGACCGTCCTTGCTGCCATTCAGGCGGAACAAGGCGGCATTTCCATCGGCCTCGCCCTCGGCTCGCTGTTCGTGGGCATCGTGCTGGGGGATCTGTGGCTGTACGGCATGGGCTGGCTGGCGGCGCGCGTCCCCTGGATCAGGCGCCTGCTTCCGCCCCAACGGCAGGAAGTGATTCGCGCCTGGCTCAAGGGGCGCGTCTTCAAAGTGGTCTTCGTCAGCCGCTTCCTGCCCGGGCTGCGCCTGCCCACCTACACGACCTGCGGTTTCCTGGGCGCCGACCTGCGGCAATTCACGCTGGCGACGGTGATCGCCACCACCTGTTGGACCAGCCTGCTGTTCGGCTTGTCCCTGCGCGTCGGGCAATTCCTGATCGACCATTTCGGCGCCTGGCGCTGGTTCGGCGCGGCCGGTTTCGTGGTGTTCGTCGTTGTCGCCGGCCGGATTGCCGCCGCCGGCATGCAAAGTCAAAATCAGCGGCGATGAAGCTGGAACCTGCCCTGCGGCTCGACCGCGCCGCTTCTCCGCCGCCGACCCCACCGGTCGTGTCGTTCTTCGAATTCTGGCCCGGTTGGTTGTTCTATGCGCCCGTTGCCGCGCAATGGCTCGCACTCGGGTTGCGCCATGGCGATTTCAGCCTGCCCACCGCAGCCAATCCTACCATCGAGCTGGGCGGCCTGTGCGGCGAATCGAAACGGGCGATCCTGGACCAGGTAGCCGCGCCTGAACGCGCCGTCCTGGCCCGCTACGCCAGCATCGTCACCCATCGCAGCGACGCAGCCTCCGATACCGAAGTGGCGGAACATGCGATGGCGCAGGCTGGCCTCCGCTATCCGATCGTCGTAAAGCCCGACATCGGCTGCAACGGCAGCGGTGTCCGTCTGGTGCGGGATCGCGCCGCGCTGGCGCGCTACCTGCCCGCATTTCCCCGCAACGCCGGCGTCCTGCTTCAGGAATTCATCCCGGAAGAAGGCGAGGCGGGTCTGTTCTACATGCGCGAGCCAGGCCAAGACCATGGCCGTGTCAGCTCGATTACGCTGAAATATCCGCCTTTCGTCACCGGAGACGGCCGCTCGACTCTTCGCGACCTGATCCTGGCCGACCCGCGCGCCGGCCGCGTCGCGCATCTTTATTTGCCGCGGCTGAAACACCGCTGGCAGGATGTACCGCCCCAGGGCGAGCAAGTGCGGCTGGTCTTCGTCGGCAACCACTGCAAAGGTTCGATCTTCCGCAATGGCACGGCGCTCGCCACCGAGGCGCTGACTGACCGCGTCGACCGCCTCGCCCGCGCGCTGCCCGGCTTTCATTTCGGCCGCATCGACGTGCGCTTTGGCTCGGTGCAGGCCCTGGCCCGCGGTGAAGGCTTCCGCGTGATCGAGATCAACGGCGTCGGCTCTGAAGCGACGCATATCTGGGATCCGGCAACGTCGCTGCGCGAGGCGTGGCGGGCGCAGTTCGAGCATTACGGCGCCGCGTTCCGCATCGCGGCGGCCAACCGTGCGCTGGGCCATAAGCCGGCCGGCGTGCGCGCGATGTGGCGCTACTGGCAGGAGCAAAAGCGGCTGATGGCTGCGTATCCGATAAACGATTAGGCAAGCCTCTTGCCGAATCCTGCCGTGTCCGTCAGGGAAGCCGCATGACAGCACTGCAGTCCATCGTCCTCGCCATCCTGCAAGGCGCCACCGAGCTTTTCCCCGTCAGCAGCCTTGGACATGCGGTCGTGCTGCCGGCCCTGCTGGGATGGCACATCGATCAGCACGCACCGGAGTTCCTGCCTTTCCTGGTCATGCTGCATCTGGGCACGGCGACTGCGCTGCTGCTGTATTTCTGGCGCGACTGGTGGGCATTGGCGATTGGCGTCTTTGGATTGACCGACGCGCACCAGGTGGCCGAGAGCCGCCGTGTGTTCATGCTCATTGTGGTCGCGACAATCCCCGCGGTGATTCTTGGCTTTTTCGCTGAGAAATTCTTCCGCAACCTGTTCGGCACGCCGGTGGTCGCCGCTGCGTTCCTGATCGTCAACGGCGCCCTGTTGATGTTCGGCGAGAAACTGCGCGCGCAAGGCCATCGACCGCTCAGGACGCTGGACATGATCGATGCGCTTGCGATCGGCTGTTGGCAGTGCACCGCGCTGATCCCGGGGATTTCACGATCCGGCGCAACGATCGTGGGGGGATTGCTGCGTGGAATCAACCACGAAGGATCGGCGCATTTTTCCTTCCTGATCGCCACGCCGATCATCTTTGGCGCAACGGTGCTGGAAGTGCCGAAGCTGCTGCATGCAAGCGTCCCACCGGGTGTGTTCGGATTGTCGGCCGTGGCCGCGCTAGTGGCGGGCATCACGGCATTCGCCAGCACCGCTTTCCTGATGCGCTATTTTCGGGAGCACGATGCCTGGGCGCTCAACCCGTTCGCCTACTATTGCTTCGTCGTGGGCGCGGGCAGTCTGGCGCTGCTGCTGGCTTGAAAGACGACCCTCCCGCGCTCCGCTGTTCGCGCAGCGGAGGTTGCTTGGGTCGCGAAGCGAACCAATCGTGACGCCGAGCGTGAGGGTCATCCGGTCGATACACAACTCTCTTGGTGCCGACCCGATCACACTCACCCTCGGCGCGTACGCGCCTCGGCTTCTCCCATCTCTTGAGAGAAGTTTCGCTACAGACGCGCCTGTGCCCGGGCGATGGCGATGTCGAACGCCGAGATCACCTGACCATGCGACGAGTGGTCGTTCATCTTCTCGATGTCGCTGAAGCCCCGCCCCACTGCCACTTCCAGCAGCAGATTGTGCGCCTCATTGTTCAAGCTCCGCAGCGACAGCAAGCGCGACGCGCTCCGCAGGGCGCCCACCGCGCACCGCCGGCCATCCAGCGTCTCATAGCGGCGCTGGATCCAGTGCCGTTCGTCCTCGATCAGCGTCCGCGCCAGGCGCAGCACCTGCACGGTCGCCACACCAGGGGATTCGATCGGCAGCGACGGTGGGATGTCGAACGCCAGCGCCCGACCGCTCGGACGCAGGCGCTGGCAGGCTTGTCGCAGCAGGGCCAGGAATTTGGGCGCCGTCGGTGCCGTGTGGACCGGAGTGGCGACGAATTCGGTTCCATCGAATGGCATAGGCGCCTCCCGCTCGTGACCTGCGATGCTAACATAGGCTTCGGTCCGTTGTTCTCCGATAACCAAAAATTGCGTCGGGCGTTGACGTGTCCGTGAGGGTCGCAGATGTGCGGCTTAAGCTTCTTTGCGCCTGCATCAAATCGGTCAGAACGCCGCAACCGGCAATCGACCTGGCGCCGCGCCTGCGCAGGCAGATCGGCACTGCTATTCCTCGCCCCGTTCACCGTCCTCGTCTTCTTCCGCCTGCAGCACTTCCTGCGCCTCATCGCTCTCGACCAGGTCGTTCTGCTGCCGCTCGGTCATCAGCCCCCAGGCGAGCCGCAACAGGTCCTGCAAGGTGGCAATTTCCTGTTCCGGGTCGCCCGCACCGGCGATCTGCGCCGCGGCGATCAGATCTTCGACATCCATGCCGTCTGTCCCGCTCATGCTCGTTTCCCTGGCTGACTTGCTATGTCGCCCCGCCCGTCAGGCAGCGCGCGTCTCATCAACGCGCAGGATCGCCACCTCTGGCGGGCAAAGCAAGATTTCGCTGAAGTCGCGCATCCAGGCAGCAGTCTCCCGGCTTGACTCCACTCCGGACTGGCGGAACTGGTCGAGCTGATCGAGGCTGGTCAGTTCCACCTCGAACTGCAGCGCTGGATCGCCCTCACCGCGCGTCAGCGGCACCAGGAGCCGCGCGCTGAGCTGCCTGCCCCGGGCGGCCTGGACTTCGCGGCGAATGCAATCGACTGCGCGCTGGCGGTTGACCGGCAGCACATTATAGGAAAAGCGAGCGAGATACATGACCGTTGCCTCCGCGTTGCCTTGAGCCGCGAGTTGGGCGACGGCGGTCGAATGCTCAATGGCCCCATGCGAACACGGGAAGGTGATGCACATTATTTCCCCTGCCCTTGCGGGCTTGGGCCGCGAGGAGACGGGAAAAAGATAGCGCTACCGCTGCGTCCGCGGGCAATAGAACGTGCTGCGTGCCGACTGGGTGATGCGCCGGATGCCTGTGCAGGCGGGCTTGCCAGGGCAGCGCTCGCATTGCTCACCCTCGCGGCCATAGACCTTCCACGCATGTTGGAAATAGCCGAGCTCACCGTCCGGCTGAA
>Ga0335075_10007574_pt1 | contig 16691 bp, 15 predicted proteins | sample Lox_Sample_24_FD_206723 | JGI IMG/M metagenome (GOLD analysis project Ga0335075, IMG submission 206723) | Soil microbial communities from Loxahatchee National Wildlife Refuge, Florida, United States - Lox_Sample_2.4 | ecosystem: Environmental > Terrestrial > Soil > Wetlands | place: USA...
CACAATCGTCATGGAATATTCTGCGGCTCGCTCTCGTTAGCAGCTCCGGAATGCAGTAATTTCAGCGCTTTAGCGCGGGAGGATAATGCTCATGGCAACGTTCATCGGCACTAACGCTAACGAAACCATCACAGCGACCCTGGTGTCGCCCACGGTCACGGCAATCGGAGGGATAACACCCGGCGCAGGAGGTGACATAATCAATGCGGGCGGCGGTGACGACATACTGAATGGTGACGGCGGCGACGATCAGCTCTTCGGCGACGCTGGTAACGACCGTATGATCTGGACCGCTGGAGGCGGCACGGACCTTTTCGAAGGCGGCGCCGATGAAGACACCGCCGAGATCAACGGCGGCAGTGGCGGAGAAGCCTTCACAGTAACTGCCAACGGCGCACGCGTGCGGTTTGACCGCCTCAATCCCGACGCGTTCTCGCTCGACATCGGCACAACGGAACGCCTCGTCCTCAACATGGGCGGCGGCAACGACGTCCTTTCCACGACCGGTAATCTGGCGGCCCTTATCTCGATCACGGTGGATGGCGGCGCCGGCAACGACGTGATCTTCGGTTCTAACGGCGTCGATCGTCTCCTGGGCGGTATCGGCGATGATTTCATCGACGGCCAGCAGGGCAACGACCGCGCCTTCCTCGGTGACGGCAACGATGTGTTCCAGTGGGATCCCGGCGACGGCAGCGATGTGATCGAAGGACAGACGGGCACCGACACGCTGCTGTTCAACGGCAGCGCCGGCAACGAGATTTTCGCCGCCTCCGCCAATGGCGCGCGTGTACTTTTCGCCCGCAATCTTGGCAACATCACCATGGACATCAACGATGTCGAGCGGCTGGATCTGAACGCGCTTGGCGGCACCGACGAGATCATTGTCAATAGCCTAACCGCGACCGACCTCACGAACATCAACGTCAATCTGTCCGGCACGATTGGCGGCACAGCCGGCGACGCGGCAGTGGATACAGTCAGAGTCAACGGAAGCGCCGCCGCGAACAGCCTTTCGCTCAGCACGATTGTCAACCGCTCGAACGTCAATGTGCTGGTGGCGGAGCTGGTGGACACAGTGACGGTACAAGCGCTCGCGGGCAATGACACGATCGAGGTAGGCCGATACCTGGGAGCGATCGCGATCAATGGCGGCACCCAGATCGACACAGTCACCTATCTCCAGGCGACCGCCGGGGTCGGGGTCAACCTCATCAATCCGGCAAGCAACGGCGGCGCGGCCGTCGGACACACATATGTTTCGATCGAGAACGTAAGCGGTAGCACGCGCAACGATCTTCTGACCGGCAACAACGCCGCCAACATTCTGAACGGGCGGGCCGGAAATGACACACTGATGGGCGGGCTCGGCAATGACGTGCTGATCGGCGACGCCGGCAGGGACACGATGACAGGCCAAGCCGGCTCCGACATCTTCCGTTTCCTGAACAAGACGCATTCGTTCGGTGCCAACACCGACACGATCACCGATTTCGACGACGGAGGCACCGGTGACAGGATCGACGTATCCGCGCTCTTCGGTGCGCCGATGACTTATCGCCACAACCTCGCTTTTACCGCGGCAGGCCAGGTCCGCGTGCTCGATGTCACCGGGCCGGACGTGATCGTGCACGTCAACACAGGGGGCTCGCTCGCAGCGGATTTCCAGCTACGCCTCAAGGCAACGACGCTCGCCTCCATGGCCGCCAACGATTTCGTGCTTTAGCTACGGCTTCGGATCGGCCTTCAGATAGACGATCAGATCGGCAATCATCTTGTCGTCCTTCAGGCCGGCAAAGGCCATGCTGCCGCCGGGCACCTTCGCCTTTGGCGCCCTGAGATACTCGGCAAGGTTCGGCTCGTCCCAGACAAGGCCTGCTGAACCCGCCTCTTTCATCGCCTTGGAATAGTTGAAGGTTTCGAGCGATCCGGCAGGCCTGCCGACAATGCCGACCAGATGCGGGCCGACCTTGTTCATCTCCTTTTCCGCCTCGTGACAGGGCCGGCAGCGGTTGAAGACCGATTTTCCGGCGGCGGCATCCTGCGCGTATGAGGTTTGCAGAGAAACGAAAGACAGGATGGCAGCGAAAAAGATCGTTCTCAAGGGAGGCTCCTGGCGTTCGGCTGGGGTATCGCGACCCTAGCCAACTCGAAGCGGCGAGATCAACCGCGAGCGGCGATGGCGGTTAAGTTTAAGCGAAGCCGATCAGATCCTCGGGCGCGACACGGCCCATTTCTTCTTCCCAGTGCCGGCGGCACAGCGACACATAGACATCCTTGCCGATGGCGACCTGCGCGCCCTGCTTCGCCACTTTACCGTCCGGCCCGAGCCTGACCACCATTGTCGCCTTGCGGCCGCAGCGGCAGATGGTGCGCACCTCGCGCAACTCGTCGGCGATCGCGAGCAGCGCTTTCGAGCCGGAGAACAGATTGCCCTGGAAGTCGGTCCTAAGACCATAACACATCACCGGAATGTTCAGCCGGTCCGCGATGCGCGCCAACTGCCACGCCTGCTCTTCGTCCAGGAACTGCGCCTCATCGACAAAGACGCAATGGACCGGCGTCGACTGATTGTGCTCTTTCACCCGCGCGAACAGATCGTCGCCGTCGCGGAACATCTCTGCATCCGACTCCAGTCCGATACGGGTCGAAATGTAGCCCGCGTCGCCCTTGCGGTAATGCCCGGCAACGAACAGCATGGTCGTCATGCCGCGTTCGCGGTAGTTGTAGGACGCCTGCAGGAGCATGGTCGACTTGCCGGCGTCCATCGCCGCATAGTGGAAGTAGAGTTTGGCCATCCGCCTTCGTTAGCCAATCCGCCGGAAGGATTGGAGTCGCGCCGCGCTGGATTTCCCCGGAAAACGCCATCCGCTGTCGCTGCAAGCACAACTGACGCCGCGTCCGGACCGGTTGCGGCTTGAATCCCCGCAAAAATGGTGTTTGGCTTGGCTCACAAGAAACATTTTCAGCCAACAGCCTATCAATGGGAGAAAAATCAATGACTTCGATGAAATCGATCGTGGCGGGCCTGTGCCTTTCGACCGCGATCTGGTCGGGCGCGGCGCTGGCCGCCGATCCGGAAAGCTGCAAGGCCGTGCGTTTCTCCGATGTCGGCTGGACCGACATCACCGCCACAACCGCAACCGCATCCGTCATCCTGACTGCGCTTGGCTATGAGCCGTCGGTCGAAATCCTCTCCGTGCCTGTGACCTATGCATCGCTGAAAAGCGGCGACATCGACGTTTTCCTCGGCAACTGGATGCCGACGATGGAAGCCGACATCGCGCCGTTCCGCGAGGACAAGTCGGTCGAAACGCTGGTGACCAACCTCGAAGGCGCGAAATACACGCTTGCCGTGCCGAAATACACGTTCGACGCCGGCCTGAAGAGCTTCGCCGACATCGCCAAGTTCAAGGACAAGCTCGGCAACAAGATCTACGGCATCGAAGCCGGCAATGACGGCAACCGGTTGATCCTCGACATGATCTCGGCCAACAAGTTCGACCTTGCCGGGTTCGAACTGGTCGAAAGCTCGGAAGCCGGCATGCTGTCGGCGGTCCAGAAGGCAGCAGGCTCCAAGGAGGACGTCGTGTTCCTTGGCTGGGAGCCGCACCCGATGAACGCCAACATCGAGATGGCCTATCTCGAAGGTGGCGACGATGTGTTCGGTCCGAACTATGGCGGCGCCACGGTGCACACCAATGTGCGCGCCGGTTACACCACCGAGTGCCCGAATGTCGGGGCGCTGCTGAAGAACATGGTCTTCTCGCTCAAGATGGAGAACGAGATCATGGGCGCCATCCTGAACGACGGCAAGGATCCGCAGGCCGCGGCAACGGAGTGGCTGAAGGCCAATCCGGATGCAGTCGCACCTTGGCTCGCCGGCGTCACCACGCTCGATGGCGGCGACGCGACGGCGGCCGTGAAAACGGCGCTCGGCGGCTGATCGACGCCGGTCGGTTCAGCATTTTCCGGGCGGCCGTTTCGACAGGACGGCCGCCCGTTTTGATTGAGGGGACAAGAGAATGGATCCGATCGAGACACTCATCGGCGTGTTCCAAGGGACGTACAAGATTCCAGTCGGCCGGTGGGGCAAGTCCTTCTTCGATTTCCTCACCGCCAATTTTTCCTGGTTCTTTGACTCCATCGCGGATGGACTGACCTTCGTTCTCGACGGACTGGTCGACAAGCTCAACGACATCCCGGCCGTCGTGCTGGCGCTGCTGATCGCCGGGCTTGCCTGGTGGCTGCAGAAATCCTGGAAGCTTGGCGTCGCGGTGCTGATCGGCCTGCTGTTCATCATGAACCAGGGCCTGTGGAAAGAGACGGTCGAAACCCTCGTCCTCGTCGTGGCCTCCGCTGCGGCCTCCATGGCAATCGGCATCCCGGTTGGCATCTGGGCGGCGCACAGCGAGCGCGTCTGGCGCATCCTCCAGCCGATCCTCGACCTGATGCAGACCATGCCGACCTTCGTCTACCTGATCCCGGTGCTGATCCTGTTCGGTCTTGGCATCGCGCCGGGCCTGATCGTCACCATCATCTTCGCCGCACCCGCGCCGATCCGCCTCACCTATCTCGGCATCATGTCGGTGCCGAAGCCGATGCTTGAAGCAGGGGCCGCATTCGGCGCCACCAAACGGCAGTTGCTCTGGAAGGTTGAACTGCCGGCCGCATTGCCGACGATTATGGCCGGGCTCACGCAGTGCATCATGCTCTGCCTGTCGATGGTCGTCATCGCCGCGCTGATCGGCGCCAACGGTCTCGGCAAGCCGGTCGTGCGTGCCTTGAATACGGTCAACATTCCGCTCGGCCTCGAAGCAGGTCTGGCCATCGTCGTTCTGGCAATCGTGCTTGACCGCATGAGCCGCGTCTCGACGGGAGGCGCACGATGAACGCTCCCGTCAACGCCGTCGTCGATTTCAAGAACGTCGACATCGTGTTCGGGGCCGATCGCGCCGGCGCGCTGGCGATGATCGACAAAGGCGCGACGCGCGCCGAGATCCTCGAAAAGACCGGATCGGTGCTCGGCTGCGCGGGCGCGAACCTGACCGTGCATGAGGGCGAAATTTCCGTGCTGATGGGCCTGTCCGGCTCGGGCAAATCCACGCTGCTGCGGGCGGTGAATCTGCTCAACGTTCCGGCGCGCGGCAATGTCTTCGTCAGGGATGGCGACAAGACCGTCGATGTCGCCAATTGCGACGCCAACACCTTACGCCGCATCCGCCAGAAGCAGGTGGCGATGGTGTTCCAGCAATTCGCGCTGCTGCCGTGGCGGACGGTCGAGGAGAATGTCGGCTTTGGCCTTGAGCTGGCCGGCGTTCCGGACGCTGAGCGCAAGGAACGCGTCACGCGGCAATTGAAGCTGGTCGGCCTCGACCAGTGGGCGAAGAAATATGCGCATGAGCTTTCAGGCGGCATGCAGCAGCGCGTCGGCCTGGCTCGCGCCTTCGCCACCGAGGCGCCGATCCTGCTGATGGACGAGCCGTTCTCCGCGCTCGACCCGCTGATCCGCACAAAACTGCAGGACGAGCTGCTGCAGCTTCAGAAGACACTGAAGAAGACGATCATTTTCGTCAGCCACGATCTGGAGGAGGCGCTGAAAATAGGTTCGCACATCACCATCATGGAGGGCGGGCGGATCGTCCAGACGGGCGCGCCGGAAGACATCGTGCTCAGGCCCGCCAACGACTACGTCCGCGACTTCATCGCCAATGTGAACCCGCTCTCGGTGCTCACCGCCTGGAACGTCATGCGCTCGATCCACGAACTGGAGCAGGAGGACGGCTGGATCTGGCTCGACCGCCGCAAAACGACGCGCTTCAGGATCGACGCCGACGGTCTGGTCGCGGCGGCCGAGCGCGACGGCAAGCCGGCGGTGTGGATGTCCTGCGCCGATGTCGAACAGCAGCCCGAAGAAGCGTCTCAGGTGTTCTGGGCGACGCCCGGCACATCGCTGAAGACCGTCATGCTCGCCATGCACCGTTCGCAGACAGCACCTGTGGCGCTGTTCGACGAGAAGTCGAAATTCGTCGGCGCGATCGGCGTGCGAGACGTGCTCTCCGCAGTGTTGCGGAGGTAGCATCGAGGTGGCCTCCACGTCTGACGCTCCGCTGTCTCCGGAGACAATCAACCGTCTCGAGGCGGCGGTTCCGCCAGCGCTCGCCTTCCTCGCGGGCATGCAGCTTGAAATCTTCTCCGCCATGGCCAGCGGGCCTCGGAAAGCAGCCGACATTGCCGTGAGTGTCGGGGCTCCCGCCGACCGCATCGAGCGACTTCTGCGCGCACTGGTGCTGACCGACCTTGTTGTCATGGACGAAGACCGCTTTGCGAACAGTGCGGAAGCGGCGGCTTTTCTGGTCAAAGGCGAGCCTGGCTATGTCGGTGGGACCCATGAGCTGACCAGCGACATCTGGTTCGCCGACATGCAGACAGCAAAATCGGTTCGCAGCGGCCGCCCTGCCGCGCAGTATGATTTCTCGCACATGGAGACGGAGGCGCTGACCGCCTTTCTGCGCGGGTTGCGGACCTATGCAACGAAGACTGGAGCTGCGCTGGCCGAGACGTTCGACTTCTCCAGATGCGGCTCCGTGATCGATATCGGCGGCGGTTCGGGGGCTGCGCTGTTCGGGTTGATCGACGCGAACCCCTCCATGCGGGGAACCCTATTCGAACTGGCACCCGTTGCTGAAGCGGCACGGCCAATGATCGCAGAGACAAACTATGCAGACCGGATCTCGATCGAGGTCGGCGACATACTGGCCTCGGCGCCGGCCGGCCGCCACGATGCCGCTCTGCTCCGCGCGGTCGTCCAGGTTCTGGGGCCTGAGGATGCGGCGAAGGCGATTGCGAACGCCTGCCAGTGCCTGTCTCCCGGAGGCAGCATCTACATCACCGGCGCAGGCATCCTTGATGACGGCGGGATGTCGCCCGCATCTGCGGTATACCTTGATCTGACGCTGATGAACTTCTACCCGCAAGGTGCCTCTCGCACTGTGTCGCAGCACTTTCGTTGGCTGAGCGATGCAGGCTGCACAGACTGCCGTGCGACGCGGCTGAAGAGCGGATCGACCGTGATCAGCGCGATCAAGGCTTAGCGTGTAACCATCGCAAGTGCCGAAGGACAACGGATCATGGATTTCCTCTATACCGGGCTGGCCAAGGCCAAGACGACGCTGATCCTCGCGCATGGCGCGGGCGGGCCGATGGATTCGGACTGGATGAACAAAATGGCGGACGTGTTCGCCGCGCATGGCGTGCGCACCGCGCGCTTCGAGTTCGGGTACATGGCGGCGCGGCGCAGCGGCGAGCGCAAGCCGCCCTCGCCGGCCAATGTGCTGATCGGCCAGTATGTCGGCGCGATCAATGCGGTGGAGAAATCCGGCAAGCTTTTGATCGGCGGCAAGTCGCTTGGCGGGCGCATGGCCTCGATGATCGCCGACAAGCAGTATAAGGACGGCGCGATCGCCGGGCTGGCGTGCCTCGGCTATCCGTTCCATCCGCCCGGCCAGCCGGAAAAACTGCGCACCGACCATCTCGAAAACCTCGTCTGCCCGACGCTGATTTTTCAGGGCGAGCGCGACCCCTTCGGCACGAAGGACGAGGTCGCGACCTACACGCTGTCGAAGGCGATCGACATACGCTGGATGGAAGACGGCGAGCACGATCTGAAGCCGCGCAAGGCGTCGGGCAAGACGCTCGCCGACCATATGGAAACCATCGCGAAGACCGTCGCGGCGTTCTGAATTGCAGCAGCCGTCAGGAGTGTCGGCTGACGGCTGAACCATCCTGCGATTTCCGCGTTTCTTCCTGTTCAGACGAGAAGGGAGAAGATCATGCTCAAGGACAAATCCTCCACGGCGATCGTGCCCACCAAGGACATCAAGCGCGCCCGCAAGTTCTACGAGGACACGCTCGGTCTCGAACTGGCGGGCAGCGAGATGGGTGACGACGTGCTTGAATTTCGCACCGGCGACACCTCGCTGACCGTGTACAAATCCGACTATGCCGGCACAAACCAGGCCAATGCGGTCGCCTGGGGCGTCGGCGACGAGATCGAGACGATCACCTCCGACCTGAAGAAGAAGGGTGTGAAGTTCGAGCACTACGACATGGAGGGCGCCAGCTATAAGGACGGCATCCATACCATGGGCGATTTCCGCGCCGTCTGGTTCAAGGATCCGGACGGGAATATTCTGCATCTGAATTCGGCGGCTTAAGGAATTGGCCCGCTTTCGCGGGCCATTTTTGATCGCACTACCTTTCGGGAGCCAAGGGATCATTCGGAAGCTGCGGCAAGCTGCTCATACTTCTGGGCGGCGCTTTCAGTTCGCGGGGCGACAGCGCTCCACTGGTTGCGCATCTCGCGCCGGCGGCCGTTCCGCGCCGCAGCGTGTTGTGGGCGATGATCGCCATAACAGGGCCGGGCGTGACGAGAACCAAAAGCGTCGCGGCCGAGAACTGGACAAGGCTGGTCCAGTCCACGTCTAAGGCTTGCGGCCGATCACCGCGCCGTTCGCGGCGGGTGCGTCGAACCAGACCGTCTCGATGTGGCGAAATCCGGCTTCCTCGAGCCACGCCGAATATTCGGCTGGCGTGTAGTTTTGTCCTCCTTCCGTCTCGATCAGCATATTGAGGCTCATCAGCGCGGCAGGCGCCGGTCCGGTCTTTTCGTCATTGACAAGAAGCTCGCTGATGACGACTACGCCACCACTCGGCAAAGCCTCGAAACAGCGGCTGAGCAGGGCGCGGTTCTTCACCTCGTCCCAATCGTGCAGGATCATCGACAGCAGGTGCGCGTCATGCCCTTCCGGAAGACCGTCGAAGAAGCTGCCGCCAGCGGTCTCGATGCGGTCGGTCAGGCCGGCCTCGGCAATCTTGCCTGCGGCGATCTTGGCGACATGCGGCAGGTCAAACACGGTCGCGTTGAGCTCGTCATACTGTTTGCAAAGCTCGATGTCGTACGCGCCCGACCCGCCGCCGATGTCCAGAAGGCGGCGGAAATGACTGAACTCCACGGCTTCGCCGAGCTTGCGCGCACTCATCGTGGACATCGAATGCATCGCTTCCCAGAAGTACGCCAGCATCGCCGGATCCTCGCCGTCGAAGAGCGAGGATTGGACTGCCGGGTCCCACGTGGTCGGTCGGTTTGTGCGCAGCGCTTCGGCAAGTTTACCCCAGCCCGCGTAGAGCCGCTTGTCGGCCATCTGCACGAAGCCGCCGAAGTAATACGGCTTGCCGCGCACGAGATAGGTTTCGCTTAGCGGCGTATTGCGATAGCGGCCGTCCTTTTTCTCCAGAAGCCCGAGCGCGGCGCAGCCGGTCAACAGCATTTCGGCCGGGCGCGGATTTAGACCAAGAGCTTCCGCCAGGTCCGCAACCGTGGTGCCGGCGCCGCCCGCGAGGTGACTGAACAGGTCCAGTTCGTGCGCAGCGGCCAGAGTCTTGAAGGCCCAGAATCCGCTCGAAAGCGCCATCAGCAGGACGGCGGAAGGAAGCCCGGGCGCGGTAATCTTCTGATCGACCGCCCGCAACTTTGTCTCGCCCGGGATCGAACCGGGCTGGCGGGCAAGCGTTGTCGTGCGCGCAGCAGCGCGTTGATGGTTGAGCATTGCATACTCCTCAGTGTTGACGGCTAATTCGCTCCGTCACGACGCGCTGAAACCCGATCGTCTGATCGCCCGCCGTCGGCCTGCGAATTCGGTGTTCTCATTTCATCGACATCAAGTTCGTGATCAGGCCCGGTTTGACTTCCAGGACCGGTGCCGGGGTTTCGGCACGACCGATGTCTCGCAACTGATGTGGCGTTAAATCGGCCACTGCCCGGCGTCTTTGCCAAGCCTCGACGGTCGCGATCATGGTGTTCAGTACGCTCGACACGTGACGAACGACGCCAGTTTCCGGGTGAGGCATTTCGGCCTCCTGTTCCAGTCGTGCGCTCCCTGCCGCTTGAGCACCCTAGGAAAGCAACAGGACTGATAGAAGTGCCAATTCGTGCATTCTTCGCCAGTCCAATTTCTGTTGTGTTTTCGGGCCGGCCAATCTTTACTGCGGACATGACGGCGTTTCACGTCAGCCTGGTCGGGCGCAAAGATTTGAGCGGCGAGATCTATCGTCAGATCCGGCGCGCCATTCTGGCGCGGCAGTTGCGGCCTGGCGATACGTTGCCGGCCGGCCGTGAGCTGGCGCGTACGCTCGCCGTGTCGCGCGCCACGGTAACGATTGCTTATGAGCGCCTCGCCGCGGAAGGGTTCGTGACCTCCCGGCAGGGGTCCGGAACGTTCGTCAGCGAATCGATCGCGCCAACTCTGGGCGAAAAGACAGGCCGGCGCGAAAAGACACGCCGGCGATCGGCGGGCGTGCTCGCGCCGCGCCCGATCTGGCAATCTATAGCGCTCCCGCCGATGGTGTTCGACAGGCCGGCGCGCTTCGACTTTCGCGGCGGTATTTGCGACGCTTCGCTGTTTCCGCACAATTCATGGCGGCGGTCGGTGACCTGGGCCTTGCGTGCGGGCGAAACGACTGCCGGCATCTATGAGCATCCCGCCGGGCATCCTACTCTCAGGGCCGCAATCGCCCGGCACATCGGAATCTCCCGAGGGATCAGGACGACCGCGGACGACATCGTCATCACGAACGGCACGCAGCAGGCGCTCGATGTGCTGGCACGCGCGTTGCTGGCGCCCGGCGACGGGATTGCCGTCGAAGATCCGAGCTATGTGACTCCGAGGCTCCTGTTCACGGCGCTGGGCATGCGCGTGGTCCGCGTACCGGTGGATCGCCAAGGGCTGGTGGTCGACGCGCTACCGCGCGGAGTGCGCGCCGTATACGTCACGCCGTCGCATCAGTTTCCGCTTTCCGTCACAATGACGCTGCCGCGCCGGCAGGCACTGCTTGCCTGGGCCGAACACAACAACGCGGCAATCATCGAAGACGACTACGATAGCGAGTTCCGGTTCGGGGGCCGGCCGCTCGAGCCGCTGCAGACGCTCGACGAAAAGGGACGTGTCGTCTATGTCGGCTCCTTCTCGAAGACGATGCTGCCGACGCTCCGGCTGGGCTTCCTGGTGACGCCGCCATCGCTCAGGGAAGCCTTGCACAAGGCGAAGTTCGTCAACGACTGGCATTCATCGACGCTGGCGCAAGCGGCACTTGCGCGGTTCATCGACGAAGGCGCGTTTGCACGCCACATCCGCCGGATGACCGCGATCTACCGGGAACGGCACCAGATTCTCGCGGACATCATCACCCGTGACTTTGCCGAACATCTCGAGCTCATACCGTCGACAACAGGCCTCCATCTCACAGCTTTGGCCCGAAAAATGCGGGGCGATCAATTCAAAGACGTCGCCCGCCGCGCCGCCGGTCGCGGTGTCGCCGTTCAAGCAGGGTTCACCGTCAGCGGAACCTCGCGCGCCGGAGTAATGCTCGGCTATGGCGGCATTCCCACGGGTCACATCAAAGAAGGGATGCGTCTGCTCCGCACTTGTTTCGACGGATAGACCACAGCGAAAAAATTCAAAGGTCGCACACTCGCCAACCGCCCTCACCTAGCCTGCTTCTGAACCGCCTCGGCGACATGGGGACGCCAGCCGTGCACGCGGTCGCGACCCGCACTTTTGGCGCCATAGAGCGCTTCGTCGGCGCGGCGGATCAGATCGGCAATAGCAATCTGCGAACGACCGCCGGTGAATGTCGCAACGCCGATGCTGGCCGTCACCACGCCCCTGTCGCTGTCCTCATGCGATATCTCCAGTTCGCGGATCATGCGCCTCAGTTTCTCGGCGATGACGAATGCGCCCTTCGAGTCGGTTTCCGGCAGGATCGCGGCGAACTCCTCGCCGCCATAACGTGCCGCTGAATCGCCCGGGCGGCGAACCGCAGCCGCAATGCACGCGCTGACCGATCGCAGGCACTCGTCGCCGGCTTGGTGGCCATAGCGGTCGTTGAAACGCTTGAAGAAATCGACGTCGATCAGAAGCAGGCTGAGCTCCGTCTGGGTTCGCTGCGCACGCGCGAATTCACGCGCCAGCGCGTCGTCAAAAGCGCGGCGCGTCATCAGGTCGGTCAAGCTGTCGCGATGCGCCAGACGGTTCAGCTCGTCGTTCGCCACGCGCAGCTCCGCCTCGGCGCGCTTGGCGGCGGTGATGTCGGAAAAGATGGTCAGGCTTTCACCGGTCTCGGTGCGCCGCGTCTTGACGTCCAGCCAGCGGCCATCGGCCAGCGTGATCTCGCGCCGGCTGTCCGTCTTCTCGAAGGCGATGATGTCCTCGATCCAGGCTTCGACCTGATCCGGCGGGACGGCGTACTCGCCGCGCGCCACCGCAGCGCGCAGGATCTCGCGATGGTCGGCGCCCGGCACGCGCACATCAGCGGTTTTGGGGAACAGCGCTGCATATTGCTCATTGCAGAGCAGCAGCTTGCCTGACGCATCGACCATGACGAGCCCGTCCGCCATGTTCGAGAGCGCCGCGTCAAGCCGCGCGCGGCTCTGCGCCAGCGCGAGTTCGAGGCCCTTGCGCTCGGTGATATCGCGATTGTGCGTGATCAAGCCAAAGATATTGCCAAAACGGTCGCGCAGCGGCGCCTTCAAGGTCGCCAGCCAGGCGGCGTCGCCGTTCTCGTGTACCAGCCGCTGTTCAATCGTCCTGGCGACACCCGTCTCGAGCACGCCGGTTTCGTCGGCGCGGAACCTTTCGGCCGTCTCGCGCGGGTAGAAATCGAAATCCGACTTGCCGAGCAGAGCCTCGGCGCTTGCCGCGCGCATCAGCTTCGCGGTCGCCGGATTGGCGGCGATGAAGCGGCCGTCCGCGTCCTTGGCGTTGAGACAGTCGGGCAATGCCTCGACGATCGCCTTGTAGATGCGCCGCGAGTGAAGCGCCTCGACGCGCAACCGCTCCTGGACAAGCACGAGGCCGGCAAGCACCGTCGAGACGAAGGTGAGAAGCGTCGACGGGAGGACGGTGACGGGCAGCACGGCATCCAGTATCGGCCGCGGCAGGACGGCGAAGCCGAGAAGCGCGCCGGGCGCCAGCGCGGCGGCGAGCAGGAAAACGTCCTTGCGATCCGGCGCGCGGCCTCTCAGCGCAAGGTGACCGGCAGCGCCGATGCCAAATGCGATGGCGATCGAGACGCAGCCCGCGAACATGCCCGCCCCGCCCAACCAGATGCGGTAGGCGCCCGCGAACAGCGCCGTGACGATGCCGGCCAGCGGGCCGCCGAAGAAGCCGGCGAGCGCGATCGTCGTGGCGCGCAGATCGGCGAACACGCCCGGCCGGAACTCCATCGGGATCATCATGATCACGACAGTCGCCGCGCCCATGAGCGTGCCGAAAAGAAGCGCGCGCACGCTCGGCGCAGCGCTGTCCACCCACACATGCGTGTGGACCCAGACAGACACGAACATCGCGACGACCGCGATGTTTGCGAGCAGTTCCGACCAGGGCGAGCCCATCGGCGATCCTTCGATCCGTTTAGCCCAAGCCGACGTTCAGGCGATCTTTAGTCAGAACAACGAAAAAAAGTAACTTCAGGTGCTATGGCCGGCAGGCCCCGGTGGAGAGCCTTAACTGCTCGTCACCGAAGATCGCGCAATTTTAGCGAAGGCGCGGCTAGGCTGCGAAAATGCGCCTCATTGAGCGAGCATCGCGCGATGCTTTTCGGCAATGTTGCCACCCGTCAGCACTGTGCCAACCAATCCGCCGCGGAATTTCGCGCCGTGCTTTTTCAGCGCGGCGATGCCCGACGCGCCCGACGGCTCCAGAACAAGGCCGAGTTCGGCATGGACAAGACGCATCGCGTCAATCAGCTCGTCATCGCTGACGGTGACAATCTCGTCTACGAGGACGAGCGCATCGTCGAGCGATTCTTGCTCCGGATTTTCGATGGCAAGCCCGTCGGCGATCGTGTCGGCGGGCGCGGACGCGATGCGCTTCGATGCGAATGACGCCTCGAACGCCGGCGCACCCGCCGCGCACACGCCGACGATCTTCGTCCGAGGCGCACGGGACTTCACGATCGCGGCGATGCCGTTGATCAGCGCGCCATCGCCGAGCGGGATGACGAGCGTGTCGATCGGCTTCGGGTAATTGAGCAATTCCAGGCCGATCGTGCCGGCGCCCTCGGCGATCGCCGCCTCGCGGCCGTCGATGACCACCTTGGCGCCCTGCTCGGCCGCGAACTTTTCCGCGGCGGCGCGGACCTGGGAGAAGTCACCCGGGATGAGAAAAACCTCACCGCCGAAGCCTTTCATCTTCTCCACCTTCAGCGGATTGCAATCTTCCGGCACGAAGACGGAAGCGCGCATGCCGGCGGCGCGGGCCGCGTAAGAGATGCCCTGACCGAAATTACCGGTCGAGGTGCACACAAGATGACGCGCACCATCCTTTTGCTGCTGCAACTGCGCGACCAGCCATTGCGCTCCGCGCGCCTTGAACGAACGGATCGGGTTCAGCGCCTCGACCTTCACCACCAGCTCGAGGCCGAGCTTTTTCGACAGGCTCTCGGGGAAAAACTGCGGCGTGTTCTTGAAGGCGGGTTCGATGACGGCGTGGGCGGCAACGATGCGGTCGGCAGAGAGGCGGGACATGAGAAGGCTCCGAGGGTGCGGGCCTGAAGCATAAACCGGGCTCGCCCCCTCCACCACGCTTAGCGTGGTCCCTCCCCCGCTTCGCAGGGGAGGAGCCGGGGTCGCAGCTAAGCCGGCTTGAACTCCAGCGCGACGCCGTTGATGCAGTAGCGCTGGTAGGTCGGTGGCGGGCCGTCGGGGAAGATGTGACCGAGATGGCTGCCGCAGGTCGCGCAATGGACCTCGGTGCGCACCATGCCCCAGGAGCGGTCGGTGGTGGTCTCGACCGAACCCGGCACCGGCTCGTTGAAGCTCGGCCAGCCGGTGCCGGACTCGAACTTCACCTTGCCCTCGAACAACGGCGTGTCGCAGCCGGCGCAGACGAAGGTGCCGGGCCGTTTCTCGTGCAGCAGCGCGCAGGAACCCGGCGGTTCGGTGCCATGGTCGCGCATGATCCGGTATTGCTCGGGCGACAGGCGCTCGCGCCACTCGGCATCGGTTCGCGTGACCGGATAGGTTTTGGCGTCCATCGGGCGGTCCTTTCGAAACAGGCGGAAGATCATGGGGTCAATATAGGCGGTCGGAGGCCGGCGCGCACCTGGGTCGCGGCGCCCCCGCAGACTGGAAATTCGCGCCGGAAGCGGGATTGTTACACACACCGCCAGCAACCGGTAACCGGCCGTCAAGCTTAACGATACGTCAACGGGCTCAGTGCATACTTTCCCTAAAGGTAAGGGTGGATGGCGAGTAACGCGGAGAGCAGGGTCAATCCGGCCGGCACGGTGCAGCGCGCGCTGCGCTCGCTGCGCGTACGCTATATTGCCGTCATCGGGGTGCTGGTGGCGCTAGGCAGCGGCTTCTTCATCGCCACGCATCTGGCCAATATCCGCTTCGCCAACGCCACCGAGATGTCAGTGCTGGTGGCAAGCGCCGAGGAGCCGGTGGAGCGCGCCGCCCGGACCGGACGCGACATGGCTGCCGATGTGGCGGGTACGGCCGACTGGTCGGAAAAGGCGCTGGAAGTGCATGCCGACGCGCTTGCCCGGGTGCTCGGCAAGATGGAAGCCCTTTCCGGCGAGCTGGACGCGGAACTCAACCAACGCCTCATCGTCGACACGCCTTACGGGCCGCAGCATCCGATCGACGTTCTGAAGACCTTCCGCGATGAACTGGTCAAAGCCTCGACTGCGCCGAAGGAGCAGCGCATCGCGTCGGGAAAATACATTGATGGCCAGGTCGGCTTCATCGTCGCACCGGCGTTGGAGCAGGCAGGCGACGAGCTGCGCGCGTTCAGCGAAGAGACTTCAAAGGGCGTCGCCGTCACGATCAACATTGTCGGCGCAGCACTCGTCCTTTTCGTGGCGGCGATCCTGTTCCTGATCTTCCTGCCGATGGAGCGTTCGACGCGCACGGCGCTTGTCGGCCTCGACGCCGCGCTCGGCGACGCCAAGGCGGCCGATCTCGCCAAGTCCGAATTCCTCGCCAATATGAGCCACGAAATCCGCACGCCGATGAACGGCGTGCTCGGCATGGCGGAGCTGATGACGCGCACCGAGCTCGACGCGCGCCAGCGCACCTACAACGACGTCATCGTCAAGTCGGGCAACGCACTGCTCACCATCATCAACGACATCCTCGACTTCTCCAAGATCGACGCCGGCCATGTCGAGCTCTATCCAGCGCCGTTCAGGCTGCGCGAGACGGTGGAGGACGTGGCGACGCTCGTCTCCACCCGAGCGGCTGACAAGAGCCTCGAACTGATGGTCCATGTCAGCCGCGACCTGCCCGAGCAGATCGTTGGCGATGTCGGCCGCATCCGCCAGATCCTCACCAACCTCGCCGGCAATGCGGTGAAATTCACCGAAGCCGGACATGTGCTGATCGAGGTGTCGGCAAAGGACGGCTTCGTCGAGTTCGCGGTGACCGATACGGGCATCGGCATTCCTGAGGACAAGGTCAGCTCGGTTTTCGAAAAATTCAGCCAGGTGGATTCCTCGACCACGCGCAAGCATGAGGGCACCGGTCTCGGCCTTGCGATCGCCTCGCGCCTTGTCGCGCTGATGGGCGGCGCGATGAGCGCCGAGAGCAAGCTCGGCCATGGCTCAACATTCCGGTTCACCATCCCCTT